>Ga0335075_10002864_pt1 | contig 27562 bp, 20 predicted proteins | sample Lox_Sample_24_FD_206723 | JGI IMG/M metagenome (GOLD analysis project Ga0335075, IMG submission 206723) | Soil microbial communities from Loxahatchee National Wildlife Refuge, Florida, United States - Lox_Sample_2.4 | ecosystem: Environmental > Terrestrial > Soil > Wetlands | place: USA...
GTTCGCCTGAATCAGATTTTGTTGGACCTGCAACTTTCCCCCGATTCCTTTTCCGATTCCGCCAATCTTGGGCGGCTGGCACAGATGAGCAAGGCCGACACGATTGTTTCGGGGCGGTACACGAGAGTTGCGGGCCAAGTACACGTTGAAGCCACTTTGCGCGACATGAAGAGCGACCGTACCATTTCCTTCGCTGCCGACGCCGCTAACGGGGATATCCCGCCAGTCGTGGACAGTTTGGCAAAGAAAATCCGTGAAAACCTGTCCCTTCAGGGAGATGTGGTCGCCGAACTGGGAGAACGGTCCTTCAAGCCCAGCACGCAATCCGTCGAGGCGCTCCGCCTGTATACCGCGGCAAAGGAACTGCAACGGCAAGGGAAGAATCTTCAGGCCCTGACCCAGTTTCAAGCCGCAACTCAAGCTGACCCGAAGTTCGCGCTCGCATACGCGGGTGTGGGTGAAACGTACGAAAACCTCGGACATGACGCCGAGGCGGAGCAGGCTTCCCGAAAGGCCGTGGAGCTGGCGGACACCCTTCCCCAACGAGAGAAATACCTCATCGCCGCCAGCGACGCCAGTATCCAGCATGATTATCCGAAGGCCATTGAGTATTACGAAAATCTGACGAAGAGCGCCCCGGACGATCCCGAATTCCAGTACAAGCTTGGCGTCCTGTATGAAGATACTGGCACCTTCGACAAAGCCCGCGAGCACTACTCGAAGGCCCTCGCGGCAGACCCGAACGATGTAAGTGCGGTCCTGTCGACCGGACGCGTCGAAATCAAGAGCGACGATCCCGCCGGCGCTCTGAAGGATTTCAATCGTGCGCTGTCGCTGTCAAACCAGCTTGGGAACGACGAAACTAAGGCGATGACCTTGCAGGGGATCGGCTTGGCTTATCGCGAACTGGGCAAGCAAGACCAAGCGCTTCGGTATTTCCAGCAGGCCCTTGAAACACGGCGTCGCCTCGATGACAAGCGAGGCATCGCGGTCACCCTCAACGTCATCGCCCAGATCGAGGACCAAAACGGGAAGTCCGCTGAAGCGCTTCAGGCGTATCAGGAAGCTCTTCAGATTCGCCGAGATATAGGGGACAAGAGCGGACTCGGCGACACACTTCTAGATCTGGGTACGTTCTACAACTACCGCGGCCACTACGACGAGGCGCTGAATTACTTCAAGCAGTCGCTCCAAGTCGAACGCGAATTAGGAGACGAAAACAGCCAAGGGCTTGCACTTAACAACATCGGGTACAGCTATCTTTCAAAGGGAGATTTTGAGAACGCTGTCACGTATTTTCAGCAAGCGCTCGAGATGCGCCAGAAATCTCAAGTGCCGGCAGATATCGCCCTTACGCTGCACAATCTGGCCTTGGCGTCCGAGAAGATGGGCCAGTACGACACGGCCCTTGCCGATTACGAACGCGCCCTCGACCTAGATCGAAAGATCGGCGACAAGCGCGGCGCAGCCATCGAGCTGTACGCCATGGGGACGATTTTCGGCGATCAAGGACGTCTCGGAGCTGCAGTCAATGTACGGCAGGAAGCGCTGAAGAACTTCACCGATCTGGGCGACCGCACGTTCTGGATGGCGGAAGCGCTAAGCGGCTACGGCAAATCGCTCGCCGACGCCGGCCGATTCGACGACGCACAAAAGCCATTGACCGATGGCCTGGCACTCGCGCGCGACCTCAAAATTGACGGCTCGATTTCTCAGGCGCTCGATTTCCAGGGCAAGTGCTTGTTCTATCGCGGCGATTTCAAGGCCGCCCGTGCCCTGTACGATCAAGCGCTACAGTTTGCCTCGCGCTCAAAAGAGCAGGAGAAGATCCTCCTCACCCAGTTCGACATCGCCGAGGTTCTTCTGAAGCAGGGGCAAACGTCAACGGCCGGAGCCATGCTGCGGAAGATTGCGGCGCAAGCGGACAACCTCGGTATGAAGAGCCTGAGCTTTGAGTCGTCCGTGCTCTGGGCCGAGGCGATTATGCAGTCCAAGGACTATGCGAGTGCGCGTCAGAAACTTGAAAACGCAGTCGCTGCAGCAGAGAAGCTGGAACTCCGAACAGTTCTCGCGCGGGCGCACTACTTGCTAGCGGACAACTTCCGCCTCAGCGGCCAGTCCACGGACGCCGCGGACCATTACCGCCAGGCTCTTCAATATCTTGAGCAGATCCGCAACGACACGGGAAGTGGCGCCTTTCTAACCCGGTCCGATATCAAAGTGATGTACGCCCAATGCCGTAATTGGACGCAGCGTAAAAGCTAGTTCCTGAAGGGCGCATCCGGTTTGCGCCCTTCAGGCTGGGCCGCGACCTAGTGGCTCGTCACGATCAACGAGGTTGAACTGGAGTCTACGAGCGTTCCCGCCACGGATGTATTCGCCGTAACGGTGTACGTTCCAGCGCAAGATCCCCTTGGAATAAGAAGCGGGAACAAAAAGGTGTTTGTGCTCGCGCCGAGTGTAAACGATGGTGTTTGGAATATTAGCGTTTGCGACGTCCCGCAGTTCCGTCCGAACGGTCCGGTCAGAACGAACTGCACGACAGTCTTCTTCTCCGCCATTCCCGTGCAGGACTTTACTGTTGCGGTTACAAACGTGAGGCCTCCGGCAGGGACTGTGGACGGGTTAAACGCAAACGAGACGTCGTGACAGTTGACTACGTTGTACGTCACCGTTTGCGACGCCGTGGGTCCCGCGGTCACGTCCGCTTCGGCAGTAAACGACTGCGTGCCAATCGCAGATGTGTTGATCGGGTCCCCGTTTGCCACGGTGCCCGCACACTCATCGTAGGTGCCACTGCACGAGTAGTTCGCGTCTACCGTCTGGTTCAACAGGTAGGAGCCTCCGTTGGCGGGCGTGGTGATATTCACGCTGGCGGTTGACGGCCCCGTAATGCCGTAGAAGGCCGCCCATCGCGACATCCCATCTTTTGAATTTCCGGATATCCCTGCAGCCGGATCGGGCTCGTAACTGCAGCTCGCGAAAATATTCTCCCAGGTTGTTGTCTCTTCCTTGCCGAGGCCCGGCCCCATGCCACAGATGTCGGTCTCCGTCCCCCAGTTCAAGTTCGCTGTGTAATTGAGGTTGCTGGTCACGGCGCAAGGATTGTTTGAATTATCGGTACAGCTGACGCTGTACAAAACGCCATCGCCTCCAGTCATCCCTCCGCCAGGAAGGGCAGCTACCGGAGCGATATCGGTGCCCGGATAATTCGAGGAGTCTGTCGACTGCCACGTAGCGTTCGGCTCGTCTGTCGCGGTTGCTATGACAGTACATGGAGCTGGCGAGCACCATCCAGCCGGCACCGTGAACGATATGCTCGCGCCTCCATTGAAGAACGGAAACGTAATCGTTTGAGCCGACCCGTTGAGAGTAGCCTCTTCGAACGAAGGTTCCGGCCCAACCGCGATGCTAAAAGGGCCGTTCCCCACGGCGATAGGTGTTTGGGCAGTATTCGTCGAGGTATAGACCGCCTGCACGTTGCTGCTGCCGCCTGCTGCTGCGTAGGCGGTCGTGCCGTCGGGACTTATGACAATTTGATTCGGAGTCGTGCCAACTCCCGTGATGGTGGTTGTTACACCTCTGGTCGCGTCGCTAATCACAGAAATCGAGTTGTCGCCCGAGTTTGTGACATACACAAAGCTGTTGCTTGCGCTTCCGGTTGTGGCAACTCCGGTCGGCGCATTCCCGACGCCGATCGTCGCGACATGCGTGTTATAGCTGTCGTCGGCGGGATTCGTATCGATCACGCCTATCGAGATCGTTCCAAACGGATAGTAGGCCGCGGAGCCACCGGGGGTGATGGCTATCGCGCCGTTCGGATCGCCAACATCCGCGCTGATTGTCGCCACGACAGTGTTGTACGCCGTGTCGGCTGGATTCGTATCGATCACATAGATGTCGGAGTTTGCCTTGTCCGTCACATAGGCTCTTGTTCCATCGGGCGTTATGGCCAGTCCAACGGGATCTGCCGTGCACTCACACAGGCCGATGGTTGTCAACACTGTTTGAGTCGTAGTGGTGATTACAGCGACGTCTCCTTGGCCCGGGTCTGCCACATACGCGCGGTCCCCGCCCGGGGTGATCGCGACGGCTACCGGCGTGCTACTGCAATCCGAACATAACGGAATTGTCGTCGATACCGTGTTGGTCGACGCATTGATCACAGCGACGTAACCTTGGTTCGGGACGGTCACATAAACGGAGGCTGCGTCAGGCGTCACTGCGAGACCTGCGGGATTATCGACGCAATTTTCAATGCAACTGGGCAATGTCACCGTGGCAACGACTGTGCCCGAACCGGCGTTGATCACCGAAACCGTTCCGTTCCCCTGGTTGCCGACATAAACAAACGGACCGTTCACAATGGGGTTAACGAAAATGCCGGAGCCGCTCGACGCGAACAGCAGTACCGCAGCAAGGCCGACCCAGATCGACTTCAAACACGTGGTGAAAAACCGAGGGAATTTCCTGGTGCGCATGGTATGCACTCCTTATATGCGGCACGGCTGGTTGCAGCGGCACACTAAGGCGCCGCTCAAGCAGACCTACGCCGCGTCTGGTCATCATTGGGGCCCGGTACTCTCTTCCGAGCGATCGAGTGGAAACGTGGCGCGTATCGTGCGCTGCGCGGACAATTACTGTCAAGCGAAAGTGAATCGAAACCACGGAGCGATGCCAAACGCCACTTGCTGATTGCGTTACGGGCGGTGCGCGGAATGTGGGCGAACCGCTAGCCTCCCGCCCGATGTGATCCCGTCTCCACTTTTGAGTTTCCGGGTTTTCGTGATAAGGATCATTCCGATATGTCAGCCAAGAACGAGGATGGCGCAAAACATATGACCCCGGAGCAGTTTCGTCGCTACGGCAAAGAGGTGGTCGACTGGATCGCGGACTACCACGAGCGCATCGAGTCGTTTCCGGTCCAGTCGCGCGTGCAACCGGGTGAAATCCGTGCGGGCCTTCCCGCGCACGCTCCGCAGGACGGCGAGTCCTTCGACGCCATGCTCGCAGATTTCGACAGACTGATTTTGCCGGGCATCACGCATTGGCAGTCGCCCAACTTCTTCGGGTATTTTCCTTCGAACAACTCGTTTCCCTCGATTCTTGGCGAATTGCTTTCATCCGGCTTGGGCGTGCAGGGGATGCTCTGGGCTACCAGCCCGGCGTGCACGGAAGTAGAGACTCACGTGCTGGATTGGCTGGCGGAGATGCTGGGATTGCCTGAAACATTTTCTTCGCGAGGCACTGGCGGCGGCGTCATCCAGGACACGGCCTCAAGCTCTTCCCTCTGCGCGTTGCTTGCCGCGCGCGAGCGCGCCACGAATTTCGCATCAAACGAGCAGGGCTGCGACGGTCGCCTGGTAGCTTACACGTCGTCGCAGGCGCACTCCTCGATCGAGAAGGCGGCGCGGGTGGCCGGCATCGGCAGCGCGAATACGCGGCTAATCGACGTCGACGACAGGTTCGCGATGCGCGCGGATGCCCTCGCAGCACAGATCGACGCCGACCGCAAGAACGGACGCTTGCCGTTTTTCGTTAGCGCGACGGTAGGCACTACGTCTTCAAATGCTATCGATCCGCTCCCCGAAATCGGGAAACTTTGTCGCGAGCATGGCTTGTGGCTGCACGTTGACGCTGCTATGTCCGGCACGGCTGCGCTTTGTCCGGAACTTCGCTGGATCCAACAGGGAATTGAGTTCGCTGACAGCTACTGTTTCAATCCGCACAAATGGATGTTCACGAATTTCGACTGCGATTGCTTCTATGTCGCGGACCGCTCCGCCCTGATTAAGACGTTGAGCGTCTTGCCGGAATACCTTCGCAATAAAGCTACCGAATCCGGAGCGGTGATCGACTATCGGGACTGGCACATTCCGCTGGGACGCCGTTTTCGCGCGTTGAAGCTCTGGTTCGTCATCCGCCACTACGGAATCAATGGGCTGCAAGGGCAAATCAGGCGCCACGTCGAACTGGCGCAGCAATTTGCCTCGTGGGTGGCGCAAGACTCCGATTTCGAACTGGCCGCGCCGGTGCCGCTGAATCTTGTTTGCTTCCGTCACAAATGCGGAGACGCGGTGAACCAGGCAATCATGGACAGGCTCAACGAGAGCGGCGAGCTGTTCCTCACTCACACGCGATTGAACGACCGCTTGACACTTCGTCTGTGCGTGGGACAAACACGCACGGAACTTGGACACGTACAGAACGCCTGGGCAAGGATTCGAGAAATGGGAAAGGCAGTCATAAGGCCCGACCGCAGCTGACGCTCAACTAAATTCGCCCCATGGGAAAATGAAATAAAGTACTAAATGCGCCTACTTCCCTCACTGTATTTACGCACCCGATCCATGCGTGTTATTCGGTAGCTTACACTCAGGTGAAGTACCTTTGCCTGGGTGCCAGGTTGGGGGAAGGTGGGATAGTTCAGCACCGTATTCACATCTGCGGAACCGCTGGAGCTCGTGACGGCGTATGCAAGCGCCAATTAGATTTCTGCCAGACGAGCGATCCAGAAATGGAGAAAACAACTACATGCGAATTTTGGTGGCGGACGATCATGAACTCCTCAGGCGCGGGGTCTGCTTTGTAATCCAGGGACGCCCCGATTGGGAGATTTGCGCCGAGGCCGTTGATGGATCCGATGCCGTCGATAAAGCGCGCGAAATAAAGCCGGATGTTGCAGTGCTGGACGTCAGTATGCCCAAACTGAATGGGCTGGAGGCGACGCTCGCGATTCGCCAGTGGTCTCCGGATACGGAAGTCCTGATCCTGACTCAGCACGAATCCGTCGAAATGGTTCGGCATGCCTTCGAAGCGGGTGCCCGCGGATACGTCGTGAAGACGAACGTGGCGAACGAACTGGTCAGCGCAATTGAGACTGTTGGCCATCACCAGTTCTTTTTCTCCGAAAAGTGGCAGACGAGCGGCCATTCGGTACTGGGAGCGGACGGGCAGGCGCTCGACCGTATCGAAATCGAGGGTCAGGCGGAGCAGAGAACCGCAGCACTGCAAAGGCTGACGACGAACCTGCTGCATCGTCAGGATCAGGAGCGACAAAGCATCGGGCAGGAATTGCGGGAAGGTGTTGGGAGGGATCTCTCTGGAATCGCTTTCAATCTGGAGCTTATGGCGAGATCAAACGGCCATGGCGCCGATCCGTTGTTCGTGGAAGCGCTGCAGCTGGCGCGGCATGGCGTCGCACGGACACGGGCGCTCTCGCAATCGCTCGAACCGCCTCTCCTTGCGGAAATCGGCCTGGGGTCCGCCGCGCAGTGGCTGGTGGAGAATTTCCGAGTGCGCGCGGGAATCGAGGTAAACGCCGAGTGGGTATGCGCGGATCGCCTGCCTATCGAAATTGAGAGTGCTTTCTTCTGGATTCTGGACGAAGCTCTCGCGAATATTCGTGCCCATTCCGGCGCGAAATTTGCGGACGTTTGCATCAAACTCGACGCGCAGGGAGCGTGGCTCGAGGTACGCGACCACGGTTGCGGCATGCCGCGCCACGTTGTCGATCGATTTGGTCGTGGCGAGACCGGCTTGGGCGTTGGTCTTGCGGCCATCCGAGAACGGGCCAGGGAATTAGGTGGCGAAGTGGACCTCTGGTCTGGGCCGAACGGCACCGCCCTGAGAGCCCGCATCCCGGCAGCCGCTGTTCGCCGTCTGACGCCACGCGTGCCGCGCGAAGAACCGCCCGAAGCTGAAGAAGCGTCCGCCGCCTGCGCGTGAGGACCGTCGCCTCATCTTGCTGCGAGCCGTGGGGACTAAGGCCGGGTAATAGGTAAAGAACGCTCCTGCACGCTTAATTCTTAATTATAGTTCTGCCAAGCCACCTGAGCTGCCTTCCCATCTCTAGTTCCCAAGCGAACTGGCCATAAACCCTGAGTTTTCCTCGAGTTGTACCTTCACAGAGCGGCTATCTGTAAAAGCTGTCAACGAATGCCTCTCCGCTTCGTTATACCGGTTGAGAAACGAAACGCAACGTAACGGCAAACAGCAAACAGCTCAGCGGAGGGAATCGATGCGCTTTTTCAAACGAATTACTCGAATCCTGTTGCTTGTTATCCTGGTCCTCTTTGCGGTCCAGCTTGTCGACGCGAAGTTGCCTGTCCCTAACCGCGTGGGCCATTACGCTGCTGCTCAGCAAGTGCCACCGCGAGGCACGGCGAAGGCCGTTCCGCCGGCTGAGCAACGCCCAGAAACCGCGCCTGCCGAGACCGCGGCTCCGGCGCAAGGCGAGCTCGCTCCCGACATCCAGAACCAACTGAACGATCTTCAGCACCAATTCGAGCAGGAGGCGGTCAACCGCATGCGGTACGGCCGCCCCAACTATGGGCTTGGCGGCTTCATGGGCGATTTAGTTCCTTTTCTGGTCTTTGTCGGCGTGACGCTCGCTCTGATCTGGATTCTTCGCACCGTTCTCGATAACCGCCGTTGGTATCGCATGGTGAAGGTTCAGACGGACACGCATGCGAAGCTCCTCGACCGTTTTGCATCCAGCCAGGAGATGCTCGCCTACGTGCAGTCGGATGCAGGCAAGAAGTTCCTGGAAATGCCCATCTTCGAGAGCCAGCGCCGGCAGGTCTCCAGTCTGCCTTTCGGCCGCATTCTCTGGTCGGTGCAAATCGGCATCATCGCCGCTGTTTTCGGGGCCGGAATTCTCTTCCTTCGCGGCCGCGTATCTCCCGATGCCGACATGGGCTTCCAGGTGTTCGGTACGCTCGTGCTCACGCTGGGGATTGGTTTTATCGTTTCGGGCGGAGTATCGTACTTCCTGGCTAAGCACTTCGGTCTTCTCGAACAGCGTAACAACCTGGCACATTCCGAGCGCAATGCGTGAGTCGCCGAACACGGCTTGCGCGCGAATCGTACGCGACACAAGGGAACTGCGGCGCAAAAGGCGAGCATGTTCAAACAGGCCAGCTTGACACAGACCGGGCAACTCGACAGCGCAATCTGTGCGGCTGCTGAAGCCTTCCACATGGACGAGCAGACCTTCCGCGCATTCTACGACGCCACGGGTCGCGCTCTTTGGTCCTACCTCTATCGTGCTTCCGGCAATGCTGCGCTCGCCGACGACCTGATGCAGGAGAGCTATTACCGTTTCCTTCGCGTCCGCTTTTCGGAGCCCGATCCGGAATACATGAAGAACTATCTGTTCCGCATCGCTACGAACCTTCTCCGCGATCAGTGGCGGCACACGAAAGTCGATCCGCCGGCGCCTGCAACAGACGAAGGTTCGCAGCTCGCGAAGCCTGGCGAACTTGCACCAGACGAGCGATCCGGAGAATCCGACGTGATGCGCGCGATGCAGGACTTGAAGCCGCGCGAGCGTCAACTCCTGTGGCTCGCTTACGTCGAAGGTTCAAGCCACCGCGAAATCGCGCAGCTTTCCGGCCTGCGCGAACAGAGCGTGCGCGGCCTTTTGTTCCGAGCCCGCGCCAAGTTTGCAAAACTCCTGCATCGCCGTGGGCTGGCGCCGAACGAGGTCGGTCGATGACCAGCTGGAAGCCCAATGCGTGCGAGAACGAACCGCGCGTCGTTCGGTGCGCGCGCACCGGCTTCTGGGACTCAGAACTTCAGCAGCACGTCAGAGAGTGTCGCGTTTGTGCCGAGGCGGCATCTATTGCGCGTTTGTTGAATGATATGCGAAGGGCCGACGATGCAGCTGCGCGAATTCCCGACAGCAGCCTGATGTGGCGCAAGGCCCAATTTCTCGCCACGCGCGATGCGAGCGAACGTGCCACGCAGCCGATCAGCTTCGTCGAGCGTTTTGCGTATGCCGTCGCAAGCGTGTGCCTGATCGCCGTGTGCTTCTGGCAGTGGCATGCCATTCGTAGCTGGTTTGCGGCGCTCGGCGGAAGTGGGATAAAGCTCGGCTCTGCATGGATGTCTGATGCCTTTGCGCATTTCGCGACCGGCATCGACGTATCGAAGCTCGGGACAATTTCGGGATCGAGCTCGGTTGTCTTTCTGAGCTGCGGTGTGGGCCTTCTCGCGTTGTGTGCCTTCGTTGCCGCATACGTCGTTCGGGCTGAAGACTAAGTCGAATCAGATGCGGTCGCCGTAGCGCCCAAGACTTCTCCATCGGCTCAACGTGTTCACATAGTTCGTTCCGGCGTAGAATGCGCATGTATGGCATTCAAATCCGGTTTCGTTGCGATCGTAGGGCGTCCGAATGCGGGCAAATCGACGCTGGTGAACACGCTCGTCGGCCAGAAAGTGTCGATCGTTTCGCCAAAGCCTCAGACGACGCGCAACCGCGTCCAGGGCATTCTCAATCGCGACGGCGCTCAAATCGTCCTGATCGATACGCCGGGCATCCACAAGCCCGCGTCCGCCCTCAACCGCATGATGATGGACGAAGTTCAGCATGCGCTCGATGGCCTGGACGTTCTTTCGCTGATCGTCGACGCCACGGCGGATTTCGGCCCCGGCGACCGCTTCTCGATCGAATGGGTCAAACGCTTTCAGGGTCCCGTTTTTCTGCTGCTGAATAAGCTCGACCGCGCGAAAAAGCCTGCTCTGCTGCCTTTGATCGACCGCTACCGGCATGCATTCGATTTCAGTGAGATTTTCCCGATCTCCGCCCGCACTGGCGAGGGCTGCGCCGATTTGGTCAACGCGTGGCTGCGCTACTTGCCCGAAGCGGAACCGTACTTTCCCCCAGATCAGTTTACGGACCAGCCTGAACGTTTCCTGGCCGGTGAGATTATTCGCGAGAAAGCCATCCTCGAAACTCGCGAGGAGATTCCACACGCCCTCGCGGTCGTGATCGATAGTTTCGAGGAAACGCCGAAACTGATCCACATTCGCGCGTCAATATGTGTGGAGCGAGAAGGTCAGAAGGGAATCCTGATCGGCAAGAGCGGCGAGCGCATCAAGCAAATCGGCACGCATGCGCGCAAAGAATTAGAAGAGATCCTGGGCGCAAAGGTGTTTCTCGAAACCTTCGTGCGTGTCGAGCCGCGCTGGCGCGAAAATCCGACCCTCGTTCGACAACTCGACTGGCGCTATCAGCTGGAACGGCTGGCCGATCGCCAGCAACTGGAACCGACGGAACAATAATCTTGGCACCGGCAATGTGCCGCTACTTCTCGATCAAGTCCGCCGAATTGATGTGATACCCGTAAAGCAGAGCGCGGTTGTTGTCGATGTGCCAGGTGAATTGCTCCGTTCCTGATCCGGCAGCGAACGACGTGTTGTACGTTAAAACGATGGTCGTTCCCTGGCCTGCATACCAGCCGGCGCGCCAGTTTTGCAAGTTGGAACCGCGTACTGCACCAAGCTTCCGATGAACGGCATCGAGGAACTTCACAAAATCCGGTTCGCTCGTAATCGAGTGCAATTTGGGGTCCGCCGCTTCATACAGCACCGTATATTGGCCGGAATCGAGCTGCGCGTGGAAACCCACGACGGCCTCTTTCGCCAGTGTCGTGTCCTTCGTCATCGAACCACAAGAGCAGACGAACAGCGCCGCGGTGGAAATGACCGCCAGCGACAATAACCGGCCCACAACTGAACATTTGCACGCTGATCGCATGACGGTTGGTCCTCCCAAGCAGTTTGTCTGAAGTTCTTTAAAAATTGTAGCGTGGCAAGAGAAGTTAAAGATGTCTGCGTGATAACGCGCTTCTCAACGTGCAACAGCTATGACGCGGAGCCATGAGCATAGAAACCAATCTTCGAGGGCACGGGCCTTTACTTTAGCGTGCAAGTGGTGGGAGGTCTCGCTGGCGTCGCTATGGCTTGCTCGGTGCGATTCCCAGCGACCGCATCTTGCGGTAAAGATGGCTTCGTTCGAGTCCGAGCGCATGGGCGGCGCGTGTCATATTCCAGCGGTGCTCTTCGAGCTTTCGCAGGACAAATTCGCGTTCGTAAGCCGATCGCGCTTCGTGCAGGCTCTCATAGGGTTTCTGTGGGCTCTTTGACGCTCCGCGAAAAACCTCCGGCGGCAAGTGATGCGGCTCGATGCGCGTCGACGGGCAAATGATCACCAGCCGCTCCACCAGATTCTTCAACTCGCGTACGTTCCCGGGCCACGGATAGCCCATCAGCACTTCCAGCGCCGGCGGGCTGAACTCCTTCGGCTTTTTTCCGTACTCCTGGCAAAACTCGCTCAGAAAATGGGCGGCCAGAATCGGCACGTCTTCCGTTCGCTCGCGCAGCGCAGGAACGTAGAAAGGAATCACGTTGAGGCGATAGAACAAATCCTCGCGAAATTGATTCCGCGCGATTTCGTCCTCGAGTTTCTTGTTGGTCGCAGCGATCACACGCACGTCGACTGTCACCGGCTGGTTCGACCCGATCGGCTCGACACGCTGTTCCTCCAGCACGCGCAGCACTTTCGCCTGTGTCTTCAGGCTCATGTCTCCCACTTCATCCAGAAACAGGGTGCCGGCGTCCGCCTTCTGAAACTTTCCGGTCTTGTCCTCACTCGCGCCGGTGAAACTGCCCTTGCGATGACCGAAGAGCTCCGATTCGATGAGCTCCTCGGGAATCGCCGCGCAGTTCACCTCCACAAAGGGCAAACTTGCGCGTGAACTGCTGTCGTGCAGCGCGCGCGCGACCAATTCTTTGCCCGTTCCGCTCTCGCCGTAGATCAGAACGCGGCCATTCGTCGGCGCGGTCAAAGCGATCTGCTGTCGCAGCGCTTTCATCGGAATGCTGACGCCCAAAATCTGATGCCGCTCCTCCAATTCCGCTCGCAGCCGCCGGTTTTCCGTTTCCAACCGTAAATATTCGATCGCGTTCCGCAACACGAGGGAAATCTTCTCGATCGACAGCGGCTTCTCGACGAAGTCGAACGCGCCGAGTTTCGTTGCGCGTACCGCCGTCTCGATATTTCCGTGCCCGGAAATCATCACCACCATTGGCGGCTCGTCGCGCGACTGAATCCGGTCGAGCGCCTCCAGTCCGTCGATTTTGGGCAGCCAGACGTCGAGCAGGACGATGTCGTAGTGGCGCTCCTCAAGCGCTGCGAGGCACTCCTCGGCCGAGCCTGCAGCAGACACCTCGAATCCTTCGTCGCGCAGCAGCGCGCCAAGCGATTCTCGAATCCCGCTTTCGTCATCCACAACGAGTATCGATGCCGCCATTTGCGTTTGTCTCTGTGCAGCCTACCTCGCTGGAGCTGTTGCGGGTGGAATCGCGGAAGCCGCCGTCACTTCCGCTGCTGGGAAGCGAATAACGAATTTCGTTCCCGCTACAACGTTGTTCTCTACTCGAATGCTGCCGTTGTGTTCCGCGATGATCCGGCTCGCGATCGCGAGGCCGAGACCTGTTCCGCGACCTTTCGTCGAGAAGTGCGGCAGAAACAGCCGTTCCTTATCCTCCGGCGAAATTCCATGGCCGCTGTCCGCGATTTCGACCACCACGGCGTCATCTTCACTTTCGCCGCGCGTGGTAATTGTCAGTTGGCGCAGCGCCGAACCCTCCATCGCCTCCGCGGCATTGTCGATCAGATTCACGAACACGCGCCGCAGCAATTCGGGATCCGCTTTTACTAAGGGCAGCGAAGAAGCAAGCGACGTGCGGATCGTGATCCCTTCCAGCCTTCCTTGAAACAGCTCGATCGCGCTCGAAACGATCGCATTCAAATCCGCCGGCGCAAGGCGGGCGGAAGGGAACCGTGCGAACTGCGAAAATTCGTCCACCAGCGACTCCAGGGTCCGGACCTCTCGCACGATGAGGCCGGCGCATTCCGCGGCTATCTTCTCAAACTCGCTGCGGCTGGCGTCCGATTTCGTTGCGTCAGGCTTTCCCAGATGACGCATCAACCGCTGCGCGGAAAGCTGAATCGGCGTAAGCGGATTCTTGATTTCGTGCGCGATCCGCTGCGCCACTTCCTGCCAGGCCGCGGCCTTTTGTGCCCGCAGCAACTCCGTCAAGTCGTCGATGACGATAACGAAACCGGGGTTTGAGCGCCTTGGGCCCAGCGAACTCACCGTGACCGCCGCTCGCACGAGGCTGCCGTCAACAGGCACCTCGATCTCGCCGGACGCCGCGCCCATTCGCAGCGAGCGCCTCATAAGGTGCAGGACCGCACGGGAGGCCTCGTCCCCTAGCAAATCCGCGATCGTGTGCGCTTCTTTGGCGCGCTCGCCCAGAATCTGGCCCACCGCCGAATTGACGCGCGTGATGTTGCCCGACGCGTCGAGCGACACGACGCCCGTCGGAATATTCTCGAGAATCGTCTCCATCAGCTTGCGCCGGCTTTCGCGCTCTTCGACTGCCTGCTCCAAACTCTGCGTGAATTCATTGATGCGCCGGCGCCCTTCGCCAAGCTGTTCTGTCATGCGGTTGAATGATCGCGCGAGCATTCCCAGTTCATCGCGCGGCTGGAGTCCGATTCGATAATCGAAGTTCCCACGGGAGATCTCACGCGTTGCTTCCGCCAGCGCCTGAATTGGCACCGTTACCTGCTTCGAAAGAAACAGCGCGACCCAGGTTGTGGTAAACAGCAGCAAAAGCGTGACTAACGCGAGCGCTAACAGCAGGTTCCGCTTGTATTCCCGAAGGTGCTGTTTCTGTTGGTTGTAGGTATTGATCTGTTTTTCGATCTCGTCGTATCGCTGCAGGAATTCGTTCGAAAGCTCACGCGCCGCATATAAAGTGCCGCCCGCCGAGGGCGCGAAGCCAGCCAGGTACAGCTGGTCGCCCGCCTTCCAAACGTCCGCTCCGCTGCGAATCCTGCGCACCAAAACGGGGTGCAGCGGCACCATGGTTGCGGCGGCATCAGTCTTGCTGGCATCCCCTTCCTCAAATCGGACAGCCTCTGTTACAACGCCGCTGCGGTCAACCGACCACGCCGCATCGACCGCATGGCTCTGCGCCAGCGACCATACTTGATCCCCGCCTTTGGCCGCGGCATCTGCCGCCAGCCTGTTCAGGCGCGCGAATTCATTCGTGCGGAAACTCGCGGCGAGCATTTGGCTCTGCTCGTTCGCAATTTCCAGTGGACGGGGAAACCACATGTCCAGCGACCGGTTCACAAGTGCGTAGCTGACCCAAAACATGAAGATCACTGGCAGCAGTGACAGCCCCATCGCCCCCGCGACCATCTTCACCTTGAACCGCGACCCCATCTTCCCGGCGACCCGGTCGGACGCGATGTGTACGAGATACCGCGAGAACACGAAGAGCAGGACGATGAACGCCAGTGCAAAAATCAGGGAAAGTCCGAAGAAAATAGGGAACGAAGCGTTTCTTTCGGGACGGACCGGTGTTCTGAGTGACCCGAGCGTGAATACCACCGCCGCTAGAATGGCCACGATCACGGCCGTCACTACCACCTGCACACGACGGCTCCGTTTCTGCTGCTGCGCGTTCAACGCCCTTCCTCCAAATACCGGCCCAGCGGGCATTCATCGCATTTAGGATTTGTCGCTAAGCACCAGCGCTTGCCCGCCTGCACGATCAGCGCATGAAATTCATTGAAGAGATCCGCGTTCCCTGGAAACTGGCGCTCGAATATCCATTGGACGTCGCTATATTTTGGGTTTTCGCCTGCCCATCCATGCCGCGCCAGCATGCGCTTCGTATACGCGTCAACAACGAAGACATCGTGCCCGCCCGCATAGAGCAGGATCGAGTCCGCCGTTTCCGGTCCGATGCCGAAAATGCCGAGCAGTTTTTCGCGCAGCACAATCGTGGGCGTGGCAAACATGCGTTCCAGCGATCCGTCATATTCCCTTTCGAGAAATGTGCAGAACGCCTTCAGCTTACGCGTTTTCTGGCGGAAATAGCCCGAGGGACGTAACAAGCGTTCCAGCCGTCGCAGATTCGTCTTCTGGATACCTTCGGCCGAGAGCAGATTGGCCTCACGCAGGTTTGCGATGGCTTGTTCGACGTTCTTCCACGACGTGTTTTGCGTCAGAATCGCGCCGACGATCACTTCAAACCCCGAATTTCCCGGCCACCAATGCTGCGGTCCCAACGCCGTAAACAAGGAATTAAAGTATTCATCGAGAGGCGGCCTGTCGTCCGGGGCGCGCTCCGCGAACACCGGAAAATGTCCGTTGCCGGAAGCACGAATTCTGCTTTCGGGCGTCTTCTGTGAAGCTCCTACAGGCGTGTTTTTCGATGCCGGCGTGGCGGCAATGCCTGCAGACACCTGTCTAGTGGCAGAACTCATCGATAAGCGACGATATCCGCTCCCGACACACTCTGTCAATCGAGCTGTGGCGTTTCAACCACACTCACCCCGACTGCCGTAATGCCATACCTTACGGCCTGGAGGGCTCGCCGCGTCGTTCTCAATCTTCAATCAGAATCAGAACCGCGATATAGTCCCATTCGGCTTTGCCGCTCGCCTTTAGTGGCCGCCCCGGGTCTTGGGACGGGCAAGAGTAGGCCAAAAATCGGGAGGGACGATGCTCGAATTCGATCCGCAGGTGTTGAACGAGAAGGCGTTGGCCCCGCCGGAGGAGTTCAGCAAGCGGGCGCACGTGAAATCTCTCGAGGAATACCGCGCCGTATACGATCGCGCGGTGCGCCACCCCGAAGAATACTGGGCCGAGCAGGCCAAGGTCCTCGACTGGTTCGAGCCTCCCAAGAAAACTCTCGAGTGGGACCCGCCGCACGCGAAGTGGTTCGTGGGCGGAAAACTGAACGTCTCCCACAACTGCCTCGACCGCCATCTCGCCAAGAACGGCAACAAACCCGCGCTGCTTTGGGAAGCGGAAGACGGTTCCACAATCCAGTTCACCTATGCTGAGCTGCACAAACGCGTCTGCAAGCTCGCCAATGCGCTGAGCGGTCTGGGCGTGAAAGCCGGTGACTGCGTCGCCGTTTATATGCCGATGATCCCGGAATTGCCCATCGCTCTGCTGGCCTGTGCGCGGATCGGCGCGATGCACTCGGTGGTGTTCGGAGGTTTCAGCGCGACGGCTCTTGCCGATCGCATTGCAGACGGCAAATCGAAAATCCTGATTACAGCGGACGGTGGCTTTCGCCGGGGCAAAGTCGTTCCTCTGAAAGACACGGCCGATGCCGCGCTGAAACATTGCCCTACAGTCGAAAAGTGCATCGTTGTCGAGCGAACTGGAGAGAAGGTCGTTTGGGACGATAATCGCGACCTCTGGTGGCACGAACTGGAAAACGCAGCGCCCAGCGAGTGTCCTGCCCCGGCTTTCGACTCCGAGCATCCGCTCTACATCCTTTACACCAGCGGGACCACCGGCAAGCCAAAGGGCGTCCTGCACACGTCGGCCGGCTACCTCCTGCAATGCATGTGGAGCACGCGGCTCGTGTTCGATCTGCGTGACGACGATGTCTATTGGTGCACGGCCGACATCGGCTGGGTCACCGGTCACAGCTATCTCCTCTACGGCCCGCTGGCGAACGGAGCGAGCATCGTCATGTACGAGGGCGCGCCCGATTTTCCTCGCAAGGACCGCTTCTGGGAGATCGTCGACCGCTACAACGTCACGATTTTCTACAGCTCTGCGACGGCCGTGCGCGCGTTCATGGCCTGGGGCATGGACTGGATCAATTCTCACAGCCTGAAAAGCCTGCGTGTTCTCGGAACTGTCGGCGAGCCCATCAATCCGGCGGCGTGGAAATGGTACTTCGAGGCGATCGGCAAGAATCGTTGCCCGATCGTCGACACCTGGTGGCAAACGGAAACGGGCTCGATCTTGATATCGCCATTGCCTGGAGCCACGCCGACGAAGCCCGGTTCGGCCACACTTCCGATGCCCGGAATTAAGGCGAAGGTGGTCGATATGAAGGGCGATCCGGTCAAGCCGGGCGAAACGGGCTATCTGACGATCCAGAGTCCCTGGCCATCGATGCTGCGAACGATTTACGGTGACGACGAGCGCTACCAGCGCGATTACTGGCAGCGTATTCCCGGTGTCTACTTCGCGGGCGATGCTGCCCAGTGCGACAAGGACGGCTACATCTGGGTGCTCGGTCGCGTCGACGACGTGATCAAAGTCGCCGGCCATCGCCTTAGCTCCATGGAGATCGAGAGCGCGCTCGTGGCGCACGATGCGGTGGCTGAGGCCGCTGTGGTCGCGCGGGCCGACGAAATCAAAGGCGAGGCAATCATCTGTTTCGTTACCCTGCGTTCGGGTAAGTCCCCAAGCACCGAACTGCGCGGAGCGCTGATGGAACACGTCTCGGCGACGATTGGCACCATCGCGCGCCCCGCCGACGTTCGTTTCTGCGACCTGCTGCCCAAAACGCGCAGCGGCAAAATCATGCGACGTCTGCTTCGCGAGCTGGCGCAACAAGGCCGCGTCTCCGGCGACACCACGACGCTCGAAGATATGGGCGTCATCGAGCGCCTCGCCAAAGCCCAAGGCCACGACGAAGCGTAGAATTTATTTAGATCTATGGACGTCCGTTTACGCATCGCTACTGCCGCCGATGTTCCCATTCTGCCGCAGCTAATTGAAGCTTCGGTGCGTGGGCTTCAGGCGGCATACTACACACCGCGCCAAATCGAACTCGCGCTTCATACCGTCTGCGGTGTGGATACGCAACTCATTGCCGACCGCACATACTTTGCCGCCGAAGTGATTGCCTCTCCTGCGTCCTACTGCGCGAAACGGCTACTCGTCGGCTGCGGCGGGTGGAGCAAGCGCCGCACGCTATTCGGCGGCGATCGATGGGGCGCGCGGCAGGACGATCTGCTCGATCCGGCGCGCGATGCCGCAAAGATTCGCGCCTTCTTCATCCATCCGGATTGGGCGCGGCGGGGAATCGGTACTATGATCCTCGACGCGTGCGAAGCGGCTGCGAAAGCGGCCGGATTCAAGCGCCTCGAAATGGGCGCAACTCTCAGCGGAGTGCCGTTCTACTGCACGAAGGGCTACGCCGCCATCGAAAATGTCGATGTTCCTCTCGCCGACGGCGAACGGTTCGCTATCGTCCGCATGGGTAAGTCCATTTAAGACGGTGGTGCTGGTGGCTGGTTGTTACCTGCCGAGAACATGAATCGTGTGCAGCCACGTCTCTACGAGTTCCGGCCAGCGCGTGACCGGGAAGGCAGTTCTCCTCAGCCCGTAGCCGTGCCCACCTTTCGCGTAGACATGCAATTCCGCTGGGACCTTTGCGTTTTTCAGCGCCTCAAAATACGCAATCGCGCTTTCGGCGTGATACGGATCGTCCTCGGTTTGCAGCAGAAATGTCGGCGGGGTATCGCCTGTCACCGCGATCGCTGGCGCCAGATTCAACGTCCCGTCCGGCTCGGTCAGGTAAGCGGGATAAATCGCCACAGCGAAATCGGGCCGGCAACTCTGTTGATCGTCCGCATCAGCAGCCGTGTACAGACGACGTTCGTAATGCGTCGAAAGAGCGGCGACGAGATACCCTCCCGCCGAAAATCCGAGCACGCCGACGCGATGCGGATCGATGCGCCATTCCGATGCGCGCGCACGAACCATACCCACCGCTCGTTGCGCATCCTGCAGAGCCTGGGCCGACTTCGGATACGGTCCGGAATTGGGCACGCGGTACTTCAGCAAAACGCACGTCACCCCAATCGAGTTCAGCCATTCGCAAACTTCCGTCCCTTCGAGATCGATCGCCAGAATCTGATATCCTCCGCCGGGGAACACAATCACCGCGGCGCCGCTGCTTTTGCCCTTCGGCTGATAGAGCGTGATCGTCGGCGTCGCGACGTTTGTCAACCGCATCACTGGTTTGCCGCCCGTAAGCGGGTCATTAACAGTCGTCGTATTCTTTTCGGGACTCGCAGGCGGAGTCGCGTCCGGCGCGCCACTCGGCCACAGCTTCAGCGTGACGTGCCCTGGCGGTGGCGTCCACGCCGATTGCGAGGCGCCAGCGTCATGGCCCTTCTTACCGGTATCGCCGAACCCGCTCATAGCAATCGCCAGCACTGAAACCATCACAAGCAATCCTCGCATCATGCCTCTCCGCAATGGAAAGTCCAATGGATCGCCCGCCGATAATCCCACTCGCGGCGAAGTCGTGCAAGCAGCGCCAAATGTAATCTGGCAGTTTGCGTAATGAACAACAAATTACAGAAGCGTATGATTTACAAAGTCCGAACTTAGGTCGGACGGCGTTCGTCACTCCGGTACCGAGCGCAATGGAATCACGATCCGTCACCCCATCGCGAGAGTCCCTGGTTCCCGCGCCACGAAAACCTGCCACAGCACTCAAACCGGAAGCGCGTCCGATCGCTGACTGGCCGCATCAAATCGCGCAACTTCATCCAAGGACCCGCCGTCTCTAAGCGAGCGGGCGCCAATGTTTCGGCAGACCGGCTGAGTCGGTGGCCGAAAACTCGAAAACTTCGAAGGAGGAATTATGGCAACTACGAAAGTCGCAGTTACACCGATGAAAGTCGCGCAGGTTCCCAGGCCCGGAGGAGATTTCGAAATTGTCGAACGCGACGTCCCGAAACCTCGGGCCGGCGAGGTGCGCATCAAGGTGCAGGCCTGCGGAGTCTGCCACAGCGATCAGCTCACAAAAGAGGGCCTGTGGCCCGGCATTCAATATCCTCGCGTTCCAGGGCACGAAGTGGCCGGCATCATCGACGAGCTGGGCGAAGGCGTTACGAGCTGGACCCTAAACCAACGGGTCGGGGTCGGTTGGCATGGCGGCCATGACAACACATGTCTCCAGTGCCGCCGCGGTGATTTTCGCAATTGCCAGAACCTGAAGGTTCCGGGCATCAGTTACGACGGAGGCTATCAGCAATACATGATCGCTCCGGTCGAGGCGCTAACTCCGATGCCGCAAGGCCTCTCTGACGTCGAAGCTGCGCCGCTCCTGTGTGCCGGAATCACCACTTACAACGCGCTTCGTCACAGCGGAGCGATGCCCGGCGATCTCGTCGCCATCCTGGGCGTCGGCGGACTGGGTCACCTCGGAATTCAATTTGCGAACAAATTCGGGTACAAAGTCGCCGCGATCGCGCGCGGACAGGAAGATGCGTCGCTTGCAAAGAAGCTCGGCGCGCACGTCTACATCGACAACAAGGCGACGAATCCAGCGCAGGAGTTGCAGAAGCTCGGCGGCGCGCAAGCTATTTTGGCGACAGCGCCAAGCTCTAAATCGATGTCTGAAGTGATCGACGGCCTCGCACCAAACGGCAAGCTCATAGTTGTCGGCGTTGCGTTCGAACCGATCGACGTCGCGCCGGTGCAGCTCATCACTGGCAGCCGCTCGATTCAAGGTTGGGCTTCCGGCACGGCCGCGGACGAGGAAGACACGCTGCGGTTCGCGGAACTCAGCGGCGTGCGTCCAATGATCGAAACGTATCCCTTGGAGAAGGCTGGTGAGGCTTACGCGCGCATGATCAGCGGCAAAGCCCAATTCCGCATCGTCATCCCGAGCGGAGCAGCGCGAGCGAGGGATCTCGTCGCCTATGGGATGCGGAGGATTTCTCCTGTTCTCGCTGCCAAGGCGCCTGCCCGCCATTTTTTGGGAGGGTCTCGCCGGCGAATTTCGCCTTGGTGTCTCACAATTTTCCTTCTGGTACTGCAAAAACTCGGATTGACACGCTCGCACCCTCTAGCGATAATTCGTTGTACGCACCCCATAGGGAGGAAGTCGAGCACTTGCAGACGCGCCCGAAATATATTTTCGTAACGGGCGGCGTGGTTTCCTCTCTCGGTAAAGGCGTTGCGGCAGCATCAATCGGTTGCCTCCTTGAAAGCCGCGGCCTGAAAGTTACCCTCCAGAAGTGCGATCCCTACTTGAACGTTGATCCGGGCACGATGTCTCCGTATCAGCACGGGGAAGTTTTTGTCACCGACGACGGCGCGGAAACCGATCTTGACCTCGGTCACTACGAACGATTCACCTCGACTCGCCTGACGCGCGATCATAACTGGACCACTGGCCGCATCTACGAATCGATTATCGCTAAAGAGCGCCGCGGCGATTACCTGGGCAAGACAGTCCAGGTGATTCCGCACGTCACCGACGAAATCAAAGCCGCATTCCGCAAGGTCGCGGATGATGCTGATATCGTTCTCGTCGAAATCGGCGGCACGGTAGGCGACATCGAATCGCTGCCGTTCATGGAAGCGATCCGCCAGATGCGCCTGGAAATGGGCGCGGACAATGTCGTCTTCGCCCACTTGACGCTCGTCCCGTTCATCCCCACCGCCGGCGAACTGAAGACGAAGCCGACGCAGCACAGCGTAAAGGAACTGCTGAGCATCGGAATTCAGCCGGACATTCTGATTTGCCGCAGCGACCGGCCGCTCGGCAGCGATCTGAAAGCGAAGATCGCCCTGTTCTGTAACGTCAACGAAGCCTGCGTGATCTCAGCGCCCGACGTTGGCAACATCTATGAGGTCCCAATGTCGCTCGCCGCAGAACGTCTCGACGAACAGATTCTCCGCCTGCTTCATCTTCAGGCGTCGCCGCGCGACCTGAGCCGGTGGCTCGCCATGCTTGAGACGCTTGAGCATCCGCAAGGCGAAGTCCGAATCGGCGTGGTAGGAAAGTACGTTCAGCTGGAAGACGCTTACAAAAGTTTGCGCGAGGCGCTCGTGCACGGTGGTCTCGCAAATAAGCAGCGCACCGTAATCGAATGGATCGAAGCCGAAGAAATCGACTCGCCCGAAACCGCGGAACGCAGGCTGCGTCATGTCGACGGCATTCTCGTTCCCGGAGGATTTGGCAAGCGGGGAATTCAAGGCATGGTTCACGCGATCACTTATGCTCGCGCGCGGAAAATCCCGTTTTTCGGCATTTGCCTCGGAATGCAGTGCGCCACCATCGAATACGCGCGGCAAGTTGCCGGCATCGAGCGCGCCGATAGCACCGAATTCGACACGACCACCCCGAATCGCGTGATTTACAAATTGCGCGAACTACTTGGCGTCGACGAAATGGGCGGCACGATGCGGTTGGGTGCGTGGCCCTGCAAACTCGAGCCCGGCTCCTTCGCCGCAAAAGCTTATGGCACGCTTGAAATTTCTGAGCGCCATCGCCATCGTTATGAATTCAATTGCGAGTTCGACCAAACGCTTACGCGCGCCGGTTTTCGCATCACGGGACGCACTCCGGATGGCGTGTACGTCGAAATCGTCGAGGTTCCGGATCATCCCTGGTTCGTTGGCTGCCAGTTCCATCCGGAGTTCAAATCGAAGCCACTCGCGCCGCATCCGCTGTTCGCTGCGTTTATCCGCGCCAGTCTGGCTCATCGCCGTGAGCGCGGCGCCGGTGTGGTCGCGGAACGGCACAGCCGGGCGTCCGAACCCGCATCGGATTGACCGCGTTTACTTGTAGCGCCGGTGTCTCGCCGGCGATTTGTAGTGGACATAAGTAAATTCCACCCCGGTTCTTCGTATCGGTTGTCATCCTGAGCGAAGCGAAGGATCTCTCTTGCGTGCGCATCTCGGGGTTGATCTGCGATTACCAGCGCGTTAAACCACGGCTCGGAATTCAGTCGGGCGGCCTTGCTTCGACGCGATAATATTCAGTGAAGGAAGGGAAATTCGTGAATTCAATAACTGTCCGTACAAGAGAAGTCCATCGCGCTTTCAATTTCAATGCCGGCCCGGCGGCGCTGCCGCTCTCCGTGCTCGAACGCGTGCGCGAAGAATTGTTCGACTATCGCTGCTCCGGCATGTCCGTCATGGAAATGAGCCATCGTTCGAAGGAATTTGAAGAGATCATTGAACGCGCGGAGAGCACGTTGCGTCACCTGATGGCCATTCCCGACAACTATGCCGTCATATTCCTGCAGGGTGGTGGCAGCATGCAATTCTCCATGATACCGGCCAACCTGTACCTTTCAGGGAAGCCCGTCGACGTTCTACATACCGGCTCTTGGACGTCAAAAGCCATCGGCGAACTGAAGAAGGGAACGCCATATCGTCTTGCTGCCTCAACGGAAGCGCAGAAGTTCATGCGAGTTCCTCATGCTGACGAGATTCAATTCGCCCCGGACGCCTCCTACGCCTACATGTGCACCAACAACACGATCGAGGGCACGCAGTGGCACTCGATGCCCGATACGGCCGCAGTCCCGCTCGTTGCCGACATGTCTTCGGATATCGCTTCGCGCCCCGTCGACGTGAGCCGCTTTGGGCTGATCTTTGCCGGCGCCCAGAAAAATCTTGGCCCTTCCGGCGTAACCATCGTGATTATTCGCAGCGATCTGGCTGAACGAGCCGACAAGAATCTCCCGACCCTCATGCAGTACCGCACCCAAATCAAGGAAAAGTCGCTGTACCACACGCCGCCGACCTTCGCCGTGTACGTTTGTGGGCTCGTGCTGGAATGGATCGAGGCCGAGGGCGGCGTCAGCGCAATCGAGAAGCGTAACGCGGACAAAGCCAAGCTGCTGTACGACACGATCGACGCCTCATCTCTCTATTCCTGCCCAGTCGAGAAGGACTCGCGCTCGCGCATGAACGTCGTCTTCCGCGTCGCGAGAGGTGACGCGGAAGTGGAGAAACGTTTCGTCGCGGAGGCAACTAAGGCCGGAATGGTCGGCGTGGCAGGACACCGGTCGGTCGGCGGCATGCGCGTCTCGCTCTACAACGCTGTGACGCGCGACGCGGTCGAAGCACTGGTCAGCTTCATGCGCGAATTCGAACGCACGACAAGATAGGGGATAGCACCGAAGGTCACCAGACAATCGTCGCGTCCGCCTAAAGGTGATCGACGTGGCAGGGCATCGTTCCGTCGATGGCATGCGCGTCTCGCTCTACAACGCTGTGACGCGCGATACGGTCCAAGCGCTGGTCAGCTTCATGCGCGAACGTCCTCTTGGCTCCCAAAAGGGCGGCAAACTCGCACAATTACGCGTTTCAAGAGCAAGATGCTTGTTCTATTTGGCGCCACTTTTCTTCGACTGCTCTTCGCTTCCGCAAAGGCTGCCCGATAGATTCTGTGGAACCACCCACCCTTAAAGGCGGAATATGTAACGTGGGGCAGGGCGGGCCGTCCTAAGTAATAAGATGATCACGGCAATCCGCCGCATGTGCGGCAAGGAACTTGACCTAACCGACGACGGACTGCTGCAGCGGATGACCGCCGGCGATGAGGATGCGTTTACGGTCCTCTATCAGCGTAAGCATCCTGTTATCTATCGGTTCGCATTACATATGGGTGGCAATATGGAGCTCGCGAAGGACGTGACGCAAGAGGTCTTCATGACCTTGATTCGCGATCCCAAGCGGTTCGATCCGGCCAAGGGAAACCTCACCAGTTTTCTTTTCGGAATCGCCCGCAACCATTTGAGGAAGCGCTGGGAGCGGGATCGACGGCTCGTTGGATTCCCAGAAGGAGACGATCTGGGCCAATTGGAATCGGGCCGGTTCCACGAAGGCAACGGCAATGGTTTCCGGGCCGGGGTTAGCTTGAACGGAGGGTCGGCAGAGCCGCTGGATCAGTTTGTGTCCTCCGAGCTTACCAACCGCGTGCGACAAGCGATCGCCACCCTTCCCGAAAATTACCGCGAAGTAGTAGCTCTTTGCGAACTGGAAGAGATGAGCTACGAAGAAGCCGCAGCGGCACTGGACTGTCCCGTCGGCACTGTGCGGTCGAGGCTGCACCGGGCGAGGGCGCTGCTGGTGGAGAAGTTACGCGACGTTCGGCCCGCCCGCACCACTGTGGTGGAGGGCCGGGAGACTCTGAGCAGATCAGCCGGAAGAGGTCAGGCAAGAGATTCATAGCAGGTCAGTGAGCAGAGGCGAGCAAGTATGAATTGCGCTGAATTCGATGAAATCGTTCATGACTTGGACCGGAGAGGCACGGCTTCGGGCCCGACCGGGGGCGGTGTCGGATCCGCTAGTAAAGCAGTCGGGCCGACTGGTAACGGCATCGAGCCGGCCGGCACGAGCGTTCTGTCGGATGCGGTGTTTGTTCATGCGGAATCGTGCAGCCGCTGTGCCCGGCTCCTGACCGAGATCGAGGGCCTGAACTTCGCTCTTCGCGCTATCGCAGCGCGCGACGCACAGGAACAGGCGCCTGCAACGGTCGAGACAGCTTTGCTCCAGGCGTTTCGGGAGCAAGCGGGCAGCACGCGCGATCCAGACGTTGCGAGCAGTTCGCAACAAGCGGGAAAGCTCCGGTCATACGGCTGGTACGCAGCAGTGGCAAGCGTGGCCGCCGTCATACTCTTCACGGTCGGCTTGATGCGCGGCTGGGGTCCAACAGCTCCGCGCCAGCCTAGCTCAAGCTCGTCCGGCGAAGTTGCCGGAACGTCTTCTGGGTCGGAGGCAGCACCCATTTCGCCGGAATCGCAGGGGACCAAGAACGCACCGGGCGTGCCCTCGCAATCGGCGCAGGTTCCAACGACGGCGGAGGAGGATGCAACAGCCTTTTACGCGCTACCTTATGCCGACGATTCCGCATCGATCGAGGGCGGCGCAGTGATTCGCGTCTCAGTGTCGCGGTCTGCGTTGGTCTCGTGGGGCCTACCCGTCCCAAGCATGGGCGGAGCAGCGCCAATTCCCGCCGATCTGTTGGTTAGCGCGGACGGAACGCCGCAAGCGATTCGGCTGGTGTCGGAGGCTAACGAATAGCAACGGAAAGAGTTTTGCCGCATGGCATTGGCGCAGGGCAGCCCGCTTAGACGGGCGCTTGGAGGGAAGCAAATGAAAACTCGCAATGGAAGCTATCTCTGGCTCGCAGCTGCCGCTCTTGGTCTAACGCTCGGCATCGGGACAGCGCAGGCACAGGATGCTCCTCCTCCGCCCGCACCTGGCGGGCCCGCAGGGCGCATCATGGTTCGCACGTTCGGCCCCGACGGCGATGGCGGTGGTTTTATGGGATTCGAAGGGGGTATCGCGGGTAAGACCGTGACGAACGCGCCGTTTACGGCCACGGTTTCAACCGAGACAACGCGTACGCTGGCCGACGGAAACAAGATCGACGAAACCGTCACGGGCACGTTCGCGCGCGACAGCCAGGGACGTACTCGCCGTGAGATGACGCTGCCCGGAGCCCTGCTGGCTACCGCGACCGGCGGAAGCACGCCGCATGCGGTTTTCATCAACGATCCGGTAGCAGGAACGAGCTATATCCTCCATCCCAACGACAAAACAGCGGACCAGGTGCCCTTCCGAGCCCTGGGCAAAATCCGGCGCGCAGTGCGCGGCGAAATGGGGGCGGGGAAGCGGTTTCAGAATCAGACCACCACGACCGATCTGGGAACGCAAACGATCAACGGTGTGCTAGCCCAGGGAACTCGTATCACCCGTACGATTCCGGCGGGACAGATCGGTAACGAAAAGCCAATCTTAATCGTCACCGAACGATGGTATTCGCCAGACCTGCAGACATACGTCTTGACGAAGACGACGAACCCGCTGATGGGCAACACGACGCTTCAGCTAACAAACATCCAGCGCGCTGAGCCGGACGCCGCGCTCTTCCAAGTGCCTTCGGATTATACGGTTAACCAGCGCCGCGGCGCGGGAGCCAGGCGTTGGAAGAACCGGGGGACGCAGCCGCCGTCTTCACAGAATTAGACGAGATAAGAGTTTTCCCCGCTGTAGCTCCGACTTGCGGGCGGGATTCTCTCCCCGACCACGCCCCGCCCGCAAGCCTCCCTCAAATTCAGAGGCAAAGGAAGCAGAGGAAGCACAAGAGGCGGAGGAAAAAACTCCTCCTC
>Ga0335075_10002865_pt1 | contig 27558 bp, 26 predicted proteins | sample Lox_Sample_24_FD_206723 | JGI IMG/M metagenome (GOLD analysis project Ga0335075, IMG submission 206723) | Soil microbial communities from Loxahatchee National Wildlife Refuge, Florida, United States - Lox_Sample_2.4 | ecosystem: Environmental > Terrestrial > Soil > Wetlands | place: USA...
ATGAGGTGCTCGTAGTCGGCGACTACATCGGAGACAGCACCCGAGCCGAAATCGCCTACGCCCGGTCGCTTGGCAAGCCCGTGCGATTCACGCACCCCGAAGTCGACCCTGGCGCCTGACCGCCCGCTGCCACCTCGACAACCAGGGCCGGCAGCCCGCCGCCTGACCGTCTCGCGGTGGCTTCGGCCGCCGCCCACCCCACACCCTCCGCAGGCATCCCTTGGAATTGATCATCTAGGGTGAGTAGCGTGGGTAGTCCGTCGGCGCCGGATCCGCATGAGGTGTCGTCCGCGCTCCGGCGCAGGCTGGCGGGGAGGTTCCCGGGCGGGGTGACCGACGCTGAGGCGCCGGTAACGATCAGCGGCGGCTTCGACTTCTGGGTCTACGGCCTGCGTTTCGCCGGCACCAGCCTTCCGGATCGGTGGACCGCGCCCCTGGTGGCCAGGATTCCCCCGCTGGCAGAGCGTTTCCCGCTGCTTGAGCGGGAGAGCAGATTGCAGGCCTGGGTCGCCGAGCAGGGCTACCCGGCACCGCCGATCCTGGAGCTGGTGCCGCCTGGGGAGGTACTGGAGTTCCCGGTCCAGGTGATGGAGCGCCGCCCGGGAACGACGATGGCACAGGCCATGGCCGCGGCGCCGCGGCGCATGTTCCGGCTGGCCGCCCAGTTGGGCGCGGGTCAGGCGGCGCTGCACCGCGTGCCGGTGCCGAAGTGGGCCGACCCGCAGTCGGTGATCGGCAACCGGCTGCGCCTGCCCCGGCGGCTGGCGGCGAGCGGCTCGGTGCCCGGACTGGCCGAGGCCCTGGAACGGACCGAACGGCTCCTGCCACGCCTGGAGGACGGCGCGCCGGCCATCTGCCACGGCGATTTCCAGCCCGGGAACATCCTCGTGGACGCCGGCCGGGTCTCGGTGATCGACTGGACCGACGCCGGCATCGGCGACCGGCACGGTGACATCGCGCGGACCGCATGGGTGTTCCGCTTCGCGGCGGCGATCGCGCGGCACCGCCGGCAGCGGCGTACGCTGCGGGCGCTGGCCCCGGTCATGTCCCGCGCCTACCTGTCGGCCTACCGGAGAAGGATGTCCGTCGACGCGGCCAGGCTGCGGCTGTGGGCGCCGGTTCATCTGCTGCACGCCTGGGCCATGCTCGCGGCGGACGAGCAGGGATTGTCCGGCCCCGCCCGCTTCCGGCCCGGGCTCGCGGCCTGGGCGCGAAGCGAGTTCTGGCGGAGCGTGAAGGAGCTGCGCTGAGCCAGCTGGCTCAGACGCGGGCAAAGACCGCGACCGCGTCGGCGATGAGTGGCTCGATCTGGCTTGCTCCAACCAGGCCGGACGTGATGAGCATGGCAACGCCTTGCAGGGTGGCGACGAGGAGCAGGCGGAGAGGTTCTGGGTCGCCGGGCGGGAGCTGGCCGGCCTGCTGTCCCTGGCGGACCAGGTCGCCGACGATCGTGAACAGGCGCTCGGGCGTCCCGTACCGTGCGCCGGGCGACTCGTCGTTCTTGGCGCCGAACATCAGGTCAAGCAGGGCGCGGTCGCGGGTCGCGAAGCGTACGTAGGCGGTCGCGGCGGCCCGAAGCCGGGCCTGGTAGTCCTGTCCGGCGTCGTCGATCGCCGCGCGCACCTCGTCGGCCAGGCGCGTGAATCCCGCTTCGGCGAGGGCGTCAAGCAGCGCCTGGCGGTCGGCAAAGTGGCGGCGCGGCGCCGCATGGCTCACGTCGGCCTGGCGCGCGAGGTCGCGCAGCGACAGGGCGTCGATGCCACGGTCCCTGAGCGTCCGCTCGGCCTCGCCGAGAAGGGCGGCGCGCAGGTCGCCGTGATGGTAGGGCCGGTCAGCGTCGGCGTTCCTCGTCATGGATTCTCCAGCAGGCCGAGGTCGCGGAGGCTCTCGGCGGTTTCAACGATCGTGGTCTCGGCTGGGCGCGGCCGCCATCCGAGGTCCTGCTTGGCGCGGTCATTGTGGATGATCAGTTCGGGCGGCTCGGGTCCCGGCGCCTCTTCGGTTGGTACTCGCTGGGCCAGCGGGCCGAGCTTATCGCGCAGGATCTGGGCCATCCGAAGGAAGCTGATCGTCGGCCCGTCGGCCAGCGCCAGGTAACGCCGGCCGGCCGCCTCGGGCGCGGCCATGGCCCGGATGTGCAGGTCGGCCACGTCACGGACGTCGGCGACGCCGAAACGCTGACGCCGCACCACCGGCATTGTCCCGTCTAGCATCGCCTTCACCATGTGCAACGACGAACGCGCCTGCGTCGTCAACGTCGGGCCGAGGATGAACGTGGGGTTGACCGAGACCAGTTCGGTGTCGCCACCCTCGTGATCGATGAAGTCCCAGGCGGTTCGCTCGGCGATCGTCTTGGCCCGCGGATAGGGTGGCAGACCGGGCATGTCGGGGTCGGTCCAGTCGGCCTCCGTGTACTCGGCACCCGGCTTGGGTGAGTAACCGACCGCCGCGAACGACGAGGTCAGCACCACACGCCGAACGCCAGCGTCGCGCGCGGCCCGCAAGACACGCAGCGTGCCGTCACGGGCGGGAACGATCATCTCATCGGGATCGTCGGACTGGACCATGGGCAAGGCGGTGTGGTGGACCTCCTCGCAGCCGGCCATCGCGGCAGCCCAGCCCTCGTCGGCGGTGAGCTCGGCGGTGACGACCTCCAGCCGGCCGTCATCACCGCCGTCGCCTGCACCGCCGCGCCGCACGGCCGCACGTACATCGCCCTCGCGCTGCGGGGATCGCACGGTCGCGCGCACCCGGCGCCCGTCTCGAAGCAGCGCAGCGATCAGCTGCGTGCCCAGATAGCCGGACCCGCCGGTCACCAGCACCTGGCTCATCGCAGCACCACCTCCTCCAGGCGGGGATACATGTCGTGCACCCGCAGGTTTGCCTCGGCCTCCGCCTCGGGATCGCCGTGGTCGCGGGCGTCCCACAACGCTGCCTTGGCGCGGAGGTAGTCAAGGTGAACGTGCAGCGTCGCGATCTGGGCTTCGATCCGCTCGGCGTGACGCAACAGCAGGTCGCGCTGCTCGCCCGCCGCCTCACGTCCCCGCGTGCGGTTGGCCTGGTACGTGCGCATGTCCTCGATGCCCACGCCCATCGCGCGCAGGCAGGCCAGCGCCTGCAGCGCATCGAGGTCGTCCTCGGTGTAGCGGCGGTGTCCGCTGCTTTCGTCCCGCTCAACCGGGCCGATCAGCCCGACCTGCTCGTAGTAGCGCAGCGTCGGCTCGCTGAGACCGCTGCGCCTTGATACGTCCTGGATGGTCAGAACCGTCATACGACCAGCAAAGCAAACCTCAAGCGCTTTAAGTCAAGCGCTGGGGTGCCGGGCAAAAAACTGTGTGCGATCGAAGGCGTCGGACGACACTGAGGGGGTGGACTCTCAGCGGGCGGAAGCTCACCTGCGGCTGCTGGCCGAGGAAGAACTGCGCCGTCCCGCATGGGAATGGGGCGAGCGCCTGTCCCGGGTGGGCAGGGTCGCGCTGCTGGCGACGGCCATGGGTGCGCTCGACGACGAGGTCGCCGATCGGATCCTGGCCGACTTCGACACGGCCCTCGTCGCCCGGCAGGCTGATGCCCCGGGTCGACTGGGCGTGGCCGCGGTGTCGAGGCGGCGGTCAGCCGTCGCACGGTTCGGGCCGGCCATGCCGGCGGGCTCCCAGTCGTCGCCGTCCAGCCCTACATTGGGTCGGCTGGTCCGGCTGGGACAGGTGATCCCATTGCGCGCAGAGCCCGCCGGCGGCGAAGTGTACCTGCTCTCGTACGCGCAGACGGAGGGCGGCCCGCAGTTGAGCCTGTTCATGCGCCCCATCCGCCAGGCCGGCATATCGGGACCTGAGGTGCGGATCCTGCAGCAGTTCACCGCCACGGACGACCGGTGGGCCCACTACCAGATGAGTGCCCGCGACCTCGGCGGCGGCATCGAGGGGTGGACTCTCGTGCTCAAGCCAACACCGCTGCATGATCCGCAGTGGCTGGACCTGATCACCGCCCCCGGCCAGCCAGCCGTCCGGGTCAACCTTGACCGGTCAGCCCGGCCGCCACAGGATGCCACGGTGACGGCCGACCCGGTGACCGCCAGTCCCGGCGATCACCTGCTGCACGCCATCGCGGCCCGGCTGCTCGCGAGGGCCAGCCCCAACGGCTTCCCGCTGCGCGAGGGCGCCCGGTCCGGACCGCTAGCTTCCGGCCACGAGGGGTTCGGCGACGTCATCGCGCTGCTGCAGGCGGCCGGAGCGTTGTCGCCGGTCAGCCCGGTGCCCGGGCAGTTCGCCGCGCTGTGCGACCGCCTGCACCTCACCGGGCAGGGCATCACCGCCCCGCCCGTCCGTGACCTGCCAGAACCGTGGCTGAGCATGCTGGCGCACGACCAGGGCGATCACGCCGGGACGGCACCGGTGGCCGACGGCGGCGCCGCCGTGGCCGTCGCGCTCCCAGAACTCGAGGGGATCACACTCGCCATCCTCGGCCTGCACAATTGCCAGGACCGCACCGTCGTACACATACACGCCAGCGGCCCGATGGGCCAGGTGAACTACACGCCGGCGGCGGCACTGTATTACTGGCCGGTGATCTGGATCCGCGACAACGGCGGGGGCTGGCACGCGACGCGCCTCCTCGGCCAGAGCGGGAACGCGCTGCGCATGGAGATGGTGCCGCCGCTGAGCCGGGCCACGACCCAGATCGAGGTCGTCGCCACTGGGTGTTTGGCCGAAGCCCGTGCCAGGCTGCCGCTGCGCTGGGAGTGATCGGGGCCGACACCCGGCCGCTTGCCCGGATCGCGCAGCGAGCACCACGTTACGTTAGGTCAAAAGATTTTTTATTTTCCGAACGGGCCGTGGTAACACGAGCCGCTACCCGTGCCACCACGGCCCGTGGACTCAGAACAGCTGGTATGAGCCGATGACCGTCATGCGCTCCGCAGTCGGCGGCTCCGCGTACCACTGCTTGAGGTCCTCCAGGAGCTCGGCATATTCGGGCAACCCGGCCAGGGGATGGCTGCCGTCGGGATTGAGCTCAAGGAGCGCGACAAATGTGGCGCCTTCGCCCAGCACGGTGTACTTGACGTCGGCCAGGCGCGCCTGCTCGAGCGCCCGGATGACCTTTTCGGTGGCTGCGTGCGCGTCGGCGACGTTTTCTTCCTTGAGCTTGGCCCGCACCATCAGCACGTTCATGACCTATTTCCTCTCGTTCGGCGAATGGACTTGCGTCCAGGCCACGAACGAGCAGCCGCCCGGGGGACAGCGCGGGTCAGGGTTGTTCGAGCCGGCGGGTCAGGAACCGCCGCTCGGGGACCGTGGTGGCCAGCTCCAGCGCCCGGCGGTACGCTGCCTGGGCCTCGTCTCGGCGCCCGAGGCGCCGCAGCAGCTCGCCGCGGGTGGAGTGGAAATACAGGTAGCCGTCCAGGTCGAGGCGCTCGACGACGGCGAGCGCGACGGCGGGGTCACCGGCCTGGGCCACGGCCGCGGCGCGGTTGAGCTCGATCACCGGCGAGCCGGTCAGGTCCACCAGGCGCCGGTACATCTCGGCGACCTGCGCCCAGTCGATCTGCTCGGCCGTCTGCAGCGACGCGATCACGGCCTGGATGACGTAGGCGCCGCGCCCGCCCAGCGCGACCGCCCGGTCGAGCACGGTCCTTCCCGCCGCGATCTGCGCGTGGTCCCACAGCGAACGGTCCTGGTCCTCGAGCAGCACCAGATCCTCGCCGGAGAACCGGGCGCGCCGCCGGGCGTGGTGGATCATCATCAGCGCCAGCAGCCCGTGTGCCTCCGGCTCATCCGGCATCAGCGTGGCCAGCACCCGGCCCAGGCGGATGGCTTCGGCGGCGAGGTCTACCCGGCCGCTGTAGCCCTCGTTGTAGATCAGGTAGATGACGGCAAGCACCGCATCGAGGCGGTCTGGAAGCAGGTGAGCGCCGGGAACCGCGAACGGTATCGCGGTCGCTTTGATCTTGGTCTTGGCCCGGGTCAGGCGGCGCTTCATGGTCTCCTCCGAGACCAGGAACGCCCGGGCGATCTCGGCCGTCTCCAGCCCTCCCAGGGCCCGCAGCGTGAGCGCCACCTGCCCGTCAAGCGGCAGCGCCGGGTGGCAGCAGGTGAAGATCAGCTCGAGGCGTTCGTCCTTGATCACGGCGTCATCGAACACGGTGTCATCTGGCTCGTCCATTACGGGCTCCGGTTCCGGCAGCAGGCGGATCTTCTGGGCTAGGGTGCGCTCCCGGCGGATCCGGTCGATCGCCCGGTTGCGGGCCGTCGTGGTCAGCCACGCACCCGGGTTGGGCGGCACGCCCGATGCGGGCCAGCGCTCCGCCGCGATCGCGAACGCCTCCTGCGCCGCTTCCTCGGCCTGGTCGAAGTCGCCGAGGAACCTGACCAGCGAGGCCAGCACCCGGCCCCACTCGTCCCTGAAGACCTCCTCGAGCACGCTCAGCGCGCCACCACCGGCCTGACCTCCACCACGCCGCCGAGCCGGGCGACCGGGATGCGCGTCGCCACCTCGATTGCCTCGTCCAGGTTGGCCGCCTCGATCAAGACGATGCCGCCGAGCACCTCCTTGGTGTCCGCGAACGGGCCGTCGGTCATCAGCGTCCTGCCGCCGGCCACCCGCACGCAGGTCGCCGTCTCGGCCGGCTGCAGCTGCGCGCCAACGAGGTACCTGGCGTCATCGGCCAGCGCGGAAAACTCGGCATTCACCGCCGCACGCTCCGCATCGGACAGCGCCTCCTGGTAGCCGGGCTCGGCGTAGAACATCAGGGCGTACTGCATCGAAACCTCCGGGACTGTTCGGCTCTCATCAGCATGACGAACGAACGGCAGCGCGGGGGACGCCGCCGAGACTCTAATTTTCGCCGCCCGGGCTGTCCCCCGGGCGGCCGCTCGTTCGTAGCCCTGGTGTGAGCGACATCCGCGACCCGGAGGAATCACATGTCAACGACCTACGCGCCGGCCAGGCGCTTCAGTAACATCGTCAACGCCGGCGAGGCGGACTCACGGCGATGGCTGGTCCTCGCCACCATCTGCTTCGCCGCTCTCATGATCGTCCTCGACGTGACCGTGATGAACCTGGCGCTGCCGTCGGCGCAGCGCGCGCTCGGGTTCACCAACGCCGACAGGCAGTGGATCGTGACCGCGTATTCGCTGTCGTTCGGGAGCCTGCTGCTTTTCTGCGGACGGCTGGCCGACCTGATCGGCCGCAAGGTGACCTTCCTGGCCGGGCTGGCCGGGTTCGCGGCCGCCTCCGCCGTCGGCGGCGCCTCGGTCAGCTTCACGATGCTGGTCACGGCGCGCGCCTGCCAAGGGGTCTTCGCCGCGCTGCTGGCGCCGTCGGCCCTGTCCCTGCTGACCACGACGTTCACCAACCCGAAGGAACGCGCCAGGGCGTTCGGCGTCTACGGCGCGGTCGCGGCCAGCGGCTCGGGCCTCGGCCTGCTGATCGGCGGCGCGCTGACCTCCTACGCGTCGTGGCGGTGGTGCATGTACATCAACCTGGTCTTTGCCGCGATCGCGATCACCGGGGGCACGCTGCTGCTTGGCCGCCAGCCCAAGACGCCGGGCGCCCGGCTGGACGTCCCGGGCGTGGCGGCGGTGTCGGGCGGGATGTTCTGCCTGGTCTACGGCTTCTCCAATGCGGCGACGCACGGCTGGCACGCGCTGTCGACGTGGAGCTTCCTGGCGGCCGGGGCCGTGCTGCTCATCGCCTTCGCCGCCTGGCAGGCTCGCGCCGCCCACCCGCTGCTGCCGCCCCGGGTCATCCTCGACCGCAACCGCGGCGGCGCCTACCTGACCATGCTGATCTTCGGGTCCGCCCTGTTCGGCATCTTCTTGTTCCTTATCTACTACATGCAGCTGAACCTGGGTTACTCGGCGGTGATCTCGGGCGTGGCCCTGCTGCCGATGGTGGCGGTCATCGGCGTCATGGCGAACGTGGGCAACATCGTGCTGATGCCGCGGTTCGGCCCGAAGCCCCTGGTCTTCCTCGGCCTGCTGGCCAGCGCGGCCGGCATGGCCTGGCTGACCAGGATCGGCGTGCACTCCGGTTACCTGTCGGCCCTGCTCGGGCCGCTGGTCGTGACCGGTTTCGGCAGTGGCCTCATATTCTCGGCGGCGGCCAACACCGGCACGTTCGGCGTGGCGCCACGCGACGCGGGGATAGCCTCGGCCAGCGTCAACACCGGGCAGCAGCTCGGCGGCGCGATCGGCACCGCGCTGCTGAACACGATCGCGGCCAGCGCCACCACCGGCTACCTGGTCGGCCACCTGCACGGGCGGCCCTCACCGTTGCTGGTCCACCTCGCGCTGGTCCACAGCTACACCACGGTGTTCTGGTGGTGCGCAGGCATCTTCGCGGCCGGCGCCGTGATCTGCGGCCTGCTGCTGCGCCGCGGACCGCTGACCCGTCCCTGATCCTCAAGCCGGAGTGGCACGTCCAGCCTTGAGACGCCCCTGGACCGCCGAGGTGACTCGGCCGAGACTTGATCATGGTGGCCTGCGGCCGTCTGCGGCCGGGGATGATGTCGTCGGAGGTGATCGGGATGACACGGAGGGATATCGAGTTCGACGCCGAAGGCGTCATCTTGCGAGGGTGGTTCTACCCGGCCGAGGGAGCGTCCGCGCCGGGCCCGGCCGTGGTCATGTCGCACGGCTACTCGGCGGTCAAGGAGATGTACCTGGACCGCTTCGCCGAGGCGTTCGCCGCGGCCGGGCTCAACGTCCTCGTGTACGACAACCGCTGCTTCGGCGCCAGCGACGGCGAGCCCCGCCAGGAGATCGATCCGTGGGCTCAGATCCGCGACTACCGGCACGCCATCACCTACGCCAGCACGCTGCCCGAGGTGGACCCGGCGCGGATCGGGATCTGGGGCAGCAGCTACTCCGGCGCCCACGTCCTTGTCCTCGGGGCGATCGACCGCAGGGTCAAGGCGGTCGTCAGCCAGGTGCCGCTGATCAGCGGCCACGCCAACCTGCGCGCGCTGGTACGGGCCGACTTCATCGCCGGATTCCGCGCCCAGTTCGACGCCGACCGGATGGCCCGCTTCCGCGGCGAGCCGCCGGCCATGGTGCCCGTGGTCGACAAGGACCCGCTGGCACCGTCGGCGCTGCCGACGCCCGACTCGTGGGAGTGGTTCAGCGAGACCGGCAACACCCGGGCGCCGACCTGGCGCAACGAGGTCACGCTGCGCAGCGTCGAGATGTTCACCGAGTACGAGCCGGGCATCTACCTGCCCTACATCAGCCCGACGCCGCTGCTGATGCTGGTCGCCACGGGCGACCACCTGGTGCCGTCCGAGCTCGCCATCGCGGCCTTCGACACCGCGCACCAGCCGAAGGAACTCGTCATCGTGCCGGGCGGACACTTCGACGCCTACACCAAGGGCTTCGAAGCCTTCAGCGGCCACGCCCGCGACTGGTTCACCCGGTACCTGGCCAGCTGACCTGGCCGGGGACGGCCTGCGAGCCTGCGGCTCAGTACCCGCGGTTCTCAGTACCCGCGGTTCCAGGCGTGGATGGTGGCCGGGTGGACGCGGACAATGGTGTGCAACTGCGACCACGCGGCGATGTAGGGGTCCCGTTCGCGCTCTGGCAGGTAGCGGCCGACAATGCGGCGGATATCGCCGTCGACGTCAGCGCCGGGGGCGCTTATCTCCGCGCTGCCGCGCATGATGACCGCACCGTAGGGCGGCTGGGCCTGCTGCGCGGTGAAGGCAACCCGCGCGTCGCGGCCCAGGTTTCGCACCCAGGCCCGGTCGTGGTGGGTCCAGATGCTCACGAGGTGCCCGTCCCAGCTGTACCAGACCGGCACGGCGTGCGGAGAGCCGTCGGCTCGCAGCGTGGCGATCACGCCGAGCAACGGCGGGCTGGCCTGATCCAGGATCGCGCTGATCTCGTCCGGGGTCATTCCGGTCATTCCGGTCATTCCGGTCCTCCGGGGCGCGGCTGCGGTGTTCGGGTCATCTGGTCCAATTCGGCCAGGACCGCCGCGTGGAGCTGCTCATCGGGCGCGGGAAGCCCGAGCACGCCCGCCAGCCATAGCCCGTCGGCGGCCAGGCGGACAATTGCCGCGGCCACGGGGCCGGCGTTCTCCGCTTCGTCGGCTGCCCGCCCGGCCACCACCCAGTCGCGCCAGGAATCGAGCAAGCCCGGGCTGATCACCAGCGCCCCCACCAGCGCGAGCCAGCGGCTGGAATGCCACAGCTCGCCCGCGCTCGCGGCCAGGTAAGCCCGCGCCGAACGGCCCGCCGGCTCCGGGTCGGCACGCGCCGCAGCCTCCGCGAGTTCGGCGAACGTCCGGCACAGCTCATCGACCATGCCGGAGACGAGCGCCTCCTTGGAGGGGAAGTGATACAGCAGGCCGCCCTTGCTGACCCCGGCCCTGTCCGCGACCGCGTCAAGGGTCACCGCCGCCACGCCCGACTCCGCTGCGATGGCGTAGCCGGCCTCAAGGATCCGGTCCCCCGTGCCGGGCTTTCGACCGCTCGTGTTTTCCGTGCCCATAAGATAACTGTACCGTCCAGACGGTACAGTACGATGGTTTCGGTGCCGTCGTCCCAGCGCCATGGCACGTGGTGGCCCCGCAAGTGCACGCCGCCGATCCACCGGTCGATGCCGTTGAGGGCGATCTGGTCGGCCTGGCCGGCCAGCACCCGTGCCCCGGTATCGGTCAGGCGCACGCCCGTGGCCAGCTCCACGGGGCGGTCAGGCGGGTCGGAGGGCTCGAGGCGGAGCAGCGGGTTCGGCCCGGCCGCCATCCGGTGCATCCGGTGAAGGTACGTGGTGTCCCCCATGAACGGCCGTGTCTCCCGCGCCATGGCCCGCGCGACGGCGCGCCCGGCAGTGGGCCCGGCAGTGGGCCCGGCGCTGGGCGCGCCGTCGGCGACGGCGGCCAGCACCCGCCGCTCGGTCAGCGACAGGCCGTCCCGGGTCGCCGGATACTCCCGGCTGAGCCGATCGAACGCCTCGCCCAGGAACCGCAGCTCGCCGAGCCGCGCGGCGGCGATGGCGGCCAGGCCTTCGGGGGCGGGCGCGCGGAAGGCCGCCCACGCGCGGGTGGCCAGCTCAAGCGCTGCCGGGGTCAGCCGCGCGCACGCGTCCGTGTCCGGCAGTTCGCGCAACTGCGCGGCGGTCAGCTCCCCCAGGCCGCCGAAGTGGGCGATGCCCGCGTGCTCGCCTATGCAGATCAAGGTGATGCACTCGGCCGGAACGCCCAGGCCGGCCAGGCGAGCGAGGATCTCGGTGAGCTGCAGCTGGTCGTAAAGGTCCGCCTCGAACCACAGCACATACTCCCCGTCGCGATTGGCCTCCAGGGCCTGGTCCCGCTCGGTGAACTGGCGCATCGTCCCGGCGTGATCGACGCCGTGATGGGTGGCGAGGTAATCAACCCTGATCCGGCGTAGTTCGGTCGGCGGGACCTCGAGCACTGGCCCCTCGTGCAGGATGTCGCGCCAGTAGACCACACGCCGCGCGAGCCCGGTCCCCGGCACATCGGTGGCGTCGCCGTTGCTGATGTGCAGCGCCCCTGGCATCCAGTCGAGCGGGGAGTCGTCCGGCGTCACACCCGGGTGCCCGGCCAGGAGCCTGGTGCGGGCGGTCACGTACGACTCGCCGGTCTTGGTCATCCGGGCGCGCACGCGCCGCTTGAAGTCGGCCTGCTTGGTCATGATCGTCTCCCGCGCCCCGTCCGCGGATCCCCCAGCGATCGCCGCGGCGGGCGCACGATCGACGAATGACGCCCCGGCCGAGAGGGCAGGCCTCCCTTTGCCTCCGTCGGGTGACCCGGCTGGGGCGGATCGCCGGAGGTTAGGCGCGGACGGGCGCCGCTTCTCAACCTACCCAATCCATGCTGTCAGGTACACGGCCGGAAACCGGCACACCCGGAGCCGGATCTCAATGATTTCCGGATCACCGTCTGCGTATCACAACCGGCCGGGAAAGCCCTGGCACGGACGCGTCCGCCATGGGCGTACACCCCTTCCCGGGCGCCGGGTGCGATGGCACGCTCGGACCATGCCCGCGATCGAGGTCGTGCTCGGCGACATCACCGCGCAAGACGTGGACGCCATCGTCACCGCCGCCAACGAATCGCTGCTCGGCGGCGGCGGGGTGGACTGGGCAGTCCACCAGGCAGCGGGGCCACGGCTGGCCGAGGCCGGAGCGGCAATCGCGCCCTGCGACCCCGGCGACGCCAAGGCGACACCCGCGTTCAATCTCAACCCGCCGGTGCGCCACGTCATTCACACGGTCGGGCCGGTATGGGACGGCGGCGCCTACGGCGAGGCCGAGATCCTCGTCTCCTGCTACCGGCGCAGCCTGCAGGTCGCCGACGAGCTGGGCGCCCGGAGCGTCGCGTTCCCCGCCATCGCCACCGGCGTCTACGGGTACCCGCCGGAACAGGCCGCAAAGATCGCCGTGGAGACCATCAGGTCAACCCCGACGGCCGTCGAGCACGTGCGGCTGATTGCCTTCGACAAACCAGCCCACGACATCCTCCAAGCTGCGCTCAACCCCTGACAACGGCCCGTCCTCTACCGCTCCACGCTGGAGATAACGATCTACTGCCGGAGCACCAGCAGGCAAAGGTAACTTGCTGCGGCACCAGCATAAAAATCGAAAACACCACCGCGTTGCACCGAAAAATGTCAGAGTCGGCTGATAGAGTTAGCTATAGAAAACAGCGTCGAATAACCTGAGGTCAACAGCCAGACTGAGGGGAGGTGAGACGAGCGCGATGTGCACCGCGGCGGGCCCGGCGAGCATGGCCGAGGCGCTGGTGATGATCGAGTCCGGGATGCGGTTCCTGGCCGGGATGGACACCTCCGGGCTGCCGCCCGCGGCGCTGGCCGAGGCGCTGCGGGCGCTGGAACGGGACGACGCGGTGGAGGCTGCGGTGCGCGGGGACATGCTGGCCGCCTACGACGCGCAGGGCGGCCCGGTCGGTGACGGGCAGCGCACGAACAAGGCCTGGCTGGTGCACACCTCGCGGGTGACCCGCCGGCAGGCCGCCGAGCACCTGGCGGTGCAACGGCTGGCCGAGGACCACCGGCCGCTGCGGGCCGCGCTGACCGACGGGGACGTGCTGACCAAGTCGGTGGCCGTCGAGGTAGCGAAGTGGACCGCCAAGATCCCCGATGAGTACCGGAGCGAGGCCGAGGAGATCCTGGTCGCCGCGGCGCGGGCCGGGGCCGACCTGCGCGCGCTGGCGGTGATATGCGCGGAGATCCGGGCCCGGGTCGCGTCGCCCGATCCCGACGGGCCCGACCCGGACCTGGACCGCGGACTGTCCCTGCACACCACCATGGACGGAGCCGGAGTTCTACGCGGGGATTTGACGCCGCACTGCGCGGCGATGGTACAGGCCGTGCTGGACGCACTGGCGGCCCCGCAGCCCGGCGGCGAGTCGCGGACTCACGCCCAGCGGTACCACGATGGCCTCGCCGAGGCGATGCGCCGGCTGCTTTCCTCCGACCTGCTGCCCAAGCGGGCCGGCCAGCCCACCCGGGCGCTGGTACACGTTTACTTCGCCGAGTTGCGGGAGATGGACCGCGACGGGGCGCTGCAGGACAAGTGGATCGCCGCCTACCGGGCTAGGTGGGCCGGTCAGCGGGCCGGCGCCGCGGTCAGCACCGGTGACGGCGGCGCCTGGCTGGAAGGCGACGCAGCCCGCGCCGCCGCGGGCGAGGCGATGTTGATCCCGGTGGTCACCGGCGACATCGACGTGACCGCGATCGAGGACCTGATCACCGTGTGTGTGGAATACCAGCGCATCCGCGGGCAAGCCGCCCACGACGACCCGGACGCCCGCAACAGCGCGCCGGCCCAGGCCGGGCCGCACGACAGCACGGCGGCCGCACCGCAGCCGGGAAGCACTGCCGCGGTGCTGGCCATGCTGGAGCACCAGGTTCTGGCCGCGGTCATCCAGGTCGTCTCCGGGCCCGGCGGGGTCGCCTCGTTCTTGCGCCGCGCCATGCTCGGCAAGGGCCTCAATGGCCCCTCGCTGCCCCTCGACGTCGGGCAGACCGACGAGATCCCCGTGCATCTGCGCCGCCTGGTGGCGCTGCGGGATCAGACCTGCCGGCATCCCGGTGGCTGCGACCGGCCGGCGGCCCAGTGCGAACCGCATCATGTGGTGCACCGGGCCGACGGCGGGCACACCAGCCTGCAAGGACTTCAGGAGTGGTGCCACTGGCACCATCATGTCCTGCTCCACGAACTGGGCTGGAAGCTGACCGTATTCCCGGACGGCACCAGTCAGGTCACTAGCCCGGAGGGCAAGACCATACACAGCCACGGCCCGCCCCCGCGGCCTGGGTAGCCAGGCCTCACCGGCCGATGTGCGTGTTCGTGATCGAGGTGAACTGGCAGATCAGGGCCGCGGTGAGGAAGACAAGGCCGAGCGCGAGCTCGTTGAAGCGACGCAGTTCGCGGCCGCTGGCGGCGAAGGCGAACATGACCGCGGCCGCGACGGTCAGGGCCAGGGCGAGTGCATCCATGCTTACTCCCGGGGTCAGCCCCAGAGGTCTGGGCGGTAGCGGGCGGTCGTTTCCAGTTGGTGCAGGTGGGCCTGGGCGTGCTCGTGCGGCAGCCGCCCGTGTTCGGTGATGACGTCGACGAAGGCGGCGCGCACCGCGTCGCGCATCGGCTGCGAGCCGCAGACGTAGACATAACCGTCCGCGCGGAGCAGGCGCCAGACGAGGGCGCCCTGGTGCCGGATCAGGTCCTGGACGTAGACGCGTCGGCCCGGTTGTTCGCGCGATGCCGCGACGTGAACGTGATCGAGGACTCCGGCCGCGACAAACTGCTCGACCTCGTCCCGGTAGATGTAGTCGAGGCTGCTCGAGCGGATGCCGTTGAACAGCGCCGCTTCCGCCAGCGGGACGCCCGCGCGTTTGCAGGCCAGCCGTTCCCAGAGGAAGGCCCGCATCGGGGCGAAGCCGGTGCCCGCCGAGACGAAGATCATCGGCTTGGTCGCGTCCTGCTGCAGATGGAAGCTGGCGGCGCTGTCAACGAAGACGTTGAGGCGGTCGCCCTCGCGCAGCGTATGCAGGTAGTGCGAGCTCATCCCGAGGAAGTCGCGATCAGGCAGCCCGGGTACGGGCGCCGCTTCCAGGCCGACGGTCACGTGGGCGACACCGGAGCCGTGGATCGGGGGGCTCGAGCTGGTCGAGTAGTAGCGGGGCCGGAGCGGCTGCGCTACCCCGAGGAACTCGAAGATGTTCAGCGTGCAGGACCGGAACTCATCAAGCAGCCGGAGCACGTCGTAGCCGCCCGCGTCGATCGCCGCGCGGAGCGGCGACGCTGGTCCGTCCGGCATCTGCAGGACGGACCTGATTTGCTCCAGCCGGGACCGTTCGGCGCGATCGGCCGCCTTCTCGAGCAGCAGGTCGAGCAGCGGCACCGTCGGCCGGCCGGTGATGTCGACCAGGTTGGTGAGCACGTTGCGGACCTGCAGCACGACGCCCTTCGGCACCGCGCGCACAGACATCGTCTTGGGTGCCCGGAACAGCCCGTCGGGTACCGCGCTGAGGTGCCGCGCGAGCCGCTCGACCCGCTCCTCATCGTTCTTCGGACACACGCCGAGATGATCGCCGACCTGGTAAGCCACGCCTGGCGGGAGGCTGACCTCGATATGCCGGGTCCGCTTGGGCGATCCGGCCGCCTGGAGCTCACGGCACACCAGGGCGCGCGCCTCGACCGTCTGCATCCCGACCGCGTTGGTGAGGATCGTCGGAGCGAGCAGAACGCGCGGCTGGGTGCCAGCGTGCCGTGATCCAGACAGCACGCGCATGATCGACGTGGTACCCATGGGCCGTGAGGGCTCGTCGTCACCGTACAGCGACCGCTCCATCGCGGAGTTCGAGTCGGTACCTGTGAGTGCGCCCGCGGCCGCCTTTCCCGCGGCGTCGCGCGCGGCCGCGGCCTGGGTGGGCCGCGCCGCTGACAGCTCGTGGAGGACGGGCCAGACGCTGCCGTTCCAGTCCGCGTGAACGCGCTCCCACCTGGGCACGCCGACATCGGCGTAAGCGAACTCGGCGAGCGGCGCGGCACCGAGCTGGCCCAGCTTGCGCTGCACGTAGCGGGGAAACTCGAGGAACGCGTTCCACTGGCTGTTGCCCAGGCCCCAGACGAGGTAACGGCAGTTCCGCCAGGTCGGCTGGCCGGGTTCGGTGCGCTCGACCCACGACTTGAACGCCGCCGCGTTCGAGGGCGGATTCGAGGTGTAGGTGGAGGTCATGACGACAAGCAGCCACGGCTCGGTGCGCGGCGGCGACTCGGCGAGCTCGTTGAGCGTGATCACGTCGCTGGTGTAGCCGTAGAAGTCGCTCCGCTCCGCGAAACGCTCGGCCAGCTCCTTGTTCGCGCCGAAGTTGCTGCCGTAGGCGATCACCAGATGCCGGTAGGCGCTCGTTTCGGGGATCTCCCTCGGTTCGCCCCAATCGGGCGCACTGCCGGGCGCACTGCCGGGCGCACCGGCAGGCACGGAAGCGGCGGGGCGCTCGCGCATCGCGGCGGACTGGGCGGCCGGCTTCGGCTGGTACCCATCGGGCTGGCGCGGCAGCAAGACGACCGGAACCGCGGCCGGCTTGGTGCTCACGACCGTGTTCTTGATTACCATCGCGCCCGGAGCGAGCCGCAGCCGGTAGTGCTTGGCGATCTCGAACAGCACGACGCGGAGCATCATGAACGTGACCTCCTGCGCCATGCACTGCCGCTTGCCGATCGAGAACGGAATCATGGCGTGGCGCGGCCGGCCGGCGATCTTCTCCGGGGTGAACTGCTCGGGATCGAACCGGTCGGGGTCCGGTCCCCAGTAGCGCGGGTCGCGCTGCGCGGCGAGCGACCCGACCAGGATGACGTCTCCCTTCCTGATCCGGTAGCGCCCCAGCATCCCGTCCTTGAGGCTGCGCCGGATCGTGACCGGCAGCGGCGGGTAGATCCGCAGCGTCTCCTTGATCACCTTCGTCGTGTACGTAAGCGCGGCCAGGTCGTCGTACTGCAGGTCGTAGTCCGGGTCCCCGCCGGTGATCCCGTCGATCTCGGCCAGCAGCTTCTCCTCGACGTCCGGCCGGGTGGCCAGGATGTAGGCGAGCCACGCTCCGGTGATGGACGGCCCGTTGAAGCCGTTCGAGAGGTGCATGAGGACCTGGTCTCGCACGGTCTCGTGGTCGAGGAGCTGGCCCGTCTCGGGATCCGGCGTGCTCAGCAGGCGGCTGAGCAGGTCCGTCTGCTGCCCGAGCGGTGCCGTGTGCACCCGGGCCTTGACCAGCGCGTCGGCCGTCCGGAACAGTTCCTGGTTGTAGCGGTGGTACGTCTTCACCCGCTCGCGTCGCGCGCGCCCGGCGAGGACCGTGAAGTCGGGGCGAGGTTCGGCCACGCGCAGGATGCTCTCCTTCGTGCTCGCCGGGACGGCCACCGCGAACGGGTGCGGCTCGTGCGGCCCGTCGAGCAGGCCGAAGTTGTAGGCGCACGCACCGCGCCCGGAGACCTCGAGCGTGTAACGCTCCATCCAGCCCCGCGCGTCGAGCGGTTCGCCGGCCGGGAGCGCCGCCCACAGGGCGACGAGCTTGCGCGCCTGGTCCTTCATCCGCTCGAGCTGCGTCCGCTGGTGAGACGGCGCGTACCAGGGCAGCATCACGCGGCGGACCTGCTCGTAGTGCGGGCCGTCGCCGATCACCGAGATGCCGCCGCCGCGGGAGTTGCTCAGCTGGGCGAAGAAGTTGATCTCCTCGATGCGTTTGCCGAACTGCTCCGCGTTCTCCGCCACCTCGTCGAGCAACTCGGGATCGGAGACCACGACGAGCCGCCATTTCTTGCTCGGTATCCCGACCGCATAGATGTGCCCGAACCGGCGGTAGTAGTCGAGTTGGGTGTCGTTGTCGTTCAGGATGTCGAAGTTCGCGAACCGCTCGCCCTTGGGCACCAGCCACCGGACCGCGTACTGGATCTTGAGCGGGCCGTCATCCGCGTCGACCACGGGCGGTGGTGCGGCGAGAAGTGGTGCGGCAGGAGCGGGTGCGGCGGGCGGCGGCGCTGCGGCTTCTGGCACTGCGGGCGATGGCGCGGCGGACCGCGGGAGGGTGGCCGCGGCCCCGGCGGCGGCGCTGACCGGCGGCTTGGGTGTGGATGCGACCGTGCAGCTCAGGACCGGACCGTTGAAGGGATGGCTGAGTCGGACCATGCATGGGCCGTTGATCTCGATCCTGCTGACCCGCTGGTCTCCGGCGTAGATGCCGTGGGTGCTGCCGTTGTCCGAAAGTACCCAGCGGCCCTGCTCCAAGCGGAGCACGGCATGCCGCGCGGAAACGCGCCCGTCGGCGATCACGATGTCGCAGCCGGGATCACGGCCGACCAGGTAGGCAGGGCCAGCGGGCAAACTCCAGCCAGACCCTTGAATCCGTACCTCGAGCGGTGCTGCGGACTCCTCCGTAACGGACTTCTCAGCATCCATCGGTTGTCAGCAACTCCTTCCACCTGCCGTCCATCCGGTATTCGGAGCCGGATGATCACAGGTGCGGCCAGTGCAGGCAAGGATGCGGGCATAGTTACGGAGCCGGGACACGCCGTCCTGATACATCCTGGATGATCCGAGTTAAGTCGGCGAGGAGCAGGCGGTACCAGGTGTCGGCCAGGAAGCGCTCGTAGCGTTGCGGGGTCCAGCCGCGCTGGTCGACCAGCAGCTGGTAGAGCTCGGTGGCGTTGGTGGCCCAGACGATGTCGGCGGCTTGGCCAGGGTCTAGGCGCAGCGGGTGGACGGTGGCCAGGTCCGCCACGAAGCGGCGCATGTTCGCGGCCCGACGCTCGGCGATCTGGTCAGACAGCCGGGCTAGTTCCGGCTCGGCGGGGGCGGCCTGCTGGATGATGGCGAGCAAGGGGGCCAGGCGGGAGGCGATCGCGGTGACGGCAGCGGCGTAGGTGGCGATCTTGGCCGATCACGGCCGAGACCTACGCGCGCATCAAGGACGGGCTGGGCCCAGAACGCCCGTCCGGACTGATCGCGCACCTGGCCTGGCGCACCGAGTCCGGGCTGCGCTACCTCGACGTCTGGCAGGCCAAGGACGACTTCGAGGCCTTCGCCGAGAACCGGCTACACCCCGTCGTACATCCGATCCTGCAGGACATGCTGGGCTTCGTGCCGCCCGAACCGGCCCATACGGTGCTCGACGTCATCGACGCCTGGACCGACCGGCATCCAGCCTGACCCATGGCGCCGCCATGCGGAACCGGGCCGTCAGCGGGCGATGGCCAGGGCCAGGGCGGCGGCGGCCAGGGCGAAGTAGGCTCCGGGGACCGCGATGTTGTGGAAGACGCGGGCCCGGACGTGGGCGGTGAGGGCGCCGGCGAAGAACAGGACGAGGCCGATCGCGGCGGCGATGCCGAGGGGGCGGAGGCCGAGCAGGCCGAGCACGAGGCCGACCAATCCGGCGGCCTTGAGCGCGCCAAGCGGCGGCAGGCAGGACCGCGGCACGCCCACCTCGGCCATGGTGGCGAGGAGCCATCCGGGCTGCGCGATATCGACCGCGGTGGCCCAGGCGTTGGCCGCGATCGTGACGGCCGTGATGATCACGTAAGCGGCGTACATATAACTAAGCCTGGGCGGACCCCGGCCCGGCGTCTAATACACGCTTCCATAACCTGATGGCATGGATGTCGACACGCGGCTGCTGCGCTATTTCGCCGCGGTGGCCGAGGAGGGCAGCCTCACCCGCGCGGCGGAACGGCTGTTCGTGTCACAGCCGGCGCTGACCAAGCAGATCAGGCAGCTGGAGAACCAGCTTGGAGTGCGGCTGTTCAGCCGGTCCCGGGCCGGGATGACGCTCACCGAGGCGGGCCAGGCCCTGGCCGGAAGGACCCCCGCCGTGCTTGACGGGTTCGACCAGGCCCTCCGGGAGACCAAGGCCGCCGCCAGCCGGGCAGCGCGGGTGCTGCGGGTCGGGTTCCTGGCCGGAGCGGCCAACGAGGCCACGCAGGAGATCATCGCGGCGTTCGGCCGACGCCGGCCTGGATGGCGGGTGGAGATGCGGGCCGCCCCGTGGACCGACCCCACCGCCGGGCTGGCCAGCGGCGACACCGACGTCGCCCTGCTGCGGCTGCCGTTTCCCGGCCAGGACAGCCTGCGGTACGAAGTGCTGTTCAGCGAGCCCCGCTGGGTGGCGCTGCCCGCCGGCCACCCGCTGGCCGGGCGCGAGCACATCTGTTTCCGTGAGCTGTGGGATGAGCCGTTCGTGGCCGCCCCGGCCGAGACCGGCTGGTGGCGAGACTGGTGGCTGGCCGCCGGCGAGCGGGAGGGCCGCCCGGTCCGGATCGGGGCCGTCACCGAGACCGGCCAGCCCGATGACTGGCTGACCGCCATCGCCAACGGCGAAGGCATCGCGCTTGCCCCCGAATCCGGCGCCCGCTACTACGCCCGCCCGGGCGTCACATACCGGCCCGTGGCCGGGGTCAGCGCGAGCCAGGTCGGGGTCGCGTGGCCGCGCGCCGCCGACGCCAACCCCGTGGTGCGGGACTTCGTTCGGTGCTGCGTGGAAACCACGGAGCGTTAGGTCAAATTTTTATCCGAACGAACGGTGGTTCCCGGGGTGCCGTCCGGTTGACCCAGAGCGAAACGGTTGCGTACACTTCAGTCGTAAGTGTACGGTACGGTTTCGTTTCGATGGAGATCAGGTGGCGGTGCCAGGTACCCGCGGCGCGATGCGCGAGACCGCGATCCTGCGGGCAACGCTCGAGTTGCTGGCCGAGTCCGGCTACGACCAGCTGACCATCGACGCGGTGGCGGCGCGGGCCCGTTGCAGTAAGGCCACCATCTACCGGAGGTGGCCGACGGGTAAGGCGGCGCTCGTGATTACGGCGGTCCGGCGGTACGCAGGCCAGCCCGCGACCGCGGCGCCGGACACGGGCAGCTTGCGCTCGGACCTGCTGGCGGCGATTCAGGTCATGCGCTCCAGTTTGTCGGGCCAGGACGCCGCGCTCATCCTCGGGCTCCTCATCGCGATGCACCGCGACCCTGAACTCGCCAGTGCGGTAAGGGAGCAGGTGGTCGAGGCCAAGCGCGAGGTGTTCGGCGCCGTCATCGCCCGGGCCGCCGCCCGCGGGGATATCCCGGCGACGACCGACGCGGCACTGCTGGCCGAGATCAGCTCGGCTGTGCTGTTCTCCAGGCTGCTGGTGACCGGCGAGCCGCTAGACGACGCTTTCTCGCGGCACCTTGTTGACGCGGTCCTGCTGCCGGCGCTCGGGCGCCCGTCCTCGAGACCCACGTCGGCCGGCATCCAGGCTGGTCCCTCGGCGCGGCTGCAGTCGGGGTCCTGCTGATGGGACTGTTTCACGCGGGTCCCGGGGCATTCGGCCGGCCGGAGCCAGTGGACGCGCCGCCGCGCTAGGCGAGCAGAGGGCGGCGCCGGGGCCGGAGCTGGAACCAGGCCGGCAAGGTCGAGGTGATGATGGCAATGGCCACGCATCCGGCGAGGATCGCTCCGATCAGTGGCCAGGGAAGGATGATCGAGACGGATCCGACCTCGCCGGTGAGAGCCAGGTAAAGGCCGCCAAGGATAAGGCCGGAAACCAGCGCCGACAGGGCGATTCCGGTCAGCGTGAGCACCAGGGACTCGGCCGCGACGATCCATACGATCTGGCGGCGGACGGCGCCGGTCTTGTGCAGCAGTTCCAGCTCGGACCTGCGGCCGCCGGCCGACATCAGGAAGGTGCTGGCGACGGCGATCGCGCTATAGGCGATGGCGATGCCGAGCAGCAGTTCCAGGCCGACCTGGTTCTGTTCCGCCTGCTGGTCGGAGACGGCAGCCGACCAGCGGGAGGCAGGCACGACCCGCGCGTGCTGCGACCGGACGGCGGCCAGCAGGGTGGCGCCGGAGACGCCAGAATCCGTCTTCACGTAGACCCGGTCGGGCATGTCGGCCCCGGCGTTGCGCAGGTCCACGATCAGGCTGGGCCCGGACAGGCTGGCGGCCACCACGGCGATGACCTTCAGCGAGACTGGCGTGCCGTCGGGCAGCCAGAGGCTCATGGTGTCGCCCACGTGCTTATTCCACGATGAGCCGACCGCGATCGTCTGGTCGTTCAGGCCGGCCAGCGAGCCCGCGGTGACCTTGAGGTTCAGCGCGGCCGACGGCCGGTCGATGCCGATGGCGGGAAAGGGAATCGGGACGGGCGGTTCAAGGTGAAGGGAGGTGATTTGCGGCTGGTAGGCGAGCATGCTGGTGTCCGTCACGGCGGTTGCCTGGACGCCGCTGATGGTATGGATCCGGTCGAGCAGCGCCGTGGTGAGACCGGGTGTCCCGGCGGGAAGCACCACGAAGTCGGCGCCTGCGGCCTGCTGGTGCTCCGCTGCGCTCGCCGCCGCGCTGGCGGTGTCGTTGACGCCGAGGATCGACGCGGCCAGGCCGACGGTGATCAGCACCGGCACGATGGCGGCGGCGGCGCGCCGGGCCCCGGTCACGATGTTTGCCCTGAGCAACATACCGGCCGTGCCGCGGCCGAACGGCCGGGTCAGCGGGCGGAGCAGGAACGGGGACAGCAGCGCGGTGCCCCCGATCAGGAGTATGACGATCTCGGCCTCGGTCGTCGGGTCCGTGGCGGCGGACGGGAAGATCAGTGCTACGGCGGCGAGTGCGGCCAGGGCGCAGAACAATGCGACGAGGCCGCTCAGCAGCCGGAACCGGCCGATGCGTTTCGGTTCGACGGCGGCCTCGCGCAGCGCTTCTGTGGGCCTGATCGTTCCGGCACGTACGGCTGCCACCAGCACCGACAGCACCGCGACGACGGCACCGGCGAGGAAGGCGATGGCCAGGGCCGCCGCCGAGCCCGTCGTGAAGTCCACCCTGAACCAGGACGGGGCCAGGCCCCGGCGCACGATCCAGCTGGCCAGTTGCGGCGCTCCCGCCAGCCCGAGCACGCAGCCGACCGCCGAACCTGCCGCACCGACGAGCGCCGCCTCGGCGCATATCGTCCGCATCACCTGCTTCGGCGTCGCCCCGATGGTACGCAGCAGAGCCAGGTCACGGCGGCGCTGTGCGACCGAGAGCCCGAAGGCAGTGGCGCTCACGGTAACGGCGACGAAGGCAGAAAGCAGGGCGGCGACGCCGAGGAAAGTAGTCAGCCCGGCCAGCTCGGTGGCGTCCTGCACGGCTCCGGGATCGGCCTCATGCCGGTCCGCACCTTGGAGGACCCGGAGGTGCGCGCCGGGCAGCGCCGCAGCGCGGTCTGCGGTCGCGGCATCGTAGGCCACCAGCGCGTCAACTCCGGGCGACAGCCGGGCCGCCTCCGCGTCGGTGAAGAAGATCGGCTGCTCCCCCGTCCTGGGCCGGACGGTGCCGACGATCGTGTAGGTCCGTGATCCGCCCGCGGTGACCACCGAGACACGGCTGCCGACGGTGGCCGGCCCGGCGACGACGATCTGGTTGTCCGAGCGGGGGGCGTGACCGGAGGTGAGAACGTAGGGGGCGAACGCGGCCGAGGACCAGCCATGTCCGAGGGCGGGCTGGCTGGCGGGTGCGCCCTGAACCTGGGCGTAGAAGCTGCGGTCCGCAATCGCGCCGGGCAACTGGGTGATGACCGAGGCAGGCACGTCGGGCTGCGCCAAGAGCGGCACCGAATCGAGCGAGCCGTACCTGTCACGCACCTGGAGGTTCGGATCGACCTGGATGACGTAGGGCACGGCGGCGAACCGTTCCGGGCGCTGGTGCGGGTTACCGCCCGAGGCGGCCGCCAGCACCAGGGTCATCGTGGCGATGACCGACACTCCCAGTGCGAGCGCGGCGAACGTACCGGCGAACGCGGCCCAGCGGGTCCGCATGGTGGACAGGGCGACGCTCAGCATGCCAGGCCCTCCAACCGGGTCATGCGGGCGGCGACGGCCTCGGCGGTGGGGCGTCCGAGCGTGTCCGCGATCCGGCCGTCGGCGAGGAAGATCACGCGGCCGGCATACGCGGCCGCCATCGGGTCGTGCGTGACCACGATGACCGTCTGCTTCCGCTCGGTCACCAGGCCGCTCAGCAGTTCCAGCACGTCCCGCGAGGTGCTGATGTCCAGCGCTCCGGTCGGCTCGTCGGCGAACAGCACCTGCGGGCTGGTGATCAGGGCGCGGGCGATCGCGACACGTTGCTGCTGGCCGCCGGACAGCTCGCTCGGCCGGTGCCGGGCCCGGTCGGCCAGGCCAACCGCGGCCAGGGCGGCCTGAACGGCCTTCGGCTCGGCTCTGCGGCCGGCCAGGCGGAGCGGCAGTTCCACGTTCTGCGCGGCGGTCAGCGATGGCATCAGGTTGAACGACTGGAAGACGAATCCGACTCGGTCCCGGCGCAGCCTGGTCAGCGCGGTCTCGCCCAGCCCGGACAGTTCGGTCCCGCCGATGCTGAGCTTTCCCGAGTCCGGCCGGTCCAGGCCCGCCGCGCACTGCAACAGCGTGGACTTGCCCGAACCGGACGGTCCCATCACCGCGGTGAAGGAGCCGGCCGGGAAGGCGAGGCTCACATTGTCGAGGGCCGTGATGGCGCTCGGCCCGACGCCATAGGTCTTGGTCATCGACTCGATGAGAACTGCCATTGGCTGCGTGCTTCTGGTGGGGCCAGCTGCGCTTGTCTGCGTGCCTCTCGTGGGGCCAGCTGCGCTCGGCGGCCGTTCGGCCTGATCACATCGCGCTGGGCCGTACTGGATCACTGGGCCGTACTTGATCGCTGTGTCGTCCTGGATCACGCTGCCGTACTGGATCATGCGTACCCTCCGGATGCCTGGGCGCCCGTCACGCCGTCGCATTTAGCCTACGATTTTGCAGAATTTTCTGCAAAAAATTTTGCTGGTATGCTGTGGTCGTGTCTGTTACCCCGCCCGAACCCGCGGGCCACGCCAACGGGGACCGGACCGCGATCTTCCGGACGCTGGCCAACCCGCTGCGCCGGCGCATCCTCAGCTACCTCCTGCAGCACGGGGAGGCAAACTCCACCACTCTGGCCCGGGCTCTGGAGGAGAGCACCGGCACGACGAGCTATCACCTGCGCAAGCTGGCCGAGCAGAAGTTCGTCGAGGAGGTTCCCGGGAAGACGGACGGGCGGGAGCGGTGGTGGCGGGCCCTGCCGTTCCACATCCAGGCACCCCATCCCGCGAAGATGGTGGCGGCCGAGTGGTCGGCGGCCATTGAACACGCCAAGGTCAGGGCCGAGCACGACATCGACCTGTATTTCCGGGTCCTCACCGAGTACGAGGGACCCGACGGCTGGGCCCAGTCCAGCCGCGGCGGCTCCTACATGACCAAACAGGAACTCCTCGCGTTCTTCGACGAGTACCTCGCCTTGCTGCGGAAATACGAGCACGCTGCGTACGACGCACCCGAAGGCGCGCGGCCGGTCGCATTGCGTTTCTTCGCCGTGCCCGACGACACTCCCGTGCCCGACGACACTGCCCTGCCCGACGACACTGCCGGAGGGTTACTCACGGGAACGGCGGGGCGGGCGGGCTCCCGGGCCGGATTGTCGGACCCTGCCCCTACGATGTGCGCGTGGCTGGTGGCATGGAGTTCGATGACATTGCCCGTCTGCGTGCGAACAGCAGGGCGTGGCGTCTGCTGCGTGCCGACAGCGCGCCGCTCGTGCTCAGCTTCCTGCACCGGGTCTTCGTTGAGGAGAACGTACGCGCCATCCCGGCGACGGTGCTGGCCAGCCGCCTTGATGACCAGCTATACGCCCTGAACGAGCGGGAGCCGCGAAGCTTCCCCCGGTCGGCCAGGCAGTACCTGGACGAGTGGGCGTCGCCTGAGTCGGGGTGGCTGCGCAAGTACTACCCCGAGGGCAGCGACGAGCCGCACTACGACGCCACCCCTGCGGTGGAGCGGGCACTGCAGTGGGTGGCCGCCCAGCGGGACCGCGACTTCGTCGGCACCGAGTCCCGGCTGAACACGATTTTCGACTTGCTCCGCCAGATTGTGTTCGGCACTGAGGCGGATCCGGCGGCGAAGATCGAGGAACTGCGGCGCAAGCAGCGCCTGCTCGAGGAGGAGATCGCCCGTATCGAGGCGGGCCAGATGATCATGCTCGACCCGAGCGGGGTCCGGGACCGCTACCAGCAGTTCGCCGCGATGGCCAGGGAACTGCTGGCGGACTTCCGCCAGGTCGAGGAGAACTTCCGCACGCTGGACCGGCGGCTGCGGGAGAAGGTCGCGGGCTGGCAAGGCAGCAAGGGAGACCTGCTTGATGACGTGCTCGGCAGCCGCGAGTCGATCACCGGGTCGGACCAGGGCAGGTCGTTTCAGGCGTTTTACGACTTTCTCTTGTCCAGCGCCCGCCAGCAGGAGCTTTCCGAACTGCTCGACCGGGTGCACGAACTGTCCGGTAACGCGGAGAGCGATCCCCGGCTGCGGCGGGTCCACCATGACTGGCTTCAAGCCGCCGGGGCGGCCCAGGCGACGGTGCGGCAGCTGTCCGAGCAACTGCGGAGGTTCCTCGATGACCAGGTGTGGTTCGAGAACCGCCGGGTGATCGACCTGCTCCGGGACATCGAGGCACGGGCGCTCACGCTGCGGGACGAGCGGGCGATCGACCTGATCATGGAACTCGACGCGCCAGCACCTGAGGTGCGGCTGCCGATGGAACGGCCGCTCTACACTCCGGTGCGCAGGCCGCGCATCGACAGCAGCCCGGTCAGGCCCGCCGGATCCGACGATGAGACCGATCCCAGTGCCCTGTTCGAGCAGGTCTACGTCGATCCTGACCTGCTGCGGGGCAACGTCCGTGCCGCGCTGCGCCGATGTCCGCGGGTCGGGCTCGCGGACCTGATCACCGAGGAGCCGCTCGTCCATGGCCTGGCGGAGCTCGTCACCTACCTGTCGCTCCGCGACGAGGCGTTCGAGACCGACTACGACGAGACCGCAGAAGACCAGGTGAGCTGGACCGACCCCGACGGCCGCGGCCGGGCCGCCACGCTCCCGAGGGTCACCTTCACTCCCGTTACGGGGAGCAAGCCATGACCGAGTTCGAGTTGTCGTCCGCCGTCATCCCGCTCATGAAGGGCGCCGTCTACCGGGACACTCATGACCGCGCCTGGAAGCACCTGCTCCAGCTCCAACCGCAGGTCAGGGACTACGTCGGAGTGATGGGGCTGCAAGTCGTCATCGATGAGGCCGAAGGGTACGCGTTCCTCCGCCAGCGACCAGCCGATCCCGACACTGTGTCTCCAACCACGGGCGATGCCCCGCCCAGGCTGATCCCGCGCCATGCATTGTCCCTCCACGTGAGCCTGCTGCTCGCCCTGCTCCGCAAGAAGCTGGCCGAGTTCGATGCCCAGGGCGGTGACACACGGCTGATCCTCACCCGCGCCCAGATCACCGAGATGATCCGCGTCTTCCTCCCGGCGACCAGCAACGAGGCGCGCCTGATGGACAAGATCGACGAGCACATCGGCAAAGTGGAGCGCCTTGGCTTCCTGCGGCCGGTGAAAAACGCCGACCAGACCTTCGAGGTCCGTCGCATCCTCAAGGCGTTCATCGACGGCCAGTGGCTCGCGGACTTCGACACACGCCTGGCGGAATACTCGGGCCTCCTGACGGGCGATGCAACCGGGGAGGACAGCGAATGAC
>Ga0335075_10002866_pt1 | contig 27556 bp, 25 predicted proteins | sample Lox_Sample_24_FD_206723 | JGI IMG/M metagenome (GOLD analysis project Ga0335075, IMG submission 206723) | Soil microbial communities from Loxahatchee National Wildlife Refuge, Florida, United States - Lox_Sample_2.4 | ecosystem: Environmental > Terrestrial > Soil > Wetlands | place: USA...
CAAGCTCTGCGTCGATACCAAGAGCTATATTTGGGACGTCTGCATGGTCGATATCGGCCAGGTGGCGTTTCTGAGTTCGCCCAAGAATTACCTTGATCCGATCGGCCTGACCGCGGCGGACGGCAAGGGCTTCGTTCCGAACATGGTGACGCCGGTATGGCTGGGCTTTTCGGTGTACGGCATCCTCATGGCGTATCGTACCGACAAGTTTGGCGACAATGGGCCGAAAACCTGGGCGGACTATTGGGACGTCACGAAGTTTCCGGGCCGGCGCGGCATGTTCAAGGATGCGCAAGGGCCGCTGGAATGCGCGCTGATGGCGGCTGGCGTGCCGAAGGACAAGCTCTATCCGCTGGACCTCGATCTCGCCTTCAAAATGCTGGACAAGATCCGGCCGCACATCGCGGTCTGGTGGACCAGCGGCGCGCAGAACACGCAGATCCTGGAGGATGGAGAGGTCGATCTGTCCGACACGTGGAGCGCGCGGGCGACCGCCGCCGCCGAGAGCGGGGCGCCGGTGAAGATCGTGTGGGATGGGCTGTATTCGACGGATGGCTGGTCGATCCCGATCGGCTCGCCGCGCGCCGATCTGGGCCGCAAGTTCATCCGTTTCTGCATGCGGCCGGACCGTCAGGGCGAATACAGCAGCCTGGTGGCGGACGGGCCGAGCAACCTGAAGGCATACGACTATATCAAGCCGGCGCGGGCGAAGCTGCTTCCCACCTATCCGGCGAACCTGAAGAACCTGGCACCGTACGGGGATCTCTGGTGGGCCACGCGAATCGGGCCGATCGAGGAGCGGTTCCAGAACTGGCTCCTGTCCGGCTAGTGCCTTACGTTATTGATGTTGCGGCGAATCTCCGGGTCGGTGCCTTCGCACTTCCGGCGCCGGGTTCGTGCCCGGATGGGCAAGCGCGGGGGCGGCCGCGGGCATTTCGACACGAAGGACACGAAGATCATGAAGGGCACGAAGAAGAGCCGTGGCGCATTCGCGGGAGAAACGGCGGGGGACGGGCCTCGCGGCGACCTGAAAACATCTTCGCGCTCCTCGTGTCCTTCGTGTCGAAATGCCCACGACCCACCTCCGGACTCAGAGCTTCACCGCAGAATCAATGACGTAGGGCACTAGTGCTCCGAGGCTGAGCATTCACCGCGCGACGGTCGCCTGATGGCACACGTTCGATCAGGGAGAAAAGACCATTGAACAAGATGGCTCTTGCCGTGCTGGTGCAGGGCACCGGCGCGCACCCGGCATCCTGGCTGATGACCGAGACGGCGGCGGACGCGTCCACTGATATCGACTACTATACGAACTGCGCGCGCCTGGCAGAGCAGGGCCGGTTCGACCTGTTCTTCATCGCCGACACGCCGGCGGCGCGGACGGAAAACCTGAAGGGCTGGAGCAGGTTTCCGATGTTCATGAATGTGCTGGAGCCGGTGACACTGCTGGCGGCGGTCGCGGCGAATACGAGGCATATCGGCCTCGGCGCGACCGCCTCCACCAGCTTCTACGAGCCGTACAATGTCGCGCGGCTGTTTGCTTCGCTCGATCACATCAGCCACGGGCGTGCGGCCTGGAACGTCGTCACCTCCGCGAACGACTATGCGGCGCGCAATTTCGGGCTCGACAAGCTGCCACCGCACGACCAGCGCTATGAGCGCGCATATGAGTTCGTGCAGGTGGTAAAGGCACTGTGGGACACCTGGGAAGATGACGCCTTCATCTTCGACCGCAAGAGCGGGCTGAACTTTGATCCGACGAAGCTGCATGCACTGGATTACGAGGGGAAGTACTTCAGGGTGCACGGCGCATTGAATATCAGGCGGTCGCCGCAGGGGCAGCCGGTGATCATTCAAGCGGGCGCGTCGGAGACGGGGAGGGAGTTCGCGGCCGAAACGGCCGAAGTGGTGTTTGCGTCCGATACCACGGTGACGAAAGGCAGGAAGTTCTACGACGACCTCAAGGGGCGCATGGCGAAATATGGGCGCGAGCCGGATCAACTGAAGGTGCTGGCGGGGCTGCCGGTGGTGATCGGCGAGACTGCCCAGGAGGCGGAGGACAAGTACCAGGCACTGCAGCATATGATCCATCCGGATGTCGGCCGCATGCGCCTCAGCACTGATCTGGAGGTCGATCTGACCGATTTACCGGTGGATGAGCCGGTGCCGCTGGACCGGATCCCGGCGGCGTCCAACTTCCACCATACCTACTTCGCACAGATCGCCGACATGATCCGCCGCGGCATGACGCTGCGCGAGGTCTATATGAACTACGAGCGCGGCCTGAAGACGGTGCGCGGCACGCCGACACAGGTCGCGGACCATATGGAGGAGTGGATCACCGGCGGCGCAGCGGATGGGTTCATGCTGCTGTTCCACACCATGCCCGGTGGTTTGCGGGAGTTCGTGCGGCTCGTGGTGCCGGAGCTGCAGCGGCGCGGGCTGATGCGCTCGGTGTATGAGGGCAAGACGCTGCGCGAGCATCTGGGGCTGCATCGTCCGCCGAACCGCCACGTCGCCGCGAGGGTGAAGAAGGCACAGGCCGCGGAGTAGCGGAGACGCGCGACATGGCGAGTGCTTCAATAGCGCTAAGACGCCTGGAGCGGGTCACGCCGCGGCGGCGGAAACTCAATCCGCTCTGGCTGACGGCGCCGGGCGTGGCGCTGCTGGTGACGTTCCTGATCTATCCGACGATCCGCGTCCTGTCGCTGAGCGTCATCGCGCCGGCCGGCGGATTCTCGCTGGCGATGTTCCACCGTCTGTTCGCGACGCCGGTCTATGTGCGCGTGCTGCAGACGACTTTCGTCATCGCGGCGGAGACGACCATACTATGTCTGCTGTTCGGCTATCCGCTGGCCTATTGGCTGTCCAAACAGCCGATGCGGCGGCAGCAGGGACTGATGCTTCTGGTGCTGCTGCCGTTCTGGACCAGCCCGCTGGTGCTGAACTTCGCCTGGCTGGTGCTGCTGGGCCGCAATGGCGCTTTCAGGGGGATATTGAAGGCGATCGGCTTCATCAATCCGCCGGACGTCCTGTTTACCAAGGGCGTCGTGCTGTTCTCTTTGACCCACAGCATGATGCCGCTCGCCGTCGTCACCATGCTGCCGGTGATGGCGCAAATCGATCGGGAGCTGACGAAAGCGGCGGCGACCCTCGGCGCCACGACAGGGCAGGCGTTCTGGCGCATCTATTTTCATCTTTCCATGCCCGGCGTCGCGGCGGCGGGCCTGCTGATCTTCATCAGTTCGCTTGGCTTCTTCATTACGCCCGCAATCCTGGGCGGCCCGCGCCAGACGATGCTGAGCCAGCTCATCATCAGCCAGATCCAGGACCAGCAGAACTGGCCGTTTGGTGCCACGCTGGCGGTGATGCTGATGGTGGTCTCGGTCGTGACATGCGTGCTGCACGACCGCGTCTTCGGGATGTCGAGCGTGTCCGGCGGGTCGACCGGGAGTGCCCGGAACAACCGGCTGCGGCGGTTTGGGATCCTGGTGGCACGCGGACTTGCGGCGGCCACCGGCGCGCTGCACTGGCTGCTGGGCGGGCGCCGCATGGGCTGGGTGCTGCCGGCCTACAGCATCACGCTGCTGGTGCTGTCGCTGGTGCCGATCGTCGCATTCCTGCCGATGGGCTTCACCAGCTCCACGTTTCTGTCGTTTCCGCCGCCCGGCTACAGCGTGCGGTGGTTCGTGGCGTATTTCGACTCGCCGATATGGATTTCGGCGACGGTGCGGTCCTTCGGCATCGGCTTCGCGACGGCGACCATCACCCTGCTGGTTGCCACCTTGGCTGCGTTCGGCATCTCGCGCACGACCAGCCGCTGGTCCTCCGCGGCCTTCACGCTATTCCTGCTGCCGATGGTGGTGCCCTCGATCGTGATCGCGATCTCCTTGTTCTATCTGCTGGCGCAGATGCGGCTGATCGCGACCAATCTGGGAATCATGATCGGCCATGTCGTGATCGCGATCCCGATCGCCTTCGTGGTCGTGTTGGCGGTGCTGAAGAACTATGACTGGCGCTATGATCAGGCAGCCGCGACGTTGGGCGCCGATCGTCGGCGGATCCTGATGCGCATCACGCTGCCGTTGATCCGCAAGGGGCTGCTTGCGGCGTTCATCTTCGCGTTCCTGCAATCCTTCCAGGAACTGACGATCGCGCTGTTCATCGGCGGCGGGATCAAGACGACACTGCCGAAGCAGATGTGGGACGACATCACCCTGCAGATCAATCCGATCCTGGCGGCGGCATCCGTCGTGGTTATGGTCATCGTTACCAGTCTGTTCATGCTTGGCGGGTCGCTGCGCGCGCGGGAAGGGAAGGCGACATAAGTGCGGGGAAGTTCCATGTCGTAATAGCAACGCGCATCTTCGAAACCGCTGGCGCTCATCGACGACATATGTCTGCCACGGAGCGGTCGCCGGCGAGTTTATCCGTCCGCCCGGGGCGGTCACGTCTCGGCCCGCCACAAGCCCACTCGCGGCTGTGTGGCGTGAGCAAACAAGAAGGGGTTTAACGCAGATGAAGGACGGCGATGCGCGCTGATTCACGCAAATGCTCCGGTGCGGCTCGTGATCGGAACCCGTTGCAAGGGACACAGCCTGCTTGATTTCCGCACCGGTCTTTCCGGCAACCCGAGCCGGTGCCATACATGGGCTATGGCAGAAGCAGAGCATGACACGCCAGGAGCCGTTTACCATCGCTTCGCAGAGGAGGAGGCGCGAGGCCGGTCACCACTCTATGAGTCGCTCGCTCGGGGCGTTGCAGAGGATGCTGATCTGCTGCAACTTCTGGCGGGAATGCCTTCACCCAAGCGTCAGCCTAATCTTCTGTTCGCCGCGGTTCGTCATATCGCCGGGGTGCCGCGGGACTGGACGGCGTTCCGCTATGCGATGCTGACACATTGGAGCGAGATCCAAGCTGTTATGCTCAGTCGTTCGACTCAAACTAATGAGCCTGGCCGCTGTGCAACTTTGCTGCCCGTATTTGCGCGTCTGCCGCAACCGCTCGCGCTGATCGAGGTGGGCGCTTCTGCGGGGCTTTGTCTGCTGCCGGACCGGTATGCCTACAACTACGGGGATCATTTCGTTCGACCAGATGACGGTCGATCCGACGCGCCGATATTTCCATGCCGCGCAAGTTGCAACACCCCGCTGCCGCATGAAGTTCCCCGTATCGTCTGGCGGGCGGGATTGGATCTCAATCCGCTTGATGTGGCTGACACCGAGCAGATGACATGGCTGGAAACCCTGATATGGCCGGAACAGACTGGCCGGGCCGAGCGGTTGAAGGCTGCCGTGCAGATTGCGCGAGCTGATCCACCGCGAGTGCTACGAGGCGATCTACGCGACAGCCTTGCTGCGCTGGCGGCTGAAGCCCCCAGGGATGCGGCGCTCGTTGTGTTCCACACCGCTGTGCTTGCGTATGTTTCCAGCGAGGCCGAGCGCATCGCGTTTGCGGAATCAGTGTCGTCGCTCTGTGACTACTGGGTATCCAACGAAGGTCCCCGCGTGCTGCCGGATGTCATGGTACGATCGCTCGCTGATCCGCCACGTGACCGGTTCATTTTAGCGGTAAACGGCGCACCCGTTGCCTGGACCGATCCGCACGGAGCCGCTCTGGAATGGATCGGCGAGGAAAGCTTGACGGCATAGCCGGTGCAGAATTCGCGACAATCGTGAGACCGGGGCTCGACCACGACGACGGAGCCGGTCCTGATAATCTGTCCAGCGAAAGTCGACGCATTCCGGTCGGCACCGGATCGACCAGATGCAGCGGTTCAGCTTCCGCCCGCCAGACGGTGGAGACGGCGCGGCAGGCCATCCGAAGCGCAGCGGCGCGCTCGGCAGAGCTGCCTCTCGCCAGATATTCCTTCCGTCGGCCGCTCATGCGACTACCTCTACCCGACCTTTTTCACCCAGGCTCGCCAGTGACCCAACTCCAGCCCATCCGCGGCACCCACGACCTGATCGGCGAAGAACAGCGCCGCCACCAGCACGTCATCGACACTGCCCGCCGTGTGGCCGCCCTCTACGGCTTTGAGGAATGGGTCACGCCGATCTTCGAGGATACCCGCGTCTTCTCCCGCACCCTTGGGGAAACGTCCGACGTGGTCATCAAGGAGATGTACTCCTTCACCGACCGCGGCGGCGAGGCGATCACGTTGCGCCCCGAAGCCACTGCCGGTGTCTGCCGCGCGTTGGTCAGCAACGGGCTGACCCAGGCGCTGCCGCAGAAGGTGTTCTGTGCCGGCCCGATGTTCCGCTTCGAGCGGCCGCAGAAGGGCCGCTACCGCCAGTTCCACCAGATCGACATCGAGCTGATCGGCCCGGCTGAGCCGCTGGCCGACGCCGAGGTGATCGCCTGCGGCTGGGACATCCTGGTCGCCCTCGGCGTCGCCACCGACACCGTGCTGGAGGTGAACACGCTGGGCGATCCCGAGAGCCGGCTCGCCTACCGTCACGCATTGGTCGCCTATTTCGCCGAGCACCGAGACTCGCTCTCGGCCGACAGCCTCACCAGGTTGGAGCGCAACCCGCTGCGCATCATGGACAGCAAGGACGAGCGCGACCGCCGGATCGTCGCCGACGCGCCCACGATCCTGCCCCATCTCACCGAGAGCGCCGCCCGGTTCTACGCCGACCTCAAGCGCCACCTCGACACCTTCGGCGTGCCGTACCGGGAGAACCCACGCATCGTCCGCGGCCTCGACTATTACGGCCACACCGCGTTCGAATTCGTGACCGACCGACTCGGTGCCCAGGGCACGGTGATGGGCGGTGGCCGCTATGAGGGGCTGGTGGCCGAGATGGGCGGCCCACCCACCCCGGCGGTCGGCTGGGCCGCCGGCATCGAGCGGCTGGCCATGCTGCTCGACGCCCCGCCCGAGCCGCGGCCCGCGGTCGCCGTCGTGCCGGTGGGTGAGGCGGCCGAAGCCGCTGCGCTCAGCCTGCTGCAGACCCTCCGCCATGCAGGCATCCGCGCCGAGATGGCCTATCGCGGTAATCTCCGCCGCCGCCTGGAGCGAGCCAACCGCATCGGCGCCCACGCCGCCGTCATCATCGGCGACGATGACATCCGCGCGGGTGTTGCCCAGGTAAAAGACCTCGGTACCGGCGAGCAGACCGCCGTACCGCTGGAGGAGGTCCCCGATCGCCTGACATGAGCCTGTCCCTGAAGCTGGACCGGATCGCCGCGCGCGCCGAGGAGCTGCGCGCGACTCTGACCGAGAGGCTGTCCGGCGACGCCTATGTCCGCGCTTCCCGCGAACTTGCGGAACTCGAACCGGTGGTGGCACGCATCGACGAGCTGCGTGCCGCCGAACGCGCGCAGACCGAGGCAGAGGGCCTGCTCCGCGATCCCGAACTCCGCGAGCTGGCGGAAGCCGAGCTGCACGCCTTGAAGGACCGTATCCCGGCGCTGGCTCACGAGCTCCGCGTCGCGCTGCTGCCCAAGGACGAAGCCGACGAACGCAGCGCCATCCTGGAGGTTCGCCCCGCCGCCGGCGGCGATGAGGCGGCGCTGTTCGCTGCCGAGCTGTTCGCGATGTACCAGAAATACGCCACCGTGCGCGGCTGGCGTTTCGAGATATTGGATTACAGCGACACCGAGCTGGGCGGGCTGAAGGAGGGCATCGCTGAAATCACCGGCCGCAACGTCTTCGCCCGGCTGAAATACGAGTCCGGCGTGCATCGCGTGCAGCGGGTGCCGGCAACCGAAAGTCAAGGGCGGATCCACACCTCCACCGTCACGGCTGCGGTGCTGCCCGAGGCCGAGGAGGTCGATGTCCACGTCGATGAAGGCGATCTGCGCATCGACGTGTTCCGTGCCTCGGGCGCCGGCGGCCAGCACGTGAACAAGACCGAGAGCGCCGTGCGGATCACCCACCTGCCCACGGGCATTGTCGTGGCGATGCAGGAGGAGAAGAGCCAGCACAAGAACCGCGCCAAGGCGATGAAGGTCCTGCGCGCGCGCCTGTTCGAGCAGCAACGCGCCGCGGCCCATGCGACGCGAGCCGCCGATCGCCGGGCGCAGGTAGGCACCGGGGACCGCAGCGAGCGCATCCGAACCTACAATTTCCCGCAGGGCCGGGTGTCCGACCACCGCATCAACCTCACCCTCTATAAAATCGATCGGGTCATGGCAGGCGAGCTGGACGAGTTCATCGATGCGCTCACTGCCCAGGACCAGGCCGCACGGTTGGCGGCCGAGACGTGAGACCATGACCCGGCGAGAGGCCATCTCCTTCGGCGCCGCCCGCCTGCGGGCCGCCGGGATCGAGATGCCTCGGCTCGAAGCCCGGCTGCTGCTTGCGCGGGCGACCGGCATGACACCGGAGACGTTGCTGGGCGAGCCCGACGGAGTCACCGAGACCACCCACTACGAGAAGCTGCTGCTGCGGCGGGAAGCCCACGAGCCGCTCGCCCTGATCCTCGGCCGGCGGGAATTCTGGAGCATGGAGTTCGCCGTCTCCGACGCCACCCTGGTGCCGCGCCCCGAGTCGGAAGCCTTGATCGAGGCGACGTGCGTCGCCTACCCGCATGGCGCGCATCCTCCGCGACGAATTCTCGACCTCGGCGCCGGCACCGGCTGTCTGTTGCTGGCCGCCCTCGCCGAGTTTCCAAGCGCGTTCGGTGTCGGAGTGGATATATCACCGGCCGCGGTGTCCATCGCTCGGCGCAACGCTGCCATGCTCGGGTTCGGCAACAGGACAGCCTTTGTCGTGGCGGACTGGGCGAGTGCGATGTCCGGCCGGTTCGATCTGGTGATCGCCAACCCGCCTTATATCGCCACGGCCCAGATCCCGGGTCTCATGCCGGAAGTGGGGTTGTACGAGCCTCGCCGCGCGCTGGACGGCGGAATTGACGGGCTGGAGGCCTACCGCGTGCTGGTCCCGGCATTGCCCGCGTTGCTCGCAGAGGCAGCAATGGCGGTGTTCGAGATCGGATCCGGCCAGGCCGCGGCGGTGGCGGCCCTGGCGGCCGGCACCGGACTCACCACATCATTGTCATCGGACCTGGCTGGAACCCCGCGGGCGATCGTGTTGCGAAACACTTCGCGATGAAAAAACCGTTTGGCAGAATGGGAAGGGGAGTCTAGCTTCCGATTCGTGGCAGGGGGATCGCCGAATCCCGGCCCTCCCCATGGGTGTCCTGACCAGGCTGGCAACAGAAACCAGCAGGGCAGGTGCCAGCCCGAACCAACGTCGAAGGATTGGAGCCTGGCCGCGGAGAGCAAGCCGCGGAGCGCATGGGGCAGGTGCATGCGCGCTCCTTGGCACACTCCCGGACAGCAGCAAGAAGGCGCGACGGCAATAGAATGAACATGAAACGCATGCGTGGCCGTGGTCATCGGAACGGTGGCGGCGGCGGTGGTGGTGGCGGGCTTCGGCATCATGCCGGAGGCGGAATCCCACTCAACCGCAACCACGTTTTCGACAGCAACGGCCCGGACCTCAGGATCCGCGGCACGGCGCAGCAGCTCTTCGAGAAATATCTCCAGCTCGGGCGTGACGCGACGAGCGGGGGGGACCGGGTGATGGCGGAGAGCTATTTCCAACACGCGGAGCACTATTTCCGCATCCTCAACGCCATGACGCAGGCGGCGCAGCAGAACCAGCAGAACGGCCAGCCGCCGTTCCAGCGCCGCCCATACAACGGGGAGGACGCTGCGCCGCCGCCCGCCGCGGAGCCGGAAGAGGGCGAGCCGGCGGCACCCGGTACCGGCGAGCAGCCGGAGTCGCGAGAAATCCCAATCGCGGCGGCGCCCCCGGAAGGCTGATCGATGCCGCCGATGCGCTCGCGAATGGAAGCGGCGCAGGTGGATATCACCGCGCTCGCGGTCGATGCGATCGTCAACGCGGCCAACGAGTCACTGCTCGGCGGGGGCGGGGTGGATGGCGCGATCCATCGTGCCGCCGGGCCGGAGTTGCTGGCCGAATGCCGCAAAGTGGGTGGTTGCCGTACTGGCGAGGCGCGCATAACCGGGGCTTACCGGCTGCCGGCGCGGTACGTGATCCATGCCGTCGGACCACGCTGGCGGGGCGGCGGCGCCGGAGAGCCGCAACTGCTCGAGTGCTGCTACGTGGCGAGCCTAGGCCTCGCGGTCCAGCACGGTCTGCGCAGCATTGCCTTCCCGGCGATCAGTTGCGGGATTTACGGGTATCCGCTGGCTGATGCGACGCGCATCGCGGTGCGTACCACCGGCGCGTTCCTTGAACACGCGCCGAGCATCGAACAGGTGGTATTCGCGTGCTTCGGTCCGGATGTTTTGGCCGAATACGAGGCGACGTTGCGCGCCGCCGGGTAGCGCGTCCCGAAGTCACGCGGGGGCCGCATGGAGCGTCACGGAGGTGGCGGCGGAATGACCCCGCTGGGCAGTGGGAAGTTTCATCCCCGCGAGCTGGGCAAATTCCCTCTCCGCGAAACTCCGTCTGAACACCGTGTAACTCCGTGTCCGCTAGACCTTGCGTCGCAGCGCGGAAGGTGAAGTGGGTGGCCTCGCCAAAAGCGCTGTTCCGGTGATAGGAGCGTCCGGCCGCCGGTATTGCGTGCGGAGAGTTCGATGACTGGCGAACCTGCCGATCGTCGCGTGCCGCGGGTCAGCGGCGTGCTGGAGACCTCGCTTTACGTGGACGACCTCGACCGCGCTCAGGCCTTCTATCGCCGCCTGTTCGGCTTCGAGCCCTTCATGCACGACGGCCGGATGAGCGCACTGGGCGTGCCGGGCTCGCAACTGCTGCTGCTGTTCAAGCGCGGCAGCACCGACGAGCCGGCGCCGGCTCCCAGTGGTGCGTTCATCCCGCCGCATCGCGGCGAGGGCGGGCTGCACGTCTGCTTCGCCATCCCGTTCGGGGAGCTGGCGGCATGGGAGCGGCACCTGGCTCGCGAGGGCGTGGCGATCGAGAGCCGGATACGCTGGCCGCGCGGCGGCACCAGCCTCTATTTCCGCGACCCGGACGGCAACTCGATCGAGGTCGCCACGCCGGGACTGTGGCCGAACGCCTGAATGTGGCGCGGGTACAAGCCCGCTTCGCTCGTCTCGGTCGTCAGCCTGATTGGCACCGTTGCGCTGATCGGGTTGGCAATCGCCGCCGCGGTGGCACCGCGTCTCATGCCGCGCGAGCACCTTGTGGCCCGGCAACTCGCCGCCGGCGGTATCTTCGTCGCCAGCTATGTGGCGCTGGCGATTGGTCGGGTTCCTGGGCTGTCGATCGACCGCGCCGGGATCGCGCTGGTCGGGGCCGCCTTGATGGTGGCATCCGGAGCGATGCCGCTGCAGAACGCCTACAAGGCGATCGACATCGATACCATCACGCTGCTGCTCGGCATGATGATCGTGGTGGCGAACCTGCGGCTGTCGGGCTTCTTCACGCTGGCCACCGCCTGGGTGGCGCAGCGTGCGCGCCGGCCAGTGCTGTTGCTGATTGCGCTGATCGGGGTGTCGGGTGTCGCCTCGGCCTTTCTGGTGAACGATGCGATCTGCCTGGTGCTGGCACCCTTGGTGGTGGACCTGACACTGGCGCTGCGGCGCAATCCTCTGCCCTACCTGCTGGGTGTGGCGATGGCCTCCAACATCGGCTCGACGGCGACCATCACCGGCAATCCGCAGAACATCCTGATCGGCAGCCTTTCGGGGCTTCCTTATGCCGCCTTTGCCGCTTCCCTGGCGCCGGTCGCTGCTGCCGGCCTCGTCGTGCTGGTGGCGCTTGTGGTCGCCATGCACCGGCAGGAGTTCCGCCGCGGGCAGGCGCTGGAGCCGCGTGTCCCGCCGATCCGGGTCAACCGCGCGTTGCTGGCCCGCTCGCTCGGAGCGACGGCTGTGCTGGTCGCGCTGTTCTTTGCCGGCCAGCCACCAGCGAAGGCGGCCATCGTCATAGGCACGCTGTTGCTGCTGACGCGGCGGGTCAAGAGCTGGCGCGTCTATGCCGAGATCGACTGGTCGCTGCTGCTGATGTTCACCGGGCTGTTCATCATCGTGGCGGGCGCCGAACGGGTGCTGCTGACACCAGAGGTGATGCGGGCCGCCACCGCGCTGCGGCTCGACCGCGTGCCGGTGCTGACCGCGGTCACGGCAGCGCTGTCGAACCTTGTCAGCAACGTGCCCGCGGTGTTGGTGCTGCGGCCGTTCGTCGCTGCCTTGGCCGACCCGCGAACGAGCTGGAAAGTGGTGGCGATGGCCTCGACACTGGCGGGCAATTTCACCCTGCTGGGCTCGATCGCGAACCTGATTGTCGCCGAGAAAGCCGCCCGGCGCGGGGTGATGATCGGCTTTTGGGACCATTTCCGCCTCGGTGCTCCGGTGACCGTGGCGACACTGCTGATCGGCGCGGTCTGGCTGATGCTATAGTTGCCGGATGGCTGCGCTCTGCCGCGCTTGTGCGAGTGTCACCGACACGGGCTTGCCCGGCCAATGCGGTGCGTGCGGCAGTCCGCGGATCGTCGCCCATCCCGAACTGTTCTGCCTGACCATCGCGCACATCGACTGCGATGCGTTCTATGCCAGCGTCGAGAAGCGCGGCCGGCCGGAGTTGGCGGACCAGCCGGTGATCGTCGGTGGTGGCGTGCGTGGGGTGGTTACATCGGCCTGTTATGTCGCACGACAGTATGGCGTGCACAGCGCGATGCCGATGTTCAAGGCGCTGAAGGCGTGCCCCGAGGCGGTGGTGATCCGGCCGGATTTCGCCAAGTATGCGGCTGTCTCGCGGGCGATCCGGACGCGCATGCTGCGGCTGACGCCGATGGTGCAGGCGCTGTCGATCGACGAGGCGGTGCTCGACCTTGCCGGCACCCGGGCGCTGCATGGCGCCGCTCCGGCGGTCGTGCTCGCGCGTTTCGCGCTGGACGTGCAACGCGAGGTGGGGGTGAGCGTGTCGATTGGTCTCGCTCGCAACCGGTTGCTCGCCAAGATCGCCGCGGGGATGAACAAGCCGGGCGGGTTCACGGTGCTGGGCAGCGAAGCCGCCGCGGTGCTGGCACCGTCGCCGGTACGTCTGCTGCCCGGGGTCGGGCCGGCGCTGGCGCGGCGGCTCGGTTCGCGCAGCATCACGGTGGTGGGTGAACTGCAACGGCTCGACGACGACGCGGCTCGCCGGCTTCTGGGCGAAGAGGGACCGGCGCTCTGCGCGCGCGCCCGTGGCGAGGGTCGGCGTGCGGTCGATCCCACACGCGAGGCGAAGTCGATCAGCGCCGAGACGACGTTCGAGAGCGATCTGGTCAGGCTTGAAGATCTCGAACGGCCGCTGTGGCGAATGGCCGAGAAGCTGGCACGCCGGTTGAGGGCCGAGGGACTGGCGGCGGGCGGCGTGGTGCTGAAGTTGAAGACGGCGCGGTTCGTGACCCGTACGAGGGCTGCTCGACTGCCGAGCCCGACGGCGCTGCCGGACCGGCTGTTCGAGGCGGCGCGCGCCTTGCTGCTGCGCGAGGCGACCGGCACAGCGTTCCGGCTGATCGGCATCGGCGCGCATCCGCTGCTGCCGGGCGCCGATGCGGACCTGGGTGATCTGGCGGACACCGAGACGCCGCGCCGTGCGGCAGCGCAGGCGGCGGTGGACAAGCTGCGCCAGCGCTTTGGCGAGGCGATCATCGCGCGCGGGCGCGGGCTGGCGCGGTAGGGCGGCGGCGCTCGCGCCCCTCGTCGTGGCCGGCGCTCACACCCGCGTCGTGGCCGGCCTTGTGCGGGCCATCATGCGTCCGCAAGCATGTGTTGTCAGGGAGGTGCAAGTCCGCCCCAGGAGAACCTGCCGTCCTGTAGCCGACCATAACTGCGTCATCGTGAGGTGAGGTGGGGAGCAATGGAAGGCGAAAGGGCGATCCGTAGGCTAGCGAACTCGATTCGGCCGGGCCGACTGGCGAGCCACCGGTGGAATGGTGAAGCCCAGACCCGCGATGAGCGGGAAGCCCATGACGCTGATGGCCAGGTGACAAAGCGGTCATGGGAGCGGTTGGGTGATTGGAGACGGAGCGCCCGGAAGGCGAGGCACGTGAAGCGGAGAGACCTGCGCGGCCGCAAGGGGACGTGTGCCAGTAATAGAGAGCCACGCCCACCGCGCAGGAGTCAGAGCACCGATAGTAGCGGTGAAGCCGGGTAATGCCGGGGAGCGAAGGGATGCAGGAAGGTGGAGACGCGATGTCTGAGCCAGACGGAAAGACCCCGGTGGCAGTCCGACGGCCGCAAGCCGCGGGTAAACGAGCCGGAGAGGCCGCGCCGCAGCGCTCGACGGCCGAACCGTCGGTATGGACGGCGCGGATGCTGGCGACCCTCTCCAAAGGGGTCACCGGAGGCAAGTGGTGCAGCCTGATCGACAAGGTCTATTCCCTGACCACGCTGCGTGCGGCGTTTGCGGTAGTTTCGGCCAATGGCGGCGCGGCCGGGGTGGACCATGTCAGCACGGCGGACTACGCGGCCAACCTGGACGCCAATCTGGCGCGCCTGAGCGAGGCCCTGCGCACCGGCAGCTATCGGCCGCAGGCGATCCGACGGCACTACATCCCGAAGCCCAGGAGCCAGGACCGTTGGGCATCCCAACGGTGCAGGACCGCGTGGCGCAAACGGCGTTGCGCATGGTGCTGGAACCGATATTCGAGCGGGACTTCGCCGCCCAGAGCTACGGCTTTCGCGCCGGTATGGGTGCAAGGACGCGCTGCGACGGGTAGACGAGCTGCTGAAAGCGGGCCATCTCCATGTGGTCGATGCCGATCTGAAGAGCTATGTCGACACCATCCCGAAGGATCGCCTGCTGGCCCTGGTGGCCGGCAAGGTGTCGGATGGCCGCATCCTCGCGCTGCTCGAAGCGTTCCTCGAGCAGAAGGTGCTTGAGCAACATCTACCTCGATCCGCTCGACCATCTGATGACGCGGAGCGGGTACGAGATGGTGCGCTATGCGGATGACTTCGTGGTGCTGTGCCGAACCCCGGACGACGCTGCCGAGGCCTTGGCCGCGGTGCAGGCGTGGACGGCGCAAGCCGGCTTGGCGCTGCATCCGGAGAAGACACGGCTGATGCACGCCTGGGACGATGGGTTCGACTTCTTTGGCGACCACATCGAGGCAGGCCATCGCTGGCCGCGCACGAAGAGCCTGCAGAAGCTGAAAGACACCGTCCGGGCGAAGACCAAGCGGACCATCCGGCGTAGTCTCGACAGGGTGATCGGCGATCTCAATCCGACGCTGCGCGGCTGGTTTGAGTATTTCAAACACAGCCGTCCGGCGACGTTTCGCATAGCGGATGGCTGGGTACGCCGTCGGCTGCGGAGCCTGCTGCGCGGGCAGCGGGGGCGGAGAGGGATCGCTGATGTGCGCGATGCGGATCAGACACGCTGGCCCAATGTCTTCTTTGCCGAGCATGGGCTGTTCAGCTTGCAGGCGGCCTATGCGACGGTCCGTCAGTCCTCTTGCAGGTGAGACCACCGACCGGAGAGCCGGATGCGGGAGATCCGCCAGTCCGGTTCGGAGGGAGGGGGAGGTGGTATGACCGCCTCTCCCTACCCCTATTCACGCCTGCTGAGGCGCCCCGGCGCGACCTGCCAGGAGATTGCCGGCACAAGGCCGGCCATGACGATGTGATTCGGTCCAACCGAGAATCAAACCTTTGGCCGCCTGGTACAACAGGGCGTTGACGAACCGAAAGGTTAGGCCATAACTTGCAACGATGCAGGTGGCGCACGCAAGCGAAGGCAAATTCGGGCTCCGGGAGCCGGGGCCTTCAAGGTTTCTTTTGCGACGATCCTATTATCCATGGCTTGTGGTCGGAACCACCTGCATCGGCGCGTTCATCGGCCAGGTGGATGCCAGCATCGTTCAGCTTGCATTGCCGACACTGGAGCGTTCGTTCGACGCGCCACTCGATGAGGCAAGCTGGGTGGCGGTCGCCTATGTGCTTGCGTTCGCATCCGTCTTGCCGGTCTTCGCCCGCATTGCCGAGATGTTCGGGCGCAAGTGGATGTATCTGTTCGGCTTCGGCCTGTTCGGCTTCTCGTCCGCTTTGTGCGGGCTGGCTCCAGGCCTTGCCTGGCTGATCGCATTCCGCGTCCTGCAGGGCGTCAGCGGGGCAATGCTGGGGGCCAACAGCATTGTCATTCTGGTTGCCGCCGCGGGTCCGGCCAGACGAGGGCGAGCAATGGGAGTCTTCGCCGCCGCGCAGGCGGTTGGCGTCAGCGTCGGGCCCGCCCTGGGCGGCTTCCTGCTGGGTGCGTTGAGTTGGCATTGGATTTTCTGGGTCAATGTCCCGTTCGCGCTGGCGGCCGTGATCCTCGGCTGGCTGGTGGTGCCGATAACGACCAAAGTCAGCGCCGAGCGTCGGTTCGACTGGCAAGGCGCGCTGTTGCTGATGCCGGCATTGATCACGCTGCTGACGGCGGTGATGGAGGCGCACGCCTGGGGCTTGCTGTCGGTCCCTGCGATCGGCTGCGCGACCGCCGCGACGGCGCTGCTGGCAGCCTTCATCTGGAGGGAACGCGCGACACGATCGCCGTTGGTCGATCTTCACCTGTTCCGGTCTGCCGCCTTCTCCGGCGGCTGTCTCGCGGCGTTCCTGTCGTACGCCATGCTGTACGGCATGTTCTTCGCGATGTCGTTCGCGCTGGTGCGCGGTTACCACGATCCTGCCGTGGCAGCCGGGCTCCGGCTGACCATCATTCCGCTTACGCTCGGCATCGTAGCGCCATTCAGCGGCGCACTCTACGAGCTGCGTCCGCGATTGGTCATGCTGTGCGGCATGGCTGTCTGTATTGCCGCGGTGCTCGCGTTGACCGCGACAATGACTGGCGGCCCGCGGAGTCTGCCCGGCGTGATGATCGCATTGGCGGCATTCGGCGCCGGGCTGGGCCTATTCATCGCGCCGAACAACAGCGCAACCATCGCTTCGGCGCCCACGGACAGGTCCGGCGAGGCAGGCGGCCTGCTCAACCTGATGCGCTCTTTCGGCACGGGTGTTGGGGTGGCGGCTGCATCCTCGGTGCTGACATGGCGGCTCGAAACGGCAACGGGCGTGCATGAGCGCACGATCGGGGTTGCGGAACCGGCCTTGTTGGCGGCGGTCGGCGACGTCATGTTGATGCTGGTGACCTTTGCGATCATCGCCGGGGCTGCATCGCTGCTGCGCGCGAGACCCGAGCGGCCGACGGGATCTTTCGTCGTTGCGGAGCAGGCTCGGCAACGGGCGGCGGGCTGACCGCGCTGATCCAGGTTTTCGTGCAGCCGGGGGGAATCAATGATCAGGCATTTCGATCATTTCACGATCGCCGTTGAAGATGAAGCGGAAGCGAAGCGATTTTTCAGCGCTCTTGGGTTCCGCGAGGACAAGACGGTGGTCATCAAGGGCGAGCGCTTCGCCGAGTACATGGGCGTGCCCAGGCTCAAGGCTCGCCACGTGACGCTGGTCGCGGAGGACGTGACGCCGCGAACCGAGATTCAATTGCTGAAGTACCTCCACCCCGATCCGATACCGGACCCCCATATCCTCGAGCTCAACAAGCTGGGGTTCAACCACGTATGCTTCGCGGTCGATGACATCGAGAGCGTCGTCAGGCGTGTAGAGGCAGCGGGGTTCTGGACCCGTGCCGGCATCTTCGACTTCCATTCTCGGAAGCTGGCATTTCTATGGGGACCTGGTGGTGTAACGATCGAGCTATCCCAATGGGATTCGTCCCGACGGTCGCGCGGTTTCGAGTACGTTCACTCGTCATTCCTGTGCAAGATCGATGACATGCACCTCGCGTAGGTCGAGCCCGCGCTCGATCCTGCGTCGTGCCTCATCCTTCAGTTTGCCGAGATAATAGAGGTTGTTCACCTTCTCGCGCTCCGTACCGATCAGCAGAAGCTCGATGTTGTCGATCAGGTCGATAAGCCTTTTATGGCGGGTATCGCCATCGCTTCGATTCTCGTCACGTTTTAGCCGGTCGTGGTGATATTCGCGGAGCGATCGAACGGCCTCATGCGGAAGCTGGCGATCCTTTGCAAGCTGGTCGAGCCGTCGGATCGTTGTCTCGATCGCCTGTAGCCGCGCTTTGAATTCCTCGGCTCTTTCAGCGTGGCGTTCCCGACGCCCGGCGTTGGCGAGGCCGAGCCACCGGATGACCCAAGGCAACGTCAAGCCCTGCCCGACAAGCGTCACCAGGATGACAGAAAATGCCAGGAAGAGAATCATGTCGCGACTGGGGAACGGCTCGCCGGTCGCCGTCGTCAGCGGTATCGCCAGCGCCGCCGCCAGCGAGACGATGCCGCGGATCCCGGTAAAGCCCAGAGCAAAAGTCCACTGCCAGGGCGGCGCCGGGTCCTTGCGCGCGATTGCCGGAATCAGCCAGCGCGGAAGATATGCCGCCGGATAGACCCAGACGAAGCGGGTCACGATCACCGCAGCGCTGAGGACGACGGCGGAAACAACGTCCTCGGATATCGAGTAGTGGTGGAAATCGGCAATCAGCGCGCGTGCCTGCAGGCCGGTGATGAGGAATACCATGCCCTCGATCACATAGATCAGAAAGTCCCAGAAGAAAATACCCTGGAGCCGCGTAGCGGCACTGATCAGCCGTAGACCATTCCAACTGATATAGAGTCCCGTGGTTACCGTAGCGAGGACGCCAGAACCACCCAGCATCTGGGGTGGCCAATAGGCGAGGAATGGCGTCAAGACTGCGAGTATGATCTCGCTGCGCGGATCGCTGACCCAACGGCGCACGCGCAGCATGATCCAGCCGACGCCGATCCCCCACAGGATCTCCCCTGCGACAATGGCAGCAAACATGCTGACCGCCTGGCTGAGGGAGAACGAACCGACGCTCACCGCTGTGACCGCGAAGCGATAGAGGATGAGCGCCGTGGCGTCGTTCGCCAGTCCCTCGCCTTCAAGGACGACGAGCAGGCGCCTTGGCAACTGCAATCGGCGTGCAATAGAGAGGGGCGCCACCGGGTCCGGCGGCGACACAATGGCGCCGAGCACGAAGCCCACCGCCCAGGGGAAGTGCAGCAGCCAATGGCATGCGGCGGCGACCGCGATCGTCGTGAACAGGACGCAGCCAACGGCAAGCAGCGAAATCGCCCGCAGATTGAAGCGGAACTCGCGCCAGCTCATCGCCACGGACGACTGGTAGATGAGGGGCGGCAACACCAGCAACAGCACGACTTCCGGCGCGAGCGTGACCGCCGGCAGGCCAGGCACGAGCGCCAGGACAACGCCGGCGAGCACCAGGAGAATACTGGGAGGGACCTTCAGTCGGGTGGCGACAACCGAGATCACTACGATCACGATCAGCAGCAATATGAGAATCTGGATTGTCGAGGTCATTTCGGCCGCTCTTGTTCATCGCGTGACTGGGATTCGGCGGGCGTCGCGTAAGACGCTGACCGCGCTTACGGACTGGGTGTTTCCCCCAGCCGATTCGCAATCTCACCCGTGCTACACGTGCCGTGCACGACGATACGGCCGAGCTGTTTGCATTGCCAGCCTATGCCAGATACGCGGCGGATTGCCGCCCAGGCCTGTTGTGGAAGAAACGATCACTATACACAATCCGGAACAAGATAAAAGAAACATCAACCGGATCAGACCCTCGGCGCGGGGCACCAAGCGCAGGCCGCGCGAGCATCTCCCTCCGTGTTCCCCGTGGTCCTCCGCGCTTCCTCCGTGCGAATCAAAAAGCAACGGTCCGCACAATCGCACCGCACAGGCCGACCCGGCGCTGCGCCCAGTCGCCTCCCATCCACCTCCGGTGCGCCAACGACTTATTTTTGATTCGCACGGAGAAAGCGCGGAGGACCACGGAGAACACGGAGTCGCGCATGCTTCCGGCAGAGTCATTGACGGCCCAGGGCTCGCCTGGAGCCGCCTATGAACAATGCCTGCGGCGCGCAGGCGTCGCGCTCCGGCGACCAGTGGCCATTCCGATGCTCTACAAGGGCGAGCAGGCCGGTGCTAGCTATGGCGGTTTGCTTTCTTGCCTCGTCGCATAGGCCTCGCATCGCCTTGTGATCGATGCTCCTGTAAACGAAGGCGTAGCGGCTCGTTGTCCGCTGCGTGATCCCAACGAACTCGTCGTCCGCCGCTATCAAGCAAGTATGGAAGGCCATTCCAGCTCTTCCCCGATCACGAAGCTGATAATTGGAAACCTTTCTTCTCTTGCTTCGCGCAGAGCAAGGGCGGAATCTCCGCTGATCTTATCAGCGCTGCGTCTCTTTAGAACGATGGTGATGTCCAGCGCCTCCCCGCCCTCGAAGTCCAAACTGGGCTGGCTGTCAACGCGGCGATCACACGATCTTTGGCTCGGACGGTGGCAGCAGGTCGGGAGCGTCGCCGAGGTCGCGCGCATCTGCGAAGTACCGCAATTCCGCGTGCCGCGTGCAGCACGGGCAGCACGCCGCCGGAGCCGCAGCTCATCGCTCCCCCGGGTCGAGCGAGCGGTTTTTTGGTAAAGCGCTAAAACGCCAATCGCCGCATCCACTTGGTGGTCCGCCCCATTGCGTCGCGCGCCTTCGCCACACATTCGGTCGCCCGAACGAAGCCATGCGGCACGCCGCTGAACACTTCGCTCTCGACCGGCACCGCAGCGGCACGCAGCTTCGCCACCAGCGCCTCGCCCTCGGACCGCAGCACGTCCAGCTCGGCGAGCTGGATCCGCATCGGCGGAAGACCGCCCAGCTCGGCGCGCAGCGGGGCGGCGTAGGGGTGCAGCCGGTCGGCCTCGTGCGGCACGTAGACGCTCCAGTAGAACGCCATCTTCTCGCGCGTCAGTGCGAAGCCGGTGCCGAACTCCCGGTAACTCGGCGTGTCCAGCCGGCTGTCGCAGACCGGATATGTCGCCAGCACCCCACGCAGCGCCGGCCCGCCGCTGTCGCGCAGCAGCAGGGCAGCAGGGCAGCCGCCAGCGCCAGATTGCCGCCCGCCGAATCGCCACCGAGCAGGATGCGGCCGCCATCCAAGCCCCATGCGGCGCCATGCCCGGCGAGGTGGCGGACTACCGCGGCACACTCCTCCGCCGCCTGCGGGAACTTGGCCTCGGGCGACAGCGCGTAGTCCACATTCACCGTGGCGACCCCGGCACCGGCGGCATATTCGCGCACCAGCCGGTCATGCGTATCGACCGAGGCCCACACCCAGCCGCCGCCATGGAAATAGACCAGCGCCGGCAGCGGCCGGTCGGTGCGCGGCCGATGCACCCGGCAGAAAATGCGCCGCCCACGCGCCGAGACCCAGCGATCGGCGCTGTCCGCCATCGTCGGCCCGCCTTCGGCCAGCCGCATCGACAACGCGTCGTTCACCGCACGATGCGGGTCGAGCGGCACCTCCAGCCGGATCGGCGGGTAGTTGGCCGCGGCGGCGGCCTGCTCCGCCAGCAGCGCCTGCATGTCCGGGTCAAGCCGGTGATCTGTCATCGTTCTCTCGCTGTCTCTCGCGGTCGCCTCATTTGTTTGGTGCAAAACGGCGTGGCGACGTGCTCAGGACAGTATTTCGGATATGAAGGTCGCGGCCAACATATCCACCAGCACGAAAGGGACCCCCAATGCTTTCTGTCGCCGTGTTCGGTGCCGGGCGGATCGGGCAGATCCACGCGCGCAACGTCGCTGCCAGTCGGCGCGCACGCCTGGCCGGGGTGGTCGATCTGGATCGAGCATCGGCCGAGCGGCTGGCAACCGCCTGCGGAGCGCCGGTGGTCGAACCCGATGCGGCGTTCGCGGCCGACGCGGTGATGATCTGCACGCCGACGCCCACCCATGCCGAGCTAATCGAACATGCCGCCGCCGCCGGCAAGCCGGCATTCTGCGAAAAGCCGATCGACCTCGACGCGGCACGGGTGCGCGCCTGCCTGGACGCTGTCGCGCGTGCCGGCATCCCGCTGATGGTCGGGTTCAATCGCCGCTTCGATCCGAGCTTCCGCGCCCTGCATCAACGGCTCCGCGACGGCGAGATCGGCCGGCTGGAGCTGCTGAGCATCACCAGCCGCGATCCGGAGCCGCCCCCGGCGACCTACATCGCCAGTTCCGGAGGACTCTTCCGCGACATGATGATCCACGACCTGGACATGGCGCGCTTCCTGCTGAACGAGGAGCCGGTCGAGCTTTACGCCGCCGCCTCGGTGCTGGTAGATCCGGCAATCGGCGCAGCCGGCGACGTCGACACCGCGGTTGTCGTCCTGCGCACAAACGGCGGCGCGCTGGCGCAGATCTCCAACTCCCGTCGTGCCGCCTACGGCTACGACCAGCGTATCGAGGCGCACGGCGCGAGCGGAATGCTGCGGGCGGACAACATGACGGCCACCAGCGTCCAGCACGCGGCCGCGGGTGGGTTCACCACCGACCCGGCGTTGCCGTTCTTCCTGGAACGCTACGCCGCCGCCTATCGGGCGGAGCTGGAGGTCTTTCTCGACGCAGCGGAAGGCAGGGCGACGGCTTCCCCAACCGGGGCGGATGGGCTCGCGGCTTTGCTCCTCGCCGACGCGGCGACCGAGTCGGCGCGGAGCGGACGGCCGGTGCGGCTCGGATAGTCCCGGGTCGAGCGGGGCTCAGGAGGCGGGCTGCGCCGCCACGATCAGCCGACGGGTGCGGATCTGGCCGTGGCGGGCCAGGCGGACGTCAACGCTGCGGCCTATGCGCTCGGGCCCGAGCAGCGAACGCAGGCTGCCGGGCCCGTTCATGCGCTGCCCGTCCACCGAGAGAAGGATGTCGCCGGGCAGGATGCCGGCCTGGGCGGCAGGGCCATTGGGCGTCAGGCCGATCACCAGCCGTCCGGTTGCCTGGCCGGTGATGCGGCGCAGCGAGTCGGCCACGCTGACCGGCTGCAGCGCCGCGCCGATCCAGCCGCGTCGCATGAGTGCGCCGGTGTGCTCATCGCCCACGAAGGCGGCAATGGCGCCATGCGGGACAACGCAAGGCGCCTGACCGGGTCCGCCGACACAAAGGCCGACCAGTGCCCCCCTGTCATCGAAGACGGGTCCGCCTTCGGCGAGGGAGCCCGGGGCAGCCTCGAGGATGATGCACGACGCCGACGATCCGCCTTGCAGGCTGCGCACCACCGCGAGCCGCCCAGTGGGCGTTGCGTCTGGGGCGGCCGCGAGGGCCAGCAGCACGGCGCCGGCAGCCGGGCGGGCGGCCGGTTCGATCACTGCCACCGGGCCGGTTCCGACCAGGCCCAGCGCCGCGATGCCCCGCGCAGGGTCCCGTCGCAGTGCGCGCGCAGCCAGGGTTTGGCCGTCGGTGAGCACGACCGCATATGCCTCCTGCGCCGGAAGCGAGGAATCAGCGGTGACCACAAGGTCCGGCCGCCACAGAAGACCTGTGAGGCAGGCGCCCGACGCGAGTCGGATCGCGGCGAGCAGCGGCGCCGCCCGCACAACTTGGGCGGCGATCGACTGCGACCACTGGGCGGGTTCGACGCTCTGCGGCACGATCCCGGACTCCGGACGATGGCATGTTTGTAATTTGTAATGTATTGCGCGGGAGTCGAAACGCAAGGTTAACACAGGCCATCCCCACTCCGTTTGCGGGAGGGGCCGGGGGGCTGCCGCGAGGGGAGGGTCCTTCGCGGGCTGCCCGATCACGATCGAGGATGGGATTCAGCTCGCCGTCTGCCCACTGCCGGCGTAATGGTCGCGAAAGCGAAGCCGGAGCGCAGTCTTCTGCAGCTTGCCGGTCGCGGTGTGCGGCAGCTCGTTCAGCACCACGACCGAATCGGGCAGCCACCATTTCGGCACCTTGCCCTCATAAAGCGCCAGCACCGAGGCGGGATCCACGCTTTTCTCTGTGCGCGGCACGACGATCAGCACCGGACGCTCGTCCCATTTCGGGTGACGCGCCGCGACCACCGCAGCCTCGGCCACGTCCGGGTGGGAGACAGCGATATTTTCCAGCGTAATCGAACTGATCCACTCGCCGCCCGACTTGATAACGTCCTTGGAGCGGTCGGTGATCTCCATGAAGCCGTCGGGGTCGATGGTGGCGACGTCACCGGTGGCGAACCACCCCTCCGCATCGAGCGCGCTGCCTGGCTCTTCGCCGAAATAGGCGCAGCAGACAAACGGACCGCGCACCTTCAGGTCGCCGAACCGCACACCGTCCCATGGCAGCTCGGCAACGCCGTCATCGACGATCTTCATGTCGGTGCCGAACACCGAGCGCCCCTGCTTCAGCCCGTGCCGCACGCGGGACGCCGCATCCATCCAGACCTGTGCCGGCTTCGGCTGGTTGAAGGTGCCGATCGGGGAGAGCTCGGTCATGCCCCAGGCATGCTGCACCGTCACCCCGTATTCCGCTCCGAACGCCTCGATCAGGAGCGGCGGGCAGGCAGACCCGCCGGTGACGATACGCCCGACGGTGTCGAGCCGTTCGCCGCTGGCGCGCAGATGCGACAAAAGGCCCAGCCACACCGTCGGCACGCCGGCGGCCATGGTGACACGCTCCTGGTTCATCAGCGCGGCAAGGCTGGCGCCGTCGAGATGGCGACCCGGCATCACCAGCGCCGAACCTGCCATCGCCGCGGCATAGGGAATGCCCCAGGCATTGACGTGGAACATCGGCACCACCGGCAACACCCGATCGACCGCCCGCAGCGCTAGCACATCGGCCATATTCACGGCGTAGCCATGCAGCAAGGTCGAGCGGTGGCTGTAGAGCACGCCTTTCGGCCGTCCGGTCGTGCCGGAGGTGTAGCAGAGTGAGGACGCGGTGTTCTCGTCGAATGACGGCCAGACGTAGTCGTCGTCGGCTGCCGCGAGCAGATCATCGTAGCAGGCGAGTTGCATGCCGGGAGGCAGCGCGATGTCAGGCATCTGCGCGGAGTCGGTGAGCATCACCACTGTGCGAACGCACCCGGCGATGTTCGGCGCGATCGTCGCAATCAGCCCGGCAAAGCTGGTATCGACCAAAACGATCCGATCGTCGGCATCATTGATGATATAGGTGATGTCGCCCGGGTGCAGCCTCGGGTTGACGGTGTGGCAGATCGCCTGCATGCCGGGCGCAGCGTAGTAGATCTCCAGATGGCGGGCGTCGTTCCAGGCGAGCGTGCCGACCCGATCGTGCGCGCCGATGCCGAGCGCTGTCAGCGCCCGCACCAGTCGCCGGGCCCGGCGTTCGAGCTCGGCCCAGGTGGTTCGGTGGATGGCGCCATCGGTGTCCTTAGATACGATCTCGGTGCCGCCATGATGGCGCGCCGCGTGGCGCAGCACGCCGGAGATCATCAGCGGCTGACGTTGCATCAGGCCCAGCATGGACGCCTCCGTTTATTTGAGGTCACTCTGGCTTGGCTTCTGCCGCGGGTCCAGACATGGTTTGATGCCGTGGCCCACTATGGAGAACGCCCGTGACCCCACGCCTTGCCCTGATCGTCGGCGCCGGCTCCGGCCTGAGCGCATCGCTGGCTCGGCTGTTCTCGCGCCAGGGGCTGCAGGTGGCTCTGGCGTCCCGCCAGCCGGACCGGCTCGCCGGATTGTGCGCCGAGACCGGCGCGGTTTCGTTCGCGTGCGAGGCGTCGGAGCCGGAAGAGGTGGCAGGGCTGTTCGACGCGCTGGTTGCATCGGTCGGGGAGCCCCACGTGGTGGTCTATAATGCCAGCGGGCGCGCGCGGGGGCCATTCACCTCGCTGGTGCCGGAGGAGGTGGCGCGGACGCTGGCGGTCAGCGCCTATGGCGGGTTCCTGGTGGCGCAGCAGGCGGTGCGGTTGATGTTGCCGAAGCGTGAGGGGGCGATTCTGTTCACCGGCGCCTCGGCCAGCGTGAAAGGATATGCGCAGTCGGCGCCGTTCGCGATGGGCAAGTTCGCGCTGCGCGGACTGGCGCAGAGCATGGCGCGCGAACTGGCGCCACAGGGCATCCACGTGGCGCATTTCGTGATCGACGGAACGATCCGCAACCCGGGGCGGAGCGAGCCGGCTGACGCACCCGACAGCATGCTGGACCCGGATGCGATCGCCGAGACCTATTGGCACGTGCTGAACCAACACCGCAGCGCGTGGACCTGGGAGGTGGCGTTGCGGCCCTGGGTCGAGCGGTTCTAGCTTTTCGGTTTATTGTGAAGGGAGAAGCAAGCGATGCTATACGAACTGCGCGTCTATGAATGCGTGCCGGGTCGGCTGCCGGACCTGTTGAAGCGGTTCGACACGATCACGCTGAAGCTGTGGGAGAAACACGGCATCAAGCAGGCAGGTTTCTGGACCACAGTGATCGGCGAGTCGAACCAGACGCTGTATTACCTGCTGGCCTGGGAGTCGCTGGCCGAGCGCGAGCAGAAATGGGCTCGCTTCGGGTCCGACCCGGATTGGCTGGCGGCGCGGGCACAGACCGAGGCGAACGGTGCGATCGTCGCCAAAGTCACCAATGCGATTCTGGCGCCGACGTCCTTCTCGTCGGTGAAGTAGCGGCGTACCCACGAGTCCACCTCTCCCGCTTCGCGGGAGGGGCGGCTCGCGCAGCGAACCGGGTGCGGGTGCTGGCCCGCTGCGCACACTGTCAGCATCTGGCAAACACCACGACACCATTGGCCGGGATCACAACCGAGGCGGATGCAGAAAAGCCGTGTAATGGGCCCCCATCGGCCTGCACCCCGGTCCCATTCCCGGCAACCCACGGATTGACCCAATTGTCATAGACGTCGCTGTTGAACACCTCCGCCCAAAAACCCGCGGCAGGGAAGCCGAGATTATAGCTCCACCAGGTACTTTCGGCCAGGGACGCAACCACGATCACGTCCTGGCCGGTTCCTTCGAGCCACCGATGAAACCCAAGAACACGGTCGGCGTCCGAGCTGTAGAATGCGTTCACATTGTCACCTCTGAGCGCTGGCTGGTTTTGCCGAAGCCGGATCAGATCCTGCGTGAAGCGAAGATGATCCGTCATGGAGCGATCGGCGCCGCTGTTCAGGCCGTCCCACCACAGCAGGTCCGGACCGGCTGGGTTCGTATCCCACGGCTTATCCTCAAGGAACTCCTGGCCCATGAAAAGCTGCGGAATTCCGGGTGCGGTGAGTAGAACCCCAGTCGCGAACCGGCTGCGGCTGCGTGCGTACCACGAACGATGGTTGGAAGAGTCAGCCAGCGTCGGAATGCGCGGGCTCCGCCCCGCCATGACGAGGTCATGGTTCTCGACGCAGGTGACCGCGCGCCACGCATGGTCGAACGTAGGCGGGTAGAGGGCACCGCTGATCGCCGACATCGACACAAAGGCAGAGGCTCCGCCCGACGCTGCTCCGACCGCGCCGCGCAGGGCGTTGCGCAAATCGTCATGCTGCACGACATCGAAGCCGGCACCGCCTGCCGAAGCAGGTGCGATGACCGGCAGTGCCGTTGAAGGGATGTCGGAGAATTCGCCAGGCCAGAACTCTGCGTTCTGCAGGATCCGTGGCTGCAAGTTTCGCAACTGCGTCGTGAGGGTACGGCAGAATTCCCATCCGCTTCCCTGGTTCGTGGAGAGCAGGATGCTGATTTCGTCGTAGCGAAAGCCGTCTGCGTGAAATTCCTCGATGTAGTGGGAGGCATTTTCCGACAGAAATCGGCACACATCTGCGTTCCAAAGCGCGAATGCAAGGCCGCCGGTACCTCGGTCCTGGTCGGTGAAGTAAAGGCTATCATTGTTGTTCCC
>Ga0335075_10002867_pt1 | contig 27554 bp, 19 predicted proteins | sample Lox_Sample_24_FD_206723 | JGI IMG/M metagenome (GOLD analysis project Ga0335075, IMG submission 206723) | Soil microbial communities from Loxahatchee National Wildlife Refuge, Florida, United States - Lox_Sample_2.4 | ecosystem: Environmental > Terrestrial > Soil > Wetlands | place: USA...
AAGCGACCCCTCCCCGAAAATGCGGTGCCTGAACAATTGCCCCAGCGTGGAATCGTCGTTAGGATGGGAGCGGTACGCCTTGCGCGGTAAGGCCGGCAAAGCTGGAAACACGGAGGCCGACATCGAGGACGGCCAAAGATTGGAATAAACAAGTAAACATGGGTCTCGCTCCGCAAACTGTTGCGCTGTTGAAAACCGCCGGGCAGCTGGTTCATACGCTGCCGGCCGACGCCGTCCTGTTGCTGACGGAATCCGACCTCAACTGGGATACCGTCCTGCAACACCTGGACGGCTGCCGGCTGCTCGTCGCCGCCGAGGACGGACCGCTGACCGCGCGCCTCAAGGAGCGCCCGAACCTGACCGTGCTGGACATCGACCCCGGCCCGACGCCGACCCAGGAACGCATGAGCCTCGCTCTGCTCGAAGCCGTGCGCAGCGATCAGCTCCGTCAAGGCGCCGATGTCGTTGCCCTCTACAACGGCATCGACACCGGCGAGGATTCGTCCGAGCCGCTCGACACGCTCAGCGTCATCCACCTCGGCGAGCACATCGAACGGCTCAGCGCGTCGGATCTGCGCCAGCTCGATACGCAGGTGCCCCTGGAAACACTGCGGGCCGTGGTCGATCTGGCGGTGGAGATCGGACGCGAGGGCCGCGAGGGACATCCGGTCGGCACCATGTTCGTGGTCGGCGACACCCGCAAGGTGCTGACGATGACGCGGCCGATGAACTTCAATCCGTTCCGCGGCTACAGCCCGCAAGAGCGCGACATCCGCGATTTCAACGTGCGCGAGCAGATCAAGGACATTGCCCAGCTGGAAGGCGCCATCATCATTCGCCGCGACGGCGTGGCCGTGGCCGCGGCCATGCGCATCGAGGCGCCGGACAAGGGCTTCACGTTGAGCAAGGGACTGGGCACCCGGCACGCCGCCGCCGCCGCCATCAGCAAGAGCACCAAGTCCATCGCCGTCGCCGTCAGCCAGTCGTCGGGCACCGTTCGTCTGTTCCAGAACGGCGAGGTGATGCTGCACATCGAGCCGCTGGCTCGGCCGGTGATCTGGAGTCGGTTTCACATGGATTCGAGAGATCCCAACGGCATCAATCGCGGCGCCGCCGGCCGGCCGGTGACCGTCGCCGAGCGCCATCCTTCCAGCTGAGGACACGTCCGATGAAAGCACGCGTCTGTCTGCTGTTGTTCCTGGCAGCGATGCTGCCGCCGCTGCTGGCCGGCTGTCAGCGCCTCAATGATGAGCGAACCTTCACCATTCCGCCTTTAGCCATCCAGCTCATCGAGTATTCCGAGCCGAGATACCAACAGAAGGTGACGATCCATATCAGCTCCCCCGGCGCCCCCGTGACTGCCTATCTGGTGCCGGCGAAAGACAAGGACGAGGCGCAAAAGCAGATGGACAACAACAAAGCGCCCGCCGCGCCCCTGGCCGGCAAGGAGAAGGCGGAAGAGATCACCCTGGAGGCCACCGTACCGGCCAAGACGGCTTTCGTCTTGATGGTTCGCGCGGACAAGAAAAAGGCGGAGGTCCACATCAAGACGACCGGACGCTAGATCGGTTCGTTGTTTAGCCGCGACCCGGAGGGGAGCGCGGGCCGCGCTCCCCTCCGGGTCGCGGCTAAACCTTAATTTCAAGGAGTGCTTGCTGATGAATCGCTTGTGTTTCCCTGTGCTGGCGGCGATGTTTTGGATCGTGCCGGCGAACGCGGCCTGGGCGGCGCCGGTCCCGGCGGCGCGGTCCGGACTGGAACAGGTGCCGGCTTCGGCGCCCATCGTCATCCACCTGCGCGGCGTTCAGGGCACGCGCGACCACTTTGTGGCCATGATGGAGAACGCCCTGCCCGACGTGCTCAAGAAGTTCCAAGGGGAGATGGACGACTTCCTCAAGAACGGCCGCGAGGGCCACAAGATTCGCGGGCTTGTCAAGGACGGCCCCATCTTCTTCGCCCTCACGGAATTGCCCAAGCCGGGCCAGCCGCTCAACGGGCCGCCTCCCTTCGCACTGGTCGTCGCCGTCACCAGCTACAAGGAGTTCCGCGACAACCTCCTCAACGACGAGGAGCGCAAGAGCCTCAAGGACAAGGGAGATGGCATCGAAGCGGCGACCCTGGACCGCGAGACGACGTATTTCGTCGATCGCAAGGGCTACGCCATCCTCACCATGCATGAGGAAGTGGCCAAGTCGTTCACCAAGAAGATCAACGGCCTGCACAAGAAGATGAGCAAGGAGCAGGCCGCCAAGCTGCTCAACAGCGACCTCGGCGTCTATGTCAACATGGACACCATCAACAAGGACTATTCCGAGCAGATCAAGCAAGCGAAGGATGGCATCGCGCAGGCGCTGGAATTGGGCGCCGGCGCCGGCGATGAGTCGCAGAAAAAAATCGTCGAGATGTTCAAGAAGGCCATCGGTCCCATCTTCCAGGCCGTCGAGGACATGCAGGCGGTGCTGTTGACGATCGAATTTCGGCCGGGCGGTCTCGCCCTGCATGTGCAAGGCGAGATGAAGGACGGCTCGACGACGGCGGGCCTGCTTCAGGATACGCGGCCGGTCGCCTTCAAGGAGCTGGGGCGCTTGCCGGCGGGCCGCTCCTATTACTCGGCCCTCAAGACCAGCGCGGCGCTGTACAGGGAGCTGGGATCCCTGATGGTCGGAGTTCCGCTGGGAAGGGGCGGAGAGACATCCGAGGAAATCGCGGCTGCCCTGAAGGAGCTGGCCAAGGCCGGCCCCACCATCCGCATGGATGGGTTCGCTTTCCCCATGAGCGGACTGCAAGTCTATCACTACGACGATCCGAACAAGGCCGTTGCCGCCCTGGGGAAGCTCTTCAAGGCCCTGGCCGCCAGCGATCCCAAAAGCGTCGGTCTGAGGGAAAAACCGGTCGTCAAGATGAATGCCGAGAAATACGCGGAGTTCAAGCTGCACTCCATCCAGATCGCCTGGGATTTCGAGAAGATGGCCGAGCCGGTCGCCCAGCAAGGCGAGGCGGCGAAGAAACAGTACATCGAGTCCATGAAAAAATTGCTCGGCGACAAAATGACGTTCTGGTTCGGCACGGATGGTCAAACGGTCGTGCAGGTCGTGGCGACGGATTGGCCGGCCGCTCAGAAGCTGCTCGATCAGTACAGCAAGGGCGCCAAAACGGTCGGCGAGAGCAAGGCATTCCGCGACGCGCGAAAGGAGATGCCGGCGCGAACGTCCTTTTTGGGCCTGATCGATGCCGTCCAGATGTTTGGGACCATCCTGGATATCGCCCGACCGATGCTGCCTGTCGCGGGGCTGCCGCCGGGTTGGCCGAACATGCCGGCCAAGCCCACGGCGAGCTACGTCGGTATCTCCGTGACCTTGCAGCCCCAGCGCGGCGGCCTCGATTTATTCATCACCGCCGCTGCCGCGAAGGAGTTTTACAAGGCCGTCGTCCAACCGCTTGTGGGTGAGTGAGGCGGTTGGCCGCGTGCGGTTCGGCCGCTTGCGGCTTAGCGTACGGAAATCGCTAAGCCGCAAGCGGCCGACGCGGTTGCTGGCTGACAAGATGACGAGGTACGACATGAAACCGGTCCCCTACCGCTTCTGGAGGGTTTGCTGTCCGACCCTCCTGTTCCTCTTGTTACCTTGTCGTCTTCCAGCAGAGGAAGAATACCCCAGCGCCGATGATGAGAGGGTCTTGCACGACGCCGGCCTTTCCGGGACGGGGCCGGCGCTGTTGGCCTTCTTTCACGCACGCGCCCGGACCGAGATCGACCGCGAGCTGCTCCAGCGCTTGCTGCACCAGTGCGTCGAGGGAAACGCCGAGGAGCGCGGGCGGGCGACGGCGGAGCTGCTCGGCCTGGGTCCGCTGGCCCTGCCGGCGCTGCGCCAGGTGTCCGGCGACCTCGATCATCCCGACCTCGCCGAGCGCGCTACGCGGTGTTTGCCCTGGCTGGAAGGTCCATCCAGTCACAAGCTGCTCTCCGCCGCGGCGCGGCAGCTGTCGCGTCGCAAGCCGGACGGCGCTGCCGCCGCCTTGCTGGCCTACCTGCCCGTTGCCGACGATACCGACGTGTTCCGAGCAGTGATGGCAGCCCTGGCGGCGGTGGCGGTCCCCAACGGCAAGCCCGATCCGGCCCTGCTGCGCGGACTGGCCGATCCCGTGGGCGTTCGCCGCGCCGCCGCCGGCGTCGCCCTGGCCCGCGCCGCTCCGCCCGAGGAAGTGCCCGCGGTTCGCAAGCTCCTCAAAGACCCCGCCCCCGGTGTACGAGTGCGTGCCGCGCTGGCGCTGGCCGAGGCCAACGACGCCGAGGCAATCCCCGTTCTCATCGACTTGCTCGCGGTCCTTTCCGCCGAGGAGCGCCGCCCCATCGAGGAGCTTCTGACGCTGCTCGCCGGGGAATGGGCGCCCGCGCAGCAATTCCACAGCGAGGACAAGATCGGCCGGCGCATCCGCCGCGATGCCTGGGCCTCGTGGTGGCGCAACACCGATGCCGACTCTCTTCTCGCCGCCGTGCGCGAGCACACGCTCACCCCACAGAGTCGAGTCAGGATCGGCGACCTGCTCGGCAAGCTCAGCAGCGAGGACTTCACCATCCGCGAGCAGGCTTCCAGAGAGCTATTCGCCCTGGGTCGTATCGCTCTGCCGCAGCTGCGCCAGTCGGCCCAGAACAAGGATGCGGAGGTAGCGCGGCGGGCCAGGCAGCTGATCGACCGCATCGAGCGCGATCCGATCCACCACTTGCCGGGAGCCGCCATCCGTCTGCTGGCCGTGCGCAAGCCGTCCGGCGCCGTCGAAGCGCTCCTTGGCTATCTGCCGTTCGCCGAAGACGAAGCGATCGAAATCGACGTGCAGAAGTCGCTGACCGCCCTGGCACGGCAGAACGGCAAGCCGCATCCCGCTCTGCTCCGCGCTCTAGAAGACAGCAATCCCGCCCTGCGCGCCACGGTCGCCGAGGCGCTGGTCAAGGGCGGCGGGTCGGAAGGACACGCCGCCGCGCACAAGCTGCTGGCCGACGATTCGGCGGAGGTTCGCCTGCGCGTCGCCCTGGCGCTGGCTCGTGCCAGGGACCGCGGCGGCGTGCCGGTGTTGATCGAGCTGTTGACCGTTTTGCCGCTCGATCGCATGAGCCAGGCCGAGGACGCGCTGCACCAGCTGGCCGGCGACACGGCTCCCGAGACGCCGACCGGCACGGAGCCGGCCGAGCGCAAGAAGTGCCGCGATGCCTGGGCAGCCTGGTGGAAGCTCAACGCCAAGCGCGTCAATCTCGCCCGGCTGACTTCGAGCCCCTGGTACGGCTACACGCTCATTTGTGATTTGCAGGGCGGCCGCGTCTATGAGCTGGATCGCAAGGGCAAGCAGCGCTGGATGATTTCCGGCGTGGGCGGCCCCGTGGATGCCCGCATCCTTCCCGGCAACCGCGTCCTGATCGCCGAGTATGGCGCCGACCGCGTCACCGAGCGCGACCTGAGCGGCAAAATCCTGTGGGAGAAGCGCATCGCCAACCCCGTCAACGTACAGCGCCTGCCGAACGGCAACACCTTCGTGGCCACCTTCAACGGGCCGATCTTCGAGCTGGACCACTCCGGCAGCGAGGTGTCGCGCCTCAATAATCCCGCCGGCATGAACCAGGCGGCCCACCGCACGCGCCGCGGCACCATCATCGCCCTGACGCGCAACGGCGAGTGCTGCATCATGGACTCGACCGGCAAGCAGCTCAAGACGTTCTCCAGCGGCCAAACGCAGAACTGCCTGGGCTGCATCGATGTCACCTCGAACGGCCGCATCATCGTGACGCAGCAGCATCGCAACAAGGTGGTGGAATACGACGCCGACGGCAAGAAGCTGCTGGAAGTGGAGGCCCCGAACCCGATGTCGGCCACGGGGCTGCCCAACGGTCATATTCTGGTGGCCTCGCAGAACAACCAGCGCGTCTACGAGATCGATCGCGCCGGCAAGATCGTCTGGGAGCACACGAACGCTGGCCAGGCGGCGCGGGCGCGGCGGCGATGACGGCGGAGGACAGGAGGTCCTGGTGGCGAACCGTGGGGCGAGATGGATCGAGTGGCTCAGGCGATTGTTCGGGTTTGAAAAGCAAACGGTTCCGGGAGCGGAGGCGACTGAGAGGACCGTGCCTGCTGGAACCATTTTGCCGCCACAAGAAGCTCCTGTTCCTATTGAGGAGGTTCCTCTAGTGCGGCAGCAAGGGCTGCGCAGCTCGCCAAATCGAAGCGGATCTCAAACGGGGAGCCTGGATCGAGCTGCCATTGACGCTTACAAGCGACAGATGCTTCATGGCTCTTTCTTCTCGGATCCGAACAACAAAATCGCCGGCTACTACGATGACGGTCGACTGATTGTGACAGACGGGCATCACCGTATCCAAGCAGCGATGGAGCTGTACAATGAAACGAGAAATGCCTACTACCTAAATCAATTGCTCCGGTTCAGCATGGCCGGCTTTACAGAACCGAGTGGGATTCCAGGAATCAGGCCAAGGTGGGTCCCAGGTCCACTTGAGGAAGGCCCGCCTCCTCCAGGTTGGGGAGATGGGCCGTTTCCGCCCGCGGAACCACAGCAGCCCTGATTTTGTCTTGCAGGGGAGACTCAAATCCAGTCTTCTCTGATCGACCGAAGCGGGAATTGTTTTTTGCTGACCGTCACGGATTTTGGGGTGGCCCGTTGTACACTAAGCCGTAAACACAGGGGTTTCGAGCTTTCGGCGAGGAAGTCCTTAGCCAAGAGCACTCGCGCCGCGGAAAGGGCCGTAAGCGCAACTCCTGAATTCCCAGGCGATTTGGCCCCTCACCCCAAAATCCGTGACGGTCAGGTTTTTTGCAAGGGAGTGATTATGTCATCAACGATTACTGGAAAGCAACACCTTTATAGTTGGATGTTGATGAAGATTGTCGACTTTCGCAGCATAGGATCTTTTGATACCTCCATTAGCGCTCATAAGGAGCTTCTGAAAGATCTCGCACTCCAGGCCGATCTCTTGCATGGGATACCCCATGCGATTATTTCCCCAGGTATCACGGACAAGGATGTCGATTTTCTCAATTATCATGCTCGGTACTACTTGTCTCATGCACGGAGTGAAGCCCCGCACTATCGTTTCTTTAAGTTGATGATCTACCAGTTGTTTGAATTAGTCGCTTCGCAACGCCAAGCCGACCTTCAGTGGTCTGGCCCGATGCTGAACGATGAGGAGCAGCGAATGCTCGATCTGGAATCCAAACAGGCTGCCAGTCCTTCCTAATGCACGGGGAAATGCACAGTCCATGTCCGATGCAGCCTTGTATGTTTGCCAAACGAAAGGAGGAGCAGCGACATGAGACAAGCGACCATTTCTTTCTGGTCCGTCGGATGCTTCGCCGTGCTGTTGACCATCTCAGCTTGTCCCCTTGTCCCGATGGCATTCGCGGCGGCCGACGACGAACGTATCTTGCGGGACGCCGGTCTCTCCAGCGAGGGGCCGGCGTTGGTCGCCTTCTTCCACGCTCGCGCCCGCACCGACATCGACCACGAGTCGCTCCACCGCCTTCTGGATCAGCTCGTGTCCGGCGGCGACGAGGAGCGCGTGCGGGCCACAGAGGAGCTGCTTGGGCTGGGATCGCTGGCTTTGCAAGTGCTGCGGCAAACGGTTAACGATCTCGATCATCCCGACGCCGCCGACCGTGCCGCGCAATGTCTGCCGTGGCTGGAGGGACCGGCCAGTCACCAATTGCTGACCGCCGCCGCTCACCTGTTGGCCCAACGCAAGCCGGAAGGCGCCGCCGCCGCGCTGCTGGCTTATCTTCCCTACGCCGACAATCCCGAAGTCGTCGCGGCCGTTACCAATGCTCTGGCTGCCGTCGCGGCCCCGGCCGGCAAGCCCGATCCGGCGTTGTTGCGCGGTCTGAGCGATCGTGTGGGTGTCCGCCGCGCCGCCGCCTGCGCGTCGCTGTGCCGGGCCGTGCCGCCGGAGCAGGTGCCCGAGGTGCGCAAGCTGCTGAAAGATCCCTCGGCGAAGGTGCGGCTCCGCGCGGCCAAGGCATTGTCCGAAGCCAAGGACGCCGAGGCTATCCCTGTGCTGATCGATCTGCTTGCCGAGGTGTCCGCCGCGGAGCGGCAACCCGTCGAGGAATTGCTCAAGGAATTGGCGGGCGAGTGGGCGCCGGAACTGCATTTCGCCAGCGACGATGCCATCAGCCGCGGTGTTCGCCGCGATGCCTGGGCGTCGTGGTGGCGTCGCACGGATGGCCCCGCCTTGCTTGCCGCACTCGCCCAGCACACGCTGACGCCGGACAAACGCCGCCGCCTCCAGCAGCTGCTGACACAGCTCGGCAGCGATGATTTCGCCGTCCGCGAGAGCGCCTCGCGACAACTGCTGGCGTTCGGCCAGCTGGCCTTGCCGCGACTGCGCGAGGCGGTCAAGGATCGCGATACCGAAGTATCGCGGCGTGCGAAAATGCTGATCGAACGCATCGAGAACGGGCCGGACGTGCGGCTGCCGATGGCGGCATTGCGATTGCTCGCCGTGCGAAAGCCCGCCGGAGCCGTCGAGGCGTTGCTCGCTTATCTGCCCTACGCCGAGGATGAGCTTCGAGAAGAAGAAGTGCGCAAATCGCTGGTGGTGCTGGCGCGACGGGACGGCAAGCTCGATGCGGCCTTGAGGCATGCCCTGGCGGATGCGCAGCCGAAGGTGCGTGCCATTGCCGCCGAGGCGCTGATCGCGGGCGGCGGCGCCGAGGGTCGCGCCGCCGTCCGCATGCTGGTCAAGGAGGATGCGCCGTCCGTCCGCCTGCGAGTGGCGTTGGCGTTGACGCGGGCCGGTGAGCGCGAGGGCGTCTCGGTGCTGATCGAGCTTCTGCCGCTGCTCTCGGCGGAAGAATGCGGTCAGGCCGAGGAGGCGCTGTATCAACTGGCCGGCGACACAGCCCCGCAGATGCCGGAGGGTGCGGGATCCAACGACAAGAAGAAATGCCGCGATGCCTGGGCCGCTTGGTGGAAGGTCAACGCTAACCGCGTCGATCTGGCCCGTATAAGGGAGCATGCGTCGTTGGGTTATACCCTCATCCTCGATTACACTGTCCACCGTGTTTATGAAATCGACCGGAAGGGCAAGCAATGCTGGTCGATCGATCTCTTAAAGTACTCTATGGATGCCGTCGTGCTGCCGAGCAATCGCGTCCTCATTGCGGAGTTTCGTGCCAACCGCGTTACAGAACGTGACTTCAAAGGAAAGATATTGTGGCAAAAGGAGGTCAAAAGCCCAGTGAGCGTACAGCGCTTGCCCAATGGCAACACGTTCATCGCGTTTGGCGGTGCGGCGATCTTGGAGATTGATCGCGCAGGAAAAGAGGTTTACAAGATCACCAATATACCTAAGCTGTTGAGTGCGTATCGGATGAGCAGGGGCACCATCGTCTGCTTGACGGACGACAATCAGTGTCGGTTGCTGGAGAGGACCGGCAAGGAAGTCCAGAAATTCGCTGTGAAATACCCCACTAACCATTCTAACAGCTGCCTCGATGTGCAGCCGCGCGGTCGTATTCTCATTACTTCCTATGCGGCGGGCAAGGTGATGGAATACGACAGGCACGGCAATCTGTTACGCGAGTGGGATGTGCCAAATGTCTCGAATGCGACGGGCTTGCCCAACGGCCACATTCTCGCCACCTGTTCGCCGGGGTTGGTCCTTGAGTTGGACCGTACTGGCAAGATCGTTTGGAAATCCAACCAAGGAAAACCCAGCCACGTTTTCCGAGCGCGGCGGCGGTGAAACAGGGAAGCCGCTCAGAAGGGAGGGGGTAAACTCATGAACCCGATAAGGCGAACACGTTGCTTGAGCCGGTGGCTGACGGTGGTTGTCGCCTTGCTCTGCGGCAGCGCCGTTCTAGCCGAGCCGCCGCCCGACCTCCATCAACAGCTCCAGGATCCCTCACCCGCCGTGCGAGCAAAGGCCGCGCTGACCCTGGCGGAAGCGAACGACGCCGAGGCCATTCCCGTCCTCATCGACCTGCTCGCCGAGCTGTCCGCCGCCGAGCGCCGGCCCGTCGAGGAGTGCCTGACCAAGCTGGCCGGCGAATGGGCGCCGCTCCTTCACTTAGCCACGGACGACGCCATCGATCGCCGCGTGCGCCGCGATGCCTGGGCATCCTGGTGGCGTCGCACCGATGGCGCCGTCTTGTTGGCGGCGCTGCCCCAGCACACGCTGACGCCCGACAAACGCCGCCGGATCCAGGAGCTGCTGCCGCAGCTGGGCAACGACGATTTCGCCATTCGCGAGAGAGCCTCGCAGAAGCTGCTGGCATTTGGCCGGCTGGTGTTGCCGAATCTGCGCGAGGTGGTCAAGGATCGCGATCTCGAAGTGGCACGCCGCGCCAAAATGCTGATCGAACGCATCGAGGCTGGGCCGGATTGGCGGCTGCCGCTGACGACGTTGCGTTTGCTGGCCGTGCGGAAACCCGCCGGCGCCGTCGAGGCGTTGCTCGCTTTTTTACCCTTCGCCAAGGATGAGGTTTGGGAAGAGGAGCTGCGCAAGTCACTGGCGATGCTGGCGCGGCGGGACGGCAAGCTCGATCCGGCCTTGCGGCGCGCGTTGGCGGCTGCGCAGCCGAAGGTGCGTGCCATCGCCGCTGAGGCGCTGATCGAGGGCGGCGGCCCCGGAGGACGCGCCGCCGTCCGTAAGCTGCTCCGGGAGGATAATCCAACGGTCCGTCTGCGGGCGGCGTTGGCATTGGCGCGCACCGGGGAGCGCGAAGGCGTCGCGGTGCTGATCGATCTTTTGCCGCTGCTTTCCGCGGACGAATGCGGCCAGGCCGAGGAGGCGCTGTATCAACTGACTGGCGACACGGCCCCGGAGATGTCACAAGCCGCCGGCGGGGACGCCAGGAACACACGCCGCGATGTCTGGGCCGCTTGGTGGAAGCGCAATGCCAAGCAGGTCGATATGACGCGCCTCCGCACCGAGGCACTCTTGGGCTACACCGTCATCTGCGATAATTTTGGCGGCCGCGTCTTTGAAATCGACCGTCGCGGCAAAGAGCGATGGTCCATTGGCGACCTTCAGATTCCGATCGATGCCGTGGTTTTGCCCGGCAATCGCGTCCTCATCGCCGAGTATAAGGCCAACCGTGTCGCTGAACGCGATTTCAAAGGCCGTATCCTCTGGCAGAAGCAAATCGCGGATCCTGTCAACGCCCAGCGCTTGCCCAATGGCCACACCTTCATCGCCACGGAGAATGGGCCGATTGTGGAAGTGGACAGGACCGGCATGGAAATTTATTCCATCCCGAAAGTGCCCGGCAAACTGTTGGCCGCTTATCGCGGGCCAAGAGGCGACATCGTCTGCATGACGGCGGACGGCCAGTGCCGCCTCCTCGACACCAGCGGCAAGCAGCTCAAGAGCTTCGCCGCCGGCCATGACCCCATCAGCACGGCCGGACTCGATGTCACGGCCAACGGCCACATCCTCATTACGCGGCATACCGCTGGCCAGGTGGTGGAGTTCGACCGCGACGGCAAGAGGGTGCTGGAGATAAACGCGGCCATTGTCGGCTGCGCCAGCGTGACATGGAACGGCCAAGTCCTTGTGCCCGACTACCAAAACCAGCGCGTCTACGAGGTGGATCGCGCCGGCAAAATCGTCTGGGAATACAAGGGCAAAGGTCATTTCATCCGCGCCCGGCGGCGCTGAGAAGAAGAGAGGGAGAAGGAGATGACTCGTACTCACTTTTTGCCGTGGGTGGCCGGTTGCCTGGCGTTACTCCTTGGCTTGTCCTACCCAAACGCCATCCTGGGGGAACAGCCGCCCGACCTTCGCAAACGCCTCAAGGATCCCTCACCATCCGTGCGCAAACAGGCGGCCTTGGCGCTGGCGGAAGCCAACGACGCCGACGCCATTCCCGTCCTCATTGATCTGCTCGTCGAGCTGCCCGCCGCCGAGCGTCACCCCGTCGAGGAGTGTCTGACCAAGCTGGCCGGCGAATGGGCGCCCCTCCTCCAGTTACCCACCGACGACGTGATCGACCGCCGCGTGCGCCGCGATGCCTGGGCCTCCTGGTGGCGTCGCACCGATGGCGCCGTCTTGCTGGCGGCGCTCGCCCAGCACACGCTGACGCCCGACAAACGCCGCCAGATCCAGGAGCTGGTGCCGCAGCTGGGCAACGATGATTTCACCGTTCGCGAGAGTGCCTCGCGGAAGCTGCTGGCGTTCGGCCGGCTGGCTTTGCCGCATCTGCGCGAGGCGGAAAAGGATCGCGATCTCGAAGTGACCCGGCGCGCGAAAATGCTGATCGAACGCATCGAGAACGGCCCAGACTGGCGGCTGCCGCTGGCGACGTTGCGTTTGCTGGCCGTGCGAAAGCCCGCCGGCGCCGTCGAGGCGCTGCTTGCTTTTCTCCCCTTCGCCGAGGATGAGGTTTGGGAAGAGGAGATTCGCAAGTCGCTGGTGGTGCTGGCGCGGCGGGACGGCAAGCTCGATCCGGCCTTGCGGCGTGCGCTGACGGATTCGCAGCCGAAAGCGCGTGCCATCGCCGCCGAGGCACTGACCGAGGGCGGCGGTGCCGAGGGACGCGCTGCTGTCCGAAAGCTGCTCCGGGAGGATGAGCCGTCCGTCCGCCTGCGGGCGGCGTTGGCACTGGCGCGGGCCGGCGAGCGCGCGGGCGTCGCGGTGCTGATCGATCTTTTGCCGTTGCTTTCCGCGGACGAATGCGGTCAGGCCGAGGAAGCGCTGTATCAATTAGCCGGCGACACGGCCCCGGAGATGCCGGAGGGCGCGGAGCCCGGCGACAAGAAGAAACGCCGTGATGCCTGGTGTACCTGGTGGAAGCGCGATGCCATGCACGTCGATATGACGCGCCTCCGCGCGTGTCCCTTGCTCGGCTTCACGCTCGTGTTGGGCAACGACCGCGTCTACGAGATCGATCGCCACGGCAAAGTGCGCTGGAACATCGACAACCTCCAATTGGTAACCGATGCCGTTGTCTTGCCTGGCAATCGAGTCCTCATCGCCGAATACAACGCCAATCGGGTCACCGAGCGCGATTTCAAAGGGCACATCGTGTGGCAGAAGCAAGTCAAGCAGCCCGTCTGCGTACAGCGCCTGGTCAACGGCCACACCTTCATCGCCAGCGATGGGGGACCGCTGCGCGAAGTGGATCGAGCCGGTAAGGATACTTATGTCATCGGGAATGTTCCGAAGGGCGTCCGCGCCGCGTATCGCTCGCGCCAAGGCCGCATTGTCTGTCGGACGGGAACGGGCGCGTGCGTCCTCATGGACACCACCGGAAAGCAGCTCAAGAGTTTTGATACCCATCATGTGCCCACGGACGTAGGCACCATCGCTTTATCGCCGAATGGCCGTATTCTCGTGACCTTCCAGCAAGGCAACAAGGTGGTAGAGTACGATACAGGGGGCCAGAAGCTCCTCGAAGTCAATGCACCGCAACCATCGACGACGACCGCTTTGCCCAACGGCCGCTTCCTCGTGGCCAGCTATCGAGGCCATCGTGTCTTCGAGCTGGATCGTAGTGGTAAAATACTCTGGGAGTACAAGGACGCTGGCCATGCCTACCGTGCCCGCCGGCGCTGAGGAGAAGAGGAGGAGTTGCGACATGAATCAGGCAAACGGATCGCGGTGGTTAGCGCCAGGTCTGGCCTTGCTCCTCACCGTTACAGCCGCGGGCATTTCGCCGGCCGAGCAGCCGTCCGACCTTCATCAACAGCTCAAGGATCCCTCGCCCAGCGTGCGCGCGAAAGCGGCAGTGGCACTGGCGGAAGACAGCGACGCCGACGCCATCCCGGTCCTCATCGATCTCCTCGCCGAGCTGCCCGCCGCCGAGCGGCAGCCCATCGAGGAGCTGCTGACCGCGCTCGCCGGCGAGTGGGCGCCGATCGCGAAGCTGCGCAGCGACGATCGAATCGCCCGCAACATCCTCCGCGACGCCTGGAGAGTATGGTGGCGCAACACCGACGGCGAGGCCTTGCTCGGCGTCGTCCGCGAGCACACGCTGACGCCGCAAATGAAGCAGAATGTCGAACAGCTTATCCGCAAGCTCGGCGACGACGAGTATCAGACTCGCGAAGCATCTTCCCGGGAGCTGCTCCGCCTGGGCCGCATTAGCCTGCCGCAGCTGCACGACGCGGTATCGAACAGGGATCCAGAGATCGCTCACCGCGTCCGCGATCTGATCGAGCGAATCGAGCGCGAGCCGACGCGTGTCCTGCCTGGCGCTGCCTTGCGTTTGCTGGCGCTGCGCAAGCCCGAAGGCGCCGCCGAAGCGCTGCTGGCGTATTTGCCCTTCGCCGAGCAGGATGATCGCACCGACGAGGTCACGAAAACACTTGCCATTCTGGCAGTGCGTGACGGCAAGCTCGATGCCGCCCTGGTGCGTGCGCTGGCCGACAGCTTGCCGCGAATTCGCGCCGCCGCCGCCGAGGCGCTGGTGCAAGGCGGCGGCAAGCAAGGACGCGACGCCGTCCGCGCATTGCTCAACGACAAGGCGCCGGCCGTGCGTCTGCGCGTCGCCCTCGCTCTGGCCCCGTCCGGCGAGCGCGAGGCCGTCCCCGTGCTGATCGATCTGCTGGTGTCGGCGTCGGAAGAGCAGGTCGGGCAGGTTGAGGCGATCCTGACCCAGCTGGCCGGCGAGACGGCCCCCGATACGTCCTGGGGCACGGCGACATCCGACAAGATCAAATGCCGCGATGCCTGGGCCGCCTGGTGGAAGAGCAACCGCGAACGCGCGGATCTGAGCCGGCTCAAGACGCAGCTGTGGTATGGTTACACGCTCTTGTGCGACAGCGGCCGCAATCGCGTCTTCGAGATCGATCGCAGCGGCAAGGAGCGCTGGGCCATCGAGGGCGTGCCGTTTCCGGTCGATGCCTGGGTGGTCGGCGGCAAACACGTCCTCATCGCCGAATACAGCGGCCGAAAAGTCAGCGAGCGCGACTTCAAGGGCAAGGTCCTCTGGTCCAGGGGGCTGAACGGCCTGCCCGTCAATGTGCAGCGGCTGTCCAACGGCCACACGTTCATCGCCACCCTCAATCAGATTCTGGAGCTGGATCGCAACGGCAAGGAAGTGTACTCGATCAACAACATCGTCGGCGGCATCACCGCCGCTTACCGGGCGCGCGACGGCCGCATCATCTGCGTGGCAAACAACGGCAGCCGCTGCCTCACCCTGGACACGACCGGCAAGCAGCTCAAGCAGTTCGCCTCCAATCGCGATGCGTCCTGGACGAGCGGCATCGATTTGCTGTCCAACGGCCGCATTCTGATTACGCAGCCCAATCGCAACAAGGTGACGGAGTACGACCGCGACGGCAAGCGGATCGTCGAGGTAAATGCACCGCTGGCGACGACGGCGACGGGCCTGCCCAACGGGCATTTCCTCATCGCCAGCAATAACGGCCGCCGCGCCTTCGAGGTCGATCGCACCGGCAAGGTGGTCTGGGAGCACAAGGCCGCCGGCAACATCTTCCGGGCGCGGCGGCGCTGACGGCTTCGGTTAGCGACGCTTCGGCGAAGCGTCGTTTGGCAGCGACGCTTCTGCGAAGCGTCGCTAACCAAATAACGGCATTCTCAATCGTGGAGGTCGCCTGCATGAATCGGCTGCCTGTCTCCCTCGTTTGCCTGATGTTGACCGCCCTGATCGCCACTCCCTCCCCATCGGGCGGCCAGGCTGCGGAGGAAAGTCGCGACGACGAGCAGACGCTGCAAAGCGCCGGCCTGTCCAGCAATGGCCCCGCTTTGTTGGCGTTCTTCCACGCCCGCTCGCGCGTTGACGTCGATCCCAATCGCCTCCGCGTCCTCCTGGAGCAGCTTGCCTCGTCCTCGAATCCGGAGCGGAGCCTGGCCACGGCGGAGTTTCTCGGTTTTGGTCCGCTGGCCGTACCGACGCTGCGTCGCGCCGCCAACACCCTGGAAAACCCGGAGCTGGCTCGCCGGGCGGCGCACTGCCTGCGCTGGCTGGAAGGTTCGGCGAGCACGTCGTTGCCGGTGGCGGCGGCGAGTGTGCTGGGGCAGCGTAAGCCGGCGGGCGCGGCCGGCGCCCTGTTGGCCTATCTGCCGTTCGCCGATAGCCCGGAAGTGTTGCGGGCGGTGACGGCGGCCCTGGCGGCCGTGGCGGTGCCCAACGGCAAGCCCGATCCGGCCCTGCTTCGCGGACTGACCGATCCAATGGCTGTCCGCCGCGCCGCCGCCGGCATCGCCCTGGCCCGCGCCGCTCCTCCTGAGGAAGTGCCCGTCGTCCGCAAGCTCCTCAAAGATCCCGCGCTCGGCGTGCGCCTGCGGACGGCGATGGCACTGGCCGAGGCGCGCGACGCTGAGGCCATCCCCGTCCTGATCGATTTGCTCGCCGAGCTGCCGGTGGACCAGCGCAAGCAGGTCGAGGAGCTCTTGCAGCAGCTGGCCGGCGAGTGGGCGCCGGCGGCCCATTTCACCGGAGAGGATGAGATCGCCCGCAAGATTCGCCGCGACGCCTGGGCGGCCTGGTGGCGCAATACGGACGGCAATGCTCTGCTGTCCGCTCTGCGCAAACGCACGCTGACCGCGGAGGATCGCGACAAGGTCCGCGACCTGATCGCCAAGCTGTCCTCCGACGATTTCTCGATGCGCGAGGCGGCTTCGCGCCGGCTTTCCGCCCTGGGCCGCCGCAGCTTGCCGCAGCTGCGCGAGGCGGCCCGAAGCAAGGATGCGGAAACGGCGCGGCGAGCCAAAATGCTGATCGAGCAGATCGAGGAGGATCCGGCGCACCGTCTACCCGCGGCGGCGATTCGTCTGCTGGCGGTGCGCAAGCCGGCCGGCTCGGTCGAAGCGCTGCTGGCGTTTCTGCCGCATGTCGACGACGAGAGCGTTACCGAGGAAGTGCAAAAATCGCTCGGCTGGCTCGCGCTGCAAAACGGCAAGCCGGCTCCGGCCCTGATGAGCGCCCTGAGCGATACCCGGCCGCGGATTCGCGCCGTCGCCGCCGAGGCGCTCATCAACGGCTGCGGTACGGCCGGCCGCGCTGCCGTCCGCCAGATGCTCAAGGATCAGGCGGCGGCCGTCCGTCTGCGCGTCGCTCTCGCCCTGGCCAAGGCCCGCGAAAAAGACGGCGTGCCGGTGCTGATCGATCTGCTCATCCAACTGCCCGGCGAGCAGGTCGGTGAGGTCGAGGATGCCCTGTATCAGCTGGCCGGCGATACCGCTCCGGAAGTGTCGCTGGGTACGGAAAAGGCCGAGAAAAAGAAATGCCGCGATGCCTGGGCCGCCTGGTGGAAGGTCAACGCCAATCGCGTCGATCTCGGACGGCTGACGACCCGGCTGTGGTACGGTTACACGCTTATTTGCGATTGCAGCAACAATCGCGTCTATGAGCTGGATCGCAAGGGCAAGGAGCGCTGGGCCATCGAGGGCGTGCAGTTCCCGGTCGATGCCTGGGTGGTTCCCGGCAATCGCGTCCTTATCGCCGAGTACAACGGCAATAAAGTGACCGAACGCGATTTCAAGGGCCGAATCCTCTGGACGAAGGAAGGACTGCCGAGTCAGCCGGTCAATGTGCAGCGTCTGCTCAGCGGCAACACCTTCATCGCCACCAGCACGCACATCCTGGAAGTGGATCGCACCGGCAAGGAAGTATACTCGTTCACCAACGTTCCCGGCGGCATCACCGCCGCCTACCGCGCCCGCAACGGCAACATCATCTGTCTGGCGAACAACGGCAGCCAGTGCCTTATCATGGACACGACGGGCAAGACGCTCAAGCAGTTCGGCTCCAATCGCAACGGCGGCTGGACGAGCGGCATCGATCTGCTGTCCAATGGCCGCATCCTCATAACGCAGCCGGACCGCAACAAGGTGACGGAGTACGACAGCGACGGCAAATCGATCGTCGAGGTCGATGCCCCGATGGCGACAACGGCGACCGTGCTGCCCAACGGACACTTCCTCGTCGCCAGCCATCAGGCCCAGCGCGTGTTCGAGGTGGACCGCGGCGGCAAAGTGGTTTGGGAGCACAAGGGCAACGGCAACATTTTCCGAGCGCGGCGGCGATGAGACAGCCGCGCAGAGCCGCGACCGTGAGGGAGCGGACCTAGCTCGACCGCAGCCGTGAAGGGCGCGGTTGCGGTCGAGCCAGGTCCGCGAATCCCTCCCTCCGATGAGAAGACGGTTAAACTCCGCGCCGCGGCGAAACCTTGGCCGCTCGGCGGGGTTTTACAACAAAGAATTCACCCCGCCGGACTTGCGGGTATCTTGCAACCGTCGTCATCGGAGATCTACCCCATGCTACGACGCATCATCGCCTTGCGGCCCCTCGCTCTCGCCCTATCGCTCACCGCCCTAGCCCTGGGCGCTGTCTTCAATCCCGCCGTCGCCGCTGGCGTCAAGCTGGACGCACAAGCTCTGTCGCGGAACATTGACCAGGCCATTGACGCCCGCCTCCACGCCGAGAAAGTCGCCGCCTCGTCGCGCTGCGATGATGCGGAGTTTGTCCGTCGTCTCTATCTCGATATCACCGGCCACATTCCTCCTGCCGACAAGGCCGCCGCTTTCCTCGACAGCCGTGAGCCGAACAAACGCGCCCAGCTTATCGACGAGCTGCTCGCCAGCAAGGATTTCGGCAAGCATCAGGCCGACATCTGGCAAACGCTCATGCTGCCCCGCACCACCGACAATCGCTTCGTTCCATACGACAAGCTGACGAAATGGCTTGAAACGCGCTTCAACGAGAACAAGCCGTGGGACCAGATGGTGCGCGAGCTTGTCACCGCCGAGGGAGACTCGGACAACAACGGTGCGGTCATCTACTTCCTGGCCAACCCCACGCCGGACAAGCTGACCGATAATGTCACCCGTCTGTTCCTCGGCGTGCAGCTGCAATGTGCCCAGTGCCACAATCACCCGTTCACCGAATGGAAGCAAGACGAATACTGGGGCATGGCCGCCTTCTTCACCAAGGTGCGCATCCAGGGCAATCCCCGTCAAGCCTTGCGGAACGGCAACAGCGTTACCATCGGCGAGAGCGGCAAGGGCCGGGCCGTCCGCCTGCCCATTTCCGCCAAGCGCGTGCCGCCCAAGTTCCTCCAGGCCGAGTCTCCGAAGCTCGCTTCCAGCGACGCCTATCGTCCGGTGCTGGCCCAGTGGATGACCAGCCCGAAAAACCCGTATTTCAGCCGCGCAATGGTCAATCGTCTGTGGGCGCAGCTTTTCGGCCGCGGCCTCGTCAATCCGGTCGATGACATGCACGACGGCCGCCAGCCCTCGCATCCGCAGCTGCTGGCCGATCTGTCCGCTCAATTCGCGGCCAGCGGCTTCGATGTCAAGCACTTGTTCCGCGCCGTGTGCAACAGCGAGACGTATCAGCGGACGAGCAAGCCCGTCGCCGGCAACCGCGACGCCGGCCCGGAGCTGTTCAGCCACATGGCCGTCAAGGTGCTGACGCCGGAACAATTGTTCGACTCGCTCGCGCAGATCCTCGGCTCCCCCAATCAGAACAATCGGCAGCGCCGCAAGGGTGCCGCGGCCGCACGCCAGCGCAACATTACGCCGCGGACGCAGTTCGTCGCTTTCTTCAAGGGCGATGAGAATGCCGATCCGACCGAGTATCAGGCAGGTATTCCCCAGGTGCTGCGGCTGATGAATTCGCCGCAGCTCAACAACGCCTCGATGCTCGCGCCGCTCCTCAACTCCGGCAAGACGGCGGATCAAGTGATCGAGCACCTGTACCTGGCCACGCTGTCGCGCCGTCCGACACCCCACGAGATGCAGCGCACGGCGGCACTGGTCCAGAAACACGCGGGCGAATCGCGCCAAGCATATGGTGACATTCTCTGGGTGCTGCTCAACAGCAGCGAGTTTACGTTGAATCATTAAACATCCCACCCCCATTTACCGCTCGCGGCTTGGCGTGTAGGCCGCCAAGCCGCAAGCGGCAAAGACGAGGAGCTTTCACATGGGCCTTTGGAACCTGTCGCGTCGCGATCTGTTGAAGCTGTCGGCTGCCGGGGTTTCGGCGGTGTCGCTGTCGGGCTGGCTCAAGGTACTGGCCAGCCGTGCAGCCGGCCTGCCGAGCAAGCATAAATCCTGCATTCTCCTGTGGATGGACGGTGGTCCCAGCCACAAGGACACCTTCGATTTGAAGCCCGGCACCAAGAACGCCGGCGAGTTCAAGCCGATTCCGACGACGGTGCCCGGTATTCAGATCAGCGAGCACTTCCCGAAGCTGGCCCGAATGATGAATCATGCCGCCATCCTTCGCGGCATGAGCACCGGCGAGGGGGCGCACGGCCGGGCCAAGTATTACCTGCACACCGGCTACAAGGAAGGCGTGGGCGGCCTGACCTATCCCAGCCTCGGCTCGCTGGTGTCGTCGGAGATTGGCCGGCCGGAGGCGGCGATGCCGAATTACGTCGCCGTCGGTAACCGTAGCTATGGGGCCGGCTTCCTCGGCGTCCGTCACGCGCCTCTCATCGTTGGCGTTCCGGATCGCGGTGTCGAGAACCTCAAGCCGTCAGTGAACAGCAGCCATTTCGACGATCGCCTGGGGCTGCTGCAAGAGATGGAGTCTGCCTTTTACCGCGACTACAAGGCCGACGCCAGCTCCGATCACAAGACGACCTATCAACGGGCCGTCACGCTGATGCAGTCGAAGGAGGCCAAGGCGTTCGATTTGTCGCAGGAGCCGGCCTCCGCGCGCGAAGCCTACGGCTCCAGTCGGTTTGGCGATGGCTGCCTGCTGGCTCGCCGGCTGGTCGAGTCCGGCGTCTCCTTCGTCGAGGTGACGCTGGGCGGCTGGGACACGCATCAGAACAACTGGGGGCGTGTCAAGCAGCTGTCGCAGCAGGTCGATCCTGCCATTTCCGCCTTGGTCAACGATCTGAAAAAACGCGGCATGCTCGACAGCACGCTGATTATCTGGATGGGTGAGTTCGGCCGCACGCCGCATATCAACAAGCGCGGCGCCAAGCCGGGCCGCGATCACTATCCGCGCGCCTGGAGCACGCTGCTGCTCGGCGGCGGCATCAAGGGTGGACAGGTCGTCGGCAAGACCGACAAGGAAGGTGCAGCCGTCGTCGAACGGCCCATCTCGGCGCTCGATTTCCTCTCCACCGTCTGCGAGGTGCTTGGCATCGACTGGAAGAAACAGAACCAAACTCCCATCGGCCGGCCCATCCGCATCGTGGACAAGGGCGCCAACCCCATCAAGGAGCTGCTCGGTTAAAGAGCGAGCGGACAAAACCCATTAGAGCCCGCAGCGTAAGCGAGGAAAAGCCTACCCTCGCTTACGCTGCGGGCTCTGATGCACTTGAAGCGGCTTGCGGAGCAGCTGCTCTTCCGGCAAATGCTCGGTGAAGCTGGCCCGTAAAAAAGACTCGTTCGCCGTGTTTTCGAGCAGCCGGCGCACCAGGTACGCCATGCCCGGTAGCAATTGTCCATACGGTGTGTACACCCGCAGACGCTGGCCGAGCGATACGAGAGTGTCCTTGATCGGCTCGGCCATGCCGTAGAGCATTTGCAGCTCCAGAACACCCGGCGGCAGGCCGCGCACCTGCGCCAGTGCCAGAGCATGCGCCACGCTGCGAACATTGTGGCTTCCCAGCGCCGGACGCAGCCAGCGATGGTTGTCGATAAGAAACTCCGTCAGCCGTTCATAATTTGCATCCGTCTCCCACTTGTGCGACCACACCGGGTTCGGCCAACCATACTGCGCCGACACGATCGTCTCGTAATCCCAATAGGCACCTTTGACCAGCCGCACCGTCACTGGTGTGCCGCGCCGCTGCGCCCACGCTGCCAGCTCTTCGAGATCGTGAGGCGTATCGCGGAGATACGCCTGAATGGCGATGCCAGCGTCCGGCCAGTCTCGGAAATCGTCCTCGTCGAGCACGTCGCGGAAAATTTGCAGCGTCAGATCCTTGAAGGCGTATTGCTCCATGTCGAAGTTGACGAACGCCGACTGCTCGCGGGCCGCCTGGAGGATTGGCCGCAGACGGCGGCGCACCGCCCGGCTGGACCCATCCGGGTCGATGGGATCGAGCTGGCTGTACAGCGCCGACAGCTTGACGGAGACATTGACGCGCGGAATCGGCCCGTGATCGTCGCGGTCGATGCGGTCGTTGCTTTTCCAGGTGTTGACCTCGTGACTGAGGCCGTTGATAAGCTCAAGATAATCCGTCTGCGCCTGGTCGGCCTCGGCTTCGGTGATGGTCGCCTCGCCGAGCCGGTCGATGGTGAAGGCCAGCGAGCGCTGCCGCAGCCGGGCGATGGCATCGAGGGCTTCGTTCAGGTTCGAGCCGGCGATAAACTTGCGGGCCAGCCGCTCTGCCGAGCGATACGCCGTCTTCGCCAGCATTCGGCCCAAAAAACCCTGGCGGGGCAGCCAGCGTAGCCCGAAGGTCATCCAGCCCGGCAGATGCTCGCGTGCTTCGCCGAAGTATTCGCGCAGGTGCCGGGTGATCGTCTCCGGCGAGTGCAACAGCGGTAGCACATCGACAAACCGAAACAGCTGGAGCTTGACCGCCTCGTCGCCCATGCTCCATTCCATCAGCCGTTCGTCCCACCATTCGGACGTGAACGGAATTGTCGTCCCTCGGCTCAGCCGCGCGAAGATCTCTCGGCCATAGCTCTGGGTCAGGGTTTCCACGTCGGCAGCGTGCATCATGCGGCTCCTCGCCTTCTTCCTTCCGCATCTCCTCCCGGCATGATACCATATGTGGCGAACACCTGACGACCGCCATCGACGTCGGAGAGGGGGAAGGCCCATCCATGAGTGATTTTCGTATCGGCACATTTCAGATCCTCGGCACGCTCGGCACCGGAGCGCACAGCACCATTCTGCACGTGCATCGCAGCGCCGACGGCCGCAATTACGCCCTCAAGGTTGTCTCCATTAAGGGCAAGGAAGACCAGAAGTTTCTCGATCAGGCACGCCACGAGTTTCGCGTGGCGGGGATGCTCGATCACAAGAACCTCATCAAGGTTTATGCCCTGGAGGAAGTCAAGAGCTGGCTGTTCCGCATCCGCAAGGTGCATCTGCTCATCGAATACGTCAACGGGAAAACCCTGGACACCTGCCCGGCCATTCCGATGCCGAAGCTTGTTCAAGTGTTCAAATGTGTGGCCGACGGTCTCGTTCACATGCATCGCCGCAAGGTCTTCCACGCCGACCTCAAGCCGAACAACATCATGCTCAGCCGCGCCGGCGACGTGAAGATTCTCGATTTCGGCCTGGCAACTGTTCAGGGCGAGGGCAAGAATCGCATCCAGGGCACGCCGGAATACATCGCGCCCGAACAGGCCAAGCACAAAATTGTCAACGAGCGCACCGACATTTTCAATTTCGGCGCCACCATGTATCGCCTGGTGACGTTCCGCCTGATGCCGAGCTTGCTGCAACAGGAAGGCGGACTGCCGATCGACGGCAAGACGTGGACGCGCCTGCTCAAGCCCGTATCGGAGCTGAACCCTCAGGCGCCGCCGGCGCTTTGCGACCTCATCCATCGTTGCATGTCGTTCGACCCGAACAAGCGTCCGGAACGCATGAGCGAGGTGCAAAGCATTCTCGATCGCCTGGCCGACGAGCTGATTACCTCGCCGGAAGATCGTTTAGAAGCACTGGAGTGGTAGTTACCGGGGCAAGGCGGCCGCGCGTTAAAAAATGCCCGTCGATCGACGAACTACATTATTATGGAAGCCTCAACGGTCCCCGAACATTTCATCCCACTGGCGCGGTGCGAGCTGGTGGATTTTCTGTGCGCCGATCTCGCGCTGGCGGAGGGGGAGGCGGACGGTTTCCGTCTGGTGTGCGAGCAGGTCGCGGCCCTCTATCACCTGGAATATCATCGCCGGCTGAATGAGCTGAAACAGGCGTATTTGCCCTTCGATCCGGACAACGATACTACCCGCCTGCTGCCTCTGACTGCCGCGGAGCGACAGACGCGTCTCAACGAGCTGCTGAGCGATCTGGCCTGGCTGCTGGAGCGCGCCGGTTTCAAGCACCTCAGCCGTAGTGAGATCGAGCCGGCCCTGGAAGCCGCCAGCGACTGGGGCATTCACATGAACGTCGATTTCAGCGTCTTCGAGTACATGGCTATCTTCGCGCGCGGCGACACGATACAGAGACGCAGACGGCGCCGCTGGTACACTCTGTATCGCACCGAAGAGGCGGAGGTGCCGATCTATCGCCGTCTGGTGCTGATCCTCAAGCTGCGCCGGCATCCGCGGCTGCGCGAGCTGAGCATCACGGACGATGTCTATCTGAAAATTTTCAAGGACATTCCCAAGCTCGACGTGGTCATGCTCCTGCCGGGGGCGCGCGTGCATTTGAGCCGGCTGGATCGCGGCAAAATTGGCTTGCCCCTCCTCAGCGGGTTGGCTCTGGCGGCCTGGAACGTCTTGCAGGATCTGGCCGTATTGCTGGAGCGCTGGGCTGCGTCGCCGAACACGCTCTGGGCCTTGGCCGTCGGCGGCATTGGTTACGGCTACAAATCGATTCACGGCTACCAGCAGACCAAGCAGCGCTATCACCTGACGCTGACGCAAAGCCTGTATTTCCAGAACCTCGACAGCAACGCGGGCGTCCTGACACGCCTGCTTGACGAGGCCGAGGAACAGGAGAGCCGGCTCGCCATTCTGGCCTACTGGTGCCTGTGGCGCTACGCGGGTCCGGACGGCTGGACGGCGGCCGATCTCGACGCCTCGGTCGAGCTGTATCTGGATCGCTATGCGGACCTCCCGCTCTTTTGCCGCAGCAATGCCGCCCTGACGCAGCTGCAAAAGCTTCGTCTGGTCGAGGCGACGGGGGAGCGGTTCCATGCCGTCACGCCGCCGCGCGCCATCGAGATCTTGAAAGCCGGATGGAACCAATTCTTCACCCGGCGGATCGCGGCGAACGTCAACGGCGATCAAAAAAATTCTTGAGAGACATCGATAATCCCCTGAAGGGAGGGTTCGTCCATGGCCGAGTTCAAGGATCGCGAGCACTTCATCCCTCTGCGCAAGAGCGACCTCATCGAGCTGCTGGGCCGCGACAAGCAGCTGTCCGCCGCCGAGCGCGAGCCGTTCCGCCAGTTTTGCACGCTGGTTTCGTCGGTATTTCATTTTGAGTACTTCCGCCAGCTGGAAGATCTGAAGGATGCCTACGCCCCCTTCGATCCCGACGCCGACACCAAGCCGCTGCACCCCATTTCCGACGAGCAGCGGCTCAAGAACGAGGAGCAGCTGTTCGACAAGTTCGTCGCCCTGATGGAGCGGGCCAACTTCAAGCGATTGAAGCGCGAAGAGGTGGAACGGGCGATCCAGGAAGTCGCTAGCGTATCCGGCATCAACACGCATGTGGATCTCGACATGTTCCAGCATCTGGAGCTGTTCGTCCGCGGCGACGTGATGGGCCGGATTTATCAGCGCTCATGGCTCAAGCTTGGCAAAAAGGAGGAAATCCGCATCCCGCTCTACCAGCGTCTGGTGCTGATCGTGAAGCTTCGGTCGCACAAGCGGCTCGACCGCGACATCGACACGTCGCGCGTGTACCTGAAGATTTTCAAGGACATCCCCAAGGCGGACCAGGACATGCTCTTACCCGGCGCGCGTGTGCGCTTCAGCCGTCTGGATCAAGCGCTGATTATCTATCCCCTGGCGGCGGGCATTGGTTTGACGCTTTACAACATCGGCGCCAGCATCATGCAATCGAGCTTTGCCGCACTGGGGAGCCTGCTGACCTGGGGACTCGCTGCGGCCATCGGCGGCTACGGTTACAAGTCCTACCACAGTTATCAGGTAACCAAGCAGGAATACAGCTTGAAGCTGACCAAGAGCCTCTATTACAAGAGCCTCGACAACAACACCGGCGTGTTGATGCGTCTGCTCGACGAGGCCGAGGAGCAGGAATGCCGCGAGACGTTCCTGGCCTACTTCTGTCTGTGGAAGTACGCGCCGCCCGAAGGCTGGACGGCGGAACCGCTCGACGATTACGTCGAGCTGTATCTCGAAGGGAATGCCAATCTGAAAGTCGATTTCGAGATTAGCGACGCGCTCGCCAAGCTGGAACGTTTGCAGATTGTGCGCAAGACCGGCGACACTTATCACGCTCAGCCGCTCGACAAGGCGCTGGAGATGCTCGATTGGACGTGGGACAATTATTTCAAGTACAACACGTCGGGCACGGAAAAAGCGTCCCCTGCCTAGTCCTGTTGCTCCGCTTGCGGTTGCGTCGCGGCATCCTTGGCTGGCGCGGGCTTGCTCGTCTCGCATCGGGAAGAGGGGCCGCTAAAGGTCGTCGGGAGCCAGCCGGTCCTGGGCGGCGTGGCGTACCCGCACGATGTTGACCGTCTGCCCCTCGATGGTGAACAGGATCCGATAGACGCCCCGCCGGCGGCCGTACAACAGCTCGCGCAGCTCCACTCCGAGATCGACAGCCTCATCCGCGATCGGGTAACCGTTGGGGTTCGTTTCGAAGTTTTCAACGATCCGAAATAAACCTGTTCGCCAACGAGCGGCGGCCGCTGCGTTGCGGCACGCCAACCACGTCACCGCGGCCGTGACATCGGCATCCGCCCGCGGGCGAAAGATGACCTGGAACGTCATCCCTCACTCCCCTGGCGCGAGAGGAAGATTGTACTTTTCGGCCAACTCTTTCAAAACCTCACGTGCCGGCCTCCCTCGCCTCGCCTTTACGTCCTCCAACGACTCACGCAGGATCGCTAATTCCTTTTCGCGGTCATATGATTCGGGGGGCGGAGCCAAGTCGTCGTCCATCACCTCGATGCGCACGCGCTCGCCCTCGGGCAGCCGCGCTCCGCCATCCAATACAATCACGCCATTGACCACTGTGCCTTCGAGTGTCATCGCTCAGCCTCCCGAATTGTGATGGTTTGTATCGTAACAAGCGGCGGAGCGTTAGAACAGCCCGTAGATTCGGGCGGCTTCTTCGTAAAAAAATCCCCTCAGCGCGATAAGGTCGCGGCGCTCGCTTGTACTTGTAGGAAGGAGGACTCGCCGCATGAGCGATGCGCCAGCGACTCGACTCAGCCTCCTGGTCCGCCTGTGCGACGCCCGCGATGACGATGCGTGGTCGCAGTTCGTGGAGATCTACGCCCCGCTCGTCTACGGCTATGCGCGCAAGCACGGACTCCAGGACGCCGACGCTGCCGACCTGACACAGGATGTCCTGCAAGCGGTGTCGGGAGCGATTCGCCGCCTCGACTACGATCCGCGCCGCGGCTCCTTTCGCGGTTGGTTGTTCACCATAGTGCGCAACAAGCTGCTGAATTTCCTTGCCGTCCAGAAGCGTCCCGGACGTGGCAGCGGCGACAGCGGCGCCCAGCATTTGCTGAACGAAGTGCCGGCTCGCGAGGAAGATCAAAGTGCCTGGTGGGATGCGGAGTACGAGCGGCGTGTCTTCGCCTGGGCCGCCGAGCAGGTGCGCGGCCACTTTTCCGAATCGACGTGGCAAGCGTTCTGGCAAACCGCCGTCGGGGGCAAAACGGGTCCGCAGGCGGCGCGCGAGCTGGGAATGAGCGTGGCCGCCGTTTATCTCGCCAAGGGCCGGGTGATGAAGAGCTTGAAGGAAGTAATTCGAGAAGCACTCGACGAATCCGTTTAGCCGCGACCCGCA
>Ga0335075_10002868_pt1 | contig 27553 bp, 29 predicted proteins | sample Lox_Sample_24_FD_206723 | JGI IMG/M metagenome (GOLD analysis project Ga0335075, IMG submission 206723) | Soil microbial communities from Loxahatchee National Wildlife Refuge, Florida, United States - Lox_Sample_2.4 | ecosystem: Environmental > Terrestrial > Soil > Wetlands | place: USA...
ACAGCATACCGGCGATCCGATCGTCGTAGCGCTCCGTCAGGGATTGCGACATTCTTTGCCCCCAGCAGCTTACCCGGGCAGCTACCCTACACTATGCTTCTTGGTTCCGGCTCCGCCGGGTTAGGGGAGGGTGAACTGGTCGCCCCGAAACCTTCCCCTTAGCCCCCGCCCGCAAGCGGGAGGTGAAAGAACTCCACCAGGACAAGGACCCATGAACGTCACTCTCCCCCCCGGTTTCGCCGCCTTCCGTTCCGCCTACGACGCCGGACGCGGCTGCCTGGTGTGGTGGCGAGGCGTCGCGGACCTGGAAACCCCGGTGGCGGCGTTCCTGAAGCTGGCGCACGGCCGGCCCAATTCCTTCCTGCTGGAAAGCGTCGAAGGCGGCGCCGCCCGTGGCCGCTATTCCATCATCGGCATGGACCCGGACTTGATCTGGCGCTGTCGCGACGGCCGCGCCGAGGTGAACCGCTACGCCCTGTCCGCGCCCCACGCCTTCGTTGCCGATCCGCGCCCGGCCCTGGACAGCCTGCGTGCGCTGACCGCCGAAACGCGGCTGGACGTGCCCGCCAGCCTGCCCCCGATGGCAGGGGGACTGGTCGGCTATCTGGGCTACGACATGGTCCGGCTGATGGAAAACCTGCCGGCCAAGAACCGCGACGAGATCGGCGTGCCCGACGCCCTGCTGCTGCGCCCCACCTTGTTCGCCATCTTCGACAACGTGAACGACGAGCTGACGCTGGCGGCTCCAATCTACCCCCAGGCCGACATCAGCCCCGATTCCGCCTGGGAGGCAGCGCAGGCGCGCCTGGCCACCGCCGAGGCGGCGCTGGAACGGCCGCTGCCGCATCCCGCTCCACCAGTGATGCTGCCCGACATGCCAATGCCCGCCTCCACCTTCAGCAAGGAAGGGTTCATCGCGGGTGTTGAACGCTGCAAGGAGTACATTGCCGCGGGCGACGCATTCCAGATCGTGCTGGCCCAGCGGTTCTCCGCGCCATTCGCGCTGCCGCCCTTCTCTCTGTATCGCGCACTGCGCCGGATCAATCCGGCCCCGTTTCTGTTCTTTTTGGATTTCGGCGGGTTTGCCGTGGTGGGCTCGTCGCCCGAAGTGCTGGTGCGGCTGCGCGACGGTGTGGTGACCATCCGGCCGTTGGCGGGCACGCGCCGGCGCGGTGCCACCTACGAAGAAGACCAGGCGCTGGAAGCCGAATTGCTGGCGGATCCCAAAGAACGTGCCGAGCACCTGATGCTGCTGGACCTGGGCCGCAACGACGTGGGCCGGGTGGCGGAAATCGGCTCGGTGAAGGTGACCGAGAGCTTCGTCATCGAGCGGTTCAGCCACGTGATGCACATTTCTTCCAATGTCGAGGGCCGTCTGCGCGACGGGTTGGATGCGTTGGACGCTCTGGTCGGGGGGTTCCCCGCCGGCACGCTCTCTGGCGCGCCGAAGGTGCGGGCGATGGAGATCATCGAGGAACTGGAACCCACCCGCCGCAACATCTACGCCGGCTGCATCGGGTACTTTGCCGCGAACGGCACGATGGATACCTGCATCGGGTTGCGCACCGCGCTGGTGAAGGACGGGGTGATGTACGTGCAGGCGGGCGCGGGGATTGTGGCGGATTCCGTGCCGGAAGCCGAGCATGAGGAGTGCCGCCAGAAGGCGCGCGCCCTGTTCCGTGCGGCGGAGGAGGCGGTGCGGTTCGCGGCCGGGAAGGGCGGGGGGAATAATCCGGGGTAGCGGGATCATAACGATAACATTACGTGACGACATACGCCGTCAGCGCGACGTGGTGCTGCAAATTCGACGCGGATCGCGGCTTTAGCGACTACCTGAGTTTGGTCGAGGAACTGGAAGCGCTGCTGCACCGGCATCTCGATCTGCTTCTGGCGCGCAGCCTCAGCCCGCACTTTCGTCCGTTCATCGAGACGGAGGCACGACCGGTGTGAAATCCGATCTCCGTATCTGGCGCACATCGCCGACAGCATTGCGGCGATCGAAACCTTTGTGGCGGGTGGGCGTGAGGCCTTCCTGCACGATCGGCTAATCCAGGACGCGTCATTCGGAATTTCGAGGTGATCAGCAAGGCCGCCACCCGGCTGTCCCCTGCGCCGCATGGCGCCGATGGTATGTCGTGGGGCAAGGCCATTGCGTTCCGTAACCGCCTGATCCACGGTTACTGGAGCGTCGACTACGCCTTGGTGTGGGACGTTATCATCGATGACTTGCCGCTGCTGAAGCAGGAAGTGGCGCGATTGGTCCGTGAACCGTCCGGCTGACCCGAAAGCACTGATTTTGGACATGGTTCGTGCCACGATTATTGCGAACTGAGGGGCAGGGGCCCAAAATTTTATTTAGGTCTGTTCGCGGCGGTGGGGTCTCAGGGCGCTATCGAAAATCTAAGTCGCCAGCTTCAGGAAGTCGACAACCTGCGCGCGGCGCTGAGCTGGGCGTTTTCCTCCGGCGGCGACGCTGCCCTGGGGACCGAAACCGCCGCGGAAACGATCGATTTCTGGGGCGCGGCATCATTGCTCGGCGAATGTTGCGAGTGGGCGAACAAGGCACTCGCCGCGATCGGAGCAGCAGCGGGTACACGCCGTGAGATGGTCCTGCAACGCGGTCTCGGCACGGCGCTGATCTACACGCGCGGACAGAGCTCGCTGGCTCGATCGGCTTTGACGAGGGGTCTGGCCTTGGCGCGGAAATTCGAGGATTTCGATTATCAGCAGCGGGCGATCTTCGGTCTCTGGCAGTCCGTGGGGCGCACCGACGCAATGAATAAAGCGCTCGCCATCGCGCGCGAATACGAGGAGGTCGCACGCGATCGCGACTTGCAATCCCGGGCGATGGCCGATTGGATGATCGGCGCCCTGCAATTCTACCTGGCTGCCCACATTGAAGCCGGCGAGCACCTTCAGCGAGCGCTTGACCACTATCCGGTCGACCGGCGGGCGCGGGACATGATCCGATTGGGCGCCGATCTGCGCGGCTCGGCCCTTTGTCATCTTGCGGTCAATCTGCTGTTGCGAGGTCTCCTCGATGACGCGTCTGCGACGGCAACGAGGGCTATCGAAGAAGCTCGGGAGATGAAGCATCCGGTCGCGCTGCGTCTCTCCTTGACATTGGCGGGCTGCATCGTTTTTCTGAACCTCGGCGAGTTGGACAAAGTTGAGTGTTACCGGGACGAGCTTCTCGATGTCGCGTACAAGCATGGACTGCGTTCGTTCTACGCCGCCGGGCTTTGCGTAAGTGGCAGCCTCTCGGCAAAACGCGGCGATCTGCGAGAGGCGGTGAGCCCGCTTCGCGCCGGCCTCGCTGAATTGTAGGAAACCAGATATACCCGCGCGCCTGGGGAATCCGGGACGTTCGTTTGAGAGCGGAATGGTTGGGCCGCCCAACCATCTGCCGAACGTCATCGCAGGTTGCCTCGGCCGCGGCGAGGTCGGTGCGTCGGCGTCCTCAGGGGGCCTGCGGATTGAACTTGCCCATGAAATGGAACTTGTCCGTGATCAGGCTCTGGATCTCCCCGCGGTAATCGTCGAGCCGCGCGAAAAACCCGTCCACCGCCGCCTTGAAGTCGGCAAACGTGGGAAAGTACTCATTGTAGATCGTCGACTTCTTGAACAACCACCAGAAGCGCTCGATCAGGTTCAGGTTCGGCGCATAAGCTGGCAGGTAGACCACCTCAATGCGGCAATCATCGCGCGCCAACCAAGTTTTGAGTTCTTTCGAGTGGTTGTACCGGGCGTTGTCCACCACCACCCGGATCGCGGTCGCCGTCGGGTGCCTCGCCTGCAGGTCCTCAAACAACAGGATCATCTCGGCGCTGGTGATCCGTCCGGCCTGACGGTGCACAAATTCACGCCCCGGCCAACTCAGCGCACCGTTGATGCTGATGTTGCTCCGGCCGTGATTGCTCTTCAGTTCCCGGGTCTCGCCCTTGCGGATCCAGCCACACGCCGCGTGCGCCGTGTACGAAGGGTGGGTCCCATCGGCGAAATACAGCGGCGTCTCGTCGTTGGCCGCCTGCATCAACGGACCGAGAACCTGTTCCACGAATTTCCGCTGCACCGCTTCCTCAGCTTTCGCCGGCACCTTTTTCGGCATCTTGTAGACGAACCCCAGCCGCTTCAGCAGTTTGGCCATCGCGTGCGGCGTGTAGTCCACCTCAAAGCTGCGCTGCACAAAGGCACACACCGCTTTCGCCGTCATATAAAGACGTGCGTCGAGTTCCGCTCCCAGCGCCGCAAGCTGTTCTTCGTTGAGGTCGCATGCGGCGCCCTCGTAGTTCAGCCGTTCCAGCCCGGCGACGCCGGACGCCTGATACCGCCGGTGGTGCTCGCGGACCGTCTCGGCGTCGATGAACACAGCGTTGGCGATTTGCTCGGCGTTCCAGCCATCGTCCAGCAGCAGCAGCGCGTTCATCCGCCGGTGCACCGTGCTTGGCGTCTGGCGGCGCATCATCCGCAGCAGGTGCGCCCGGTCCTCTGGGCTGAGAATCGCTCCGCTCATGAGGCATGAGAGAATCCGGGTTCCGGACCGATTCCTAGCCCCCCAAGGCAGATTTTTTCGGAGTCGGGGTATACCTGACGGTTCATCCCCCTTTTCAGGCGGAGCTCGCCGCGATTCTGGCCGCGGCTGGCCACGTCGCGGAAGGTCTGATCGAGATCGACGAGGCCCTGCGCCGGGCGACGGAGATGGATTACCGCTGGATCGTACCGGAAATCCTGAGGGTCAAAGGCGAATTGCTCCTCCAGCAGGGCGCGGACGACCCTGCGCTCATCGCCGATATGTTTGACCAATCGATGAGGCTGGCGCGCGAGCAGCAGGCGCTTTATTGGGAGCTGTGCACCGCGACGAGTCTGGCGGAGGTTCTGCAAAGTCAACGCAGGCATGCGGAGGCGCGTGCAGTGCTCGCCCCGGTATGTGGTCGTTTCTTGCAAGGCTTTTCTGTGTCGCGAGTCAAACGAGCCATGGCTTTGCTGGACCGATTGGCGTAATGAGACACTCCCCAAGACGGCCGGTTTCTCACCTCGCCGCCCGCCCGGCGAGCCTACTTCGCCAGCACTCGCGCCAGATCCAGCAATTCCGTATCCACGCCCTTGATCCGCCCGACCACCTCCGCCAGCGGCGTGCGCGTGACCTCGTTCTTCTGCACGCCGATCAGCACGCCCGTCTCGCCGTCGCTCAGCGCTTTCACGGCATTCACGCCCAGCCGCGTCGCCAGCAGCCGATCGAATGCGCTGGGCGGCGCGCCGCGCACCACGTGCCCCAACGTCGTGGCGCGCAGTTCGAACCCGGAGCGCTGCGTCTCAGCCTCGAAATATGCCAGGATCTTGCTGGTATTTTCCTTCACGCCCTCGGCAATCACCACGATCGCGTGCGTCTTGCCGCGTTCATACGCCGCGCGCAGCCGCTGTGCGATCTCGCTGGCCGGCACTTCGAATTCGGGAATTGAAATCACCTCGGCGCCGCCCGCCAGCCCGGCCATGATCGCCAGATAGCCGCAGTCCCGTCCCATCGTTTCCACCAGGAACGCGCGGTTATGGGAGGAACCCGTGGTGCGCAGGTGGTCGATCGCCTCCAGCGTGACGTTGATCGCGGTATCGCAACCGATGGTGATGTCGGTCCCCAGCAGGTCGTTGTCGATGGTGGAGGCGATGCCGACCACATGCACGCCAAGCTCGCTCAACTTCCAGGATCCGGTCTGCGAGCCGTTGCCGCCGATCACCACCACGCCGTCGATGCCGCGCTGCGCCAGGTTGCGCAACGCCTTGGACCGCCCGCTCTCCTCGCGGAACTCGGCGCAGCGCGCGCTGCCGAGGAACGTGCCGCCAACCTGGATGATGCCGCCGACATCGCGCGCGCTGAGTTCGCGGAACTGCCCATCCACCAGACCCTGCCAGCCCTGGCGGATCCCATGCACCGTCATGCCCAGATCGAGCGCACTGCGTGTCACGGCGCGAATGGCCGCGTTCATGCCGGGGGCATCGCCGCCGCTGGTCAGGACCGCGATATGTTTCATAAAACCAAGTTTATGACCGGCCGCTGCGCTCAGTCCACCGAATTAATCGGCTTCGCCCGGTCCTGCCGATCGGAAAGGCCGGTCGGCCATCAACGCGCGGGAGACGGCGAAAACCTGCCCTGGGACATGGCTGACACACCTACCGAGACTATTTCAAGGCTCTTCAACCCCCTCCATACTGCGCCATGATGCCGCCAAGGCCTGGGGGGAACAGACTATGGGCGTCCTGCTTGGATTTTTGCCGTTCGTGGCCTTCGCGGCGCTGAGCGGTGCACTCGGCGCCACGGGCGCGTTGATCGCCGGCGCGGCGGTGTCGGCAGCGCTGATCGTACGTGGCCGTCTCAAGGGCGGCTCCTGGAAGATTCTTGAACTCGGCACCTTCATCTTGTTTTGCGCCGTTGCGATCGCCATGGCGCTTGCCGGCGGCACGCTGTCGGTGATTGGAGTCCGACTCTGCGTCGATATCGGTTTGCTTGGCATCGTGCTGGTGTCGCTGGCCGTGGGCCGTCCATTCACACTGGAATACGCCAGGGAGCAGGTGGCGCCGGAGCATTGGGGGTCACCGGTTTTCCTGCGCGCGAACATTGTCATCACGTCTGGCTGGGCGGTCGCGTTTCTGGTCATGGTGCTGGCCGAGACCGCCTTGCTCTGCGTCCCTGCTCTGCCGCCGGCAGTCGGTGTACTGGCAATCATTGCGGCCTTGCTCGGCGGTGTCGTCTTCACGCGATGGTACGCGAAGGTCGGCCAGGCGGCCGCCCGCCAGGCCCGCGCTGAATTGCCGCGCTGACCGTTACCAGATTCGTTGACCGTCGCCAGCTTCCTCGGTGGCGCGCGAAAAGCGTGGCGGGCGGGGCGTGCCCCGGACTTGAGGCACGCACCGCCCGCCAAAACGCCGCGCCTGCAAGGTCAGGCCAGGACCAGCTTCGGATCCAGTACTTTGCCCTTGGTCTCCGGGCCGGCGAGCACGGCCAGGATGAAGCTGAACGCGCCGCAGCAGGTGCCGATCAGCATGGAGATGCCGAAGCCGACGCCGTAGTTGCTGGCGATGCCGGTCAGGATCAGCGGCACGAACCCAGCGCAGAACGACCCGATGTGATAGACGAAGGCGCCCGCGGTGGCGCGCACCTCGGTGGGGAAACGTTCGGCGAGGTAGCTTGGGTTCTGGCCGTAGATCGCCTGGCCGAACAAGCCTTGCAGGGTGAAGCCGACGATGATCAGCGTCAGGCTATGCGACAGCAGGTAGATCGGCGCGATGCAGATTGCGATGGCGGCCGGGATGATCATCGACCAGCGCCGGCCGATCCGATCCGCCAGATGGCCCCAGAAGCCCATCGCCAGGAACGCCAGCAGGTTCGCCAGCGCGACGGGCGTGGCGACGAGCGCCGGGCTCAGGTGCAGGTCCTTCTGCAGATGCGTCGCGAACAATGCGTTGATCGAGTAGTAAACGATGAAGCCGCTGATCATCCACCAGCACGCGGTCAGCGTGTTGCCCAGCACCGCGGGCTTGAAGATGCTGAACAACGGCGTGTGCATCTGCCGGTTTTCCGCATTTTGCGTCGCCCTGTTCTGCTGCCACACCTCCGGCTCTTTGACGTAGAATCGCACGTAGACGACGGCGAGCGCCGGCAGGATGCCGATCCACAGCATGCCGCGCCAGCCGATGGAATTGAACAGCAGGCCGTAGATCAGGCTGGCGATCAGGAAGCCCAGGCTCCACGAACCTTGCAGGATGCCACTCATGAATCCGCGCGAGCGGGCGGGCCAGGATTCCATCGCGAGCGCGGCGCCGGCGGGCCATTCGCCCCCCATGCCGAGTCCGAGCAAGCCGCGGAACAGGAACAAGACTGCGAAGCTGGGCGAGAAGCCGGCGGCGAAGTTGCACAGCGAATAGAGCAGGATGGAAACCATCAGCGGGGTCTTGCGGCCGATGCGGTCCGCGATCCAGCCGGAAGTGACGGCGCCGACCAGGCGCAACCACAGCGTGACCGACAGCACGAAGGCGACGGCGGTCAACGGCACGCCGAACTCTTTCGAGATCGGCACCATGATCAGCAGGAACATGGTGAAATCGAACGCATCGAGCGTCCAGCCAAGCCAGCCCGCAACCCAGGCCAGCCATTGATCCTTGGTGGGTTCGCGATACCAGGGGACCAATGCCCCGGCGGACGTGGAGCCTGCGGCAGCACTCATTTCGAAACAAAGCCTCCCGTTCATTGTGCGGCCGTTGCGGCACAAGAGAGGGAATTGCCGGGCGGACTTCCTGCGCCGCGACCGGTTCCTCTGCGGCGCCGTGCTGGCCCGAGGACGCAGCCGTCGTCCACGATAGATACGGCTGCAACGATCGCAGGCTAGCGAGGTAGTCTGCGTTATACAAGGCAGACTTGCGTCGCGCGGGACGCAAATTTGAAACCCCTGCTTGACAGGCGGGTACTTTGTAAGGTTTTTCCTGTCACTTTCTCGTTTGCCCTACGAATGGTGTTCCCTTGCCCTGCGCGGGTATGAGACAGGCAGCCCTGTCCGATCAGCACGCGGAACGCTGACGGGTTCCTCAGCGCCCCGGTTGAAAGTGGGCGCCTATCGGGCGGTGTTCAGCGAGAATGGAGGACGAGATCGTCGTCACGGGGCTTGCACAGATCGAGAATGGCGCGCGGGAGGGAAGCCCGGTCATGCTGAAGGACATGGCGCGAGTGCTGCGGGTGAGGATGGAGGATCTGGTGGCGTACTCAGCGAGCAAACCCGTGAAGTTCCTCTGACAATCGCGATGTCCCGGAACCGTAGCGCACAGCTCGCCAGCAAGCGATGGTGCAGGTAATCGTGCGACAGAGCAATTGAGAACCGCCATGAGCGACTACGACACCGACATCGTGGTGTGGTCGGACCGGCAAGCAGACCTGCTCCACCGCCGCGCAGCCGGCAAGCTGGTGAACAATGCCGAGCTGAACTGGCCCAACATCGCCGAGGAGATAGATAGCGTTGGGCGAGAGCAGGTTCACGCCGTTCAATCCTTGCTATGGTAGGCTATGATTCATCGGCTTAAGATCATCGCATGGCCCCAATCTTCTTACGGTGCGGGATGGGAGGATAAAGACCGTGGATTCCGCCAGGACGCGGCGGACCGCTACACTCCCGTCATGCGACAGCGCATCGATCTCGACCACCTGCATTCACAGGCGCTGCGGCACTTGCCAAGGCAAATCGACGGTTTGCCACCAGGGCCTGTCCCTCCCGCCTGTCCGTGCAACCTTGAGCAACTCCTGGCGGTGGACTGACCGACCGTAACGATTGCGCCGAATGGAGTCCTTCAGCAGGCTATATCGCGCAGATCGAGAGTGACGTGCGGAAGGCAAGCCCGGTCATGCTGCGGGACTTGGCGCAGGTGTTGCGATGAGATGGAGGTTGGTGGCGTAGGAGAGCATGTTCCACGGTGACATTGCTTGCATTAACGGCTGGCTCTCCCCGTGAGTTTCGGTGGTTAGGAGCAACGACTCGGCCATGGGCAATACGGTCCTGGGTGGTGTCGGAATTTCCTCATTCTGCTGCACTGACAACGAGTTCCAAACTACATTACCCAATGATAATAATAGCTCAACGACAATCACAAGAGATTTCCAGATCCTTCCCCCATGCCATTAAAGCATCCGCTGCAAAATCAACTTCTGCACATCAGACGTCCCCTCATAAATCTGGCAAACCCGCACGTCGCGATAGATCCGCTCCACCGGATAGTCCGCCAGATACCCATACCCCCCCAACGTCTGGATCGCCGTCGTGCACACCGCCTCCGCCGCCTCCGAAGCGAACAGCTTGGCCATGCATGCGGCCTCGATCGCCGGCCGCCCCTCCGCCTTCAACCGCGCCGCGTACAGCGTCATCTGCCGCGCCGCCTCCACCCGCGTCTTGGCGTCCACCAGTCGGAACCCCACCGCCTGAAAGTCGATGATCCGCCCGCCGAACGCCTTGCGTTCCTTCGCATACTCCACCGCGTAGTCCAGCGCCGCGCGCGCCATTCCGACGCTCTGCGCCGCAATGCCGATGCGCCCGCTCTCCAGCGTCGACAAGGCGATGCGGTAACCCTCCCCTTCGGCACCGATGCGCTGATCCTCCGGCACCTCCATATCGTCGAACGACAGAGCGCACGTATCCGATGCCTTCTGCCCCAGCTTCTGCTCCAGCCGAGCGACCTTGAATCCGGGCGCCGTCTTGTCCACCACGAAACACGACAGCCCCTTCTTCCCCGCCCCCGGATCGGTCACCGCGAACAATACCGTCGACCCCGGCAGCGCCGCGTTGCTGATGAACTGCTTCGCCCCGTTGATCACATAGCGGTCGCCCTTCTTCACCGCCCGCGTGCGCAGGTTCGAGGCATCCGATCCCGCCTGCGGTTCGGTCAGCGCGAACGACCCCACGGCCTCGCCGGACGCCAGAGGCCGCAGCCAGCGTTCCTTCTGCGCGTCGGTACCGTAGTGGTCGATCACCACGCAGGTCGGCGAGTTGTGCACCGACACCATTGTGGACACCGCACCGTCCCCCGCCGCGATCTCCTCCAGCACCAGCGCATAGGTCACCGGATCGATTTCCGACCCGCCCCATTGCTCCGGCGTGGTGGCGCCGAACACGCCCAATTCGCCCAGTTCCCGGATCACCTCCGGCTCGATGCGGCCGGCCTTCTCGCGCGCGGCGGCGTGCGGGGCCAGCCGCTCCTGCGCGAAGCGGCGCACCATGTCGATAACCAGCGAGTCGGCGGACGGCGGCAGATGATCGGGCATGGCAGTGCACCCCGGGGTTGATGCTGCCTTCAGCAGCGACCCGCCACGGCGAACGGGTCTTCCACTGAACCACGTACCACGGCGGCGAGCAGACGCAAGGCGTCGGCGCCGCCCATATCAGTCAGCGCGCCGGCTTCGATTTCCTCGGCCAGCAGTTCGGCCTGGCCGGCGATGGTTTGCGCGGCGCGGTGCAGCGCGGCACGCGCCAGGGTCAGTTGGATATCATCCGAAAGTACGTGCCAATCGGCGGGCATGAGGACGCTCCTGTGAGCCTGGCCGTTTTGGCGGGTGGATCGGCGCGGCAAGGTTTGCTTCCCGTGCCGGTTAACAGAACGTTACCAGAACGCCGGCGAATTTACCAGACCCCCGCACGTCCCAAGAAAGCGAGGAAACCCAGCACCCGATGCCTCGCACGCCTGGCGAGACGGCGCTGTCGAGACCGCGCTGGCGAGACGCCCCTAGCGCATACCGTAGAGCGACGCCGCGTTGTCCCAGGAAATCCGCTGCGCCACCGCGGGCGGCAACTGCGCCGCGATCCGCCGGTAGCGGCCGATGATATGCGGATAGACATCCCAGCCCACATGTCCCGTCGGATGGGCGTCCGAGGCGAACATCAGGCGATCGGCGTATTTCAGCAATACCGCGCGCCAGTCGGGCCGCAGCGTGCCGCAGTCGTCGATCATGGGCGGCCCCAGCATCGCCTGCTTGGCGGGATCGACGAACCTGTAGCGGCCATCGACCACGTGCGAAATGGTAGCCCAGAGATTGGGATGCGCGGACAGCAGCCGGTCCGCCTTGTCCGGTGACCCATAGGCCAGGCTGGACAACACGAAGATCTGCTGCGGCCAAGTGGCGTAGAGTTGGTCGAACCGCGGCAGGTCGCGCTGCCAGTTCCACGCCTCCCAATGGGTCATCAACGGCACGGAATGATCCTTGATGCCGGCCAGCAACCGCGCTGTCCCCGGTGCCAAAGGATCGACGTAAACCACGCCGCCCGGAGTCGGCCGATTGTCTGGCTTGTCGGCGTGGCTGTAGAGAATCTCCCCAATGAACCGGTACAGCCCGCTTCTTACCCCGGTGATGGTGTCGGCAACGTAGCCCGGCGGCAGGTCGCCGCCTCGAATGAAGCCGATCTTGGGCGCACCGAGCACGACCAGGTCGGGATGCGCCCGCGCCGCCGCCTGCACCACATAGGCGGTTACCTCTCTCCCCGCATGACTGTCTGCGAACCACGCAACGCGGCGCACGCCGGAGCCCGGCAGCGCGTCGAGCAAGCCCTGCACCTGCGGATTCCAGGCCTGCACGGCAGCGTCGAAGATCGGGCCATGGTGCGGTGGCGGCAAGGCGGGGCAGTCTGCGGCGCGGCCCAGGCGCGGCAGCGTCGAGAGAAGCGCCCCGGCCATGACGCCGCGTCGCCGGATGGCGGTCCCGGCCGAGTGTCCCACGATCCCGGCGCCGGCAGTGCGTCGCGGCACGCCGCCGGCGACGCAAGGGGCCGCCAAAGGCTCGCCGCCGCGGCTCTTGTCGCCGCGGCGATCACCCGCCCCGACGGTCATCCCCGGCCTGGTCGCGATTTGCCATCTATACCAGCGTCACCTGCACCGGCGGCAGCGGCGCAAACTCCACCGTGACGCGCGCCGGGCCGGTCAGCCAGACCGGCGGCGTAACGCTGCCCAGCATCACCACCTGTCCTGCCTTCAGCCCGCCGAACGCCTCGGCCACCGATGACCCCGCCAGCCAGGCCAGGCAATTGAACGGGTGTCCCATCAGGTCGGCGCCGACGCCCTCATCGCGCACATGGCCATCGACGATCAGCCGGCCCCGCAGCGCCGCGATGTCGAGCTCCCGCCAGTCGCCGCTGCCCGGCTCACCGATCGCCGCCGCCGCGTGATAGACCTGATCGCCGATCATCGTCGCCGTGCCGACCTGGGCGAGATCGGTGTAGCGGTTCTCCACCAGCTCGATCCCCGCCACCAGCTCGCCCACCGCTTCGGCCGCTTCCTCCATGGTGCGGACACCGTGGGGCAGGTCGCGCGCCAAGCGCACGGCCAGTTCACACTCCACGCCGGGGCGCTGGAAATCGGCGAAACGCAACGTGGCGCCGCTGCGATGCAGCCCGCCGGTGGACATGAAGCCGGCCGCCGGGCCGCTCAGCCCCAGGTATTCCTGCATCCGCTTCGCGGTGGCCCCTATCTTGAACCCGCCCGGCGCGGCCGGCCCATGGCGCCGCCACAACGCGTACTGCACGGCCGCGCCCTCGCGTTCGGTACGCGGGGCAATGGCGTGCGCCAGAGGCTCGACCAGCCGGCGGCCCTGGCGCGCTTCATGCAGTGCGGCGGCGGCCTGCTGCGGATCGTAGTCGCTCATCGCTGCGCCTCCGGTTTGCGGCTGAGTTCATACAGCGCCACCGCCGCGGCGGCGGACACGTTCAGGCTGCCGATGGCGCCGCGCATCGCGAAGCCGGCGATCTCATCGCAGGTCTCCCGGGTCAGGCGGCGCAGGCCGCTTCCCTCGGCACCAAGCACCAGCGCCACGCGCCGTCCCGCCAGCGCCGGTCCGGCCAGCGTGCCGCCGCCCGCATCCAGCCCGACGACCCAAACATTCGCGGCCTTCAACGCGATCAGCGTGCGCGCGATGTTCACCGCGCGCAGCAGCGGCATGGTCTCCAGCGCGCCGGAGGCGGCCTTTGCCAGCGCCCCGGTTTCCTCCGGCGCGTTGCGGTCCTGGGTAATCACCGCCGCCGCCCCGAACGACTCCGCGGACCGCATGATCGCCCCGACATTGCGCGGGTCGGTCACCTGGTCCAGCACGACGATCGGCCCCTGCCGGTCCAGCGCCGCTTGCAACGGCGGCGGCGCCAGCGGGTCGGCGAGCAAAGCCGCGCCCTGGTGCGCGATGTCCCGCCCAAGCAACTGGTCCAGCCGGCCGCGGTCCACGCGTTCCGGCTGCAACGGCCAGGGCTGCGGCAGGCGTTGGATAAGGGCGGCTTCGCCTTCCTCGGTCACCACCAGCCGGCGCAGTCGCCGGGCGGGATTGGCGAGCGCCGCCGCCACCGCGTGCAACCCATAGAGCCACAGAGTGCCACGTGGCGTCTCGGCATTATGGCGGGGGGCGTCGTGCTGTTGCGGGCGCTGGAATGGTCGCTGCTGGCCGTCGCCCCGGTGCGGGCGATGAAAGTCGCTGCCTTGCCCATGCGGGCGCTGCCCGCGCTGGTCCTGGTCGCGCGCGCGCTGGCCGCGCTGGTCCTGATCGCGCGGTCCCTGGCCGTGCTGCGGGCGAGCGCCGTGAAGCGCGTTGTTCCCCCCCGTGTTGTTCCTCCCCGCCTGGTTCCCCCCTGGGCCACGTTGGTCCTGCGCGCGGAAATCCTGCCCGCCGCTGCGTCCCTGTCCAGACGACGGGTTGCCCTGGCCATGCCGCGGCCCACCGCCGCCCGGCTGCAGCGGCCGGTCAGGTCCGCCCCGGCCCGGGCCGCGATTGAACGGCGGCCGGCCGGAGCCGCCATGGCGCGTGTCGCTCGGAGTTTTCATTTCGCACCCTATAGCGGGCGCGCACGCCGCTGCACAGGCGACGCCGGCGGCGACAGGCCACGCGCGACTCAATGGATCGAAAGCGGTCCCGCGAGATCATCCTTTGGCGGAGCAGGCGAGCCCGGTATTAAGCTGAGTACTTGTGCAGCCCGATGACCGGCGGAAATGGAAATGTACTGGTGCCTTGGCATGTATGCCTCTGCTTCCACGTGGACGTACAACCTCGTGAAGCAGATCGCCGCAACGCTGCTGCCGGACCGGCCGGTGCTGTCCCGATTCGTGGCGGACGAGCTGCCTACGCCGCAAGAAGCCGAGGCACACACCGTCGTCGTAAAGACCCATGCCTCGATCGCCTATGAAGAACTGGCGCGCCGCGCCACCGCCATCATCATCACCATCCGCGATCCCCGCGACGCGATCGCGTCCCTGCTCACGCACAACAAGGTGCCGTTCGAAATGGCGCTGAACGTGACCGAGGCAACCGCAGGCATGTGCGGTCATTTCATGTCCGATCCGCGCGCCGTGGCCCTCAAATTCGAGGACCGCTTCTTCGACGATCCCGCGACCGTCGCGCGCATTGCCGCCCGGTTTCCCGGCATGCTGTCGGACGCGGACGCCGCCCGCATCTTCGCCGCGCTGCGCCGCGGCGCGGTGGACAGCTTCATTGCCAATCTCGACGCGCTTGCCTCGGCCAAGACCGAGTTCGATGACGTGACCGGGCACTGGGACACGTACGATCCCCTCACCGGCTGGCACAAGCACCACGCCCGCCGCACCGCCGAGATCGGCCGCTGGCGCCGCGAACTGACGCCGGAGCAAGCCGTGGCGATCGAGCAGCGGCTGGGGAGATGGATGAAGCGGTTCGGCTATGCGCCGGCGCCCCCGCGGCGTGAAGCCTACACGCTGCGGATCGGCCGCTACGGGGTCATTGAATAATTCCGAGAAGCCGTGCTCCCCCGCACGCCAAGCCGGCCCGTCATGGCAGCGCGTGACCCGGCCATCCCTCCCGACCTGGTCAGCCGCCGACCAGATCGGGCGCATCGTCCGAACCGCCTCTTTCACCCAGTAACCTACGCGGACACCTCCACCTGCCCGTGCATGAACGGATGCAGCCCACACACGTAGCCAAACGTTCCCGGCCGAGTGAACGTGTAGCTGAACGAGTCATCCGTATCCATCGCATGCGAATGCACATTCAACGCCGGACAGACGATGCTGTGCGGAATGTCGTCGTGATTCGTCCATGTGACGGTGGTTCCCGCCTTCACTTGCAGCACCGGCGGGACGAAGGTGAAATTATCCACCGTCACCTTGCCGCTGTCGTCCGCGCGGCCCGCGCGCACCGCCACCACTGCGGCCAACGCCCCAATCCCGGCGCCCGCCGCATGGCGCAGCACCGTCCGCCGGGCCAGCCGGCCCGGTTGCAAAGCCTCCGTCATGTCAGCCCCCGTCAGCCGGCCAATGGCGTATCGACGATCGCCAGCGGCGCGCGCGACGACACCAGGCTGATCTGCGCGACCCCCAGATAGTGCCGCAGCTCGCCGGCCGGCACTTTCATCGGTCCCGGCGATGGCGCTGTCCCCGGCGCCGGCTGCGGAAATGCGGTTGACCGCGCCGTATGAAACGCCACGTGCCCTTCCACCTTTTGCAGCACCTGGTGGATATGGCCGTTCAGGATCGTCACCGAGCCGAACCGCTTCAGATAGCTCAGTGCCTGCGCGCCGTCGGCGGTGCCCCAGCCCCAGGGCTGATACGCGATCCACAGCGGCACATGCGCAAACACGACGATGGGCGTGCTGGCCGACAGGCCTTTCACGTCGCGTTCCAGCCATTCGAGTTGCTCATGGCCGAAATCGCCCAGCCCGTTGCCCTTCAAATTCACCACGTTCACCATGGCGATGAAGTGCACCCCGCCGGCATCGAAGCTGTACCAGCCGTCGCCCCGGCTGCCCTTGCCGAAATGGTTCAAATAAGATTTGCCGCCCTCTTCCAGGATGTCATGCTCGCCGGGCACCGTGTAGGTGGCCAGCTTCGTGTCGCTCAGAAGCTGCCGCGCGGTATCGAACTGCGCCGGCTTCGACAGATGCGTGATGTCGCCGGTATGGATCATGAAGGCCGGAGATCCGGGCAGCGCCGCGACATCCTTCAACGCCTCCTGCAGCGTCGTGGCGGTGTTGGGATTGGCCGGCTTGTCAAATCCCAGATGGCTGTCGCTGATCTGCACGAAATTGAACCCGGTGGTGGCCGCTTCCGCGCTGCCGATCAGCCGGGAACGCGGCACGCCGCCGGCGACGGTCCACACCATCGCAGTGCCGGCCCAGGTCATGCATTTCAGAAAGTGGCGGCGGTCGCCGCCGCCCTGGATGGTATCGTTCATCGTCGTCCCGTGCTCCTCATGGTCCCACAGCGCCGCCCTTCGCGGCCCGCGCTGCCAAGACCCGAGCCGCCTCCCCCGCATTCCCGAAATCCGCGGAATATTTCTTGGCATCGGATGGGAATAGGATGCCGCGACCGGCGGTATCACCCCCATCGCCGGACACAGGATGCAGCCCTTGCCGCAGCAGGACCGCAAACGCCGATTCGAATTGCTCGCGCTGCCGCATCTCGATGCCGCATTCAATCTCGCGCGCTGGCTGGCGGGGAATGCGGCGGACGCGGAAGACGTGGTGCAGGAAGCCTATCTCCGCGCGTTCCGCTATTTCGATGCCTACCAGGGAGGGGATTTTCGCGTGTGGCTGCTGACCATCGTGCGCAACTGCTTCTTCACCTGGGCACGGGAGAACCGTTCCAACCGCCTGGTGTTTCAGCCGGACGCTTCGCTCGGTGACACCGCCGAGACCGAAACCACGGCCTGGGGCGCGCCGCCACGCGATCCCGAATCCCTGCTGCTGGAACGCCTCGACAGCCAGGCCCTGTCACGCCTGGTGCAACGCCTGCCCGCGGAATATCGCGAGGTGCTGTTGCTGCGCGAGGTGGAAGACCTTGCCTATAAGGACATCGCCGCGGTGATCGGCGCGCCGATCGGCACGGTGATGTCGCGCCTGTCCCGCGCGCGCCTGGCGTTGCGCAAATTATGGTTCGACGCCGAACCGGCGGAGACCGGCCGTGCAGTGTGATCGCGCACAACGGCTCCTGCCGCGGCTGGTCGATGGCGAATTGAACCCGCTGTGCCGCCGGATTGTCGCGCGCCACATTGCGCACTGCGCCGCATGCGCGCGGCAGGTGGAGGAATTGCAGACGATGCAGGCCGCGTTGCGCAACGATCTGCCCTATCACCGCGCCCCGCCGACGCTCGCCGCACGCATCGGCGCGATGCTCCCGCGCGAGGACGTGCCGCTGCCATCGCGTTCCCGCTGGCGGATGCCGGCGCTCACGTTCGGCGGGGCAGGGGTTGCAGGCGCGCTGGCCGGGGTGGCGCTGACACTCGCGCTGGTGAGTGGCAGCGGATCGAACGATGCAGCGGTGCGCAGCGTGATCGACGCGGCGATCCGTTCCCGCATGGCGGACCATTTGACCGATGTGCCGACCAGCGACCAGCACACGGTGAAGCCATGGCTGTCGGCGCGGCTGGATCTGTCGCCCTCGGTGCCGGAACTGAAAGACCGCGGCTTCGCGCTGGTCGGCGGCCGGCTGGATTACGTGGACGGGCATCCGGCTGCGGCCGTGGTGTATCGGCACGCGCAGCACATCATCAACCTGTTTGCCTGGGCATCGCCGGGAACGGCGAACACCGGGTTCCAGACCGAATCGCGGCAGGGATTCAACGTGGTGAACTGGCGGCACGACGGAATCACCTACTACGCGGTCTCGGATCTGGAGGCGGATCAGCTTGCGTTATTCGCCAGGCTGGTGGCCCGGAGTTAGTGCAGTATGATACCAGCCCGCGATATGGCTGACTCGCGATCGCGGGCCAGATGTCATTGCGAGGCGCAAAGCGCCGAAGCAATCTCCGCCGAGCGGCGCGCGATAAAATTTTACGCTCTTGTCGCGAAAGCTTGTGGCTCTCGTTCGTATTTGTGCCGAAGGGCGACTGCCCTCGAAGCCAACGAAATCGACACCAAACGGCGCAATCGCCAACATGCAGAGCTTCGTGGTTACCGAAACCGTGTGGAATTACTGTTGTCCCGCCCCGGCGTCCATCCGCGACAGCACCTGGTCGAACGGTGCAGTCGAAACCCGGAAATCGCCGCGGAATGGGTTGCTGAGCGCGATAATCAGGATCAGCACCAGGGCGCCGGACGCCGCCAGCACACTCGACATTGCGAGCTGCATCCGCAGGCTCGGCGCACCAAGGAACGAACCGAACGCCACCGTCAGAGCGCCACCGGCGATCACTACAAACCAGACGATGCCCGGAATGGCGGTCTGAGCCGCGAGCAATCTCTCCTGCCTTGCGTCCCATAGCCGCTCGAGCGTCTGCAGCAGCAGCGAATGCACGTCGCCATCAGCCTGGCCAGACGGATGCAGAGCGAGCGCCATCCTGTTCAATCCGTTGAGATAGATCGAGTCCGGATCGACCATGCGTCCTTCCGCCTGCGCCGGCCATTCGACGGTCACGACACGTCGCGCATACCCCACGATCTCGTTCCGGATCGACGCCTTTTCGGGATCCGTAAAACCCGCTGACAGATTGTAGACGTCACCGACCAGCGCCGCCTCGGCATAGGTGGCCGCCTTCGCCCTGTTGTAGCCTTCCCATGCGAGCATGGCGACAAACGCCAATAGCACCGCGTACGTCACGCCGATGATCGAGAAGATCGCAGCCGCTACATCGTTGTGCCGCTGTCGAAGCTCGATCGGCAGCAGCCGGCGCGCGCAAAGTTCGAGCACGACAGCACCGAACACAGCGGCACCCACCAGCAGCAGTCCGACGGCCCAGATCGGGTAATGGTAAACCATATTCGGGTTCATGACGAAGCGCATCATAGTACCTCTGTTCCAGCTCACGCGAGGCATGCGCGGAAGGAACCCCTCCGCGCGGCTGCGATCGGCGCGCTAGCGCAGCTTGCCTGCCTGCCTCACGGTGTTGCAGACCGCGGGAGATGTCGGGAAAGGTCAGGATCGCAAGTTGAAATCGTAGGACGCGAGCGACCACCCGGCCAGGGCAATGCAGACAAGATAGGTCGTATAGTGCCGCCCAACGAAAGGCGCAGACGACCCGGTGCGCGCCGCATCCCCGTCCCGCATGGCATCCGTGGCGATTCACCTTCCGGCTGTCATTGCTCTGATTGTCCGTTGAAGATCGGCAACATCAGAGGACGATGGACCGCGCAAACCGGCCAGCTCGCAGCGGCTTGAACAAGGCCGCACATTGGACAGCCATCGTTTGACCATGGCGCAGAAAGCACGGCGGATCGCCTGGAGCACGGGGGATCGCCTGGTCCCGAGCGCGACGCCCCGCGCCGTAGCCGCGTCACGCGCTTGCCGGCACCACCCGCGCCGTCATCATCTCCGCCGCCCGCAGCACCGCCAGCATCACCTCGCGCCCGGCCTTTTCCTCGGTCAGCGCCCGGTGCAGATCGTCCACCCCCGCGATCGGTAAACCATCCAGCGCCACGACCACATCCCCCGTCTTCAGGTCGCTGCGTGCCGCCGGACCGTCCGGCAACAGCTCCGCCACCATGACGCCGCTCGCCTGGATCAGCCCGTGCCGCCGGCGCAGGCGCACATCCAGAGGCACCGTCTGCCCCGACACCCCCAGCCGCGCACGCCGCACCCGCCCGTCGCGCATCAGCCGCGTGGCGACCCAGATCGCGGTGTCGATGCCGATCGCGAAGCAGATGCCCTGGGCCGGCGCGATCATCGCGGTGTTGATGCCCACCACCTTGGCGCCCATTGGGCCGCCGCCCGCCACCAGCGGCCCGCCGGAATTGCCCGGGTTCAGCGGCGCGTCGGTCTGGATCACGCTGTCCACCATGTGCCCGGACCGCGTGCGCAGCGTGCGGCCCAGCGCACTGACAATGCCCGCCGTCACAGTGCAGGTGAAGCCCAGGGGATTGCCGATCGCCACCACCAACTGCCCAACGCGCAAACCCGCCGAGCTCCCCAGCGCCGCATGCGGCAGCCCGTCCGCCGCCAGCCGCAGCGCCGCGGTGTCGGTCGGCGGATCGTCGCCGACCAGCGTGGCATCCACTGAGCGCCCATCCGTCAGCGACGCTCGTAGCCTCTGCGCCCCCGCCACCACATGACTGTTCGTCAGCACATAGCCGTCCGGCGTGTAGATGACGCCGGACCCCTGGCCGCGCGGCCGCCCCTTCGCGTCCAGCACGGCGATGTGCACCACGGCGGGGCCGACGCGGTCGAACGCCTCCACAACCCGCGCCGAATAGGGGTCGAGCCCACTGGTACTGGGATCGAGCCCACCGTTACTGGGGTTGAGCGCACCGGTATCGTCGAGTGGCATGGCAGGATTCCCTTTCGCGCCCCAAATGGGGACTGCCGGGCCGCGAGCCGACCCGGCCGAACAGCCGGGGGCGCTGCCGGTCATCCGGCCGATGCCGCGGTGGCGCGGCACGGCGCAGTGTGAGGGCAGACACGCAACCGGCCTTGGAGAGCCCTGAATGACCGACGTTCTTGACCAGATTTCTACCCTGTTCGCCGACCGGGTTGCCGCGGTGGCCCCCTGCGTCGTCGCCATCGGCACCGGCCGCCGCCACGCAAGCGGCATTCTGTGGCGCCCGGACGTGGTGGTGGCCTCGGCGCAGACGCTGCCCGACCGCGCGGATTTCACCCTCCGCCGCGCCGGCGCGGAATTCACCGCGAAGCTGGCCGGTCGCGACCCCGGGACCAACGTGGCGGCCCTGCGGCTGGCCGCGCCGATCGAGGCCGCGCTGCTCTCCGCCGCACCCGCCCCGCGCGTCGGCAGCCTGGTGGTGGCGGTAGGGGCCGACGATACCGGCGCCCCGACCGGACGGCTGGCGATGGTGCACGCCACCGGCCCCGCCTGGCACAGCCAGGCCGGCGGCCGCATCGACGCGTTGCTGCGGCTGGACGTTCGCCTGGGTGCGGACGAGGGCGGGCCGGTGCTGGACGCGGCAGGGCGGTTGCTCGGCATGTCCACGGCCGGGCCGCGCCGTCGCGCCCTGGCGATCCCCGCCGCGACGATCGACCGCGTGCTCGACCCGCTGCTGGCCGAGGGACGGGTGGCGCGCGGCTGGCTTGGGGTCGGGCTGCAGCCGGTGATGGTGCCGGAGACGCTACGTGCGGCGGCGGGCCAGGACAGCGGCATGATGGTAATGAGTCTCGCCGCCGGCGGCCCGGCCGCGGCAGCCGGCGTGCTGCCCGGCGACATCCTGCTGGATCTGGACGGCACGCCGGTACGCCGCATGCGGGCCCTGGCCGCTGCCATGGGGCCGGAGGCGATCGGCAAAAGCGTGGCGCTGCGGCTGCTGCGCGCGGGTGCGGTGCAGACGCTGGCGGTGACGATCGCGGCCCGTCCGGCCGCATGACAGACCCGTCGGGTGACGATCGGTTGCTGCCAGGCCGCGTGAGTGCGGCGGGCGTGAGCGGGGCCGGCCTGCAGGTGCGCCTGGCGGTGACGGACCCCGTACGTCGGCGCGGCCTGGCCGCAATGCTGGCCGCGGCCGGCCACGCCGTTGCCGACGAAGCGGCTGATGTCGTGCTGTGCGACCTGCTGTCCGGCAGCACACCGCCGCCCGAGGCCGAGGCGCCGGTGCTGGCCCTCACCGACGGCCCGGCCCCGGACCACCTCGCGGGTGTGCTGCCGCGGTCGGTGGAGCCGGCGCAGCTCGACGCCGCGTTGCGCGCGGTGGCGGCGGGGTTGGTGGTGCGCGCGCCGGGTTCCGCTTTGGTGCCCGGCTTTGGCGCCGCCGAGGACACGCCGCCGCTGACACCGCGGGAAGTGGAGGTGCTGGCGCTGGTCGGTCAGGGATTCACCAACAAGGCGGTGGCGCGGCGGCTGGGGATTTCCGTGCACACCGTGAAGTTCCATCTGGAGGCATTGTTCTCCAAGCTGGACGCGACCAGCCGGGCGGAGGCGGTGGCGAAGGGACTGCGCGGCGGGGTGATCGAGATATAGCCGATCGGCACGGGCCAGTGAATCGCGACTCTTGTCGGCTGTTGTGCGACGCTACTCGTATCAAGCGCGAAGATGTCATCGCCGCACTGCGCCAACACCAGGCCGATCTGAGACGATTGGGCGTCGAAAGCCTTTACTTGTTCGGGTCCACCGCAAGGGACGAGGCGCGGCAGGATTCCGACGTCGATCTGTTCTTTGATTACAAAAAGGGCAAGCTCGGCCTGTTGGAAGTGATCGGTATCGAAGAACCGGCCTCGCAGATGCTTGGCTGCAAAGCCGATGCCACGCCGAGAACCAGCATCAACCGGTATATCCGCCCCTATGCCGAGAAAGACCCGCTTCGCGTGTTTCTGATGCCAGGAAAATCGCAACTGCCGCAGGCGTTTGATCTTGACCCGGGGATCACCAGGCCATCTGCTCGAGCAGATTGGACTGTGCTATACTGCGGCAAATGGGCGGCGCCACGGCAACGCGGCGGTGGCCCTTCGCCGTGAACTCTGACACCGGAAACCGGACGCTTCCTCGCCAAGGCGCGCAGTTGCTCGGCGAAGCCGACGCCATGTTCGGCATCCAACTCAACGAGGCGGCAGGGCGCACCGTAAAGACGGAATTTCATCGGCTCGTCAGAGGCGATACGCGCGTCGATGACGAAATTGCGTGACTTCCTTGGCTTCGCCTACAACCTGAAGGCCATTGCCGACTATCACGTTGGCCCCGGCTCTGAGGTGCCGCCGGAGTTGGCAGCGGAGGCAGCCGTCATGGGTTCTGACCGCGTATCCCGTTCTCTGCGAGATCAACGCTTGCGCGGCGTGAAAACCCGGCAAGGCGATTGGGATCGCCAAGCGCTTTGTCGCTAAGACGGCCGAACTGGTGGAGGACGCCGAAGGCAGAGCAGGCTGATTCAACACCTCGTGGGGCGCGTCAGGTGACGCAAGTACAGCCGCATGTTGTTGTGTGCCGCAGAAGGTCGCTTTATGGTATGTCGGCGCCGCTAGGGATAGGGAGGCACGCCGGGAATTGATGATTTTTCAGGATCGGACCGCTGAACTTTTAGCAATCGAGTAGTAAGAGGGAACGTCGCTCTGTGGGTTCTCCATCACCTCGAATCCAGCGCCATTTTCCGTGAGGATCATCAATACCGTCGCCCGTTCGTTCGAGGATGCAAGCAAGATTGGCACAGTTTCACCGTTTCGACTCCGTGTCACATCACCTTCGATCGCACAGCCGCGTATTCTACCATGATATTCTATGTTCATTTCATCTGACGGCGGTCGGTTCACACCGTAGAGCGACATCGCGCCTAGGGCATTCCTAGGTTGCTTGTACGCTCCCTTGGCGACCAGTGTGCCGTCAGTAATTGTCATGCTGAGAATGCAATTCGGGCCTTGCCACAATGGCGCGACATCAACAGGCCAACTCCGCATTGCAGCATGTCCTAAGCGTCTATAGAATTCACTCTTTCGCCTGGCTTTCGTGAGGATGTCGGTTTCCTTTTGATCCTCCGCGCGCCGGACTGCTCCTACTGTTGCGAGGACGCGGCCGACGTTGTCATTGAACCCTTCAATCTTCATTGCCGCACGGCACCGCTGCTCCGCTTCCTTTAAAAAACCTGCCCTAATCAGCGATCGGGCCATATTGCTCGTAGCAAGAGTTTCGCCAAGTGCCTCAGCTCTCTCGAAAGCTGTGATCGACCTTGCCGGTAAGAAAAGCTTTTCTGTCGCCACTCCAATGTTGTTCCATGTGTCACTGCCACGATCCTGAATTCTCAGATAATGAAGCAAGCACAGGTCGTTGTTGCCGCATTCTCCGTGCTTGAGGGCAAGCTGAAATATCATTCTAGCATTGTCGGGGTTTATTTCTGTAAGCCGTTCCATCGCTGCCAGACTAGCTTGATTGTCATGCAACTTTTCGGCGACTTCCAGACAGGCTGACAGCACTATTACCTCATCTTCTGGGGTAGATCGCGCCGTTCCTCGCATTTCATCCAGCGTTGTTGTGGCATCGTTCGCGGCCCCATAAGTGGCGTATGCCTTGGCTGCTGCACGCAACAGAGTCAGCTTCCGAGGGTCAGACGTCTTCGATGACGCAAGTTTGTATGTCAACGCAGCGCTGTCGTGGGCATTAAAATGTTCCTCTGCCTCCGCCAGGTATTCCAATACACCAATGCTCTCGGGATGCGTTTTCGCTAGGTCCTTCAGATTTTGAAGGTTACCCCCACTGCCAAACCAAATGCGAGTACGTTCCCTGTAGGCTTGCCAAGTTATCTGATTGTCGCCCTCTGAAGCATCATCGGTCTTTAGATAATCATCGTAGATTATAGCGGCTCCATCTACGTCGCCATCCGCAAGCCTCTGCATAAGGGCGATTTCCCAATGTATGCGTTTCCAGTCCGGCTTGGGTGTATAAAAAGGACGCTCATGTGGTTCAGCCTCCTCTTTCTTGGCTTCGGCCACCGCCGTTACCGGAACAGAGGTGGATTGACGCTCTGCCAAAATGTGTGGAAACTGATTAGCAATCATCTGCTGCACCGACATAAAAGCCTTTTCGGGCGCCTCCCTATCAAACTGGATATATTCAAGATTGCCCTGAAGCTCCCCGGGTGCGCGAACTCCCTTTTCAATGATAAGCACGATTGGTATTTGCTTCCCCATAGCAAGACCAATTTCTTGGATCGCCCAATCGGAAGTCTTCCAGAGGAATTTCTGCCCCTCCGCCTGAAGTTTATGGCGGCGAAAGCCAGCTTGCTTAAGGTCTTGCTGACTAATTACGCGCTCCTTTTTCGTGCAGATACCTATGAATAGGTTTTTGTCGGATAGAATGTGCAATACCTTTTGCGCGACGTCCTTCGCCTCTGCAAGTTTCGCTGTCTCCCATGAGAAGCTGGAGTTCAATCGTCTTATCTCTTCAAAGCAGCCGAGAAATTTGCGAACAATGTCCTCGTCCTGCTCAGCAAAGCTATGCCCCACAAAAGCACGAATCTCTGTCATGAACAGACCGTTAAGGACGTAACTCTCATGCCGCGAGCCTCGAAATCGTACTGTGACTCACGTTGTAGCTGCGCGCGATGTCGCGCACCGTCTCGTCGCCGGCATCGCGTCGCCGGATCGCTTCCTTGACCTGGTGCGGCGTGAGCTTCGGCTTGCGACCGAGTTTCACGCCGCGCGCCACAGCGCGGCTGCGGCCCTCCGCCGTCCGTGCGCGGATCAGCTCACGCTCGAACTCGGCGAGGCCGCCGAGCACGGTGAGCATCAGGCGGCCGTGCGGGGTGGTGGTGTCGGCCCATATGTCGCCGAGTGAGCGGAAGCCGGCCTTCTTGCCGGCCGCGGTCGCGAGGGTGTTGAGCAGATCGTAGGTCGAGCGCGCGAGACGGTCGAGGCGCGTCACCATCAGCACATCGCCGGCGTCGAGCTGGTCGAGCGCGCGGCGGCGTTGGCGGCGGTCGGTCTTGGCTCCGCTCGCCACCTCGCGGAACACGGTCGCAGCCCCGGCCGCCCGGAGCTGGGCCACCTGGGCGGCGACGCTCTGGCCGCTGGTCGAGACTCGGGCGTAGCCGTAGATCATGGGTACGATTCTGCACCGGACTTACGTACCTGAAAAGCCCTTTCTTTTCAGCATCCTATTTTGGTGCGAAATTCTTAAATTTCGCAACATTGGACGTTCACAGTTTTGGTGTGCGTCTCGGTCGTCGCCCCCGCCGTCCGCCTGGGCGAGGGCTTTCATCGACAGCGGTCGGGTTCCGGCGGCTGTTTACCCGCACGCCGCGAAACAACGCTTGCTGCTGCCTTGCGGATTGCGTCCACGTCCGCGAGATCCTGTGGTCGCCCGGCGGCCAGCTTGGCCGCTATAAGGTCGTCGGATGAAATGAAATTCGCCTTCAATCCGCTTGCCGGGTCAATCATCCCTTCGACACGCCGTTCCCATGCGGCGTTGAAATCCACGCCGGGTAGCTCTGTGAGAATATCGACGCCAACTGCTGCGCGGCCCATGCGGAAAAACGGGCCGGGTTCCGCAAATTCGGCGGCAGTCAGCCCTTCAAGCAGCGCGCCGAATTCGGCCAAGGCCGCAAACACGGCCTTCGCGTTCTCGGCGTCAGCCTTCACAAGGACATCCAGGTCTTTCGTTGCCCGCGGCTGTGCGTGAATGGAAACCGCATAAGCTCCGACAACAAGATATTTAACGTGGTATGCGTTCAAAACGGACAAGAGTTCTTTGAAGTCGGGATACATTAGAATCCTCGCCCCGCAACGCATAATGTTCTTGGGTCAGCTCGGAGACCGCTGCAACGCGCTCATGGATAGGACGGCTCTGCCAGTAACGGTATTCGTCTGCCTTTATCTCATCAAAGTCCGTGTATCTGCGGATGGTCTTGTCCATGCCATTCTCCGGGTCAGGCGTATTATTGCACTGAGGCAGATGCCGGGGAACCTCGGATCTGCGGTCAAACGCTCTTTCGGGATCGTAGGGCCTTCGTTCGCTGCCCCATCTGGTCGCAGCAGGCGGCGACCCAAGCCTACCGTTCCCCTCAACACCCCCGCCCCTACAACCGCAGCGACGCCACGATCGGCGTCGTCCTCCCGCCATGCGCAGCCGACCACCCCACCGGATCGGCGACGAACCGCTCCAGCTCCGCATGGTCCTCGTCCCGCAACGCATCAGCCTGGCCCACCCCCAGCACGTCGCGCCACGTCGCCAGCGCGTGCAAATTGAGCCCCAGCCCCGCCAGCCGTTCCGCCGCGCCGGGAAACGTGCCGTGAAAGAACAGCGACAGCGCGTCGGACACCACCGCCCCCGCCGCACGCAGCCCGCGCGTGAAAGCCGCCTTGCTGCCGCCATCCGTCGTCAGGTCATCGACCAGCAGTACGCGTTGCCCGTCCACCGGCCCGCCTTCCACCTGCGCATTCTGCCCGATCCCCAGCGCCCGTTTGCGCACATAACGCACCTGCATGCCAAGCCGGTCCGCCAGCCAGCACGCCCAGGGAATGCCGGCGGTCTCGGCGCCGGCAATCGCATCGAACGGCAGCGGCTCTCCGAACGTGCGCCGCAGCCGCGCCACCGCCAGCGACGAGACCGCATGACGCACCACCGGATCGCCGATCAAAAGGCGGCAATCGACATAGACCGGGCTCGCCCATCCCGCCGCCAGAATGAACGGATGCTCGCGGCTGAACATGATCGCCCCCGCGTTCAGCAGCAGCT
>Ga0335075_10002869_pt1 | contig 27547 bp, 16 predicted proteins | sample Lox_Sample_24_FD_206723 | JGI IMG/M metagenome (GOLD analysis project Ga0335075, IMG submission 206723) | Soil microbial communities from Loxahatchee National Wildlife Refuge, Florida, United States - Lox_Sample_2.4 | ecosystem: Environmental > Terrestrial > Soil > Wetlands | place: USA...
ACAAAACCGTCCTGCGGGGCGGCGCCGGCATTCTCTATGGCCCGCTGCAATACGACGACTTCGGCGGATCCATGGACGCCGGTTATAAATCCAGCCCCGTTTTCCCCTCCAAGAACGGCTTCGATCCGGCCTTCCAGATCGATAGTGGATATCCCGCTTTCGCCGCGCCGCCCGATCTCGATCCGGGCCTCTACAACGGAACCTATTTGCCCGGCTCTTACATCGAAAAGGGCGCCGGCCGGCCCGCCGCAGTGTATGACTTCGATCTGCAGGTGCAGCAGCAACTCGCCACCGATCTCATCATGAGCATTGGCTTCGTCGGCAGCGAAGCCCAGAATCTCCAGGCGAACAACCAGAACATCAACAACATGCCGCTGTCGGATCTCTCTCTCGGCGACGAACTGAATTCTCCTCTGCTCAACAACACCGATGGCGTCGCAACGCCCTTCCCCGGCTACTTCAGCCTGTGGGGCAACGGCGTTACCATCCAGCAGGCTCTGCGGCCCTTCCCGCAGTATGACTTCATTGACTCCGGCTGCTGCCTCCAGGCAACTGGCCACTCCAGCTACGACGCGCTGCTGGCTTCACTCACCCGCCAGTTCCACCAGGGCCTGAGCCTGCAGATTTCCTACACGTGGCAGAAGAACCTCAACGACACCGACAGCGCCCTCCCCAACACCAACCCCGGTCAGCCTCAGGTTCAGAACCCCGCGGATCTGCATCAGGAGAAGGCCATCAGCGTCCAGGATCTGACCAATATGTTCGTGGCCAGTTACCTGTACGAACTCCCATTCGGCAAAGACAAGCCGTGGCTGAACAACGGTCCGCTCAGCTATGTCATCGGCGGCTGGAAATTCGGCGGCATTCTCCGCTATCAGGACGGCCAGCCGATAACATTCTGTTGCGCCAGCGGTCTGCCCGGTTGGGAGCAATCCATCTACTACACCTTGGTCCCCTCTGTTCCGATCAAGAGCTCTGTGTACCGCGCCGGATGGAAGAAGCTCGATCCCTTCAACACCGCCAACGGCAGCGATCCAACCGTCAACAGCCTCTTCAACGGCGCTAAGGATAACCCCGCGCCCGCCTACACGTCGGGTACCGCGCCCGCTGCCTTCATCGACCTCAACCTTGAGAAATACCGTAATGGAGGGGCCTTCAATCTCGGCAATGTGCCCCGCGTTACCAACATCCGTATGCCAAACTGGTACAACGAAGACTTCAGCCTGCTCAAGGACTTGCCAATTCACGAACAGCTGATGTTCGAGTTGAAAGCCGAATTTCTCAACGCCTTTAACCGCCATATCTACGGGACGCCCGATACCAATCCAAACGATTACGGCTACGGCATTCCGACTTATCAATCCAACAGTCCTCGCGCCGTCCAGATTACGGGCCGTTTGCGGTTCTGATCAGTGGGGCCTGCCTCAGGACCTTCATTCTCTGTTTGATCCCGCTCGGCCACGCCGATTCCTGGCCGAGCGGGTTCGCATTCGCGCCTCTTCCGCGATGAAGTTAACCTGAGGAGTCGCATTGCCGCCGGTCCAGGAGTCGAGCGTTGTGCTATCTCTCTTAGGGTTGTCACGGATTCACCGCCAGAGATTGAGGCTGTTCATCCACGGTTCGCGATCCGTCTCCGAATCGCTGTCTCGCCTGCGCCTCTCGCCCGGACTGATTCGCCCCTGCCTGTTCGCCCTCGGCGCTGCTGTCCTCTCCTCCGCTCTTGTCGCGCAAAATCCATCGCTGGAATCCCTGCTCCGCCAGGGTTCCGACGCCATGCGCTCAGGCCAGCTCGCGCAGGCCGAGGCCGCTTTCCTTCAGGCGACTCAAATAGCTCCCCGCCTCGCCCCCGCCTGGCTCGATCTGGGCCTCGCTGAGCTCAAGGGCGGCAAGCTCCCGGAAGCCATCGCCTCCATGCAGCACGCGCTCCAAATCGATCCCTCCGCGCACGGAGCGCATCTGTTTCTGGGCATCGCCGAATATCAAACCAACCACATCAGCGACTCGCTGGCCGATCTCGATCAGGCCGTCCAGGAAGACCCCGCCAATCCGCAGACGCAGCTCTGGCTCGGCCTCGTTGAGCTCAATTCCGGTCATCCCGAGAAGGCCACCGGCCCACTCGATCGTGCCGCCGAGCTTGCCCCTGACGATCTCAACATCCTCGACTACCGCGTCCAGGCGCACATGGCCGTCGCTCGCCAAAGTTACACGCGCATCTATCAGCTCGACGCCGGCTCCTGGCGCCTCCACCGGCTCAACGCGCAGATCGATGCGCAGGCCGCGCAGCACACGCAAGCGATCGACGAGTATCAGCAGGCCATAAAAATCGCCCCGAAGGAAGCCGACCTCTACGAGGGCCTCGGCTGGGAATACCGCCAGACCGGACAGATCGATCTCGCCGTAAAGGCCTTCCAGCAGCAGCTCGCGCTCACTCCCGGCAATCCCATCGCCATGTATAACCTCGCCAGCGCCGAAGTCGATGGCGGCCAGACCGCTCCGGCGATTCCGCTCCTCGAGCAGGTCGTGAAGCTCTACGGCCGGCCCACCGTCGCCGACTACTATCTCGGTCGCGCCTATGCGGCGGCCGGCAAAAACGATCTCGCCGTCGCCGAACTCCAAAAGGCCACCACGCTCTCCGGAGAAACCGAACGGCGCGCCTGGTATGGTCTCGGGCAGGCTTACAAGCAACTGGGCAAAGCTGACGACGCGCGCGCCGCGGTGCAGAAATTTCAGCAGCTGCACGACCTCGCAGTGCAGGCGCGTGCCAAAGATGTCGAAGACTGGCGCAAGCTCAATGCCGCCGCAAAACCGGATAATGCGCCCACGGCCCAATAACCAGGAAGCAAAAGGCTGATACCAACCATGATTTCCTCCCCACGTGAAAGGATCGGCGCCTTGCAATTCGCATCCCGGCTCGCCGCGCTGGCTCTGCTCGCTTCGCCGCTTGCCCTCCCCGCACAAATCGTCGTCGATCAGCCGATTCCACCCGTCGCATCCATTCACGTCGATGCAGCCCACTCCGCGGGCCCGGCCATTCCGCGCAGCATCTTCGGCACGTTTCTTGAGCCCATCGGCAACTCCACCTACAACGGCCTCTGGGCCGAAATCCTCGAGAATCCCAGCCTCGAAATGGGCCTCTGGGACACCAGCCACATCCGCCAGATGATCGATGAGCGGCCCTCCCTCGCACGCGCCTCGCAGCTCGACCTTCCCCTTCCCTGGGAGCCGCTGAATCCCGCACAGGGCAATCGCTACGAGCTCCGCACCGGCGACGCCGCTAATTCCTGGATGTCGCTCCGCATCTTCGGCGTGCCCGGCGAGCCCACCGGCATCCGCCAGCAGATCTGGCTGCCCGTCCATCGCACCCTTTCCTACGAGGGCAGTCTGTACGCGCGCCACGTCAGCGGACCCACCGGCCTCACCGTCTCGCTGCGCGCGCACGATGGAGACGCGATCCTTGCCACCGCCCACGTCGACGCGACCGCCGATGCCTGGACGAAATACACCTTCCACTTCGACGTCCCTGCCGGCAAACTGCACCGCCTCGATCCCGCTGACTTCGTCGTTCAGCTCGAGGGCGACGAAAACGTCGATGTGGACGAGTTCTCGCTCATGCCCGCCGACGCGCTCGACGGTCTCGATCCCGACGCCGTCGCTCTCGCGAAATCTTTGGAATCGCCCCTCATCCGCTTTGGCGGCAACTTTACCTCCGGCTACCACTGGCGCGACGGCATCGGTCCTCGCGACAAGCGCGTGAGCGTGCGCAACCTCGCCTGGGGCATTCCCGAATACAACACCTTCGGCACCGACGAATTCCTCCACTTCTGCAGCCTCATCGGTGCGCAGCCGCAAATCGCTCTCAACCTCGGCAGTGGCACGCCGCAGGAAGCCGCCGACTGGGTGCGCTACGTCGACGAGCACGGCTCCCGCCACAGCGGCAACCTCTGGGAGCTGGGTAACGAGCTTTGGGGGAACTGGAACCTCGCCTATCCCACGCTCGACCAGCTCGCCGCACGCACGCTCGCCTTCAGCAAGGCGGTGCGCGACGCCGATCCTCAGGCGCGCCTCATCGCCACCGGAGCCGACCCTGACAACTTCACGAAGTGGAACGCCACCCAGCTTGGCAATCCCGCGGGTACCTTTGACTACCTCTCGACACACTTCGTCGTCACCAACACCAGCACCCAGAAGCAAAATCCCTCGACTGAATTCATCGACGCAGCCGCCCTCGCGCTGCCGGTTGAGCTGGGCCGCAAGGTCGAAGACGAGCAGAAGCAGATTGACCAGTTCCCGGCCTTCGCCGGCAAGGCCCACGTCGCCTTCACCGAATGGCTCTTCATCGGCCGCCGCCCCGGCACGCCGAACTTCACCAATCTCGGCGGAGCCATCGACGCGGCCGGCTTCCTCAACATGCTCATGCGCCACTCCGCCAGCGTGCCCGTCTCCGACATGACCGGCATCATGGAGTTCGCCGGCATCTGGAAGAAGCGCGGCCAGGTCTATGCCACGCCCGCCTACTACGCGCTGCGCATGATCTCTACCGCGCGTGCCACGCGCCCCGTTTCCGTCGATGCGCAAAGCGGCAGTTACTCCGTACAGCATGGCGTCGGCCGTCTGCCCGACATCGCCGACGTCCCGTATCTCGATGTCGTCGCCGCCCTCAATGATGCGGGCGATACCTTAACCCTCTTCTGCGTCAACCGCAGCCTCGATACCGATATTCCCGCCGACCTGCACGTCGACGGATTCGCCGCCTCCGCGCATGCCGATCTGCAAACTCTGCGCGGCGACGGCATCGACGCCGCCAACGACGAAGACGATCCGGAGCAAGTGGTCCCCGAGCGCAGTCAGGAAGCGCTTCGGGCCGGCGCGCTCCATCACACGTTCCCTCGCATCAGTGTCACCGTCATCACACTTCACAAACGGAGTGCCTGAGCGGCACACCGCGGTCAGGCTCAGGAAATGGGGAGGCCCATGCAGCGCAAGTGTTCATCTCTCGCCGATTTCAGTGCAGCTCGGGCAGGTTGTATCGCGCGCCGCCTTGCGCTCGCTGCTGCAGCTTGCACGATGGTTGCGCACGCCCAGCAGCCGATCACCGTCCGCACGCCGGCCACCCCGCTGGTCGTCCACGATCCCTATTTCAGCGTGTGGTCGTTTGACGACGACCTCAATGGCGGCCCCACGCGTCACTGGACCGGCGTGGAACAGCAACTGAATGGCGCCGTGCGTATCGACGGCACGGCGTATCGCTTCATGGGCGACGATCGCGACCTCCCGCAACTTCCCCAGGTCTCACGCGCTATCTGGCCCACGCGCACCATCTATGAGTTTGAAGGCTCAGGGATTCACCTCACCGCAACCTTTTTGACCCCGGCCCTCCCCCAGGATCTCGACGTGCTCTCCCGCCCGCTGACCTACCTGATCTGGTCGGTGCGTTCTACCGACGGCAAATCCCATGCTGTGCGGCTCACCATCGGCGTCAGCGCCCAGCTCGCCGTCGACAACGAGCATGAGACCGTGGTCTGGGGCACGAGCCATGTCGGCGATCTCACCGTCCTGCACGTTGGCGATAACCAGCAGCCCATGCTCGGCAAGGCCGGCGACAGTGTCCGCATCGACTGGGGCTGGGCCGACCTGGCCATCCCCCAGCAGCCCGGCATGACCACGGAAACCGTCGGCCGCGAGGCGTTCCACAAAGATGTAGCCGCTGGCACGCCCGCTGCGGACGACGACCTCGCCATGCCGCGCGCCCCGCGCAATAACCTCCCCACCATGGCCGTCAGCTTCGACCTGCGCGACGTCGCATCCACGCCGGTCTCGCGTCGCGCCATGATCGCCTATGACGACATCGAAGCCGTCGAATATCTCCATCGCCAGATGCCCGACTACTGGCGTCGCAATGGGCAGACCTTCGCCCAAATGCTGCAGGCGGCCGAGCACGAAGAAGATTCGCTGCTCGCCCGCAGCGAAGCCTTCGATCGCGCTCTCGTCTCCGATCTTGAGAAGACCGGCGGCGATCATTACGCCCAGCTCGCCATCCTCGCTTACCGCCAAACTCTCGGCGCTCACAAGCTCGTCGTCGATATCGATGGCCAGCCCATGCTCTTCTCCAAGGAGAACTCCAGCAACGGCTGCACCGACACCGTCGACGTCACCTACCCCGCATCGCCTTTCTTCCTGCTCTTCAATCCGAAGCTGCTCGAGGCCGAGCTGCGTCCCGTGATGGAGTACGCGAGCCTGCCGCGCTGGCACTGGCCTTTTGCTCCGCACGACATCGGCACCTATCCGCTGGCCAACGGCCAGGTCTATGGCGGAGGCGAAGTGTCGGAGGAAGACCAGATGCCCGTCGAGGAGAGCGGCAACATGCTCATCCTCTTTGACGCGCTCGCCCATGTTGACGGCAATGCCGACTTCGCGGCCCGCTACTGGCCGCTGCTTTCGCGCTGGGCCGATTACTCGCTGAAGTTCGGCCTCGATCCTGAGAATCAGCTCAGCACCGACGACTTTACCGGCCACCTCGCCCACAACACCGGCCTCTCCATCAAAGCCATCCTCGCGCTCGGCAGCTACGCGCAGCTCGCCTCCATGCTGCACAAAGACGACGAGGCGCGAAAGTTCCACGACGCCGCGCAAAAAATGGCATCCCAATGGGCGCAAATGGCCGATGATGGCGACCACTACCGGCTTGCCTTCAATCTGCCCGGAAGCTGGAGCCAGAAATACAACCTCGTCTGGGATCGCATTCTCGGCCTCAATCTCTTTCCGCCCGCCGTCACGGAAAAAGAACTGCGCTTCTACCTCACCCACCAGAATGCCTTCGGCCTTCCCCTCGATAATCGTCACACCTACACCAAGCTCGACTGGAGCGTGTGGACCGCGACCCTGGCCACCAATACTCAGGACTTCAACGCCCTCATCGATCCCGTCTATCACTTCATGACCGCCACGCCCACCCGCGTTCCGCTCAGCGACTGGTACGACACCATCACCGGCGCGCAGGTGGGCTTCCAGGCTCGCTCCGTCGTCGGTGGAGTCTACATCAAAATGCTTGCCGACCCGCAAATGTGGAAGAAATGGTCCGCCGGGGCTCCTTAATTGCCGGCGAATGCGGGTTCAGACCTTCTGAGCCCGCGTCTTCTTACTTTCTGATCGCTCTTTCCCGTTGCCCGGCGGCCGCGCCGCCATCCACGCACGAACGGCATCCTAAAAAGAGTGTCGCGGAGCGTAAGGGATGAATTCAAAAAAAGTAGTGCTCATCGCTGGAGCCACCACCGTGGGCGCGGGCGTCGTGTGCGCCGCCGCCGGAGCCGCCACAGTCGGTCATTGGCTCCGCCGCAGGCAAAGGGGCCGCTTCGCTGGGAAAGTCGTTCTCATCACCGGTGCTTCCCGCGGCCTCGGCCTGGCGCTCGCTGAAGAGTTCGGCAGGCGCGGCGCCCGCCTCGTGCTCACCGCCCGCGATGCCTCGGAACTGGAGCGAGCGCAGCAACTCCTGGAAAAACGCCTGAAGCTAGTAGCCGAAAACTCAATCCTGATCGTCCCAGCCGACCTCCGCAATCCCCAGGAGGCCACCGCCGTCATCGAAAAGGCTACAACTCATTTCGGACGCGTCGATGTGCTGGTGAACAATGCCGGCGTCATCACCGTCGGTCCCGTCGAGAATCAGCGCATCGACGATTTTCACGACGTCATGGACTCCAACTTCTTCACCGGCGTCCACTGCACGCTGAGCGTGCTCCCGCAGATGCTCGAGCGAAGCGGCGGCTCGATCGTCAACATCGCGTCCATCGGCGGCAAAATCCCCGTGCCGCACCTGCTGCCTTACACCGCCAGCAAATTTGCCGCCGTGGGATTCTCCGAAGGCCTTCATGCGGAACTGCGCGCGCACGGCATCCACGTGCTCACCGTCTGCCCAGGGCTTATGCGTACAGGTTCCCATCGCAGCGCCCTGTTCTCCGGTAACGCGGAGAAGGAGTACCGGTGGTTCAGTATCTCCGCCAGCCTGCCCGGCGTTTCCGCCAGCGCGTCGGCCGCGGCCAGGCAAATCGTCAATGCGGTGGCAGCGCGCAGAACCGAAATTGCCATCACGCCTCACGCCGCGATCGCCTCGCGCCTGGCCAGCGTAGCCCCTGAAGCCGTCGCGCTCGCCATGAGCGCTGTCAGCCGGCTCTTGCCGAATCCGCAGTTCACGTCGACCGTGCCGCAGCGTGGCGCGGACGTGCGCCATCGTGCGAGCCTTTCCGTGGCCGCCCGTTAACTGGCTGACTGAGCCACGTACATCCCGGAAGCGCGATCCCCGCCGCTCAGAGCCCGGCCGAATCCGCTCAACCGATTGTCTTTCCAGAGCTGAGCCCCTGAAGTACTGTTGACACGCGCTCCTTTGTGCCATCTAATGGCTGCCAATTGAAAGGCGCAGTCGCGGAACATCCCGTAGGGAAACGGTTGTCTTCAATCGAATGCGTGATCGCCACGACTGTTCCACCTCAGGATTGATGGATTGCGCTCATGCAATTTGCACATTGTGGAGAGGCGAAATGACACGGCGAGCGGCGTTTTCTGCAGGGCTTCTGGCCCTGGTGGCACTGGTCGGATGTAGCTCCGGAGGCAGCGGCGGGGGTGGCACACAACAAACACTCACGGCCGCGACTCCAGGCTTTAGCCCGGCCCCCGGAACCTATACGGCCGCGCAAAGCGTCAGCCTCACCGACTCCACCGCCGGCGCATCGATCTACTACACAACCGACGGCTCCGCACCGTCCACCGGCTCATCGCTCTATTCCTCGGCGTCGCCCATCTCCGTTTCCGCAACGACGACGGTCAAAGCCATTGCCGTCGCCTCCGGATACAACAACAGCGACGTCGCGTCCGGCACCTATACCATCAATCTCCCAGCGGCGGCTACGCCCACGTTCTCTCCGCTGCCGGGAACCTATTCCGCCGCGCAAAGTGTCACTCTCGCCGACATCACCACTGGCGCTTCGATCTACTACACAACCGACGGGACCACGCCGACCACCTCATCCACCCTCTACTCCGCCGCGATCAGCGTTTCGTCCACCACCACCATCGAAGCCATTGCCGTCGCTACCGGCTTTACCCAAAGCGCCGTCGCCACCGGAACCTTTACCATCGGCACGCCCGGTCCCACGGTTTCCGTCGTGCTCAGCACCGATGACGAAAGCAAGCTGATGGCCCCCCAGCCAAGCCTGAACTTTACTGCCAATTCGGCTGACGCTGCCACCAACACCATCGTCGTCGACGACACGCAGCAATACCAGACCATCGACGGCTTTGGCGCGGCTTTCACTGACTCTGCCGCATATCTGCTGAACGAGGTGGCCGACAAAGCCCAGCTCACGACGGCGATGAACAACCTCTTCACCCGCAGCGGCACGGGCATCGGCCTGAGCTTCATGCGCACGCCTATGGCCGCGTCCGACATTGCTCGCTCGGTCTACTCCTACGACGATCAGTCTGTCGGAACCACCGATCTTCCGCTGGCCAACTTTTCCATCGCGCACGATCAGGCCGACGTCATCCCCATCATCCTCCAGGCGAAGACCCTCAACCCGCAGATGAAAATCCTGGCCAGCCCCTGGAGCCCGCCCGGATGGATGAAAGATCCCAGCTCCATGAGCCCGGTCTCCATGCTCGGCGGCACCTTGCTGATGACCAGCGCCAACGAAACCGCCTTCGCCAATTACTTCGTGAAATACATTCAGGCCTACCAGACCGCCGGCATCCCCATCGACTACATCACGATTCAGAACGAGCCGCTCAACATCCAAACCACCTATCCCACCATGGGTATGAGCGACACCGCCCAGCTCAGCCTGCTCCAGGGATACGTCCTCCCCGCGCTTTCTGCTGCTAGCCTTTCGACGAAAGTTATGGTCTACGACCATAACTGGGACACGCCCACGTATCCCCAGACCGTCATCGGCGGCCTCACCGCGCAGCAGTTAACGCAAATTGCCGGCACCGCGTGGCACGGCTATGGCGGCGCGCCGGGCGCGCAGCAGATCCTGCAAAACCAGTACCCATCGCTCGGCAACTGGATGACCGAACACTCCGGAGGAACCTGGATCAGCGACCAGTTCGCTTCGGATTTTCTCGAAATTCCCCTCGTCCTCCGCAACGCCGCGAAAGCCTACGTGAAGTGGAGTCTCGCGCTCGATCAAAACCTCGGCCCCGATCTCACCCAGGATGCCGGCCTCGGCGGCTGCAATACCTGCACGCCCATCGTCACCGTCAACAGCAGCACCGGCGCCATCACTTACGACATCGAGTACTACACGCTCGGCCACTTCAGTAAGTACGTTCTTCCCGGTGCGGTGCGCATCTATTCCAGCAACACCCCGGCCATCGCGTCCGTTGCCTTCCAGAATCCTGACGGCTCCTTCGCTCTCATCGCCTACAACAACACCAGCGCCAGCCAGAGTTTTCAGGTGCAGTGGGGTGGAACCCAGGCGTTCTCCTGCACGCTGCCTGCCCTCGCAGCCGCAACCTTCACGTGGTCGGGGACGCAGAGCGGAACCTCGAACGTCGCCGCCACTTCTCAGATTCAGGGATCGAGCTACAGTTCCGAAAGCGGTCTGCAAACCGAAGAAACCGCCGACTCCTCCGGCGACTATGACCTCGGCTATCTCACCACCGGTTCGTACGTATCCTTCCCAAACATTGATTTCGGCGCCGCCGGATCCGTCAGTACTGTCAATGTGCGCACTGCCAGCGATGGCAATGGCGGCACCGCAACCTTTTATCTCGACAGCATGACGAGTTCGCCCATTGCCACCGTCACCCTGCCCGTCACCGGAGGCTGGCAAACCTGGCAAACCGTCAGCAGCGCCGTCAGCGCTGTCTCCGGAGTCCACACTCTCTACGTCGTCTTCACCGGCGGAGGATCCACCGACAGCATTTCCAATGTGAACTGGCTGCAGTTCCAATAGGCGGGACGGCCGATTGTCCGGCGCATCGCGCGCCGACTCTCTAGCTCCACTGCAGAGTCATCACCGAATCCGCCGGCAGAGTCACGTCCACCGCCTTGCCCGCATTCCGGCACTGCACCGTTTGCGCCGTCTCCGCGGTGTTCGTTAGCACCAGCACCGTGTCGCCCTGCGGATTGGCAAACGCCACGTGCTCCACGCCCGCCAGCATTCCGCTCGACCCGATTACGCGTGCGCCGCGCTGCACCACCTTCGCATAATGCGCGAAGGCCCAGTATTGCCCGCTGCGCGTCAGCTCATGGGTTTGGGAGTTCAGCGTTACCAGGCCGCCGCACTGGAACGGCCCGATGTTCGGCTCACCCTTTTCGTCCAGCACCAGATTCCACGCGATGATGCAGCGCGCCCAGTTCTTCAGAATCCGCGCATACTCGGCCGCCCACTTCGCCCAGTCGGTCGCGTAGTCGGGAGCATTGAAGTCCGATCCGCCTTCGGTCCAGTACGCATTCTTCTCGGGAAACGCATCGTGCACGCGTGTCATGGCGTCCGCCTTGCCCATATAGCCGTGCCACGCCACCCCATCCACGGACTGGTAAACGCCCGGATCGCTGAGTTCGTCCACCGCCCGGCCCCAGAGATCGTAATTGTGGTCGAGGATCAGAATCTTCGTGTCGATCGACGCCTGCCGAAACGCTGGCCCCAGGAAATCCCTCACGAACGCCATCTCGTATTCCTGGCCCCACAGCGCCGCCGGCATCCTGCCATTCTGATCGGTGTCCACTTCGTTTTGCGAAGTCACTGCCGCCACCGGCACGCCCTCTGCCTTGTAGCCCTGAATGAACCGTACAAAATACTGCGCATACGCTGCGAAGTACTCCTTGCGCATCGATCCGCCCAGCAGGGAATTGCCCGCCTTCATCCATCCCGGCGGGCTCCATGGCGTCGAGATATAGAACATCTCCGGATTCACGCGCAGCGCATCGCGCAGCGTCGGCAAAATGTAAGCGCGATCGTGATCGATGCTGAAACGTGACAGCGATGGATCGGGCGTCGGCGAATCGTCAAAGCTGTACGCGTTCCGCGAGTAATCGCTCGAGCCGATGCAGGTCCGCCCCACCGAGAAGCGCAACCCGCTCGCCCCGAAGAAATCTTCCATCACCTGCTCTCGCGCGGCCGGAGCCATGCCGCTGATCAGATAACAGGAAGCGTCTGTGAAGGCCCCGCCAAACCCCAGAACGCTCTGGAACCGCTGCTCTCCGTCGATCGTGATGGCAGGCCCCGAAACTGCGGAAGCGGTCTGCCAGATCCCCGCCGTCGCCGGCTGGAACTTCCGCTCGCGCGTCGTGATCCACGATCGGATGTTCTGCGTTTCACCTTCTACCAGTCCCCACGCATGAGTCAGCGCAAGGGAAGACGCCGAAAGACCGGCGGCGCCTCGCAGAAACACTCGCCGCGTACACTTTTCCACCTTGACTCCCGCTTTCCTGTGGCAATTCAGCTCATCGAGCATTAAGACAAACGGTTTAGCTGCAAAAGACTGGTCTTCTCCGTCCGGAGGCGGACCTTCCTGCTCCGCGCAGCGCAGTCCAGCGCCCCAAGCTTATCGCCAAAACAATTCGATTGTCTATTTGAATTCAGGTCACCAACGATACTTGACAACGATTTTCTGTGCGTGCTCTAATCGCAGCCGCATAATCGTACTGTCGTAAAGCAAACGCTTGTCTATGTCGGGACAATGGTCCGTCAGAGCTTGGCGGCAGTTTTGCGGAAGTAAGCCGGTGGGAACCGGCGTTCTTAAAACTAGAAAACGGCACAACCGCAGCATGTATTCGGAGGCACAGATGAGACTCAGTATGCGATGGATTCTGCCCCTGTTCCTGGTTTGGGGCAGCGTAGCCTGTATGGCCCAGAGCGTCAGCTCCGGCGATATCCGTGGCACCGTCACGGATAAAACGGGCGCGGTCATTCCCGGCGTCAAGGTCACCGTTACCGATGTAGACACCGGCGTTTCGAAAGATTTCTTCACCGACGGCGCGGGAGTGTATGACACGTCCGCCATCGTGCAGGGTAACTATCAGCTCATCTTCACCAAAGACGGATTCGAGCAACTCGTTCGCGGCCCAGTCACCGTGCAGGTCGGCAACATGAAGGTTGACGCTCAGCTCTCCGTCGGTCAGGTCTCCGAGAAGGTCGTCGTTACCACCAACGTTCCCCTGCTGAATACTGAATCCGGTGAGCAAACCACCACCCTCGATTCCAAGTCGATGGATCAGCTCCCCCAGGTCGGCGAAGACTGGGAGAACTTCATGATCCTCATGCCCGGCGCAACGGGAACTCCCGGCGGCTCGCAGGGCTCTTCCAACCCCGGCCAGGTCGTCTCCGTCAACGGAAGCCTTCCCTACAACAACGTCATCGCCGACGGCGCCTCCACCACGCTCTCACATAGCCAGAACGCTAACCCGGCCATCTTTGAAGATGTCGACGAGCTCCAGGTTTCGCTCTCCACGTTCTCAGCCCAATACGGCATCGGCGGCGCCATCATCAACCAGATCAGCAAGGGCGGCACCAGCCAGTTCCACGGCTCCGGCTACGACTTCTATCAGGACAACACCTTCAATGCTGCGCCTTATAACTTTGGCGTGCCTACGACGGTTCCCTATATCCGCTTCAACAACTTCGGGGGCAACGTCGGCGGTCCGGTCGCGCTCCCGTTCTGGAACCTGAGGAAGAAGGCCTTCTTCTTCTTCGGATACGACCAGACGGTCGATCACGGCTCCGCCAGCAACTCCACCAACTCCATTCCCACCCCCGCGGTCATGGGCGGCGATTTCACCGGCGAGCTGCCCATCTACGATCCCACCACGCAGACCATCGCTACCGACTCGCATGGCAACCCCTATCCGATTCGCAAATCTTTCCAGAGTGAATACGGATCGAATTCCATTCCTACGACAATGTTCGATTCGGTCGCCAAAAACTTCCAGCAGTTCTACCCCACGCCCTCCAACCACATCACCGGTGGCGAATTCGTTACGGGCAGCGTCGGCGCCGATGGCGAGGTCCAGAACAACTTCTACTCCACCCTCCCGCAGTCCACGCCGTATCGCAAATACTTCGGTCGCTTCGACTTTGACATCACGCCCAGCAACCGCATCACGGGGTCCGATACGCAAAGCGATACCCCGGTCAAATATCCCAGCGCCGTCACCGTCTGCCCCATCGGCTGCCAGTCCGGCGATGTGGACAACAACAACGCCCAGATTACGGACGTCTGGAACTTCGGCCCGGAAACCATCAACGAAGCCCGCTTCGGCTTTACCGATCAGCTCAACTATTTCGACGACCTCGCCCTCGGTAAGGGGTATGCGGCGAAGCTGGGCTGGCAGTTCGCCAAATCCGATGACTTCCCGGCGATTCAGTTCTACCGCAACTACCCGTATGCCTGGATCGACCCCAGCAGCAACGCCACATACAAGGAAGACATTTTCGATCCCTCCGACGTTGTGACCATGATTCGCGGCAAGCACATCATGCACTTCGGCGGCGAAATGCTGATCTACCGTGACGATTCGACCGCCTGGGGCAACACGAATGCCGGGACGCTCGGCTTCGCTGGTCAATACACCGAAGAGTGGGATCACGCAGCCTGCGGCTCCGGCGCCTATGCGGACCAGGTGTGCCCTGACACCTCGACCGGTCTCGAGTATGCCGACTTCCTCCTTGGTTACGCCGGCAACTGGAGCGCCAGTCTCTCGCCGGAATACGGCGCTCGCTTCAAGAGCCCGCAGGTCTTCGCGCAGGATGACTTTAAGGTCCGTCCCAACCTCACTCTCAACCTCGGCCTCCGCTATCAGTACAATTCCGGATGGGGCGAAGCTCACAACAACGAAGCCTCATGGGATCCCACCGTCGCTAATCCGGCTGCTAATCCCTTCACCGGTCAAACCGGCACGCTGGGTGCCTACTGGTTCGGAACCACAGGAGCGAACGGCCGCAGGAAACTGATCGCTCCGGTCGGCAATATCTGGCTGCCGCGCGTCGGATTCTCCTGGGCGCCCCGTCCCGACACCACCATCCGCGGTGGCTATGGAATTTATGCCTACGCCTGGAGCCTCGATAACTACGGCGGGAACAACTCCTCGTACGGCATGGGGGCCGCCATCAGTTCCTCCGGCAGCGTGTCCGACCAGACCAACGGCATAACGCCCATCACCAAACTGGATGGTCCTGGAACGATCTTCGGCACGTCCAACCCGCTTCCCTACGTCCAGGCTTCGACCAGTCCGGCGGCTTACAACGGGCAAGCGGTTGGATTCATCCTCTATCACGTGCCCGTTCCCCGCATGATGGAATGGAACCTGGATATTCAAAAGGCGTTCAGGACCAACTACATGGTTGAGTTGGCCTATATCGCCAGCCATGGTTCCAACCTTATCTTTGCCACCGACCTCAACGCGATTCCTGCCGCCAATCTCGGTCCGAACGATGTGCAACAGGGGTATCGTCCCTATCCGCTCTTCCAGAACCTGAGTGGCAGCAGCAACAACGGCATCAGCAACTACAACTCGCTGCAGGCTTCATTTACCAAGCGCTTCACCAGAGGCTTCAGCACCGGCGTGAATTATGTCTGGTCGCACATGCTCGACGACCAGGATTCTTCCGGGTGGGGCAGCCGCGAAGGTCCGCAGACCTGGCAGATTGCCAACGATCTGCGCGCGAACTACAGCAACTCCAACTTCGACGTTCGCAACGCCTTCAAGGGATACGCTGTTTACACACTCCCCTTCGGGCATGGGCAGCCGTACCTGAACAATAACTGGCTCCTCGATGAAGTCGTCGGTGGGTGGCAGCTTTCCGGTACGGTCGTTGAAATGTCCGGCCAGCCATTTACGGTTACAACCGGTCAAAACACTTACCAGCAGGACGGTTCTTCCTTCCCGGACCGAAATCCGGCGGTCAGCATAAAGCCGTCGAATCGCAGTGGACGCTGCCAGGCTGGAAGTCCCGGGGGATCCTGCCTGAATGAGTGGTATAACCCGGCTGCTTTCCTTGAGCCTGCCAATGGCACCTTCGGGAACGTTAGCCGCAATTCGCTGTACGGCCCTGGAATCAATCAGGTCAATCTCTCCGGTGGCAAGGTCTTCTCCATGCCCGGCGCCGATGACCCGGTCAAACTCCAGATCCGCATCGATGCCACCAACGCTTTCAACCATGCCAGCTTTGGTACACCGAACGGGAGCCTGGGCGGTTCTCCCGGTGTGGGTCAGCCCTATTCCTGGGGCGAAAACTCCCAGGGCACCGGCAGTGGCCCCAATGAGCAGATCACCGGAACCACCGTCGGCGGCCGCACCGTGCAGTTCGGCGCCAAGATCATGTTCTAACCTTTACCTCCACGAAAGAAGCAGGGGACGGCGCAACTGGCCGTCCCCTATTTTTCTGAAAGAGATTCCTGTTTCCAACCGATATTCCTCCCGGATAGATTCATTGCGTATGGTGTTCAGGGTTGTCCGCGTCGCAACAACCGCTTTGCTTCTGCTGGTCGCCGCCCTGCATTGCCCGGCGCAAGCGGCCCCGCAACCCTCAGACAAACAGACCGAATTTGCAGCCCATGTGCAGAAGGCAAGAAGCTACCTCGACGAACGCCGCCCCGATCTCGCCATTCCTGAATTGCAGGCTGCCGTCGATCTCAACCCCGGCGACGTCAATACCCAGGGCAATCTCGGCGTCCTGCTCTTTTTTCAGGGCAAACCGGCCGATGCGGTCCCACATCTGCGCGCCGCCGTCGAGGCCGATCCCTCCCTCATCCGCATCCAGGGCATCCTCGGCCTCGCCGAACTGCACACCGGCGATGTCGATCAGGGTCGCAAAGACCTCAATTCTGTCTTCCCTCAAATCGCCGACGCAAAATTCAAAGTCCAGGTCGGCCTTGAGCTCGTCGGCTCGTACACCGAGACTGGCGACCTCGACCAGGCAGCTTCGATCCTTGCCCAGCTCCGGAAAGCCGCTCCCGACAATCCCGAAGTCCTCTACGCCGCTTACCGCACCTACAGCGATCTTTCCGTGGAAGCCCGTCTCTCGCTTTCGGTCGCCGCTCCCGATTCAGCGCAAATGCATCAGCTCCTCGCGCACGAAGAGCTCCGCGAAGGCAACACCAACGCCGCAATCGCGCAGTTTCGCAAGGCCCTCCAGATCGATCCCCACCTTCCCAGCATTCACTACGAGTTGGGCGAGGTGCTGAACACTTCCGCTGACCCCAGCGTCAAGCAGGAAGCGGAAGCCGAATTTCGTGCCGCCCTTCAGGAGAATCCCCACAGCGAGCAGGCCCTTTGCGCTCTCGCTGCCATCGCTGCTCAGAAGGGCGATACGCAGCAGGCTCTGCAGGAATACACCGAAGCTGTCCGCCTCCAGCCCTCCGATGCCGCCGCGCACCTGGGCCTCGCGAAAGCTCTCACCGACTCGGGCCAGTCCGACAAAGCCCTCCCCGAACTGGAAGAAGCCGTTCGCCTCGAGCCCACCGACCCCACCGCGCATTACCGCCTCGCTCTGCTCTATCGCAAAGCCGGCCGCACCGACGACGCGAAACGCGAGCTGGAGCTCTATTCGCAATACAAGCAGATGAAGGAGAAACTCCGCGCTCTCTACAAGGATCTTCTGATCCAGCCCAAAGAAATTCAGCCGGATAGTCAGGATGAAAAGTAGCGCCGGACTTCGATGCGCCGAAACCTCCCGCGTTTCCGCGCTGCGGCCCGCCGGTCCTCATCTCCCGTTCCCGCTTGGTAGCCTGCCGTTCAGCTTCCTTGCGCTTGCAGGTCTCTTCCTGCTCGCGATCACCGCAGTTCCAGCCTCTCGTGCCCAATCGGCTTCCTCGTCTCAGCCTTCTCCCATGCGCCAGGTGCAGCAGGCCGTCAGCCTCGCCGAGCACAACGATCCCGGCGGAGCCATGACGATCGCCGATCGCCTGCTCGCGCAAAACCCTCACTACGCTCCTGCTCTCAAACTCAAGGCCATGCTGTTGGAAGATGCCGGCCGCAACACCGAAGCAGCAGCCTTGTATGAACAGGCTCTCAGGTACGCGCCCACCGATCCCGACCTCCTCTTCAAGTCCGGAACCTATGCACTCCTCGTCAGCGATCGCGAAAAAGCCATCGATCGCCTGTCCCGCTGCGTTCGTCTCGATCCGAAAGACGGCGACGCGCAGTTCTACCTGGCTCAGGCCTACCATCTCAACGGGGAAACGGATCTCGCCCTGACGGCGATCCGCAAGAGCGCCACCCTCGAGCCCACCAACGGACCGATCCTCCAGAAATACGGCGAATATCTCCTGAGCGCGGAAAAGTACCCTGAGGCTCTGGACTGGCTGACCCGCGCGCAAAAAGTCGATGCTGCTCTGCCCGGCATTGACTACGACCTCGGTGCAGCCAGCTACAAGCTCATGGACCTCGCCGGCGCCGAGAAGAGCCTCACGCGTGCCGTTCAGGCGCAGCCCAACGACTTCAACACCCTCGACCTGTTGTCCACCGTGCAAATCCATCTCGCCGAGTGGGAACCCGCCCGCGCCATGCTGCTCCGCGCTCTCGCCATCAAGCCAGACGATGCCGCCGCGCTCCTCGGCCTGGGTCACTGCCAGGTAGAGCTGAAAAACTACGTCGCAGCCGTCGACACCCTGCATCGCGTGCTGCATGCCGACCCCACCCAGCTCCAGGCGCACTTCTATCTCTCTCGCGCCTACGCGGCCCTCGGCCAAACTGCCGACGCACAGCACGAAGCCGCTTTGCATCAGCTTATGATGCAGCAGTTCACCTTTGTGCCCACCGAAGCCAAAGAGGCTGACGAGAGCGCCATCGTCCCTCAGGCCCGCGCCCTGCTCGAGCAGCACAAAGAAGACGATGCCCTCCGCGTCTATCAGCGCCATGTCAGCGGAAGCTACAGGACCCCCGGCGATGCCTGGGTCTTTATCGGAAAGATCTATCTCTTCCTCAACGATCGCGCCAACGGCGTGCGCTGCCTCCGGCACGCTCTCGCCATCGATCCGAAGGTTCGTGGCGCCTATACCTACGAGGGAATTCTCGCGCTTCACGACGGCGATCTCCCCGGCGCGGAAAAAGACTTCCAGGCCGAGCTCGCGCGCGATCCCAACTACCAGCAGGCTATCGCAGAGTTGGGCGAAGTCCGCTACCGTCAGCAGCGCTGGGCCGACGCCGCGCGGCTCCTCGCGCAGTCGAAAACCATGACGCCCCAGCTTCTCTACATGCTCTGCGACAGCGACTTCCGTCTCCAGGATATTGCCGGCGCCGACCTCGCCGCTGAGGTGACCGAGGCCTACGGCAGAAGCAATGCCGCGCTCATGAACGATCTGCTCGCCCTGCTCCGGAACAATAACCAGCAGGACCTCGCCAACCGCCTCTCCGCCGATATCAATCCCTGATTCCGCCTCTCACGACGACGTGGCTTCCGTCACCGTCAGCACCTGATCGGCCTTCACATTTTTTAGCACCTGCCGGATCCCGCTCGGCCACCTCAGCTCGATCTCATCGATGTGCGCCGCATCCCCCAGTCCAAAGTGCACCCGCTTGTCGCTCGACGAGTTATAGCCCACCGCCGTCGTCGCATGGTTGTGCTGCGTGCCGCGCGCCGTCGTCACCTTCACCTTCGTGCCCAGTCCGTCGCGGTTCGACTTCACGCCCACCAGATGCACTAGGATCCAGTGATCGCTGTTCTCCGTCCGGTTCATCAGCAGCTTCGGCGGTCCGTTCAGCACATTCACCACCACATCGATCTTCCCATCATTGTTCAGGTCGCCGAAGGCTGCGCCCCGGTGGGCAGCCGGTGCCAGAAATCCCGCTCCCGCCGTCTGACTCACATCCTCAAACGTCATGTCGCCCCGATTGCGAAACAACCCGTTCGGCAGCCCATACGGCCGGTGCGCTATCTCGGGCGCATTATCCAGGATGTCGGAGTTAGCCGTGAAGAGATCCTTATTTCCATCGTTATCGAAGTCGAACAGCCCCGTCCCCCACGCCGTCAGCCGGCTCGTCTTCGCCGTCAGCCCGGCCGGACTGCTCACGTCCTGGAATTGCCCTCCTCCAAGATTTTTGTAGATCGGGAATCCCTCGCCGAACATCGCCGTCTGGAAGATATCCGGCTTCCCGTCGTTGTCGAGATCGCGGAAATCCGTTCCCATGCCCGCAACCGCGTTGCCGAATCCGTTGTACGCCACGCCCGCCAGCACGCCCACTTCGCTGAACGTGCCGTCGCCGTTGTTGTGCAGCAAATAGTTCTGGAACGTGTCGTTCGAGATAAAAACGTCCATATATCCATCGTTGTCGTAATCGGCAAACGACAAGCCCATGCCTTTGCCGATGTATTGCGCGATGTGCGACGCCTCCGATACATCCGTGAACGTTCCGTCGCCGTTATTCCGGTAAAGAATGTTCGGCGTTCCCAGAAATTGCACGGGCGAACAGTACGCCGGATAGCCCGCCGACATGCAGTGAACCGCGCTCGCAATGTCGTAATTCAGGTAATTGATCACCAGCAGGTCCAGCAGCCCATCGTTGTTGTAGTCAAACCACCCCGCCGCGACCGACCATGCCTTCCCCAGCTTCGGCACCATGCCGCCCACGCCGGCCTTTGCCGTCACATCCGTGAACGTCCCGTCGCCGTTGTTGTGCAGAAGCTGGTTGTGGTTCACGCCCGTGACATACAGGTCGACGAACCCATCGTTGTCGTAATCGCCCGCGGCCACCCCCATCGAGTAGCCCAGTCCCTTCAGCCCCGCGCGCTCCGTCACGTCGGTGAACGTCCCGTCGCCGTTGTTGCGGAAAAGCCGGTTGTTGTAAGCCGCGCTGCTCTTCTCGAGCGAAGGAATCGCCGCGCCGTTGGTGAAGAAAATATCCAGCAGCCCGTCGTTGTTGTAGTCGAAGAGCGCCACGCCCCCGGTCATCGTCTCGATCGTGAACCGTTGCGGGCTCACGCTGTTGCGCAGCGCAAAGTTGATCCGCGAAGCTCCAATGCGGTCTTCAAACTGGATGTCCAGTTTCCCCGGTATCGCTGCGGCCACGTGCGCGACTGCCCGGCCGCGCTGTCTACTGGCCTGCCATCCCGCTTCCAAAGCCGATGCCTTTCTCTCGAACGCCGCCGAAGCGGCAAAGGCCGCAGCTTGTTGCAGAAACACACGTCGGGTATTTCGGTCCATGGCCCGTGGGAATCCTTCCGGTTCGTGCTCTCCGGACGTGGGGTGTCAGGAAGACAAACGGTTCACCCCATTATGCCCGCAATCCGACGCCGGAAGCCCCTGATCCCGTACCCCGGATGCCAACGCGCCGCCCTGCGCCCCAATTGTTGTCTCAGCCGCATCCTTCTTTCTGCAGACTTCCGTGGCAAAATAAGGACACTCTGCGGCGATACCCGGCGCCCACCGCCGATTTCAGGCGTCTTTTTCACGCAACGCAGGATAAAATCGATTGCTTACAAGGGAATCGCGGAATCCTCTGCCCACGGGTGATACGCACACATGAAGGATGTCGCCGACGGTAAGTCGCGCAAACCGCCTGCTCGGCTGAAGAGCTACAAGCCCGTCAGCCTGAAGCAGGTCGCGGAACACCTCGGCCTCAATCCGGCAACCGTCTCCGTTGTCCTCAACGACGTTCCCGGCCGCTCCATCCCGCAGTCCACGCGCGATCGCATCAAAGCCGCCGCCAAAGAAATGAATTACCAGCCGAATCTGCTGGCGCGCTCCCTGCGCAGCCGGCGGACGCTCACCATCGGCATCCTCGTTCCCGAGCTTGGCGAGGGTTATCACACCCAGATCATGAGCGGCATCGGCGATCAGCTCATCGGCGCCGGCTACTTCTACTTCACCGCGCATCACCGGCATCAGGCCCATCTCGTCGACGAATACATCCGCATGTTCATCGGCCGCGGCGCGCAGGGCATCATCGCCGTCGATACCCTCATCGAGCATCCCGTCCCCGTTCCCCTCGTCGCTGTCGCCGGCCATCGGCACATCGAAGGCATCACGAATGTCGTCCTCGATCATGCCCGCGCCGCCGAGCTCGCCCTCAATCATCTCTACTCCCTCGGCCATCGCCACATCGCCTTCATGCGCGGCCAGCCCTTCAGCTCCGATTCCGATGAGCGCTGGAACCACCTCCAGCGCTACTCCGCCAAGCTCGGCCTCGAGATTCGCCCCGAGCTCGTCATCTCCCTCGATCGCGATATGTCCTCGCCGGAACTCGGCTATCCCGTCGTGCAGCAGCTCGTCGCGTCGAAGCTCCCCTTTACGGCGCTCGTGGCCTTCAACGATATCGCTGCCATCGGATCGGTCCGCGCTCTCCAGGACCTCAGCCTCCGCGTTCCCGCCGACGTCTCCGTCATCGGCTTCGACGACATCAATGCGGCCTCCTACACCTCGCCGCGCCTGACCACCATCCGCCAGCCTCTGGCCGAGATCGGCCGCATCGCTACTCAGGCGCTGCTCAATCGCATCCACGACGCGCAGCCGCCCCGCGACGAAATCACCGTCCTGCCCACCCTGATGGTTCGCGAATCCACCGGCCCCGCTCCGAAATAACGCGGGCAGTCCCTCCAGCTTCAGTCCTGCTCAGCTCCGCACCGCACTTGCTGGGCTCCACGCTTCCCTGCGGGGCAAAACCACCCAGCGCAGAATCACCATCGCAGCCGCAGCCGTGCAGGGCGCAATCAATCCCAGCCGCAGCGACCCAAGATGTTGTGACAGCGCTCCCGTCATCCACGGAAAGAGCGCCGAGCCCATCCCCGCCACCGCGAAAATCCACCCGCGCGGCGACCGTTCCAGCAAATACGACAGCAGCAGTGGATACACCGGGCCGATGCTGATTCCCCCCAGTGCCGCCGCCGCATCGATCGCCAGCCCATGACGCGCGGCGATCAGCAGCGCCACGGCCGCCGCCGTACCCAGCAGCGTGCCGCTCAGCACCCGCAGCCGCCCCAGCACCGCCAGCAGCCGCGTCGATGAAGCCAGTCGGCTCACCAGGATGCCCAGCCAGAAGAGCGAAGTCGCCAGCGCTCCTCCGGTCACATCCTGCAGATTGGCTCGGTGGGAATACGTCGTCAGCCAGCCGCTCAGACAGCTCTCCACGCCCACTGCGCACATCGCCAGCAGCACCAGCGCCGCCATCGCCATCGATCCCGAGGCCAGAGGATCGGCCACCGGTTTGCGAAAGTCCACCGGCTCCGGCTCTCCGATTTCTCGTGCCACAATCCACAGCGCCACAAGCAGAAACACGCCGAGAAAGCTGAAATACAGCGGTCGCGGATTCCGCGTATGCAGAACATGCACCAACAGAAGCGGCGCGGCCATCGCTCCCGCCGACCACGCAAAGTTCAATTGCTCCAGATAGGCCGCGCGCCGGTCGCCCGACCGGTCGGAGATGTACAGGCTGGTCGCTGTCATCGCCATGCCCAGCCCAAGCCCCCAGAAGAAAAAGACCGCATACTCGAACGGCTGCGTCGTAAACGCCAGCGCGCACGCGCTCGCGATCAAGAGGCTGTAGCCGGTCAGCAGCGCGCGCACGCGATGCGCGCCCGTGAACACCGCGCCCAGCGATGATCCCAGAAACTGCAAAAAGAAGAGAAGCCCGGCAGAGCTGTCGCTCAGATGCCATGCCTGCGCCAGCACCGGCAGCAGCACGCCCAGCATCACCGTCCCCGCCCCCGTCAGACTGAAGGCCAGCGTCAGAACCAGATGGGACGATCGTCGCAGCATTGCACCCGAAGCGGTCTCCGCCACTTCGATCCTACCGCCCGCTCTTTCGCTCACCACACATACGTCGCCACTGCGCCGCCCGCAAGCTTCGCAGCGGCATTTTTCCCGTGCCATCGGATCTGAAAGCTCTGTGGCTCCGCCCCAGGGTTCGCCACAATCAGCACGCGATGCCCATCCGGCGTGCGGAACGCCACATTCGGCAGCGCCTCCACCGCGCTCGAATCAATCCGCACCGATCCTGGCGGAACGAATTTTGATGCGTGCCCCACCACATACCACGCCACATTGCGCGTGACCGTATTGCCATCCAGCGTCACCGCGCCTTCGCAGACCGGACAGCCGCCATCGTTCGTGTGCGGACGGAACTCCGGATCCGCCGCCAGATTCCACAGCAGAACATTGCGGCTCCAGTTGCGCGGCGCGCCCACAATCAGCCGCGCCACCGGTTCGGCGACACGCAGCTCCGGATGCCTCCGGTCATCGACCACCATCTGCTCGGTGAAATAGAGATTCTTCCGCGGAAACGCATCGTGCACCGTGGTGAGCGCGGTGATCTCCCCCTCGTACAAATGGAAACCCGATCCGTCAACATACCGCGCCGCCGCCCCATCCTTCAAAATCGTCATCGGGTAATCGGGCCGGTCGCAGTTGTGGTCGTAAAGAATGATCTTCGTCCGCAGATGCGCCTTGCGCAGCGCCGGTCCCAGCGCATCGCGGATAAACGCCTCTTCCTCCGTGGGCTGCATCACCAGGCTCGGCAAATTGTGCGGATTTAGCGGCTCATTCTGCACCGTGATCGCATCCAGCCGGATCCCCTCTGCCTGCATTTCCGTCAGATACTTCACGAAATATTGCGCGTAGACCGGATAATCCTCCGGCTTCAGGCTGCCGCCCTTCAGCGCATCGTTCGTCTTCATCCACGCCGGGGCCGACCACGGCGACCCCAGGATCTTAATGTCCGGCCGGATCGCAAGGATTTCCTTCAGCACCGGGACCACCGTTGTGCTGTCCGGTCCCAGGCTGAACTTCGCCAGCGTAGGATCGGTCTCGCCCGGTGCCAGGTCGTCATAGGTGAACGCGTGGTCGTTCATGTCCGACGAGCCGATGCTGATCCGCAGATAGCTCACGCCCAGATCGCCGTCGCCGGTTCCCACCAGTTCCTGCAGAAACGCCGTGCGCTGCGCCGCATCCATGCGCATCAGCAATTGCGCGCTGCCGCCGGTCAGCGCGAACCCAAACCCGTCCATCCTCTGAAAATGTCGGTGATCGTCGATCTCGATCGCAGTCCCTGCGCCGCCTCCCTTGCTGAACTCGAGTGGGTTCGCCTGCTTCGCCAGCAGGGAAGTCCGGTCCGCTGTGGTCAGCCATACGTTCGCCGAACCGTGCCACTGGGCCCTCGCGCCGGCCGTGGCAAAAAAAGCTCCAGCCAAAACGAACGGGATCAAAACTTTCGAGCGCATCTGCTGCCTCCGCGCAGAAAGACAAGTCTGCGGATTTCGCCGCTTCCATCGGCAGGATTGCTGGTCGTGGCGTTCCCATTAGGCGCTCGAATCGGCTTCTTCGTCAAGATCGGAACATCGAAAACAATCGATTGTGTTGCCCCTCGGCGAGCTGAAGATGATCCGGCCCAACGCGAAATTGCCGGAGCCGGCCGGGCATCGCACCCGCGCCTTGCAGAACCGCGGCTCCTCATGGCCGGTTCTCCTCGGGTCTTCACCCCCCGGCTGATCCCGCGGCCAAATGCATTCTTTTGCACGGACGCACGTTCACGGACTACACTGCTGCTGAATCATCCTCTATCCAAGGGTCCTCGTATGCAGCTTCTCATTGTGGAAGATCAGCCCAAAGATCTCCGTCTGGCCGCATCCGCCGCGCAGGAATCAGGGTTCTCGTCCATCGAAGCGCGAACATCCATGAGCGCCGCGCGAGAATACCTCGAGAAGGGTCTCGCTGGCGCCCACCCCCTCCCCGACGCGATCGTCCTTGACCTCGATCTCGGCTATGAAAGTGGCTTCGAGTTGCTCCGCTTCTGGTACGGCAATCCGCAACTGGTCAAAATCCCCCTCGTCATCTGGACGATCCTTGGAGATCAGTACCGTCAGGTTTGCGAAATGTTCAAGGTCAGCAGCTATGTCGACAAGGCGGAGGGCGCAGCGGCTCTGCGCAAGGCGCTCTCCGGTATGGCCAGCATGGCGTCCTGAAACAGTTCTCCGCGCACGTCTCGCCCCGGGCAGCAACGACCCCAGTGGCCCGGGCGGTGGTTTCCGGGAGCAGGTCCCTGGCCGCCAACCCGTACGATCGTAATCGTTTTGTAGTACAAGTATGGACTGTCCTGAACTCGCCATGCCCGGCGAGGACTGGAATCCCCCAGCGATTTGCAAGGGAGCCCCGAATGAGTGATCTGGCGGACGTTATTTCCCGCAACGAAGAGCAGATTCGTGTCGAGTGGATCCGCGACATGAGCAGGTCGGTGCAGCGCAGCGATCTGATGAGCAAAACGGAACTCGACGAGCAGTGCGGAACTCTGCTGCAGGCCGTTGTCATCGGCGTGAAAAGCAGCGGCCCGTCCGACATCCGCAGCAGCGGCTGGGCACAGGCGCGCGAATTCCTGGAGGGCCTTACCGCTTCGCGAGCCCGCCAGGGATTTACGCCCACTGAGGTCGCCACCTTCGTTCTATCGCTCAAGCGTCCGTTGTTTGCCGCCATCCGCCAGGACCTGAGCAAGACCCTGGACAAGCTCTTCGACGCAATCTGGGCTGCCACGGAGCTGCTCGACGGCCTGGCGCTGGTCACGACCGAAGCCTACATCGTCACCAGGGAAGAGCTGATCCTCCGCCAGCAGCAGGAGCTGATGGAGCTTTCCACCCCCGTGGTCAAGTTGTGGGACGGCGTGCTGGCCCTCCCCATCATCGGCACCCTCGACAGCGCGCGCACCCAGGTCGTCATGGAGAATCTCCTCCAGGCCGTGGTTTCCACCAACTCCCGCTACGCCATCATCGACATCACCGGCGTGCCCACCATCGACACGCTCGTGGCGCAGCATCTCCTCAAGACCATCACCGCCGCCCGCCTCATGGGCGCCGAATGCATCATTAGCGGCGTGCGTCCGCAGATCGCCCAAACCATCGTTCATCTCGGCATCAATCTTGAAGACGTGATGACCCGCGCGAATCTGTCCGATGCTTTCGCCGCCACCTTGAAGCTGAGCGGCCGCGCCGTCGTCCGCCAGGCCGCACCCGGCGCGCCCAAAACCGTGCTTGCCGGTCCTTTGAATAAACAGGAGAGCTAACGTGGAGCGGATTCCGGTTCTTCGCATGGGCAGCCTCCTGCTCATTACCATCCAGGTCGACATGCACGATAAGCTCGCCCTCCAGCTCCAGGACGATGTCACCAATCGCATCGCCGACTGGGGATCCAAAGGCGTCCTGATCGACATCTCTTCGCTGGAGATTGTCGACTCCTTCATCGGCAGGATGCTCGCCAACATCGCTGCCATGTCCCGCGTTCTCGGCGCCGAAACCGTTGTGGTGGGTATGCAGCCGGCCGTCGCTATCACGCTCGTCGAGCTGGGCATGTCGCTGCCCGGCGTTCGCACCGCCCTCAGCGTCGAGGCGGGCATGGAATTGCTCTACGGAGCGGGAGCCGGATTCGCCACGGGGAGCGACGATGACCGAGACGAGGCGTGAAACCCTCCCGCTGAAAAGCTCGAATGACGTGGTCCTCGCTCGGCAGAAAGCTCGCCAGTGGGCCACCGAGCTTCGCTTTACTCTGGTCGATCAAACCAAGCTGGTCACCGCAGCCAGCGAACTGGCCCGTAACACCCTCGATCACGGCAGAGGCGGTTCGATGACGATCGAGCAAACCG
>Ga0335075_10002870_pt1 | contig 27543 bp, 27 predicted proteins | sample Lox_Sample_24_FD_206723 | JGI IMG/M metagenome (GOLD analysis project Ga0335075, IMG submission 206723) | Soil microbial communities from Loxahatchee National Wildlife Refuge, Florida, United States - Lox_Sample_2.4 | ecosystem: Environmental > Terrestrial > Soil > Wetlands | place: USA...
TAAAGTCCAGACCACAAATGCGCGCAGGCGGCTCTCATCGATCCTCCCGCGCGCAGCAGCGAAAGCTGTAGTGGTACGAAAATCCCTCGGGGGCAACCCCATGCCGGTTCGAGTCCGGCCCCGGGCAAAAGTCCAGCTTCCGCTACCCTCCTCCGTCATGCATTATTCCAGCTAGATTCAGTGAGTTACGCGCTTATCGTCCCCGTCTCCCTCCGTCGTTCTCCATGGACTTCCGCCACTGCTGCGGGTACCATTGCGGGTAGACACGTTTCGAGTCCTGGAGCGTACCCGCAATGGCCAAGCACATCGAACTCCTGACCGATGCCAAGATTCGCGCCGCCAAGCCGAAGGGCGTGGCTTACAAGCTGCGCGACGGCGCCGGATTACACCTACTCGTCTCCCCGGCCGGCAGCCGGCTCTGGCGCTTCCGCTATCGCAAGCCGAACGCTCGCGCTCGCCCTGAAGGGGAAGGCCGCCGTCAGGGGCGCCCCGAGAACATGCTCGCGATCGGCGCCTATCCGGTGGTCACCTTGGCCGCTGCCCGGGAGAAGGCGACGGCGCTCCGGCGGCTGCTCGATGCCGGGAAAGACCCCGCTACGGAGGCCGAAGCGAAGCGCGAGCAGCGCACCAATACGTTCGAGGCGCTGGCACAGGAATGGCTCGGCAAGCAAACCCTCGCCGATGTCACGCGAGCCAAGGCCGAGTGGATATTCTCGCTGGTGCTCCCTGATATCGGCGCGTGCCCGATCGCCGAACTCGAGGCGCCCGACATACTTAAGACGCTGCAGAAAATTGAGGCCAAGGGACTGAACGAAACCGCCCACCGGGCGAAGCAGCGCATCGGCCAGGTATTCCGCTATGCGGTCGCCACCGGGCGCGCCAAGCATGACCCGACATCCGCCCTGCGCGGAGCGCTGAAGGCTCCCGACGTCACGAACCGGGCGGCGCTTACTGATCCCAAGGAAGTCGGCGAGCTGCTCCGGGCGATCGACGGCTACGTCGGGCAGCCGGCGACGCATTGTGCGTTGAGGCTCGCTCCGTTGACCTTCGTGCGCCCCGGCGAACTCCGGGCAGCCGAGTGGTCGGAATTCTCTCTCGACGGCGCTGAGCCCGTCTGGCGCATTCCGGCCGAGCGCATGAAGATGGGCGACACCCACATCGTGCCGCTCGCCAAGCAGGCCGCCGCCATTCTGCGCGAGCTGCAACCCATCACCGGCCGCGGGCGCTACGCATTCCCGTCATTGCGCTCGGCCGATAGGCCGATGAGCAACAACACAGTGAATGCCGCGCTGCGCCGGCTCGGTTACGCCACGGACCAAATGACTGGCCACGGATTCCGGGCGATGGCGAGCACCCTCCTCAATGAGCAGGGCTGGCATCCCGACCTGATCGAATTGCAGCTCGCGCATGCGGAGCGCAATAAGGTCCGGGCCGCATATAACCGCGCGCAGCGGCTCACTGAGCGCAAGAAGATGATGCAGGCTTGGGCCGACTATTTAGACGGGCTCAAGGCTGGCGGGAACGTCGTGGCGATCCGGCGCGGGGCGTAAAAGTTATGGGCTCCTCACGTTCCCCGAAACAAGATGTTGATTTTGACCCCGATGCTCTCTTTCAGCGCAAATCCAGCACGCCTACGCGATCGGAGTATCTGGAAAAGCTCTCCAGAGAACGCGCTTATCTCGAAGGCGAGATCACGAAGCTCACGGGCAAGACAGACGCCCGTCAAGGCGCCATTCGTGCGGAGCTACAGAAAGCGTTAACCGAGTCGTGCGCGGCCACGGAGGCGATTCTCAAGGACGATTGGTTCGCCGCGCTGGAGATCAGGGATCGAATGCACACTAGACTGCACGGTACGAGACACTTCCAGTGGGCTCCCGATCTACAGAGGGGGTCTAAATTCAAGCGCGCTAAAGGCTCGAAGAACGCGAAGTCTCAGAACGTGGCCGCTCATGTTGAAATGCTCGTGAGAGCCAACCAAACAGCGACACGCGAGGAACTGTACCAACTCGCTCATGAGCGCAAGCTGATCCCGACCGACATGCCGCGCGCCACGTTCTACAGGTACGTCACGACTGCCCGACGAAAACTTGGCATCGAGAGCCAACCCGGACCGCGCCGCAAGTAATCGCGCAATCTACGACACTGCGCGATTTCTACTGTTCTATACGCCGCGATGACGGCGTAATTTTCATGTCCGCCGTCCTTCATATAGGTCTCGGACATGAACGAAGTATCCCCCACCGCTGACAGGCTCCTGTCACTGCTCGAAGTCGAAAGGTTGACCTCTCTGCGGTCCTCAGCGCTGTACCTGCGATGCCAGCGCGGCGAATTCCCTCAGCCGTTGCGCATCTCGAGCCGTTGCTCGCGCTGGAAAGAGTCCGAAGTTCTCGCTTGGATCGCCGCGCTCCCGCGCGGTGTAGGGCCTCGGCCTGGCGCGGAGCACGCGGCAGCGTGATCCCGGCTTCCCAAACGACGAGAGCCGCCCGGCAAGGCGGCTCTCAGTTCGTCATCAGCAGCATGGAGATTGATCAGCGTGAGCATCATACCCGAGCCGAGCACAGAGCGGCAACATAACCATTTTCGAGCGCTCCCCGCGCACATTCTCGAGCGGCTTCACGCCGAGGGCGTCGATGACTTAGCCGACTGGATGCGCCTCGGTCGTAGACGCTTCCAAATTTTCGGCATCACGCACCGAATCGCGCAACTGCTCGACGCAGCGGCGCGGGAGGCTCGATCATGAAGACTCGCATCATTGAGGACCCTACCGGAGCCGAGCTGCGCGTGGCGTGGGCAGCGTTTCGCGAAAATCGCGGAATCGACGAACTTATGGCGATGAACTGCGACGCCCTCGTCTCCTTCCGCGCGCGCAATCATTTGACCGCCGAGGACATGAACGCGGCTTGGCTCAAATGGCAGAACGAATGGTGTCTCGCCAATTTCGGCGAGTCGTGGGAGTCGCGACCATGAGCGCGCGCCCCGTGATCCGGTTGCGCGAGAAAGCGGTCCAAGCGGCCGCAGCCGCGCTACCCACGGGTTCGGCTCCTGCACCGGTACCGGAGCCGAGTTTACGATTTTGGATCCTTTGGAGCCCGGGGGCGCGACGCCCAACGCGGCGTCACCCGACGCTCGAGGCCGCGCTCGCTGAGAGCAAGCGCCTGGCGGCCAAGTTTCCTGATCGCGCATTTCCGGTCTTTCAGTGCCAGCTCGTGGAGCGCGAGACGTGAACGTCGCTCCCAACAGTAGACCCCCCGTTCGCGGCGCGCTTGCGGCGCCGCATTTTTTTGGGGGTCATACATGAGCGCGGTATCAAACAGCGTTTTCCTCGAGGCCGCGTTCGCCGATATGCTGCCCGGCTCGCATACCATCATTTGCGGCTTTCGCGGCGATCCAAACACGAAGGATCGCGACCAATCCCGTCGCAACTGGTGCGGGCGCCCGTGGCGGCTCGGCGATCCTGTACCGCGCTGGTTCGACAACGCGAATAGCTATTACACGGTGGCGACGTTTCAGCCGGACCCGCAGACCGGCGAGCTTCGGCGGCGCAAATCGGAATTCCTACAGACGCATGTCGTGATGTTCGACGACGTGGGCACGAAGGTCCAGCGAGAAAAGCTGGTGCTCCGTCCGTCGGCGCTGATAGAGACGAGCCCAGCAAATTTCCAGGCGTGCTATTTCCTGAAAGACAATAGCGAATCGCGCGACCGCACGACGTGCGAGCGACTCATTGATCGACTGATAGAAGCCGGCCTCGCGATCAACTCCAAAGATCCGGGAATGACCGGCGTCACACGGTACGCGCGGCTCCCTGTCGGCGTAAATGCCAAGCAGAAGTACGTCGAGCAACTCGGCGCGCCGTTCACGGTGCGCATGATGGAATTCGACCCGACGCTGCGCTATTCGATCAGCGAAATTGCCCACTCATACAAGCTCGAGATGACAGAACGCCGCCCGCGCGCTCCGGTGGTACAACTCACTCCGCGGATTATCGAGCGAGGCATTGAGCGGTTCGACGCGATCCTAACGGTGTTCAAGCTGCTCGACAAATATCGCGGGCAGCATGGGTACGTTCACGAGGTTGAGTGCCCCTGGGTAGACACGCACACCGAGCGGGCCGACACGGGGAGCGCGCTCCTCGAGCCAAGCGAATCAAACAATTGGGCCGGCGGCTTCGTTTGCCATCACGGACATTGCCGAGGCGTTCGCGGAATGCGCGATGTGCGCGCCTGGCTGCGCGTGCTGCGACGGGATCTCTATGAAGGGAATGTAGGATGAGCGCAGCACCGGATAAGGACGCACTGCGCGAAGCGCTCGAGCGAGCCGCGCACGATAGCGCGCCCGCATCAGAGCCGAAGTCAGACACTCAGCCGGAAGATGATGCGCCGCCGGACATGGAGGAGATTCCGGACGAAGCATACGAAGATGATCCCGCGGTAACGCATGGCCGGGAAGGCCGCGTAATCATCCAACTCGAGTCCGGACAGTTCCACGTTGCCGCCGAGGCGGCCGAGCGGCTCATGTCCGGGGACATCTACGTGCGCGCGCAGCGACTCGCGAGGCTCGGGACGACTCCCGAGCTCGCGGCATGCCTGCAGGCAGATATCACCCGCGACCAAGAGCAGCACGTCATCGTCGCAGTGACGGCGGAATATCTGCGACGCCAGCTCAACGCAATCGCTGAATTTCAGAAGTTCTCAAGGCGCGAGGAGGAGTGGTATCCCGTCGATTGCCCTGCCGATCTCGTCAACAATATTCTCGGCTACGGCGATTGGCAGCATTTCCGGCCGCTCGAAGGGATCGCCACGGCGCCGTTTTTACGCGCTGACCTCACTATTTGCTGCACGCCAGGGTATGACCCCGCATCGCGCGTCTACTACGCACCCACCGCGCAGTTCCCGCCCGTTCCTGAGAGCCCGAATAAGGACGACGCGGAAGGGGCGCTCGAGCGGCTGCTCGAGCCGTTCAGTCAGTTCCCCTACGCGAGCGATGATGCGCGAGCGGCTTTCCTCTCGAACATTCTCACGGCAGCCGCGAGGCACGCGATCGACACGCGGCCGGTGTATTTCTACACGGCGCCGATGGCGGCGACCGGTAAAACGCTGCTCTCGAAGATGGCGAGCCAGATTGCCGATGGAGTCGAGCCCGCGATCAAGCCCTACACCGACGAAGCCGAGGAGATGCGCAAAGTCCTCCTTACGGTCCTCATCGCGGGTGATCCGACCCTACTACTTGATAATGTGCCATCGGGCGCCAAGGTGCGCTCGGCGACGCTCTGCGCGTTCGCAACGGCGTCCATCTACGGTGACCGGAAGCTCGGCGCCAGCGAGTCGCTCAAGTTTCCGAACCGCTGCCAGGTAAGCGCCTCGGGCAACAACATCACGCCCACCGGCGACCTTGCCCGTCGGTGCATCGTCGTGCGCCTCGATGTGAATGCCGAGACCGCCCGCGGCCGGGAATTCGTCATCCCCGACCTAAAGACGCATGTCCGCGCGCACCGCCCGCAGCTACTCGTCGATGCGCTCACCGTGATCCGCGCCTATGCGCTCGCGAGCGATCCGGTGAGCCTCAAGCCGCTCGAGTCGTTCGAGCGCTGGAGCCGGATCGCACGCGACCCCATCGCATGGCTCGGTTACGGCGATGCCGTCGCGACTCAGCAGCTCGAGACTGATGACGAACTCGGACCGCTCGTAGCGGCATTTCAGGCACTCGCTGGCCGCGAGCAGTTCGCATGGCCTGCGCAATTCAGTGCCAGCGACATCGCTACCGCGTGCAACGGCATCGGGGGCGAAGACCTCCGGCAGGCCATCCAAGGCGCCGGCTGCAGCGAGGCGAGCAGCGCCCGGACGGTCGGGTATTGGCTGCGAGAGCACCGCGACCGCGTGGCGGGCGGCCGGAAACTCGTAACACAGGGCAGCACGCACGGAGTGACGCGGTGGCGCCTTTCCGAGTTGAAATGAGCGTAAGGGGTGACATGGTAGGCATGGGTGACATGTTCATCCTTAAAGCTAGACGATTTGGCAATTCCAAATCAGGGTGGACCGGGGTGGAATATCTCACCCATCCCTACCATCACACCCCGTGGGGCTGGCCGAGCCGTTCGCCAGCCTCGAGGCCGAGAAAAATTCGGGCGCGGCGTTTCAAACAAAACCGTTACCACGCCGCCCAGCCTGCGCTACGATGCCTCTATCGGGCATCACACTGAAAGCAAAACAGGCTTATTATGCAGGCTTGTGGACAATGACGGAGAACAACGTACCCGCAGCGGTACCCGCAAAGGTTAGTCGCGTCTCCGCGCTCGGCACCTTGACGAAGAAGCAGGAGCGGTTTGCTCAACGGCTCGCGGCGAGCGGAAATGCGACCGAATCGTACCGGCAGACGTACCGCCGTCTGGGCTCGAGCGCGGTCGCGTTGCGTCAGCGGGCGTTTGTGTTGGCTCACACCCCGGCTGTCGCGGCTCGAGTTCGCGAGCTCCTCGCCGCCGCAGCGGGCGATGCAACTATCGCCGCGCGAGCGCGCATGGCGCGGCTTCAGACAATCGTCGAGGCCGACCCGGCCGAGCTTGCCCGCATCGTCGCAGAGCCCTGCAAGGACTGCTGGCCGGCCGCTACGGCATCCGGCGCGCCCTCCCCTAGTCATGACTCTGGCAGCAACGGAGCACCGCTCCACGGGCTTCAGGATGCGCCACGCGCGGACTGCCCGAGTTGCCGCGGGCATGGCGCGCGCCGCGTCGTAGTTACACCGAGCGATCAGCTCAGCCCGGCAGCGCGGATGCTGCTTAAAGGCGTGCGGCAGAAATCGACCGGCGAAATCGAAATCCGGATGCACGATCAGCTCGCGGCCAGCGATCAGCTGAATCGCATGGCGGGAATCTACGTCGACAAGTCGATCAGCCTGGTAGCGCACGCGAGCGCATCGGCATTCAGGCCCCTGAAGCGTGGCATGAGCGTCGAGGAGGCGTTGGCGCTCATGGAGACGCTCTCACCGACGGCCACTGCGCCGCCACCCGACGATAGCGTGGTATCCGAGCAATGAACCCGCGCGACATTATCCAGTCGATCATCAGCGGCACCCTGGTGGAACCGAAGCCAGGAGAGGAGCCTGAGTACAGGTTCGTCAGCTCTCCGGAGCAGCCGCTACCCGATGGCTTCGTGCGGCAGCACACCCCGGCCGGCATGGACTTCTGCGTGCTGCGCAAGCCGATCATCTCCATGACAAGGCACGAGCTTTACGCGGTCATCGGCTGGATGCGCGAGCTTGTGCACACCGGTGCGTTCGAGAAGTACGTCTTGATCGCCGGCAATGGCTGGCAGGCGGTAGACGACAAGAAATGAGCGCCATTCTCGACAAGCTCGAGGGGCGCGACCCGGCCGACGTGGCAGCCGAGGCCGTCTACGCGGCGATGACGGCGCTCCCTTCCTATGCTGAATTGGCTCTCGAATGTGAGCGGCTGACGACGGCTGCGACTCGTGCTGCGCTGCTTTCGAGCGTCGACGACGAGACACGCGCGGCGGTGGTCGCATTCATGGCCGCGCCACGCGCACTGCGCGAACGCGAGCGGCGCCTCGCGTGGGCTCGGGCCGATTCGGCGAGACGATTTCCGGCGCTCCTCACCTACTACGGGCAGCACATTCCGCAGTTCATCGACGATTGGGCGCTGACGTTTGATCCGAGACTGCGTGACAAGAAGCTAATCCCGTTCCGGCTCTATCCGAAACAGTGGGAGCTAGCCGAGGCGCTGCTCGAATCCTACCGCACCGGCGAATCGCTCACGGTGGTCAAGAGCCGCGACTCGGGCGCCTCCTGGCTCGCGATGTGCCTCGCCGCGTCGCTCGCGATCTTCGAGGACGGCTTTACCTGTCTCGTGGGCTCGCAGCTCGAGCCGAAGATTGACCGGGCCGGAACGAACGCAAACACGCTGTTCGGAAAAGCCCGGATGTTTCTGCAATACCTGCCCGAGGAGTTTCGCGGCGGCTGGACACCGACCAATGGCGACCTGCAGATGCGTTTATGGTGGCCGAACGGAAGTGTGCTTTTCGGCCAGGCGGGCGAGGCGATCGGCCGCTCGGAGCGCGCGAGTGTGGCGTTGCTCGATGAGTACGCGCACTTGATGCACCCGGACAAGATCGACGAAGCCTTGATGGCGACGACACCCTGCAAGTGGTACATCAGTAGCGTCAACGGCACGGGAAACCCATTCGCGCGCCGGGCGATGGACGGCAAGAACAAGGTTTTCTGGTATCGCTGGACGGATGACCCGAAGAAAACTCCCGAGTGGGCGGCAAAGATCATCGCGCAGGATGGACAGCGCAAGTTCGATCGTGAGTACGGCTGCGACTTTCTCGCCGGTAACGCAGACCAGATGTTTAAGCAGGCGTGGCTCGATGCCGCGACCGATGCTCACATCAAGCTCGGAATCGAGCCCGTCGGGCGCCGTTACGGCGGGCTGGACATTGGCGCGGGCGGCGATGATGCCAATGCCTTCGCCGTCGTGCACGGTGGAATGGTTGTTGAGCACGTGGAGATATGGCCCTCCTCGGTGGATCAGTTCCGGGAGTGCGAGCGGGCTATGCGCATTGCCGAGCAGCGGGGAGTGTTTCGTTTCGCCGGTGATGCCGTGGGCGTCGGCGCCGGCCTTGAAGGCTCGATGCGCCAGATCATCTCGCGCAGGAAGGAGGAAGGAAAACCCGTCGTCGGCTTTGACGTCTTTATGGCCAGCTCTGCTCCAAAGTACCCGACGAAGTCCTATCGGCCGGGCTCCAAGGAAAAGGTCGAGGACGTGCTGCCGAACCGCAAATCGCAAGGATATGACGAACTGGCACGGCGCCTCGAGATCACCTACAACGCTCTGACGGTACGCGGCTACAAGTACGAGCAGCGGGACATCATCTCATTCTCATCGAAGAATCCCGCCCACAATCAGCTGTTGCAGGAACTCGCGCAGATCATGAGCGAATGGCGCGGTCAGAAGCTCTACGTTGACAAGTATGGCGCTGGCGCTTCCCCGAACGCTGCGGATGCCGTGATGATCGCATGCTCCCCGCAGCCCATGCCGATGCGCATCAGCGACAGTGCCTTTGACATCTTCGAGCAGCCGTCCGATCCCTACGCTCGCGGTAGCTTTGGATGAGAGCCAATTCACCCGTAACCAAGCAGCAGCAACTGCTCGAGCTGATGCAAAGCGTCACATTGGCGGCTTGCTGGACGGACGCAGACCTCGCGCGCGCGATGTGTTGCTCAGTGCGTACCCTTGAGCGTTGGAAGCAGGCGCTCAAAGACACCGGGCGTCTGCCGGTGCGCCCGCAAATTGGCGCTTTTCCCGCCACGACTCAAGATGGTCCCGAGTTATATTGTGAATCGTCACCATTGCGCTATCGGCGCGCATGATGGCCCGAGCGGTTCGCCCTGCTCGGTGGGCGGGGCCGCTGAGCTTTACTAACTCCAGGGCGCGGCGGCCTTCCCCTAACGCAAGAGAGTGATTTTGAACATGAGTAAACATTCCGACCAGTTGCGCCGCGAGTATCAGTCGCTCGGAACCAGCTATCCGGGCGACGCAGCCGCCGCACGGCAGCAGTTGAAATTGGCGCGCGAGTGTAAGCGGCGCGCGTACGCGCTAGACCCAAGTCTAAAGTCCGGCATGGCGCTAGACGCCGCGCCTCGGCGCGAGAAGAGTCCCATGGCGCTCGATGAGGCAACCGAGAATGCCATCATCGAGCGAGCAATCCGGACAGCCCGCAAACTCAACCAATCCGCCAAACGCAAGGTAACTACGATGCCCCGTTCTTCTAAAGCATTCGACGTCGATGCGCTCCTGCAGCGCGATCCCCTCGCGCCCCGCGACCGCGGCCCCGATTTCGCGCGGGCATTTGAGTCGCGTTTCGCGCGCCGCCAGAAGCCGCGCCAGTCGCAGTACGCGATGGACGAGAGCGAGGGGGAAGCATCCTTGCGCAAAGCCCTGGAGCACGTGGCCAAAGTCGAGGACGGTAAGGGCGAGCCGGATATCGAGCGACTGCGCGAGCACCTGGACAATGCGAGGGCGCAGGCTCCCGAGGAAGCGGAACCGCACCTGCGCAAGGCGACGGCGCACATCAACTCGGTGAGCGATGGCCATGAGTTTGACCCCGAGCGGCTGCGTGGCTATCTCGAGGCCGCGATGGAGGCGATGCAGGAGGGAAATGCAGAGGATATTTCTCCCGTCGAAGCGGAACGCGAGACGTATCTCGAACAAGGCTATACGGACGCCGATTTTGCCGGCAGGGACGATGAGCCACGCGGACCGGATCACCGCGAGGACTTCGACCCAGTTAGCGGCTACGGCGCTCGCGGCCCAGGCGCCCTGCTCACCGGGGGCAAGGGCGAGAATGCGAGCCGCGGAGGCGCGAGCTGGCGGGGGCGCACAGGCGATGCACCGACGGTGAGCCGCAAGGGTTCCGGCGATAAGAGCCGCGGCGGTGCGAGCTGGCGCGCTCATGACGAGGCGATGGCCGGCGACTTCGACGCGGATTCTCTCTTTCAGAAGTAGGAGAACAAATCATGACATCGCGCGACACGACACTACGCGCCACGGCTCAGAGGCTAAAATCACTCGGCTATTGCCCGAGCAGTCTGGTGAGTCCCGCGCGACTCCAGTCAACTTGGCACAGTTGCAACCGAGCCTCGCTCTACGAGCTCGCCAATGACGAGGCGTGCATTCTGTGCCTGCCCACCCGCGAGAACGGCGCCGATGATGATGATGCCATCACAAGGCAGGTTGTCGACTTAATCGTCTCGGATCAGCTACTCGCGGATCCTAAAGCGGCGAAAGCCATCCTCGCGGTGCTCGAGCGCTATGGCCTCACGAGCGGCCCGTATTACACGGACGGGTACGGAAACCGACATCATCCGTTGCAATGGCACGGAGAGAATCCCATCTATCAGCAGCATCGCACCCGACTGTGTTACGAGGGCGACGACCACATTGTTGTTTTTCGCCAGGGAATCGAGGGCCGCTACGTACCGGCGCGCGATAGAGTTGGAGGTTACGCCCCGGTTATGGAAAAGCCACCGGGGAGCTATAACATCCCGGTCGGCTGCGATTGGAAGCAAGGGCATCTCCTCGATACGCCGTACCGCAAGCTCCCCGAGCTGTTGGTGCCTGACGCGTCGCGTGTCATTGACGCAGTTGAGCTTTGCCGCTGGGGCGTTCGGCCGGCCGCGCGCGAGGCGGCTGCCTGACATGGGAGAGCGGGGCACTGAAGGCGCAAAGCCGTGAGGAAACGTGCCGCTGGATGGGCGCGCCGGTATGCGCGACACCTGCGGCGCAAAATGCAACGTAGCGCCTGGTGGCAGCAGCAGCAGCGGAAATGACCAGGAAGACCAGATTTAAGCCGACGCTGCACGATCACCTCGTCGCGACGCGGGAGGAGGAGCGCTCGATGGAGCTCAGCCCGGTGGTGGCGGCGGAGGGCAATACGCCGCGTGCAAATTCAAAGCGGGGTTGGAATTTCAGGTGTCCGCGAGCGCTTCCAGGTGCGCTTGATCGAGGCGCGCAGCGGCGGCGAATTCGTGACGCGTTCCGTGCTCACAATTGAGGGTTACAACGCGGCACTTATCGCTGCCGAGCGCGAGCAAGATCGAGCCGACCGAGAGTGCCTGCCCGTGCGGTGCTATGTGTTCGGACTCGATGGAGTTCCGTGCTATGCAGCGCGGATGTCTCAGGCTGGAGTGGAGCAGGCGCGCGAGACAAAGCAGAGGATCGCGGCTGCTCAGCGGTATCAACACGCGAAGGAGTAAATGATGGCTGGCGAATCTATAGACAGTCTGACCGTTGATATCGGTCTAAGTACCGAAGAATTCCAAGCCGGGATTCAGCGTGTACTTGATTCCATGGGCCGCATGCAGACGACGGCCACGGAGACGGGCTCCAGCATGTCGGAGTCCTTTGCCGCTGCCGGGGCTTCCATCGGCGGGTTGGTACTTAAGTTCGCGGGCCTTTTTCTCGCCGTCCGTGGAATCGAGGATGTCGTCGGGTACTTCAAAGACCTTCACGTTGAGCTGGCCAATCTCGGCTTCGCGTCTGAGTATCTTGGACAATCAGGCGTTGCGCTCTCTCGCTTCGGTGAAGTCGCGCGTTTAGCGGGAGGGAACGCGCAGGATGCTATTTCTGCCGTGCAATCGCTTCAGGCATCGATCTTCGGCCTCGAATTCCAGGGGCAGATGTCACAAAACCTGCTAATGCTTCAGCGGCTCGGCGTCGCGTACCTCGATACCGCCGGGCATATGAAGCCGCTAAAGGATATCGCGATGGGAGCGGCTGCGGCATTGCAGCAGCAGTTACCCGGCAAAGCTAACGAGGCCATGCGCGTGCAGTGGGCCGCAACAATCTTTGGTGCGGGAGGGCTCGCGAATGCCGTGGGCGGTGGCCTCGCGCAATTACGCGCGTTCTATTCCGAATCCACGAAGGATCAGAAGAACATCACGCAACGATTGATAGACTCACAGGAGCAGATGAGTCGCAAGCTGACCGACAACACATATGCTATCGAGAACGAAGCCGCGCGGGCGCTCAACCACCTGACGCCGGAAATCGACAAACTGATTGACGTCATCCGGGACCAGCTCATCCCAACTCTCGACGAACTGATCACGGGTATTTTTGATTGGATGCATCCCGATCAGATGCTCAACGCCGCCGCCAACAAACCGCTCGACATGAGTTCGCCGACGAGTGCGATCGCGCATTTCATTAAGTGGTTTAGTGGTTTCGAGATGGCGCACCTACACATCGGGAATCCCGAGTTGGCGCACATGCAGGTTCCGGGGAGTGTTCTTGCGCGGCTTTCGAGTTCGACAAATCTTGACGTGTTGAAAATGGAACACTTGGTCGCAGGTGGCGATGAGGGCGACCCAACGTGGTCCAAAGCCGTGATTGCCTACCAAGGACTCTACGTCGGCGCCAAGTCGGCGAGTTCCGCCGAAGCGGATTACGCACGCGCTGTCGCGGAAGGCCGCGGAGGTGTCATCGCCCGGCCGCACCATGTATCGCCTCATGCGCTCGCGACGCCCGGAGCACCGAGGCCGCGCGCTGCGCCCGCCGGTAGCGCCGCCAGCAAGCCCACCGCGTCGGTAACCGGGCCGCGTGTCACCATCGGAACCATTGGCCCCATTTATACGCAAGCGACCGACGCTAACGGCCTCGTGGCTGACATCAATCGAGCGACGCAGCGGAAACTGCTGGTCGGGCGGTCCGATCCGGGGTTGGCGTGAGCTCGTATTCTGAAAAATGGCTCCGCGCGACGCTGATTTTGCCGGCAGCGAATTTCCCGGGCACGTCAAGCAACACATTGACGTTAGTGGGATATCGCACACTGGCAACAATTCAGGCCGCGGCGAATTATCCGTGGTCGCTCGATCTCACGATCTACGGCATGCAAGAGTCTGACATGAACGCAGTCACGATCCTGTGGCAGGGACCGAACCGGACCGCGATGAACGCGCGAGCGCTGGTCCAATTAGAAGCGAGCGCGGATGGGGCGACATGGACGCAAGTATTCGAGGGCAATGTGCTCGAGGCGGCGCCAGATTACACCGCAGCCCCCGATGCTAACTTGCACCTCTTGTCGATGACCGGATATGGCGCTCAAATCGCGATTGCGCCGGCGAGTTCTTATCGAGGCTCGGTTCCCATCGCTCAGATCGCGCAGAATCTGGCGAGTGCAATGGGATTCACGCTTGAGAACAACGGAGTGACCGGGAATCTAGCGAATCCTTATTATCCCGGAACGTATATGGACCAGTTCCGTGCGCTTTGTCGGCATGCGAACCTTGATTTCTACTTCGACGGCAATGCGACGCTCGCGATTTGCCCATCGAATGTTTCCCGATCAGGCAAGCCGGTTCCGGTGTTCTCTCCGACCTCGGGACTCATCGGCTTTCCCACGATCCAGCGTTACGGAATTCATGTCGATACGATCTTCACCCCCGCCTTGACGTTGGGCGGAAACATCCAGATTTCGGGAAGCATCGTTCCAAGTGCCAATGGAACTTGGTTCTCGAAGTCGATGACGCATTCGCTCTCAAGCCTGATGCCGGACGGTCCGTGGTTCTCCTCTCTCGAATGCACGCAACCGACCGCGACGGCAACATGAGCGCCGACAGCGACCCCATCCCCGAGGCGCTGCTCGCGGAACTCGCCGAGCTGCAGAGCCTTCGAGCCCAACTCGAGCAGTGCCTCGAGGACGCCCAGGCGCTTGCGCTCAAATGCGAGGCCATCCGCCTGCGCCTGCAAGCCGGTGGCTGCAAGACCGCCCCCGTGAGGCTGTCATGACCAGCCGCATCGGCGGCACGCTCGGCCTCGAGGCGCTGGCGGCTCTCGCCGGCCGGGAGCGGAACCGGCCGCAAAGCCGGGATGAGATGCGAGCCGCAGTGCAGGAGCTTGCGAGCCGCGGGATGTCGGATCACACGATCGCGAGCGCCACGGGGCTTGCCGTCGAGCAGGTGCGCCGAATTCTCGGCGAGGCGCGCACATGCTAACGCTCGGAGTAGATCCCGGACTCTCTGGCGCCCTGGCGCTGCTCGATGCTGACGGCACCGTCGAGCTGCTCGCCGACCTGCCCGTCATTCGCGACCGCTCGCTCGCTTGGATCGACGGCGGGGCTCTGCAGAGCATGCTCCTGGACGCGATACGGGGCCGTCCGTGCCGCACAGTAGTCGAGCGCGTCTCTGCCATGCCGAAGCAGGGCATCGCCTCAGCGTTCACGTTTGGCGTGGGCCTCGGCTCGATTCTCGGCGTCCTGCAGGCGTTGCACCTACCGCTCGAGCTCGTAACTGCCGCAAGCTGGAAGCGCGGGCTCGGCCTCTCGTCCGACAAGCGGGCGAGTCTGCACAAGGCGCGCCTCCTGTTCCCATCGGCCGACCTCGGGCTCGCGAAACACGACGGGCGGGCCGAGGCGCTCCTGCTCGCTTACTACGTGCAGAGCCGTGTCCGGCAGGCAGCAGCGGCGTGAGCAGCGTATCCGTCGTGCAGGCCGGCGATCACGTGACCGTGGTCATCAATGGCGAGAAGATCTACGACAGCCGAACGCGGGGCGCTCCACCATGCGCGCCCGAGTGCCGGTGGTGGTGCCGTTTGCGGTCGTGGCTGGCGCCCCGGCGGTGGCACCGCCGGCCGAAAACTTGTCAAAATCAGGCGCCTCTCCCCCTGTATTGAAGTACAGGTGCCAACTTTCTTGGCACAAGGCAAAATGCACCCTATGGATGCACGTCAGCGCTATGTCGCCACGGCGTTTCTGGCAGGGCTCGCGGCTCCTGTCGGGCTGTACGCCGCACCGCCGGAATACCCCGTATACCTCGCGGCGCAGAGCGTGCCGTGGAGCTTCGCCAAGGTCGGCGCCGACCTGAACGCGAGGCTTGGGCAGAGTGACGGACGGCCAGAGCCCGCCACCTGACGGCAAGCCTAGCGGTGCCCCCACTGCGGCCGCCGCAGCGCCGGCGGGAGCGACCCCGCAGGGCTCAAGCGTCCCATCATCGGTTGCGGGGATACTTGCGTCGCACCAGCCGTTCGTGCCCGCCTTCCCGGTGGGCGTGCTAACTCCCCAACCACTACATCAGCAGTTGCAAGTGCAACTGCAGGCGTTCCAGAGCCCCTATCCACCGCCGCAGTACGTCAAGGAATATGAGGCGATTCAAGCAGGCTCGTGGAATCGAATCCTGACGATGGTTGAGCAAGCACAGGCGGCGCAGATTGAAACGGCCAAAACAGCGCAGGCAAACATGCGCGCCGACGCTCAGAGAACACACTTTCTCGGCGCTGGAGTGACGGTCGCCGCCATGATCGGAGCCGTCATATGCGCCTTGTTTGGTCAGCCATGGGTTGCGGGCGCGTTTTTAAGTGTACCGGTCATGTCAGTCGGTAAAGCACTCATCGAAAGCACGAAGGCACCAGTTAACCCTCCGCTGGCGCAGCCGCCCCCGCAGCCCCCGCAGCCCCCGCAAGCGCCCCATCCCTGAAAGGGGGCAGCAGAGCGGATCGCACCATTAGCATCCCGTGCGGATGATCCGTCCGCTGGATCGGGGTAACACTCAGCCCGGTGGTAGTCCTGGGAACGCCTTTGGCTTCAAAATTCTATTGCGGGTACCGCTGCGGGTAAGTTCTTTGGGAGTCCCTGCAATACTCGTAATTAAATCAAATACATAGTGGCAGATTTGAGTCCGGCCCCGGGCAAATTATTTGTCTATACGCGTCAAGGGCCGTCCACCGCTGACCGCCCTATTGACGTGCAAGTCACTGTGGAATATAGGATTTCTCGTTTCTCGGCCGAAAAGCACCGAGAACGCGAAACCGACAAAAAACGACCGTTACTCCTGGTGACCCCTCCCTCCTCTACGATGAGCACGGCCTCTACATCATTGTGACGCTCTCGGGCGGGCGCTGGTGGCGCTTGAAATATCGCTTCGGCGGCAGGGAGCGCGGCCTCACCTTTGGCGTGCATCCGGCCGTGCTCTTGAGCGAAGCGCGCACGCGGCGCGATGAGGCGAGAAAGCTCTTGGAGCTCGGCCTCGATCCGATCGGTGAGCGCGAGGCCGTGAGGGCCTTGCGAGGCTCGACCTTCAAAACTGTGGCGGAGGAATGGCTGGCCTCGCGCGCCGAGCAGTACGCGAAGGTCACGATGTCCAAAGCCCTTTGGATCCTCGAGACCTTCATCTACCCGAGCATCGGCAACCGACCGATCAGCGTCATCACCGCACCCGAGCTGCTTGCGGCCTTAAAGCCCATCGAGCGCCAGGGCATGCGCGAGACGGCGCACCGAGCGATGCAGAAGTGTGGGCAGATCTTCCGCTACGCGGTGGCTTGCGGTTGCGCCGAGCGCGACATCACGGTGGACCTGCGCGGCGTGCTGGCGCCGGCAATCGTGCGCAACCGCGCCGCCGTCACGGACCCGCAAGAGATCGGCGCCCTCCTCCGAGCGATTGACGGCTTCGATGGCCATCCGACGACCGGCATCGCCTTGAAGCTCTCCCCGCTCCTTTTCGTCCGCCCCGGAGAGCTCCGCGCCGCGCAGTGGTGCGAGTTCAATCTCGAGGCCACCGAGTGGCGCATCCCCGCCGAGCGCATGAAGATGCGCGAGCGGCACATCGTCCCGCTCTCGAGACAAGCCCTCGCCCTCCTCCGGGAGCTCCGCGCCCTCACCGGTAGCGGCAAGTACCTCTTCCCCTCGCTGCGCGATTCCACACGCTCGATGTCCTACAACACCGTCACTTTTGCGCTCCGGCGGCTCGGCTACAGCGGGGAAGAGATGACGGCGCACGGATTTCGGGCCATGGCCTCCACGTGCTTGAACGAGCTCGGCTGGCAGCCGGACATCATCGAGCGCCAGCTCGCGCACGCGGAGCGGAACAAGGTCCGAGCCGCGTATAACCGGGCGGAGCGGCTGGCGGATCGCAGGACGATGATGCAGGCGTGGGCGGATTACTTGGATGGGTTGAGGGAGGGGAAGCGGGCGGTAGCGTCCACCGAGGTGTCGACTTCGAGCGAGCCTGCCGCACTCCATCAGCTGTCGCGTGAGCCGGAAAAGCTCGACAGACCGAAGAAAACGCAGGAGAAGCAGGTTGGCGGACTCTCTCAACTGGAGCTATTCTCCGCTCGATGATGCGCCAGATCCTTAGCTTTTAGCGATGACAACGAACAACAATAAGCGGGTCCGAGAGATTCCCGAGGCGGCAATCCCGAACTACTTGCTGTTGGCAGCGTAGAGCCTCCCCGGTGATGTAATCGCATCTTTCCGCAGCTTCAAAGACGGGACTTGAGGAGATCCGCATGAACACCTGGGTGCGAAGCCGCGCCATGGCTTTATTGATTAGAGTTGCGATCGCCATTGTAATAGTAGGCGCAGCAGTATGGTGGAGAGCTTCCAAGTACGTACTAGGCTCCTCCGCTAGAGTCGGTCAACTGTTAGTTGGTAGAAGCCATCCTTGGTCGTTTATCGATCTGTGTTTTGACGTAGCAACCTTAGCAGTTGCGGCCTTGGGCATACGCGCCGCGATCGTGCATGCAGCTTTCTGGCGGAAGCACAGAAAAGTCCCGACTCCGAACGCCCGCAATGCCATTCTCGTGTCCGACGCTCCGGTTACCCGGCTGAGTGATGACGAGCTCTCGCGAGCTTCGTTTGTGGACACTGTCCTAACCACTCTACTGTTTGGTACAAGCGATCGCAGCACAGTTGTCGGCATTGAAGGTCGATGGGGGGAAGGGAAAACCTCGGTCCTCAGATTGGTCGCTTCGGGCCTGAACGCTCAGACGCCCCACCCCATCGTGGTCTGGTTTGACCCATGGCCAGAAGAGTCAAAGCGGGGCGTCGTCGCACGTCTACTCGATGATATCGCCTACCAAATCGCTCAATGTCCCGACATTTCTCCTCGCGACAGAAAGAGCGCGACTCGCAGCATTCTCGCGATCGCAGATGCAGTGGGTCGTGATCTGGGGGCAACATACGCGCTCGCCCTGCGAAGTTTCATCCGCTGGTTATATCCGAGGATTACGGGGTTAACCACTGAATCAATCCATTCCATTTCGGCGAACCGAGATCTGATCGAGAGCACATTGGCGCGCCTGCCATGTCGACTTGTAGTCATGGTCGATGATCTTGATCGCGTCGACGCAGAAGAACTCCGAGCCGTTCTGATGGCCGTTAATGCACTTTCACACCTGCCGAATACGAGCGTTCTACTCGCGTTCGATCCCGAAGTCGTGGACTCGCAGTTATCAATCCCCGGACTCAAGAACGCGGGCGTTCCGTTTCGTGAGAAAGTCGTTAACGTAACGCTACCCCTTCCTACGGCCGCGTTCGCTGATCGTCTGCGCCTATTCAAAAAGGCGTTCTATGGCGGGCTTCAAGCAAGAGGCCTCGAAACCAATTGGCATGAGTGGGACGCCAAGCTGCGCGACCGGGCGGAAATCCTGGCTACAAGGATGTTGACCTCCCCTAGAGCGCTGAAGCGCCTCGCTAATCACGCATGCGTAGTGCTAGAGAGCGTAAGGACGGAAGTGAACGGCGCGGACATACTGGTCCTCGAGCTGATCCGCATACTCTTTCCGCTCGTCTGGGGTTTTATTCGTGAGCATCAGAATCACTTCGATCCCTTCGACGCGTACGACGAGGGCTACATTCCGGAAGATCGTGACCCGCGCGTACGAGTCCCCTCTTCCGCGACCAAGGAAGATCGCCGCGCGCCTCGCGTGCTACTTGACAATGCCGCCTCAGGGGCGTCTGACCAAATGAGGCCACAAGCCCGACAGCTGCTCGGAATTCTATTTCCGCTTGCTGACATGCGTGAGGTCACAACCAAAATTCGAGAGGCACTTCAACGTGACGGCCGGGTCGCTGTGGGCGACACTCTTAGACTGTATTTCTCGCTAGGGGTTGCTGGCACCGCTATTCCGCGCCGGGATATACATGAGTTGCTTAGGGAGACAGAGGGGAGGGCCGCAATATTGGAAAATTATCAGTCAGGCGGCCTTTTGGCGTCATTCGCATCAACTGTTGCGGCTTACGTCGCGGGTCGAGATGAGATACCGGACCTTGACCAACTTGTGATCATGTTGATGAAGGCTGTCCGAGTCGCCTGGGCTGCGCATGGAGAGAATGCATGCGACGAGGTGGCCGAACTGATCTTGCGTCTACTAGCGGCTGACGAACTGTCCCGACGAGTGTTCCTACTGGGCCGGATCATGCGCTCTGAAGAAAGCATATGCGTCAGCCACGACGTTCTGCTCGCGCTATTGCGCCACGCCAATCTCTGGGACAACGGGGTCCTATTTCCGAAAGAGCGGAGGGCGATCCCGCGTCCAGGGGATCCGCTAGTGTCGGACGACGAACTCCTGCGGCTCAAGGACACATGGGTTGAAACGGCGTGGCAATTCGGTCTTGCCAGGCTGTTCCACGAGGAGCCAGAACCTATGTCGGTACTTTACAGGCTCGGTCAGTTAGAGGGTCCGCAGGGCAACGATTTTGGGCGAATTAGAGAAGCTCTGGGAGAATTCATCTCATCGGATTCAAACCTCACGCTTCTTGTAAAGCAATTTTCCCCGCAAATGACCGGAAGACCAACTGCAGTACAAGGTTTAGAAAAGCTGATTCCAGATTGGGAGTCGTTTATCCAGCGCGTCCGTGAACTCGGCGAGCCTAGCGACGCCATTTACAATCTGACAGAGTACACGCCCCCAATGCAGCCAGCGACGTAAAGCGCTTTTCAAGCGATTAACGATCCGGCTTCCAGACTTTTCACATTGAGCAGGAAGCGCTGCAGTATGAGCGCATCGGCGACGAAGTCGCTAAACAGAGTCCAGGGACTCGTCTCTTCCCGTGCAGCGGCGGACTCCACTCCGTACTAATCGCCGGGTCACGTCAACCAGTATCTGCAGTGTGCGGGAGCGGGAATACGAAAAGCCACCGCAGAGCGCGCTCACACCACGATTCGAAAGCGAGCCTCTGCCCAGTTAATTGTTGACACGATCAATCCAATGTACGCCTGTGGACATTGAAGCGCACTTCGTCTAGAAGCCTTGTAATGCTGATCTTGAGATCTGTCGAGGCGGTTTCCAACGCTGTGAGGTCTGCCCGAGTTCCCTCGTTTGAGATGATGCCGGCAGCGATCAGCAGGGCGTCTTCTGCAGCTTGTGCCCTTACCCAGTCAATTAAGATCTCAATGAGTTCCTTTCTGTTTTTGCCGTTACTAACACCCTGTTCCAGCCAACGAAACGTTCTGGGTACCCGTCGGTGATCGCCAGTACGTCTTGACCTCAATTCGTGGTCAAGTTCTGCTCGCTCGACGTCGTCTCGTCCAAGAAACTTGTTGGCGTAATCCGAGTTTCGCGCCCGCAGTAACGGCTCCAATTGCGCTTTCGCGTACTCGACCCACCCACGTTTCTTACAGATCTCCCACAGCGCTACGGCATCCAGATCGCTCAGATAGTCGAAATATGGACGTATATTCTCGACCTCTTCCAAATCCCTGGGTCCTTCGTGTTCCGCATGCCAAAAGCCGGTTCGTGAGCGAAAATGGCGCAACACCTCACGTGGATCCGGAGCATCCGCCGCGGATTCCTTGACCAGTTCCAGAAGCTTAGGGGTTGCGGTACGAAGTGCCAGCTGAAAAATGTGCGGGTCGTGTCGCAATCGTTCCCAGACCGGCAGTATGAGAGCTTCTACAAACGGTGGTTCAAAGCGCCGCATCAACTCTGGAATCATCCACATCCCCAAGTGCTCTCGATCCTGCTTTGGTGCCGAGGCCATTTTCTCTAGCGTCGACCGAAGAGCAGCTGTCAGTTCCTCGGACCAGAAATGACGACCTATCTGCCACCAGTATCCAGGATTGGTAGAACTTTCGATCCTATCAAGGAGCTGCGGAATCACCGTGAAGTCTTGCCTTCGAGCTCGCGCCCATATCGCCGTATCGTATCTCACATCCTGAGAACCGATCTGCCGACTCACGGCGATGTCACCTGGATCGAAGCTAACTTCCCACAGCTTAAACGCTTCTTCACGCAAAATCGCGTCGTTCTTCGGGTCGCTCGACATCTCGAGTAATCTTTGCTTACTCGCAGCGGACATGAGCCGCCCAGACTCTTCGGATCGGCGCTTCCACTCATCTTTTAAGAAGGTATCGATGAAATATCCGTCCTTTGCCCGGCGACGGCTGTTCGCAATGTATTCGACCTCATAAGCCACAACATCTGGGTGATCGACACCCCTTAACATATAGGTGATGGGCCATTCCAAGGGGCCCGCCTGCCTGGCTCGATCTATGAAGTACTTCAACGCTGCGCTACCGGGCGGTTGATCTCTAAAGCCCCATGAGATCCCATGCGCAGCCAGACTGCTTCTTGGACTCGACTGCCGTGGATCATCCGACTCTGGCAGGGCCTCCCAAGCATCACATACGGGACCGAGAGTCGTCGCGGCTTCGTCACCACAAACCTGCGCGGCGGCCCAGAGAAATGCTTCCAGGTCGCGGTCATCAGCTCTCTCGGCCCATGCGTGGCGTACGGGGCCTGCCAAGGCGGGATCTGCCACATACCCGGCCAACAGCAAAGGACCGTTAAGCAACCCTCGGACGGATTCCGGTCTTTGAAGAACTTGCGCAACCGCGCCTACGAGGCGACTGCCGTACTTCTGCGAAGCTCTATCTATAAGGGCTTGACGCCCTGCGACGGTAGTGCCGAACTCATATTCCGTCAGCAAGTTAAAGCCGGCAACAACATCGCCATTGCTAAACCGCGCTTCGAAATAAGGCTGTCTCCAGTCAACTCGTGGGCAGGGGGCGGTGATCTTCAGGACGATGGCCGACTCGACCTGTGCCAACGCGACGAGACACCAAAAGCGCCGCGCGATGAACTCATCGGTTTGGTGAGTTTGGAACCACTCCTCCGCCACTTTCCCCGCCGTCTCCTCGTATTTGGAGTCGGTGGCAATCGACTGCTTGAGCGCATATACGGCGACAAGCGGACTCTTGTCGGTGAGCTGCCTCAGCTGCGCCTGCGGAATCTGCCTTATTGCCGCCGCGATTCCCACAATTTCGGCGAAGTAAGGGTCCGTTAAATGGTTCCCGGATACGTCACTCGCCAACCGCGCTGCGACAGCGTCCGCGAGCACGTGATAAAGGACTCGGTCATGACGAGCTTGGAGGACTTCTTCGGTACCGTCTTTAGCCGTACGCAGCAATCGCCCGTCTGCTACGAGCCTGCGGACTGCCTGAAGGTCGAAACTGTCCCCAAGCCACTCTCGCACTTTTCGCCAGGTGGGCTGCAAGTCTCGCAGCTCGAGCATCCGCGTTCCAAGCCGGCCTATAGCATCGCGAATATCTGTGGGGGTGCATGCGCCAGCAAGCGCGCTTCGTTCCAGTTGACTTTGAATGTATTGGGCTATCACGTCGCCGGCGTGCGTGTCAGTGCCGGGTTCATATAGGCCTATGAGGAGTGGATCATTGCCAAGAGATTTCGCAATCGCAGAAGCCGTGAAGTCGTCAATGATTTTTCCGGCAAGTTTGTTGCGGAGCTTCACAGCTTTGCGCGCTTCTTCGTCGGAGTACAGCCCAATAAAGCGGATAATGCCTGCCTTTGTAATGTCATCCCGCTTCTCGACTGCTGCCAAAAGCTGAGGCCATACGGGACATAGCAGGCGCCAGTGGATGTTCGACGCATTAAGCACCCATCCGACCAGAGTGTTGAGGACTCGTTCTGGGCTGCTCGATCTGTTGATATCCTCAACTACCACGATGAGTGGCTGTACTTCGGAACATAGTTCCAGCGCCCGCCGCCCCGACTCAGCTTCCAAGGCCGGAGAATACCGGCGCATCTCCGCTTCCAGTGCCTCCACGAGAGAAATTGAGCTTAGAACGGTTTGGTCGCTGAGCATGATCCCTGGCAGCCCATCGCTTAGCGCTTTATCAAGGATCGCCTCACAGACGGTGGATTTGCCCATGCCTGAACCGCCCGACAGCAACACGTGACCGCCCATTTCACCTAGGTCCCGGGCTACGAAAGCGCTCGATTCCGTTTCACGTCTCCGGATGGCCAACGATTTATGGCCAATGCGAAGCAACTCGGTCTTCGACAATCGAACGGGTGGCACGCCAAAGTGCAACGACCGGATAGCCTGTCCATCAGGGTTGGTGTCGAGAAACTGGGCAAGCCGTGAACCTGACCAGACATCAAGGATGAGATCATTTGCGTCAGCTAAGGCTTGCGCCTTAGCCCGGACTTCTGGTGGCTCCTCGCGGCTACAGGTCAAGGCCAGAGTAGCCTTGAGATGCGGATTTTCTCTGCGCAGAGTCCTAACCGTTTTGATCGCCTTAAGGAGGTCGCCTTCCGGCTGAGTTGGCTTCTCTCCAGGCTTTTTGGGAATTACCGTTGAAGGATCGTGCAACCATTTTCCCTCGAGAGCCTTGATTGCCGTCGTCGTGTGGGCCACCGCAACGAGCATCGATCCATCGGCGCTGTGAACCCATCCGAAGTTGTCCAAGGCACCCTTGACCGCCCTGCCGTCAGCATTCACGCCAGGATGCGAAATGTTTTCGTAAACGCTGGGCTTGGCGGCGCGCAACACCGAGGTCGCCAAGCGCTCAAACTGCGCGTCGTCTGAAATCGCAGCAATACTTGCTATGGTTTGGTTGTGCAGGCCAGGAGTTGCACCCTTGGGCACTGCGTCGGCTTCTCTTATACTGCGTCGTCTCGTTGCCGCGGTGGGCTTTCGCGTCTCTGCAGACATGCCCTAGCTCCTCACGCTCCCGTTGGCGCTAGCGCATTGGGACGTCGATGACCGGAAACAATTGAGAAAAAGGCGCGAGACGGTTACGGGCACGGATTCTTGACCCTAGAAGGCATCGCGCGAGGCGTGGCCGCTGTGACAATCGTCCGAGCCCCTATTTTTCGATCGCATCAACCGCGTCCATGATGGCTTCAGGCGAGAACCCCAACAAGCTCAACGCCTGTTCCAGCATCTCCCGCTTTTGCGAGGTTGGAGAGTTTGTCATAACCCAGTAGCCAGTCCCGGGAATGTCTCGCGGCTGCGTGCTCTTGCCGGAATTCGCAATCGCCTGCTCGCTTTTCGCGAAGTAGCAGCGATTCCTGCCCCGAATTGAGAGGACCTTGTCGAAAAGCGCCGGCTTCAATTTGTAGGCCGCCGAAAGGATGTCCAACATCCGATTAACGACTCCGCGGCGCTGGACAAACGTCGGATCTTTCAGTAGGTCGGTAAGCTCGTGCCGAGGGGCGGCAGCCTGAGTTCTTGACTGACCAGCGATGTCACCGGACGGCGTCGGTGAGCCAGCGACTCTCAGCCTTTCCTGCGCATACTTCATAGCGCGTGCCTGTGCATCGGGCGGGAGCCACTTCAAGGTCTCAACTACGGTGCGCGCCGCATCGAATTCATCGAGTGGCCGGGTCGCACTGGCGGAAAGGATTGTGTTCATGTTCGGACCTTAAGAGTCACCGCAATAACTGCAATCTCTGCATGATCTTACATCTCTCAAGCAATCTATTCAAATGCGAACGTATCAGCAAGCAATAAACGCCGGTTGATATCCGCGTGCTTGCTTGTATAATTTTGCAAGCATTGTCACCAAGCCGGATGCATGCATGAATGTCGACAGAGATTCTCCCCAGTCCAAAGGGGGTAAGGCACGTGCCGTGGCGCTGAGCGCGAAAGAGCGCAAGGACATCGCCAAGAGGGCCGCCATTGCCCGCTGGGACGCTGACATACCCCATGCCATCTACGAGGGTGAATTCAAAATCGGCGATCTGACGGTCTCAGCCGCAGTACTTCCCAACGGGAAACGGTTGCTCACGCAGAGCACCTTTCTGCTCGCTATTGGGCGGTCGCGCTCCCCGAAGGGCGGCACAGGGGTACTAACCACAGTCGACGGGGTGCCATTTTTCCTGCAGGCAGATCTGCTCAGTCCCTTTATCTCCGAAGAGTTGCTCGCGTCGACAACGCCTATATTTTTTAGGCATCTGACCGGAAAAAAGGCGGTTGGCTACGACGCCCAACTGCTGCCCGCTGTGTCGGAAGTCTATCTCAGAATGAGAGACGCGCTCGCGGCCGAAGGCAAGGCTGTGCCCGCGCAGTACGACCACATCGTCCGAGCCTGCGATGCCGTCATTCGAGGCCTCGCGCGCGTGGGCATCGTCGCATTGATCGATGAGGCCACCGGCTATCAAGAAGTCCGCGACCGGATGGCGCTCCAGGCAATCCTTGATCAGTTTTTGCGGAAAGAGCTGGCGGCCTGGGCCAAGCGCTTTCCGGACGAATTCTACCAGCAGATCTTCCGACTCCGGGATTGGCAGTGGAAAGGTATGCGCGTGAATCGTCCGCAGGTCGTTGCACATTACACGAACGATTTCGTTTACGAGAGGTTGGCCCCTGGCATCCTCGATGAGCTCCAAAAGCGCAATCCAAAGGACGAGCGCGGCAACCGTAGGGCGGCTCACCACCAGTGGCTGACAGAGGATGTGGGTGACCCTGTGCTCGCGCAGCACCTTTATGCTGTGATTGGATTGATGCGCGTCGCAGACGACTGGGATCAATTCAAGGCAATGCTGGACAAGGCTTTCCCCAAAAAGGGACAGACCTTGCCGCTGCTGTTCGGGGAGTGATAGTCGGAGGTGGGGACTGCGAATAGGGGGAACAATGGTTGACTTCTCTGCCGAACGCCCCTGCCGGATCTTGAGCCTCGATGGCGGGGGCGCCAAAGGCTTTTATACGATCGGCGTGCTGAAGGGCATAGAAGGGATGCTCGGTTGTCGGCTACATGAGCGGTTCGACCTGGTATTCGGGACGAGCACCGGGTCGATTATCGCCGCCCTGATCTGCCTCGGCCATTCGGTCGACGAGATTCACGAGCTTTATCGCGCGCACGTCGTGAAAGTCATGGGCAAATGGTTCCCCTGGACGAAATCAAGGGCGCTTCGTAAGCTCGCCACCGACGTCTTCGGCGAACAGTCCTTCACGGATGTCCGCACGCACATCGGCGTCGTAGCGACTCGTTGGGTAACAGAAACACCGCTAGTTTTTAAGACGGCCGTTGCGCAGGCGCACGGAGATCGCGGGAACTTCGAGCCGGGTTTTGGCTGCACGGTGGGCGACGCAGTTCAAGCATCGTGTTCTGCTTACCCGTTCTTTTGCCGGAAATGGATTACCACTGACGACCGGGAAATTATTTTAGCGGCTGATGGTGGTTACTGCGCCAATACCCTGGCGGCCGGCCAAACTCCTCCACCTGTGTTCACCTGAAACTCCTCCACCCCTGAGGTAAACGGGCGCCGGTCGGCGCCGAGGGCTGAACTGCGGCGGGACGTTACGCTGCCCCTTTTGCACGGGGGGCGGGGAGTTGAACGTCTTGAAGCCGCATCTGCGTATTACCGTGGAAACGCTGCTGCGCAAGGGGCGCAGCCAGCGAGAGATCGAGCGCCTGACGGGCGTGGATCGCAAGACGATCCGCCGCTACGAGCGGGGGACGGCGGAGGGGGCCGCCGGGGTAAATTCCCCCGGGGTGGCCACCGGCTCTGACGGGCGAGAAAGCGGCTTTTTGGGACCGGAAACTCCCCCATCCCGGCCACCGGCGCGGCCGCCGAAGCAAGCCCGTTCGGCCTGCGAGGAGCACCGCGCATGGATCGAGGAGCAAGTCCAGCTCGGCCGCAACGCCCAGAGCATTTATCAGGACTTGGTCGAGAGGCACGGGTTCTCCCATCGGTACAACTCCGTCAAGCGCTTCGTGCGCACGCTGAGGGTGCGCGATCCGGATCGATTTGACGTTCTGGAGAGCGATCCGGCGGAAGAGTCGCAGGTCGATTTCGGTCAGGGTGCGCCGACGCTCTGGCGCAACGGCAAGTACCGCCGGCCGTGGCTCTTTGTGATGACGCTCAAGTACTCGGGCAAGGCCTTCCGCAAGGTCGTCTGGAAAGCCGATCAGCGGACCTGGGCGCGGTTGCACGAGGAGGCGTTCCGTAGCTTCGGTGGTAGTGTCGAGTATGTTGTGTTGGATAACCTGAAGCAAGGGGTTATCAAGCCGGACCCC
>Ga0335075_10002871_pt1 | contig 27542 bp, 29 predicted proteins | sample Lox_Sample_24_FD_206723 | JGI IMG/M metagenome (GOLD analysis project Ga0335075, IMG submission 206723) | Soil microbial communities from Loxahatchee National Wildlife Refuge, Florida, United States - Lox_Sample_2.4 | ecosystem: Environmental > Terrestrial > Soil > Wetlands | place: USA...
GCCGAAGAGCGCCCGAACGGCGTTCACGTCGGCTTGGTGCTTCCCGGATACGTCTCGACCGAGGGCTTTCCGCAGGCGGAGCTGCGCGCCCACCCCGTGCTCCGGCGGATCGTCTCGGGCCCCGACGTGATCGCGGACGCGATCGTGGAGTGCGGCCTGCACGGCAAACCCGAGCGTTACGCGCCCCGCGGATATTGGATCGCTGCCGCGGCTCGAATCCTCGCGCCAGGCCTGGTCAGGCGCCTGACTTCCGGCGACACGTTCACGCCTGCGACCGGCGCCGACGAGCCGGGTTAAGCTACGCAGGTGTAGCTAACGACCTCGCAGGGGAGTATCGAGACATGAACACAAGCGTCCGCCGGGTGGCAGTGCTCGGCGGTATCCGAATCCCGTTCGCGCGCCAAAACGGCCCCTACGCGCGGGCCTCCAACCAGGACATGATGACCTCGACGCTCGAGGCCCTGATCTCGAAGTTCTCGCTCGAGGACGAGACGCTGGGCGAGGTGTCCGCGGGCGGCGTGCTCAAGCACAGCCGCGATTTCAACTTGACTCGGGAGTGCGTGCTCGGCACGCGGCTGAACCCACACACGCCCGCCTATGACGTCCAGCAGGCGTGCGGCACCGGGCTCGAGGCGACGATCCTGGTCGCCAACAAGATCGCGCTCGGGCAGGTGGACTCAGGGATCGCCGGCGGCTTCGACACCACCTCAGACGCGCCGATCGCGATCAACGAAGATCTCCGCCAGGTGCTCCTCGAGGCCAACCGGGCCAAGAGCACCACCGGACGGCTGACGGCGCTGGCCAAGCTCCGCCCCCAGCAGATCGTCCCCGTGCTGCCGCGCAACGCCGAGCCGCGCACGGGTCTATCGATGGGCGAGCACGCCGCGATCATGGCCACCGACTGGGGCATCACGCGCGAGGAGCAGGACGAGCTGACCGTGGCCAGCCACCGCAACCTCGCGGCGGCCTACGACACAGGCTTCCTGGATGACCTGGTGATCCCGTTCCTGGGCCTCGAGCGCGACCAGAACCTGCGCCCGGACTCGAGCGTCGAGAAGCTGGCCAAGCTGAAGCCCGTGTTCGGCGGGGAGAACGGCACGATGACCGCCGGCAACTCGACCCCGCTGTCGGACGGCGCCTCGTCGGTTCTGCTCGCGTCCGAGGAATGGGCGGCTGCGCACGACCTGCCCGTCCAGGCCTACATCACCGACGCCCAGACCGCCGCCGTCGATCACGTGCACGCGCGCGAGGGTCTGCTCATGGCCCCCACCTACGCGGTGCCCAAGCTGCTCGAGCGGGGCAACCTCACCCTCCAGGACTTCGACTACTACGAGATCCACGAGGCGTTCGCGGCCCAGGTGCTGTGCACGCTGAAGGCCTGGGAGGACCCCGTCTACTGTCGCGAACGGCTCGGCCTCGACGCTCCGCTCGGGTCGATCGACCGCGACAAGCTGAACACCCACGGCGGCTCACTGGCCGCCGGCCATCCATTCGGCGCCACCGGCGGGCGGATCGTCGCCGGCCTGGCCAAGGCACTCGCCGAGAAGGGCTCGAACAGCCGGGGCCTGATCTCGATCTGCGCCGCCGGTGGACTCGGCGTCACCGCGATCATGGAGGCAGCATGAGCGACCGCTATCAGCAACTGGTGAACACCCCGATCGGCAAGATCGTCTCCAAGCAGATTGGCCTGCCGTCCCCGGTCAAGCTCGAACGCCACGAGCCCGGTCAACCCGTCGTCACCGGCCCCGTGCTGCTCGGGGCGGCGCCGGGCGGCCGGCTCTCGGGCTCGATCGCGCAAGTGCTCAAGGCAATCGACGCCGAGGTGCACACCCCACTCGAGCAGGACGTGCGCACGGCGGCGGCCGACGCCGGCATCGAGGCGCGCGTGTGGAACGCCGAGGCGGCCCCCGAGGACGAGACCTTCAAGGCGCTCGTGTTCGACGCCACCGGGATCGCCGACTCGACCCAGCTGCACGAGGCGTGGGCGTTCCTGCATCCCACGATCAGGCGGGTCCGGCGCTCGGGGCGGGTGCTCGTGCTCGGCACACCCCCGGACGACTGCCGCAACCCGCGCCAGGCGACCGCTCAGCAGGCCCTCGAGGGATTCGTGCGGTCGGCCGGCAAGGAGGTCCGTCGCGGCGCCACCGCGCAGCTCATCTACGTTGGAAAGAAGGCCGAGGACCAGATCGAGTCGACGCTGCGCTTCTACCTCTCGCCCAAGTCGGCCTACGTCTCCGGGCAGGTGGTCCGGATCGGCGCGAGTGCGCTGAGCGCCGAGGGCATCGACTGGGAGCGACCGCTGGCCGGCAAGTACGCCCTGGTCACTGGCGCGTCGCGCGGCATCGGCCGGGCGATCGCGAAGGTGCTCGCGCGTGACGGCGCGCACGTGATCGGCCTCGACGTGCCCGCGCTCGAGCACGAGCTCGAGCAGACGATCGGCGAGCTCGGCGGTTCGACGCTCGTGCTCGACATCACCGACGACGACGCACCGGCGAGGATCGTCGACCACCTCGTAGAGCGACACGGCGGGGTCGACGTCGTCGTCCACAACGCCGGCGTGACCCGCGACAAGACGCTCGGCCGGATGCGCGACGAGCAGTGGGACAAGGTCATCGCGATCAACCTGACCGCGCAGGAGCGGATCAACGAGGAGCTTCTCAAGCGCGAGGCGTTCCGCGAGAACGGGCGAATCGTCTGCGTCTCCTCGATGAGCGGGATCGCCGGCAACGCCGGCCAGACCAACTACGCGGCGTCGAAGGCCGGCGTGATCGGGATGGTGCACGCGATGGCGCGCGAGGTCGGCAAGCAACGGCTGACCATCAACGCGGTGGCCCCCGGTTTCATCGAGACCCAGATGACCGCCGCCATGCCGATCGCCACGCGCGAGGCGGGCCGGCGGATGAACAGCCTCGCGCAGGGCGGGCTGCCCGTCGACGTGGCCGAGACGATCGCGTGGTACGCCAGCCCGGGATCGGGCGGCGTCAACGGAACCGTCGTCCGTGTCTGCGGACAGAGCCTCGTAGGTGCGTAGATGCCCCCTCGCGAACTTTCGAACAGCCCCTCGATGCTGCCCCTGTTCGCGCGCGCGGGCGCGGCGATGATCCCGGGCGCCTCGTTGCTGCCCTTTGTAGGCGGTGGCGGCCGGGACGTGCCAGACACCGCGCTCCGGTTGACGGACGTGGCGATCGATCCCCATCGCCTGGCCGCGTATGACCGGGTGTGCGGGTTCTCGCTCAGCGACCTGCTACCGGCGACCTACCCGCACATGCTCGCCTTCCCGCTCCAGCTCTCGCTGATGACCGACCCGAGCTTCCCGTTCCCGGCCATCGGGCTAGTCCACATCCACAACCGGATCACCCAGCACCGCCCGATCCGCTCCTCGGAGAAGCTCCACGTCGAGGTATGGGCCACGCCGCTCCAGGACCATCCGCGCGGTCAGCAGTTCTCGCTGCGCTCGGAGGTGCGCGTGGGGGATGAGCTCGTGTGGGAGGAGGTCTCGACGAACCTGAAGCGCGGCCGCGCGTCGCAGGACGCGACGGCTCCCGGCAGCGAGCTCCCCAGCGCCGAGGAGCTACCGGCGACCGCCACGTGGAGGCTGCCGGGCGACCTCGGCCGCCGCTACGGCTCGGTCTCGGGCGACCTGAACCCGATCCACATGCATCCGCTGAGTGCCCGCCTGTTCGGCTTTCCGTCCGCCATCGCTCACGGAATGTGGACCAAGGCGCGCTGCCTGGCCGCGCTCGAGCCGCGCGTGCCCGACGCGTTCACGGTCGAGGTCGCGTTCAAGAAGCCGATCCTGCTCCCGGGCAAGGTCGAGTTCTGCGAGGAGGAGAGAGCGGAACGGCTCGCCTTCGGAGTTCGCGACCCGCGCAAGGGCAGCTCGCACCTCGACGGGCTCTTGTCCACCGACGACTAAGCGCCGCGGCCCCCCGGTCGATAACCGGGGGCAATGGCCGTTTCGCATCAGACGGTCCGCCTCGGCGCGGGCCGCCATCCCCAGCCGGGACACGTCGTGTGCGTCATGGAGCTCGCCTCGATGCTTGCCGGCGACCGCTTCGGCGATCGCCCGGCGTCTGTGTGTCCCGTCATCGGCTCGCTCCTGCGCACCTACAACGACAACATCGACGACTGCCGGCGCCAGGACCTGTACCGCTTCGCCGCCGACACGGTCGACACTCGGCGCGACTACCGCGTCCAGCGTCGACGCGCCGACGCCGCGCTCGGGTGGGCCGTTGCCCGCTACGGCCGGCGGGGCGGGACTCTCCTCGCGCCCCCCGATCCCGAGGGACCGCGTGACGAAATCGCCTACTACGTGGTGGGCGCGCTCGGCGCTCGCGGACGCTGGTCCGATGACGAGCACGCATCCATGATCGCCCTGCTCGAGGAACTGATCGAGATCGGCAGCCGAGCGCCGCTAGTCGGCTCGCTCGTCGGCGATCTGCTCGAACAGATCGCGCAGCCGGTCGAGCACCGCGGCGGCCACCACGAGTTCGTCCTGGCTGAAGCCCTCCAATGCGGCACGGAACCGCGGCTCGAACCGAGCGCGGCGCTCCTCGACGAGCTCCCGTCCGGTGTCGGTGAGCGAGGTCAGGACCACGCGCCGGTCGCGGTCGGAGCGCTGCCGCTCGACGAGCCCCGCGGCCGCCAGTCCTTCGAGCATCTCGGTGACGCTGGCGGGACTCAGATCGGCGGCACAGGCGAGGTCGCGAACGGACATCTCACTCTCGTCGCGCAGACAGAACAGCAGCCCGTACTGGGCGTCGGTGAGCTCGCCCGGTCGATGGGTCTCCCGCCCGCGCAGCCTTCGCACGGCGGCCATCGCGCGCTTGAACGCTCGCGCAACGTCATCGGGGGCGTCGCCCTGCTCGCCCTCGCCTACCACGTCGCCAAGCGCCGCTAGTCGATTCTGCGCCGCGGAGCTCATGCCGCCATCGCCTCCGCGAGCGCTTCGGTCGATGGCTCGGCCTGCGCTCGCTTAGCCGCCCGGGCGGCGCGCTCGGTGCGCCACAGGATGATGGCCGGCACGATCCCGAGTGCGGCCAGGATCGCCGAGGCCCAGAACGCGGTGCCATAGCCATGGGCAACGGCGCTCAGCGTGTGCGCGTGGGTGAGTGCGCGCGTGAGCACGACGGCCAGCACCGCGGTGCCGATCGAGCCGCCTACCCGCTGGAGCACGTTCAACTGCGGCGTCGCATTCGCCAGCTCGGAGCGGTCGAGTGAAGCGAACGCGGCCGCCATCGTCGGCATGAAGCCGAAGCCGATCCCGATGCCGCGAATGAACATCGCCGTTGACAGCCACAGGATCGAGGTGTGAGCGCCGATCAGTCCAAACGGGATCGTGGCCACCGCGCACAGCGTCACGCCGAACAGCGCCGGCACCCCGCCGCCGATGCGGTCGGTCAGCTTGCCGGCGAGCGGCATGGCCAGGGCGGCTCCCAGACCCTGAGGCGCCGTCAGCAGGCCGGTGTCCACGACGCTCTCGAAGCGGACGTCCTGCCAGTAGAGCGGCAGCAGGATCATTCCGCCGAACAGCGCGGCGGCGAGACAGAACATGGCGATCGAGGCCGAGGAGAACGTGGGCCGGCGGTACAGGCGCAGGTCCAGCAGCGGCTTGGGCACCCGCAGCGCATGCACCGCGAACAGTGCGACGAGCGCGATCCCGGCCAGGCACGGCACGATCACCTTGGTCGACCCGAAGCTCCCGGTGATGCCGACCTCGGCCAGACCGTAGGTGAACAGCGGCAGACCGGTGGCCATCAACAGGAGGCCGCGGACGTCGAGCCGGTCGACCTTCTCCCGCTTCACCGTGGGCAGCATCCGGAGCGCCGTGATGAACCCGATCACGCCGATCGGGACGTTCACGTAGAAGATCCAGCGCCAGCTCGTGTTCTGGATGATCAGTCCGCCCAGCGTGGGGCCGAGGACCGGGGCGAGCATGGCCGGGACCGCGATGACGCTCATCACCCGTCCCATCCGCTTCGGTCCGGCCGCCTCGGCCATGATCAGCTGCGCGACCGGGAGGATCATCCCGCCGCCGACGCCCTGGAGCACGCGGAACAAGATCAGCTCGCTCGAGGAGGTGGCCAGGCCGCACAGCGCCGAGCCGGCGGTGAACAGGACCAGCGAGAGCAGGTATACCTGCTTGGCGCCGAAGCGCCGGGCCGCCCAGCCGCTCACGGGGATGACCGCGGCGAGCGACAGCATGTACCCGGTCACCACCCACTGGATCTCGTCGATCGAAGCGTGAAGCTTGTGGGACAGGGTGGCGAGCGCCACGTTGACGATCGTGGTGTCGAGGATCGACATGATCGATCCGATCACAACGACGGCGCTGACGCGCCACACGTGGGCGCTGATGGTGTCCTGCTCGTCGGTCATGGAGATTCCTTGTCGAGGGTCACCGCATGTATCGGCAGATCCATTCGGTACCTAAAGATTAGGATCCGAACGATCCTGCGTCAAGGGCTGCCTCAAATCCCGCACCAGACCGGTAAACGCCGATCGCCCCCCGCCGTCTATCTTCAGGTGCAGTGACCACTTTTGCCGACCTCGGCCTTGCCCCGGACATTCTCGAAGCCGTTCACGACGTCGGCTACGAGTCGCCCAGCCCGATTCAGGAGGAGGCGATCCCGCCGCTGCTCAAGGGGCTCGACGTGATCGGCCAGGCACAGACCGGCTCGGGCAAGACCGCGGCGTTCGGATTGCCGATGCTCCAGTACGTCAATCCCGCCGACCACGAGGTGCAGGGCCTGGTGCTGACGCCGACGCGGGAGCTGTGCATACAGGTGACCCAGGCGCTGCGCGCCTACGGCCGGCGCAAGGGCGTGGACGTGGTGGCCGTGTTCGGCGGCGCGCCGATCCGCTCGCAGGCCGCGCAGCTGCGCGCCGGCGGGCACGTCGTGGTGGGGACCGTGGGCCGGATCAAGGACCTGATATCGCGTCACATGCTGCTGCTCCACGGAACCCGCTTCGTAGTGCTCGACGAGGCCGACGAGATGCTCGACCTCGGCTTCCTCGAGGACGTCGAGAAGATCCTCGCCCTCACTCCTTCGAGCCGCCAGACGGCGCTGTTCTCGGCCACCATGCCGCCGGAGATCAGGCGCCTGGCCGACCAGTACCTGTATGACCCGGTGACGGTGAAGGTGCAGGCCGCGACGCTGACCGTCGAGACCGTCGAGCAGTTCTATCTCGAGGTGCGTTCGCGGGAGAAGCCCGATGAGCTGGTCGAGGTGCTGCGGGCCGAGCATCCCGAGCAGGCGATCGTGTTCGTGCGCACCAAGGTCCGCACCGAGCAGCTGTATCGAACGCTGCGCGATCGCGGGATGAACGTCAAGGCGCTGCACGGGGACATGACCCAGGGCGCTCGCGACGGCGTGATGATCTCGTTCAAGGACGGCCGGCTCCCGCTGCTCGTCGCCACCGACGTGGCCGCTCGCGGACTCGACATCTCGGGTGTCTCGCACGTGATCAACTACGACATCCCGACCTCCCCGGACGTGTACGTGCACCGGATCGGCCGGACCGGACGGGTCGGCCGCAGCGGCCGGGCGATCACCTTCGTCGAGCCCCAGCAGCGTCGCGAGCTGCGCGCGATCGAGAACCACGCCGGCGTGACGCTGGCGCCCTGGGTCGAGGACGCTCACGTGGCGCCGACCGCCGTCACGGCCAAGCCGCGTCGTCACTCCAAGCCGCACGTGTCGGGTGACGGCGACGGCCCGGCGCGCAAGCTGATCGTCTCGATGGGGCGGGCGGCCGGACTCGAGCCGTCGGACATCATCCACGCGATCACCGCCGCCACCGGCCTGGACGGTGAGTCGGTCCGCAACGTGCGCGTGCTCGAGCGGTTCACGCTCCTCGAGGTCCCGGAGAAGGAAGCCGAGCGGGTGGTCGAGGAGGTCAGCGGGACCGAGGTGTGCGGCCAGCCGGTCAGGCTCGAGCCCGCCGCGAGCTAGCCCGATCGCCCCGGCGGCGCCGTAGCCGTCAGGTCTCTGTCAGCTCAACGTTTACACGCCGCGACTCGCGCGCGCGTCAAGTGTTCCTGGGATGGCACGCAAACCGGTCGTTAGGCCGGTAACCAACCAGCCCGGAGGTATGGATTTGCGTCTCAGATCGCTCGTCCGCCGGCGTCCCTCGGCGCCACTCATCGTCTCGTTCGCGGCCCTGTTCGTCGCCCTCGGTGGAGTCGGCTACGCTGCCACGCAGCTCCCGCCGAACAGCGTCGGGAACGCGCAGCTCCAGAACGGCAGCGTCGGCAACTGGAAGCTCAAGTCAAACGCCGTCGGCGCGCGCAAGATCATCAACGCGTCGGTCGGGGCCAAGGAGGTCACCCCGAGCCAGGTGCAGCTGAGGTTGGCGTCGGGCTGCTCGAGCGGCGCGATCAGCGCCGTGGCGCAGTCGGGGAACGTGACGTGCACGCCGACGCTGCCCAACGAGCTCGGGACAAGCGCGGCCGCGGTGACGCTCGCGCCCAGCGGAAGCACGGTGACGACCAAGGCCCTGAGCGGCGGCTCGTCCTATCTGGTGCTCGCCTATCCGCACGTGGTGATCAATGGCACGGCCGGCCAGCACGTCGAGGTCGACTGTGGCCTGTCGGTGCCGGCCCCAAGTGCGGCCAATGCCTTGACGACCTCGGTCAGCAGCACGCTCGCCGTCGACCTTGGGTCGAGCTCGCAGTCCGACGCCGGGACGATCCCGCTCGTCCTGCCGGTGGCCGCGGTTTCGGGCACCTCTGCTTCGAGCGGGCAGACGGCCGCCGTCGGCTGTACCTACACCGCCACGCCGAGCACGCCCGCGCCCACCGTAGCGGTGGACAGCACGCTCAACGCGATCCAGACCGCGTCCAACAGCTGAGCTTCCTTGAGGGGAAGGCGGCCGGCCCCGGGGGGCGGGGGCCGGCCGCGGCGGCGCGGTTGCCTCAGTACGCTGCCTGCATGTCAATCGCGAAAATGAACACCAGCCAAGGCACGATCACCCTCGAGCTGTTCGACGAGGACGCGCCCGAGACGGTCGCCAACTTCCGCAAGCTGGCCGCCGACAACTTCTACGACGGGATCATCTTCCACCGGGTGATCCCCGACTTCATGATCCAGGGCGGCTGCCCCGAGGGCACCGGGACAGGCGGTCCCGGCTACACGTTCAAGGACGAGATCAACCAGCACAAGGTGGTCCGCGGCGCGCTGGCCATGGCCAACGCCGGACCCAACACGAACGGATCGCAGTTCTTCATCGTCACCACCCAGAGCGCGCCCTGGCTCGACGGCAAGCACACCGTGTTCGGCCAGGTGACCGACGGGATGGATGCGGTCGACGCGATCGAGGGCACCCCGACCGGCGCCGGCGATCGCCCCGTCGATCCGCCCGTGATCGAGTCGATCGACCTCGAGGACGAGTAGCCAGAATTGTCGGCGGCGCCTCGCGGCGGCGCCTTAGCCCGAGTAGTTGTTGTACACGCTCGTGCCGAACACGGCGAGGCTGGTCGCACCCGCGTAGCCGAGCGTGTGCAGCCCGAACAGCTTCTCGATCGACGCGAGCAGCGAGAAGTGGTTGAAGTAATCGATCACGTCCGTGCTGTTCGCCTTGATGTAGGGCGAGATCAAGAGCAGGCCGACCTGACCGCCGCCGCCGGTCGGGGTGGTCTCGCCCCCGAGACCGGTCGTTGGCGTGGTGCTCGTCGTGGTGGACGTCGAGCCTGTAGTTGAGGTTGACCCCGTGGTCGACGTCGTGCCCGCCGTGCTCGTCGTCGTCGTGTCCGTCGTTGCCGTGGTCGTGGTCGTGTCCGTCGTGGTCGTGTCCGTCGTGGTGTCCGTCCCGGTCGTCGTCGTATCCGTGGCGGTCGTCGTCGTGCCGACCCCCATCGCCGCCGGTGGCACCGGCGGCGGCGCGGTCAGGTTGCGCAGGTTCGGATAGGACGACGGTCCACAGCACGCGCTCGAGTCGGCGTCGGCACCGGTCTGGGGAGCCTGGTCGAACGTGATCGCGATCAAGCCGTCGTCCTTGTAGGCGGCCGAGTGCTTGATCTCCGGGATCACCGACTTCAGGAAGCGATCGGCACCGGCTAGACCGGGGCGGTCGTGCGCCTTGCATGGCGCCTCGCTGCCGTCCTCGCACGGCGTCGGGACGATGTAGGAGAGCGACGGCGTCGTGTCCTCGCTCTTCAGATCGGTCGTGAGCTGTCCGAGCCCGACCTCGTGGCTCTTGCACGCGCCGTCACCGGTCAGCGAGCGGAAGTACACGAACGGGTTGCGCCACGCGAGGTACGTGCTGCTCGTGCGAGCGATCTGCGCCTCCTTGCTGCCGACCTTCGGCACCTTGCACGCGTTCGTCGAGGTCGTGCTCACCCCCTGGAAGTACGCCTTCCAGGTGTCGCCGGCGCTCGTGAGCTGCCCCGCCAGAGTCTTGGTGGCCGTGGGATAGATGCAGCCCGTGCCCAGGATCTGGCTGCGCGGACCCTTGCGGCCGGGTTTTATGCGGGAGAACGTCGGGCAGTCGGAGGCCGTCTGAGCGGTGGGACCCTGGCCGCTGATCAGCGCGATCTCATTGGCCAGCGGTGCTCCCGCCACCGCGTAATAGTTGTAGACCAGCTCCCCCTGCCGACGCAGCGCGCCGCCGATGTACCCGGCGCTCGCGCCGGTGGCGAAGGACTTGCTGAAGCCGCGGTCTGAGAGCACGATCAGGAACACGTGCTTGACGGGTGGAAGGCCCCCGTAACCGGTCGATGAAGTCGTCGTCCCGGTGTCGCTGCCGCCCGCCGAGGTCGGCGATGTGCTCGGTGAGGCGGATGCGTCTGCCACGGCCCCAGAGCCAGCCGCAGCACCGCCACCGCCGCCCGAACCACCACCACCGCCGGCGGACGCGTTCGAGCCGGCCGCGGGCGCCGTAACCACGCTTGGCGTCGAATGGCCCAGGCCGACCACGATCAACGGGGCGCTGGCAAGCGTGGCGACGCTGGTCCCGCCGACGAGCGAGCCGGCGATCACTCCGAAACCGAGCATCCCAATCACTGCGGCAGCCGCCGCACGAGGCCCGGGCATCGCGAACTGCAGACCGCGCCGGGCGGGGCGGCCGTCAAACGAATCGGCCACCGGGGTCCCGGGCGGCAGGGTCGGCTCGGGGTGGGCGGGACTCCTTTCAAAGACGGCACCGATCAGCCCCGCGACCTGCGCGGGAAGGGGTCCGCGCCGAGCTCCGCACTCGACGCAGTAGCGCTGATCGTGGGCCAACCGCGCCTCGCACTCCGCGCATCGGTCGGCGGCGGACGACGCGGTCGGAGCGGCGGTCTCGGTGCTCATCGGCGGCCGCTCAGTGTCGCCGCCATTACAGTGAAAGTTGTGAACATCTCATGTCCCAAGCCGCGGCCGGTCGGGTCACGGTCTCGCTCCTTCTTGGTCACACCTTGTTCACAACTCGGCCCCGACCGCGCCGGATACTTGGCGCGGGGAGTGCTGCGTCGCGCCCTTACTTAGAACACAGTAATACGGAGACCAGGCGTTGGCGACTAATCAGGAGAATCGCGAGGACGACTCGAGACCCGATGCGCCGACGCGCGAGCTGACCGCCGTCCCAGGGGCCGCCTCGGGCGACCGGTGCGGCAACTGTGGAGCACCCCTCGCGCACGACCAGCGCTACTGCGTCCAGTGCGGCGAGCGCCGCGGCGGATCGACCCTTCCGCAGGGTCAACCGGCGACCGAGGTGCGCTCGACCCGGGTCCGGTCAAGCCGCGCTGCGCGCCCGCCGCGAATGTCGTCCGGCGCGACGCTGGTGTCCGGGGTGGGCGTGCTGCTGCTGGCGATCGGGCTCGGCTTCCTCATCGGGCATGCCGGAAAGACCACCGCGACGCCAAAGAGTGCCGCCGCCCCCGAAGTGATCACGGTGCAGGGCGGCGGTGGCACAGGCACACAGGCAGCGACGACGGCGTCGACCCCGACGAGCACTCCCAAGCACGTCAACAGCGCCAGCCTCACCAAGAAGGCCCAGGCGAAGCTGAAGGCCACAACGGCGTCCAAGGCGGTCCAGCAGAAGGCCACCCAGGCGGCCGGCAAGGTGCTCGGCAACTCGAACAACCTGGCGCCGCCCACTTCGACCACCGGCAGCAAGTGCACCAACAGCCAAGCCGGGTGCCAGAACGGGAAGTTCACCGGGAACTTCTTCGGCGGCGGCTGAGAGGAGCTTGTCGATGCGACTACCCGGACGGGGAAAGCCCGAACAGCCTCAATCGGCCGCCTCGACCGCGTCGGCCAGCAGCGCCGCCCCTCCGACCGAGGCTCCGGCGGCCGGACCGACCGAGAGCCAGGTGATCGACCTCGAGCGACGGCGCGACGTCCTCAAGGCGCGCGTGGCCGAGCTGCAGTGGGACCTCGGCGGTCTGGCATATGAGATGGCGATTCGCGACCGGATCCGCGTCGATGTGCTGATCAAGCGCGCCGCCCTACTCCAGGACGCCGACTCGGAGCTCGGCGAGATCGAACGGATCCTGCACCTCGAGCACAGCGCCACAGCCGGGGTATGCACGTCGTGCGGAGCGCCGCATAGCACTGGAGCGTCGTTCTGCTGGCAGTGCGGCCAGCCGATCCTCCAGCAGGTCCCGAGCGACTCGATCTTCTCCTGATGAGCCGCCGGCTCCGGCGCTCCGTCTAGCCGAATCGCCCGGCTACGTAATCTCGCGTGCGCGGGTCTTTTGCCCCGCGGAAGATCGTCTCGGTATCGCCGTACTCGATCAGGGTTCCCGTCCGGTCCGCACCGGTCGAGTCGAGGCTGAAGAACGCGGTGCGGTCGGCGACGCGCGCCGCCTGCTGCATGTTGTGGGTGACGATCACGATCGTGAACCGGCTCTTGAGGTTGTGCATCAGGGCCTCGATGGCCGCCGTCGACACGGGATCGAGCGCGGACGCCGGCTCGTCGAGGAGCAGTACGTCGGGCTCGATCGCGATCGCCCGCGCGATGCACAAACGCTGCTGCTGACCACCGGACAGGCCGAGTGCACTGTCCTTCAGGCGATCCTTGACCTCCTCCCACAACGCGGCCTGGCGCAACGCCTCCTCCACCCGTTCGTCGAGTTGCCGCTTCATGCCGAGGTTGCGCGCCGCCCAGGCGACGTTGTCGTAGATCGACTTCGGGAACGGGTTGGGCTTCTGGAACACCATCCCGATCCGGCGGCGCACCTCGACCCGGTTGGCCCGGCCGCCGTACACGTCGTGGCCGTGATAGAGAACGTTCCCCTCGAGGCGAAACCCGGGGATCGAGTCGTTCATCCGGTTGAGGCTGCGGATGAAGGTCGACTTCCCGCACCCGGAAGGACCGATCACCGCGGTCACGAGGTGGCGGTAGATCTTCAGCGAGGTGCCTACGAGGGCACGCTTGCTCCCGTAGTACACCGCCATGTCCCGGATGTCGAACACCGCGGGGCGGGACTCGGTCGCCGAGCCGTTGACCTCGGGTCGGATGACCGGAAGCACCGGCTCGGTCCGCAGGCGGACGCGGCCGGCCGGCTGCTCGCCGCGGATGATCTGGCTCGCCGTCCGGCTGTCCCGGTCCCAGTCGGTCATCGGCCCATCTTCGCACGGCTGCGCGCGAGCATCACGCGCGCGCCGATGTTCGCGAGCAGGATGAAGCCCATCAGCACGAGCGCGGCCGCCCAGACCCGATCCACGGCCTGGGCCAGCGGCAGGTCATACGACTGATAGATGAACATCGGGACGCTGGGGACGCCGCCGAACAGGTTGAACGACGTGGCGGTTGGGTTGAAGATCGAGTCGCAGATCAACAGCGGCGCGGTCTCGCCGGCGGCGCGTGCGATCGCCAGAATCGCGCCGGTGACGATCCCTCCGACCGCTGCCGGCAGGATCACCGTGAGCACGGTGCGCCAGCGGTTCACGCCGAGTGCGTCCGCCGCCTCGCGCAGGCTCCCGGGAACGAGCAACAGCACCTCCTGGCTTGCCCGCGCCATCAGCGGGAGCATCACGATTGACAGCGCGACGGCGCCGGCGAAACCCGACTCTTTATGCAGCGGGATGACGATCAGCCCGTAAATGAACAGTCCGACCACGATCGTCGGGATGCCCTGCATCATGTCCAGCGCGAGCTTGAGGATCCGCGCCGTTCGCGACCGGGCGCCGGCGAACTCGGTCAGGTACAGCCCGGTGAGGATCCCCAGCGGCACCGCGATCACCGCTCCCGCCACCGCGATCTCGAGCGTCCCGAGCAGATCGTTGGCGATCCCTCCGCCGGCTAGCCCCTGTGAGTTGTGGACGACGAAGCCGAGGCTGAGGGCCGACGCGCCGCGGCGCGCCACGTCGAACACGACGATGAACAGCACCGCCACCGCGGCCAGCGCCGCGGCCGTCGCGCTGACTCGGACGAGCCGATCGACCACGGTCCGCCGACGCAGGTTGCCCGACGGTGTCAGCGGCGCCGTTGGGTCGAACAGCCCGCTCTCGCCCAGCGTGATCGGGGTCGATGCGCTCATACCACCTTGCCCATCATCGCTGCACTGACGTCGAACCGGCCGGCGATCATGCGGGCCGCCAGGCTCGTGAGCATCGCGATCACCACCAGGACGAGCCCGGCATAGAACATCGCGGCCGTCTGCATGGGATTCACGGGGGACGGGAACTGCGTGGCGATCTCCGCGGGAACCGTCGACGCGGCCTCGAACAGCGACTTGTGGATCTGGGTCACGTCGCCGATCACGAACGAGACGGCGATCGCCTCGCCGAGCGCGCGCCCGAGCCCGAGCACCACGGCGGCGCCGACGCCGGACGCGGTGCTGGGCAGGATGATGCCCCGGATCACCTCCCACCGGGTCGCGCCGAGGGCCTCGGCGCCGTCCTTGAGCTCGGCTGGGATGGTCAGGAACAGATCGCGGCTGAGCGCCGAGATGATCGGCAGGATCATCACGGTCAGGACGATGCCGGCGGTGAATAGGCTGATCCCGGTCGTCGACGGCGGACCGAACAGGGGGATGAACCCGAGCGCGCTGTGCAGACCGGGCTCGAGGTGGTAGATGAACGGGACGAGCACGACCAGGCCCCAGAAGCCGTAGATGATGCTCGGGACCGCCGCGAGCATCTCGACCAGCGGACCGACCACCCCACGCACCCGCCGCGGCGACATCATGCTCAGGTACAGACCGATCGCGATCCCCAGGGGCGTGGCGAGCACCAGCGCGAGCAGCGAGCTGACCGCCGTCCCGTAGATCAGCGCGCCGGCGCCTTCGATGCTGAAGTTCGGCTTCCACGTCGTGTGCACGAGAAACCCGAGGCCGAAGCGGTGAATCGCCGGGCTCGCGTTGTTCGCCAGCTGATAGATGACGTCGGCCAGGGTCAGGACGACCAGCAGGCCAGCCAGCGCACACAGGCCGAACAGGACCCGGTCGCCGACCTTGCCGGCGGCGCGCGGCCGCGAGGCTGTGCGGGTGCGGGAGCCCCGCTGCCCCAGTGTGAGCCTTGCCCTCGAGGACACGGCGCGCAAGCGTAAGGAAAACGCGATCCGAGGGCTCAGTGGGCAGCCCGGCGTTCACAGGTTTTACACAACACGATCACGAATTGGCCACAGTTCCCCAAACCTGCATCGCGATGCTGTGCCCCGCTCGCGAGGGGCGGCCGGCCACGCCGAGCGAAGAAGCAATAGAAGGGTCGGCTCCGCCTGACGGCGGCGCCTTATTGGGATTCCCAAGAGGAAAGGAAGTTCTGCATTGAGGTCCAAGAAATTGGTTGGCCTGACGTGCGTCGCGTTGCTCACTGGCTGTGTTTTCGGCCTGAGCGCCGTCGCCGCGTCCGCCGCCACTCCCACGCTTAACGGCGCTGGATCGACACTGGTCGCCCCGATCGAGGCCGAATGGGCCGCGGTGTGGGACACAGCCAACAAGACCCTGGTCAACTACTCCCCGGTGGGCTCGGGAACCGGAGAGAAGGACATCGCCGCCGGCCTGGTGGACTTCGGCGCCTCTGACGCGCCGCTGTCCGTGTATCCGACCGCCCCGTCTAATCTCGTCCAGATTCCCTGGGCGTTGAGCGCGACCGGCGTCAGCTATCACATCAACGGCCTCAAGCCCAAGAACGCCGATCTGCACCTGACCGGGTCCGTGATCTCCCAGATCTATCTCGGTCAGATCACGAACTGGAACAACAAGCAGATCAAGGCCCTGAACAAGGGCGTCAAGATCCCCAGCAAGCGGATCACGGTGTTCTGGCGCAGCGATGGATCGGGCGACACGTTCGCGTTCACTCGCTACCTGTCGGACATCAGCGGTGCCTTCAACTCGAAGGTCGGCAGCTCGACCAGCGTCACCTTCCCGGTCGGCGTGGGCGAGGACGGCAACCAGGGCATGGCGACGGCCCTCAAGGCCACCAACGGCGGGATCGCCTACATCGCGGTCTCCTACCTGGTGGCAAACAGGCTGCCGGCCGCGGCGATCAAGAACGGCGCCGGCAATTACGTGGTTCCGAACCTCAGCGCCATCGCCGCCGCGGCGTCGGGGATCAGCGTCCCGCCTGGCAACCAGGTGACGATCGTCGACCCGGGCAAGCACCGCAAGAAGGCGTACCCGATCTCGACGTTCACGTACGCGTTCGTCCCGACGAACGCGCCGCAGGGAGCGCTCATCCGGTCGTTCATCGGCTACGCGATCACGCAGGGGCAGGACTTCGGGCCCTCGCTCGACTTCTCCCCGCTGCCGCAGTCAGTGGTCAACGCGGACGAGGCGACCCTCAACCAGATCAACTGACCGTCGGACATAAGCATGTCTCAACGGGCCCGGGCGCGATGCGTCCGGGCCCGTTTGACGTTCGGGCCCGTTTGACGTTCGGGGACCGGCTTCAGCGCAGCCCGACCCCGAGCAGCCGCTCGAGCTCGGCGATGGTGTCGTTGCTCGCCCGGTGATGAACCGTGGCCATGCCCAGCTCCGCCGCTGGGGTCAGGTTGAACGGCAGGTCGTCGACGAACACACACGACGGCGTGTCGATCCCGATCCGCTCGGCGCCCAGCGCGTAGATCTCGGGCGAGGGCTTGCGAATCCCGACGTCGGCCGAGATCACGACACCGTCGAACAGCTCGGCCAGCAGTTCCCGCGGGTACCGTCTCGTTCCCCAGGAGTTCGAGACCAGCCCGGTCCGGACGCCGGCAACACGAGCCCGGCGAACCGCGTCGATCATCTCCTCGTCGAGCGCCGAGCCGGCGAACAGCCGGTCGATCAGGTCCGGCGCGGCGACGCCAAGGTGAGCGGCGAACCTCGGCTCGAACTCGGCCTCGTCGACCGCTCCGGTCTCGAGCCCGATCAGCAGCTCGCGACACTCGCGGTCGTGGCGGAAGCGCTTCCGGACCGCGTCGGGCTCGAGCCCTTCGAGCGCGCAGAAGGCCCGGAAGGACTCGAACACGTCGGTGGTCAGGACGCCGCCCCAGTCGACCAGCAGCCCTTCGTAGCTCGCGTTCTCAGAGCCCACTGCGTGAGACCGCCGAGGCGCGGTCGGCGATCTCCACCACCCCCTCCCCGAACGTCTTCAGGTAGGGGTCGTCGGTGGAGCCGGCGGTGGCGCGCTTGTAGTTGCCCTCCATGAACACCACCGCCTTCCACAGCGCGAGTGTCACGTACCAGTCGAGCGCCTGCATCGAGCGGCCGGACCGCTGCTCGTAGCGCGCCACGAGCTCGGCCCGGGTGGGAAAGCCGGGTTGCACCGTCACGTTGTTCAGGTTGAACTTGCCCACGCGATCGCCGGGCTCGGTCCAGTGCATAAGCATGTAGCCGACGTCGGCGAGCGGATCGCCGATCGTCGCCATCTCCCAGTCGAAGATCGCGATCAGCCGGGCGGGTCCGCCCGGCGCAAACATCGTGTTGCCGAGCCGGTAGTCGCCGTGCACGATGGTCGCCGGGGGCGACTCGGGCAGGTTGGCGGCGAGCCACTCGCCGACCTGCTCGAACTGGGGCAAGTCTCTCGTGCGGTTGTGCTCCCAGAGTCCACCGAAGCGCCGCAACTGGCGTTCGAGATAACCCGTCGGCTTGCCGAAACCCTCGAGCCCGATCTCGGTCCAGTCGATGCCGTGGAGCTCGACCAGCGAGTCGATCAGCTCATCCGCGATCCCGGCACGCTCGGACGGCGTGTCGAGCGGCGCCGGAATCGAGTCGGCGATGACCTCCCCGTCGACCCGCTCCATCACGTAGAACGGTGCGCCAATCACGTCCGGGGCCTCGCACACGGCGAGCACCGCCGGCACGCGTGCGGGGGTGCCCTCGAGCGCGCGCAGCAGGCGCGCCTCACGCAGGACGTCGTGCGCGCTCGGAGGGAGCGGTCCTCGCGGCGGCCGTCGCAGGACCACACCGGTGGAGAGCGCAAACGTGACGTTGGAATGGCCCTCGCCGATCGGTGTCGCGGTCAGGTCGGCGGGCGCGTCGAGGCCGTGGGCCTCTAGGAACTGAAGCAGCGGCTCGAGCACGAGCAACGGCTCGCGCGCGTTCGCAGCACCCTCGGCGTGCGAGCGAACGACGTCGTCGGGGGCGAGTGCGGTTGCCATCGAGGTAGCGGAGGGTACCGGTGGCCCAACGCACACGAGGTCGGGCCACCTGGGCGAGGAGGAGCATGAGCAACCCCGAGCTACCCTCGACGTAGGCCCGTCGTCAGGCGCAGCCGTCAGGCGCCGCCGACGAAACTAATTCACCGCCATGCCCGAGCTACCCGAGGTCGAGATCACCGCCCGTCTGATTGGCGCCGCCGTCGCCGGCAGCGAGATCGAGTCTGCGCTCGCGCCCGGGATCAACGCCCTGAAGACGTTCGATCCACCCTTGACCGCGCTGACCGGCCGGCGGATCGAGCGGATCGGACGGCGCGGCAAGCTGTTCCTGATCGAGCTCGACGGCGACCTCGTGATCGAGATCCATCTGATGTCGGCCGGCCGCCTCCAGCTGTTCGACTCGCGCGCTTCGCTGCGCGACCGCACGTCGCGCTTCCTGCTGCGCTTGACCGACGGCCGCGAGCTGCGGCTGCGCGAGTTCGGCACGCGCCAGCGCGCCTGGGTCAAGCTGCTGCGCGCCGAGGACGTGGACGGCGAGGAGACGATCGCCGAGCTGGGGCCAGAGGCATGGCCTGATCCGCCGCCGTTCGCCGGGCTGCTCGACCAGCCGCGACCGCTTTACGCGCTGCTGCGCGACCAGCACGTGATCGCCGGCATCGGCCGCTCGTGGGTCGACGAGATCCTCCACGCCGCGATGATCTCGCCCTTCAAGCGCGGCTCTGACCTCGAGCCCGACGAGGCGGCGCTACTGCGCGAGACCGCCGTGCGCGTGCTCGGCGACGCGATCGCGCAGTACGAGGAGAGGCTGTCGCTGCCGATTCCCGACAAGCTGCCGATGCCGCTCACCGTTCACCGCCTTAACGGCGAGCCCTGCCCGCGCTGCGGCGACCGGCTCGAGGCGGTGTTCTACGAGGACTACGTGATGTGCTACTGCCCGACCTGTCAGACCGAGGGCAAGCTCCTCAAGGACCGGCGCCTGTCGCGTCTGCTGAAGTAGGACCTTGTCACCGAGGGCGGCCTGACGGCACAGCGCGAGGAAGAACGCCGCCGCCGACAGCCAGGCGAACACGCCAACCACTGCGATCAGGATCCAGCTCATCCACGGTTCCCTTCGGTCGGGTTCGCCATACGCAACCGTCGCCCACAACACTCGCCACGGAACGCGCTTTCCTAACCCGGGTCCATACTTTTTTGGTACCCCGGCTGCTCATGTGATCCAAACTGGCCGCGGTCGCGAAGTAGCTCTTTGAACCCGGACACAGGGATCCGGGCGAGCAGGCAGGGAAGAATTTTGCGGCGATCTTCGGATCGGATTCGTGGCCGTCGTCTGCGGCTGCTCGCCGACGACGACCTGATCGGGCACGTCCGTGAGGGCGAGGCCCTGGCGTTCGAGGTGATCTTCGACCGCCATGCCGCGGCGGCGTTCTCGCTGGCATACCGAATGTGCGGCCGGCGTTCGCTGGCCGAGGATGTCGTCCAGGAGGCGTTCGTTTCGTTGTGGCGCACCGGGATGCCCTATGAGCGCTCGCGCGGAAGCGTCCGGGCGTGGGTGCTGGGCGTCGTGCGCAACAAAGCGGTGGACGCGTTTCGTCGCGAGACGGTCAGGACCGGCCGCGACGTGCACGACGAGACGGCGGCCGAGCAGATTCCTGGACGCGAGCGGACCGACGCGGAGGTCGAGCGACGGGATGACGCGCGGCGACTGCGCGGGGCGCTGCAAGGACTTCCTAGCGAGCAGCGGCACGTGATCGAGCTGGCCTACTTCGGGGGGTTCACGCAGAATCAGATAGCCGACCTGCTCGAGCTGCCCGCGGGCACGGTGAAGGGACGGATGCGCCTGGGCTTGCAGAAGCTGCGGCTGTCGCTCGGTGAGCCGATGGGGGTCGCGTCATGAGTGGTTGCGATGCCGCCGCGTACGCACTTGGCGCACTCGACCCGGCGGAGGCCGAGGCGTTTGAGCGTCACCTGGCCGAGTGTGAGCAGTGTGCCGCGGACCTCGTCGAGTTTGGACCCGTCGTCGACTTGCTCGGGATGAGTGCCCCGCAGCATCCGGTGCCGTCGCAGCTGCGCCGCCGTGTGATGCGCGCCGTGCGCCCCGAGGCCCCGCGTAGGCCTGCATGGTCCGCGCGTGCGGCGCTCGCCACCACACTGGCGGTCGGGCTCGCCGCGGCGATACTCGTGATTGCCACGCTGGTGCCGGGCGGCTCGAGCAAGGCTCGGATTCTCGACGCGAGCGTGGTCGGCTCGGCCGGGAGCGCGCAGGTTCGTCTCCTCGACGGTCGGGCCGAGCTGATCGTTCGGCACTTTCCTGCGCCCGTGCCCGGCGAAATCTACGAAGTCTGGCTGAAGCGACCGGGCCGCGCGCCCGAACCGACCCATGCGCTGTTCAGCGTTAACGGTGGCGGGGCGGACGACGTCGGTGTGCCCGGCGCCCTCAGGGGAGTACAGGAAATCCTCGTCACCGAGGAACCGGCCGGCGGCAGCGTGATCCCCACGCACTCGCCCGTGATCGTCGGGCGGCTGAGCTGAACCCGCGCGGTGATCCGGATCGAGGGCCGGTCCGAACTAAGTGAGAACCACGATCGATAGGAGCATCCCATGATGGGGCTTGACAACCCAGTGCATATCGCGTTCGTGCTCGTCCTCCTGCTGCTCATTTTCGGCGCCAAGCGCCTGCCGGAGATGGGCCAGTCACTCGGGGCCGGGCTGCGCGGCTTCAAGGAGTCACTCAGCGGAGAGACCCACACCACGCAGCTCGGGTCCGGGCCCGATGCACCGCGCGTCGACGGTCTGACCGCGACTCATCGCGACGCCGATCCGCAGCGCGAGCGCTGAAATGCAGATGCCTGGCGCGACCGCTCTGCGCCGGTTCCAGCCCGTCAGCCACGACGCGCGGCTCAGCGCGGTCGATCATCTCGATGAGCTGCGCACACGGCTGATCGTCTCGCTGGTTGCGCTCGCGGCCGCGTTCGGCATCTGCTTCTGGCAAAACCACGAGCTGCTTCACCTGGTCAATCAGCCTCTGGCCGATCAGACCCAGCAGCAGGTCCGCGACGGCCACGGGCCGCTCGGCGCGACCTACACGGTGCAACAGAGCGCGAGGGACATCGCCCAGCAACTCGGCACGGTGATCGGCGCGCTCCGCGCACAGCCGCACACGCCCGCGATATCCGCGTCGCTCGCGCATGCCCAGAGCAGCCTGCGTGGCGACATCGCGCGGCTGTCGGCACCGCCCCAGGGCAATCGCCCGGTGACCCTCGGGATCGGCGAGCCGTTCACCAGCACAGTCACCGTCACGTTCATCTTCGCTCTGATCCTGTCGCTGCCCGTGCTGCTGCTCCAGGCCTACGGGTTCTTCATACCGGCATTCGAACCCAAGCAGCGACGCCGCATGCTGCCCATCACCCTCGCCATCCCGATGCTGTTTGCAACCGGCGTGGCATTCGGCTACACGGTCGTGCTCCCGGCCGCGCTGCACTTCTTCCAGAACTTCAACTCAGACCAGTTCAACGTCCTCGTGCAGGCGAGTCAGTACTACAAGTTCGCCGCCACCGTGCTGCTGGCGATGGGACTGCTGTTCCAGGTTCCCGTCGCGATCCTGGCCGTGACCCGCGCGGGCCTCATCACCCCGGCGCAGCTGAGACGAAACCGCCGCTATGCGGTGCTCGCGTGCGGGCTTGTCGCCGCGGTGCTTCCCGGTGACGCGATCACGATGCTGCTGGAGACGCTGCCGCTCTACCTGCTGTTCGAGCTGAGCCTGATCGTGGCCGCGGTCGTGGAGCGCCGCTCGCCGGCGCGTTGATCCGCCGCGCTGCGGACTGCGAATCAGCTGTCAAAGCACAACGCGCATCGTCGTGAAAGGAGCAGGTTTCGAATGGACCAAATCAATCTCGAAGCGATCGACGTGGACGGCGCCGTCCGAGAGGCGGCGGAAGAGGTAGCCGGCGACACCCGGTTTGCTTTCCTGCGCAAGGGAGCAATCGCCGGCGGCGCCGTCCTTGGCGGAGGGGCGATTCTCAGCGCCCTCGTGCCGAGTACGGCCTTGGCCGCCGGACGCCCGCCGAGCTCGTTCGGCTCTGGCGACGTCGGGATACTCAACTACGCCCTGACGCTTGAGTACCTCGAGAGCTCGTTCTACAACGAGGCGACCAGCCAGGGCGCGATCACCAATCCAGCGCTCAGGCAGTTCCTCCGCACCGTTACCCGGGACGAGAACTACCACGTCAAGTACCTCAAGGCGGCGTTGGGTAGCCACGCGATCAAGAAGCCGAAGTTCGACTTCCAGGGGATTCCGGGCGACCAGTCGAAGTTCGCCGCCACGGCGTATGTGCTCGAGAACACCGGCGTGCACGCCTACCTCGGCCAGGCGCCGAACATCCAGGCCGCGAAGGTTCTGCTGGCGGCCGCCTCGATCGTCACGGTCGAGGCCAGGCACTCCGGCTCGATCGGCCTCTACCTCGGCAAGGCGATCGCGCCGAACGGCCCGCTCGACAACGGGCTCAGCGCGGCGAAGGTCCTGGCCGCCGTCAAGAAGACCGGCTTCATCAAGTAGGCCGGCGAGGGGCCGCTTGCATGTCGGGCGGGCGCGAGCCCGCCCGAATCAAGCGTGTGTGCGTCTCGCTCCGCGACCGCTTCTCCGTCGCGGTCGTCCCGCCGCCCGATGGCTTCGAGAACCGGGGGCTCTGTCGACCAGCCCGTGCTCGAGCCCGAGCTGGCCGGCCAGCGTCGTGACGTCGCGGTGCTGCTCGGGGGAGAGAAGGGTGATTCCGACGCCCTTGCGTCCAGCGCGGCCGGTGCGGCCGATCCGGTGAACGTAGGTCTCGCTGTCGGCGGGTGGATCGAAGTTGATCACGTGCGAGATCCGCTCCACGTCGATCCCTCGCGCCGCGACGTCGGTGGCGACGAGCGTGTCCACCGCACCCGACTCAAAGCGGGCCAGCGCCTGCTCGCGCTGGCGCTGTGACTTGTTGCCGTGCATCGCCACCGCCTTCACGCCGTGGCGTGCGAGGCGCTTGACGAGCCGATCGGCGCCGTGCTTGGTTCGAACGAACACGAGCGTGAGATCGCGATCGCGACGGAGTTCGTGGACGAGCGCATCCACGCGGTGCTCGTGAGCGATCTGCACGAATCTGTGCTCGATCTCCGCGTTCGCCCGCCGGGCGGCCGGCCCGTGCTGATGGACCGCCGGGTCTTTCGCGTAGCGGTGGGCGATGCGCCCGGCCTCGCCGTCGAGGGTGGCGGAGAAGAACAGCGTCTGGCGCGTCTCGGGACAGGCGCCGACGATCCGATCGATCGCCGGGCGAAAGCCCATGTCGAGCATCCGGTCGGCCTCGTCGAGGATCAGGATCCGCACGTCGTCGAGCGTGAACGCTCCCCGGGCCAGAAGATCCTCGAGCCGGCCTGGCGTCGCCACCAGCACGTGCGAGGCAGCGGCGTTCTTGGCCTGCATAGCCAGGCCGGCCCCGCCGTAAACGGCGGTCACGCGCAGCGCGCGGGCGTGCGCGATCCCGCGGATGTCGTCCACGATCTGGGTGGCAAGCTCGCGGGTCGGGGCGAGCACGAGCGCGGCCGGACGCGGATCCTCGGCCGCGATTCGCTGCACGAGTGGGATGCCGAACGCGAGCGTCTTGCCCGAGCCGGTGGGGGACTTCGCGATCACGTCGCGCCCGGCGATGGCGTCGCCGATCACCGCGCGCTGAATCGCGAACGGCTCGGTGATGCCTGCTGCGGAAAGGGAACCGATGACGGCGCGCGAGACACCGAGATCGGCAAACGATGCTGTTGACACAAAAACTCCTTGACGGCAGCTACGGTGCCGCGGACGATTCGGGAGGCGAAGGCTGACCCGAACCGCTCGAGGGCGGAACCAAAGCAAGCTGCCTCGCGGCGGCGGATGCCGACCGCTCCAACGAACGTAGCAGCTACACGATCCAGAACGCCACGACGGCGTACTGCAACGCCGCAGCGGCGACCACGAGCAGATGGAACACCTCGTGGTAGCCGAAGACCTTAGGTGCCGGATCCGGTCGTTTGCGCGCGTAGATCACTCCGCCGACGCTGTAGAGGACGCCGCCGAGCCCCAGGGCCGTGACCGCGGCAATCCCGAGACGAGCCAAAAGCTCAGGCGTCGCGATAACCGCCATCCAGCCGATCGAGATGTACGTGGCCGCCCCGAGCCAGCCCGGAGCGTCGATCCAGATCAGCTTGAACACCGCTCCGGCGAGCGCCGCGGACCAGACGGCGATCAGGATCGCCGTCCCCGTCGTGCCGCGGAGTACGAGCAGCCCAAACGGCGTGTAGGTACCGGCGATGAGCACGAAGATCATCGTGTGGTCGAGCCGGCGCATCCAGCGGCGAGCCGCCAGCGTGCGCCAGTCGACGCGGTGATACAGCGCGCTGGTCCCGAACAACGCCGCGACGCTCAGCGCATATACCGCCACGGCGATCCGGGCGCGCGCGGATCCGGCCCCGAGCACCAGGTAGACGCCGGCCGCCAGTGAGACCAGGAAGGCCCACTGATGCAGGACCCCCCGCCAACGCGGCCTGATCAACGATCCCCGAGCTAGATCAGTTCGACGTTCGCCGCCGCCGGGCCCTTGGGGCCTTGCTGGGTCTCATAGGACACCTTGGCGCCCTCGGTCAGCGACTTGAACCCGTGACCCGCGATCGCGGTGTGATGGACGAACAGGTCCTTGCCAGCCTCGTCGGGAGTTATGAAGCCATACCCCTTCTCGTCGCTGAACCACTTCACAGTTCCGGTAGCCATCCGTTCCCTCCCGGGAGGTCGTGTGCTGCGAAGCGCGGGAGGTGCGAGAGCAACAACTACGAACGCTGGCACAACTTCGCCGGGCCAAGAGCCCGGCACGAGACGACCAGTTTACCCAGCATCTCCGATCGCTTTGCATTCCGCGCCTGCATCTTTCAAGCCGCGGTCGATAGATCGACGCCAAGGCTGGCTCGGATAGGATCGGCGTCCGTGGCACTGCAACCCGGCGACCAGGCCCCCGACTTCACGCTCCCCGACCAGCACGGCAACCCCGTGGCGCTGTCCGGTCTGCGCGGGCAGACGGTCGTCCTGTATTTCTATCCCAAGGCGGACACGCCGGGCTGCACCACCCAGGCGTGCAGCGTGCGGGACCACCGCGCCGACTACGCGCAGTCGGGCACGGTGGTGCTCGGCGTCTCGCCCGATCCGGTCAAGCCGATCGCCAAGTTCGACGAGAAGTACGGGCTCGGCTTCCCGCTGCTCTCAGACGAGGATCACGCGGTTGCCGAGGCGTACGGGGTCTGGGTGCAGAAGCAGCGCTACGGGCGCACTTACATGGGCAACGAGCGCACCACGTTCGTGATCGGGCCCGACGGGACGATCCGCGAGGTCTTCCGCAACGTCAAGCCCGCCGAACACGACGAGCTCGTGCTCGGGGCCCTCGCCGCGTCTTAGCCGCTTATTGCAGGCCCTCGCGGGCCTCGCGCACCAGGGTGACGGCCTCGGGGAAGATGTGCGCCATCACCGTGCGCAGCTGCTCGGCTTGCTGCTCCGTCGTGCCCTGGATGTTGATGCGGTTCATCGCCGCCACGGTCAGGTCGACCGCGAGCTTGATCGCGTTGTCCGCCCAAGCGAGACGCTGAGCGCCCTGCATCTGCTCGGCGAACTCGCCCAGCCGGCGCTGGAGCTCATCTGGGTCGCCGAACAGGCCTCCGAATCCACTTCCTTCCATACGATGAATGGTAGCCGCCCCGGCGCTCGGCGCGGATCGGCTTCGGCGGCGCCTGACGGCGGCGCCTGACGGCGGCGCCTGACGGCGGCGCCTGAGGATCCGACTTAGACTGACGGTCATGCAGCCCGAACAGCAGCTCGAGTACGAGGCACGCGTGCGCAACCGGCAGGTGGTGCTCGCCGGAGCCGCCGGCGTCCTGGTCATGGTCGCCGTGCTCGTGCAGCTGCCCGGAGCGCACGTCAAGGTCAACGAGCAGACGCTCGGCCTGATCACCGAGCACAAGCGAATCGCGCTCGATCTGGCCGGCTCCGTCATCAGCGCGATCGGCACGTTGGCGCTCGCGTGGACGCTGGCCTTCCTGTTCGGTGCGGCTCGCGCCCGCGAGCCCCGGACCAGGCCGGGCTTCATGGGACAGGTCGCGATCGCCGCCGGCGTGATCGCCGCGGTGGCCGGCATAGCGTCATCGGTCGCCTCGGCGCGCGCCTCGGATGAGTTCGTCAATGACGGCAGCCAGACGTGGCCCCAGGCCGACGCCATCCTGCACCGGGCCTGGGTCGTGATCCCCGAGATCGGGGTCTACCTCGGCGCTCTGCTGCTGGCCGTGTCCTTCGTGCTGATCTGCCTGGGCGCGATGCGGGTCGGGTTGCTGCCGCGCTTCATGGGTTATCTCGGGATCATCGCGGGCGTGCTGACGATCATCCCGATCATCCCGATCCCGATCGTCGAGGCCTATTGGCTCCTCGCGCTGGCTTACATGCTGAGCGGCCGTTGGCCGAGCGGCGTCCCCCCGGCGTGGACGAGTGGCGTGGCCGTACCCTGGCCCTCGAGCCAGCAGGTACGAGCCTCCCGAGCCCAGGGCGGCGGCCGGGCTTCTCGGGGCCGTGCCCCGGAACCGGTCCCGCAGCCCGCGGGCGGGCCGGCGCCCGCTGCCTCGACGCGGTCGACGGCCTCCAAGCGCAAGCGCAAGCGGCGTAAATAAACAGACGCTGAAGGGGCCGTGCCCCCTACTACATCCGTCCGGTCATCAGTTCGGTCCGCTAAGCCGGGCAACCGCGCCTGCCGATCTTGGCGTTAGCTGTCCCGGCTCCTGTCCACGCCGGGGGTCGGGACAGGTTCGCTTCGCCAGGCGACTGGAGAGCGAAACTGACGCAGATGCCGGACCGGTCTTGGGCCACTCGCCTGGGGCGCAGATCGCGGATGGCACTGTGCGGGCTCGATTCGGCGACCGTCGGGCGGCTGAACGCCGTTCGGCGGTCGCCGTTCATCGCGTCCGGACTGCCGCTTAGCGGCGTCTGCGCGCCACTCAACGATCCGGCCTTGTGAAGC
>Ga0335075_10002872_pt1 | contig 27542 bp, 21 predicted proteins | sample Lox_Sample_24_FD_206723 | JGI IMG/M metagenome (GOLD analysis project Ga0335075, IMG submission 206723) | Soil microbial communities from Loxahatchee National Wildlife Refuge, Florida, United States - Lox_Sample_2.4 | ecosystem: Environmental > Terrestrial > Soil > Wetlands | place: USA...
AGTGCCTGGACGATCTCCTCCTCGTAGGCCAGCAGCTGCTCGTGGATCTCGGCCGACTGCTCGGGCACGCAGTAGACGAACATCTCCACCTTGTCGAACTGGTGCACCCGGAACATGCCCCGGGTGTCCTTGCCCGCCGCCCCGGCCTCACGCCGGAAATTGGTGGCGAACCCCACGTACCGGTCCGGAAGATCCGCTTCCTCGAGCCGCTCGTCGGCGTGAATCCCGGCCAGCGCGACCTCGGAGGTGCCGGTCAGGTACAGGTCGTCCTTTTCCAGCCGGTAGAGATTGGACTCCTCGGTCGGCAGGAAGCCGGTCCCGTACATGGCCCGCTCGCCGGCCAGGATCGGCGGCAGCACCAGCATGAAGCCCTTGTCCGCCAGGAAGTCGATCACGAACCGGTACAGCGCCATCTCGGCCAGGGCCACGTCGCCGAACCTGTAGGCGAACCTCGAGCCGGACAGCCGCGCGCCCCGGGCCATGTCGATCCAGCCGCGCGGCGAGCCCAGGTCGAGGTGATCCCGGGGCTCGAAATCGAACGCCGGCTGTTCGCCCCAGGTCCGGATGAGCTGGGCGTCGTCCTCGTCCATGCCGTCGGCCGCGGTGGGGTCGGGCAGGTTCGGGATCCGGCCCAGCAGGTCGTCGCGCTCGCGCGTGGCGTGGGCCAGTTCGTCGGTCGCGGTCCCGAGCTCGGCGGCCAGCCGCCGCAACTCGGCCAGCTCCTCGGGCGCGGGCGGACCGCCCTTGGACGACCTCTTCTGGGCCGCGCGGAGGGTCTCGGCCCGCTCGGTCAGCTCGCGCCAGCGGGCGTCGGCGGCCAGCAGCGCATCGAAGTCCTGGGCCGCTCCGCGCCTGGCCAGCGCGGCCCGATAGCGGTCGGGTTCCTGCCGCGCGGCTTTGAGATCGATCACGCTGGCGAGTCTATCGGGGCGGCCTCGCGGCGACGGAACGGTTTACGGCCGGCCGGGCGCGCAGGCCGGCCCGGGCATCGGATCGAGCACCGCCTCGGGCGCGGGCTCGGCCGCAGGCTCGGACTCGGTGCTCCCGCGGCCCCGGGTGGCCAGCACCGATCCGCCCAGGATCAGCGCGAACGCCCCGCCCATCGCGGGCGTGAACCGCTCGCCCAGCACGGAGACGCCAAGGATCACAGCGATGGCCGGGTTGACGTAGGTGATAACGCTGGCCCGGGCCGGGCCGGCCTCCGCGATCAGCCGGAAGAACAGCAGGAACGCCACGGCCGTGCAGACCACCGCCAGCCCGGCCAGCGCCCCGAGCACCCGCCAGGACGGCACGGCCGATGGCCAGCTGACGGCGGCCAGCGGCGCGTAGACGATCGCGGCCAGGCCCAGGCACGCCGCGGTCATGCCCAGCGGCGGCAGGTCGCCGAGTTTCCGGCTGGCGATCAGCGGCCCGACCGCGTAGCAGACCGCCACGCCCAGCACCTCGGTGATCGACAGGGCGTCCCCGCCCGCCGCGGTGGGCGCGGCCAGCAACGCGACGCCGGCCAGCCCGGCCAGCAGCCCGGCCCACCGCACCCCGGTCAGCCGTTCGGTGCCGCCGGTCAGCCGGCCCAGGACCACCACGATGATCGGCACCGACGCCACCAGCAGGCCGCTCAGCGAACTGGACAGCCTGGTCTCGGCCTCGGACAACAGCAGCCACGGCGCGATGATCTCGACCAGCGCGAACGCGACCAGCCAGCGCCAGTGCGGGCGCAGCGCGGCCAGCTGGCGTCCCCGCACGGCCAGCGGCAGCAGCAGCGCCGCGCCGATGCCCACCCGGGCCAGCACCAGGACCGGTACCGGAACCCCGGAGACCGCGACCTTGATCAGCAGGTACGGAATACCCCAGATGACGCTCATCGCGGCGAACAGGACCCAGCCCCGTCGGCTCAACGCTGACCTCCCCTCCACGCGGCCTGGCCGGATCGTCCGCCCTGCGGGCCCGGCACCGAGTCCAGGATGACGGATGCGGGCAAGGCAATATTGCGCGGGCGGCGGGGCCGAAGCTAGCGAGATTGCGCCAGCACGCTGCGGCGCCGCTACCGGGCCGCGGACATCGCCAGGCACCCGCCGAGCGGGCCGATGTCCAGGCACAGCTCAGCAGCACTCGAGCTCGATCCCTTGGTGACGATCCCGCCCGGGTCCGGGTCGGTCTGCGGCGACGGCGAAGGGGACGGGACCGGCTGTACCGGCGTGGGAGACGGCGACGGTCGTGTGCTGGGGGCCGTGCCGGACGGCGACGGAGACGGCGAGGATCCGGCCGGGTGGTGCCCGTGAGCGGACGATGTCGGCCTCGGCCTGGCCGACCGCGGCGGCGCGGAAGCGGTCCGGCGAGACACCGGGGCCTGCCCTGGGTTGCCCGGCGGCGGCGCGACGCCCTGGGGCACGGGCTCGGCGGAGCCGCTCGCGGGCCCGGCGGCCTGCGGCGGATGGACCTGGCCCGTGACCGAAACTAACAGGATGTAGGCCACGGCCGCGAAGCTGATGATCACGATCGGCGGGAAGAAGAGCCCCGGGTGAATCCGCATCGCGCCGGCGACGTTCCTGAGCGTGGTGCGCACCCCGTCCGCCATGACGGCGCCCGCGACGCCGGCGCTCGGCAGCACCGGCCCGTGCCCCATCCGGGCGCTGCTGCGGGCCCGGCGCAGGGCCGCCCGGCGCTGCACGGTGGTCAGCCCGGGCAGCAGGTAGATGATCGTGTCGTTCCCGCTCGCCGCGACACGCACGTGCAGCCCGCCCGGCAGGTCGGCGTATCGGATCTTGATCACGTCGCCAGGACCTCACAAGTCGTATTAGAAACCGCTATTCACCCATGGATCCACAACGGATGGTGACGAGGTTATCACGATGGATAGCTGCAATCCCATCGAATCAGGGAAATTGCAGATTGCAATCCGCGACCGCGACGCAGGGTGACGGTGCGGTGAAGGTTCCGGGCTACGCTCACACCATCGAACCAGGATCTTTAACGCCCTGTCAGGGAGACACCTTGGCCCAGACCGGTCCGGCCGGCCCCGCGAGCGGTTCCGCCGCGGATGCCCCGGCCTGCCCTGGCCTGGTCAGCCCGAACGGGGCGGGCGCGAGCGCGGCGGCCCGGACAGACGCGGTCAGCCCGGCAGGGACAGGCACGAGCGCGGCGGCCCGCGCAGACGCGGTCAGCCCGGCAGGGACAGGCGCGCGGGCCGTGATCGCAGCCGCTGTCGGCCGGCCCGGGAACCGGCCGGCGGCCGCGGCCCCTGGCGCCCCACGGCTGCCGCTCGCCATCCTGATGGCGCTGGCCGGCGGGCTGGCCCTGTCGGCCGCGTTCCCGCCCCAGGGCATCTGGCCGTTCGCGGCGGCGGGCCCGGCGCTGCTGGTGGTCGCGCTCTGGCGGCGGAGCCTGCGCGGCTCGTTCCTGGTCGGGCTGTGCTTCGGCCTGGCGTTCTTCGTCCCGCTGATCTCCTGGCTGATCAACCTGGCCTGGTACGCGTGGGCCGCGCTGGCGATCGCCGAAGCGGTGATCTTCGGGCTGTTCTGCATCGCCCAACGGCTGATGCTGCGGCTCCCGGCCTGGCCGGTCGCGGTCGCGTGCTGGTGGGTCGGGGTCGAGGCGTTCCGCGACCGGTGGCCCTACGCCTTTCCCTGGGGCCGGCTGGCCATGAGCCAGGCGCAGGCGCCGACCGTCCGCTGGGTGGAGGTGGGCGGCCCGCAGTTGCTGACGTTCCTGCTCGCCCTGGCCGGCGCGACGCTGGCCTGGCTGCTGCTCGGCCCGTGGCGGCTCGCGCTGGTCTCCGGCGCCACCTCGTTGCCCCGGCGAGACGTCGCCGCCGCGATCCGCGACCGCGCGGTGCCCGCGGTCGCCTTCGCCGTCGCGGCCGGCCTGGCGCTGGCCGGCGCGCTGCTGCCGTCCGGGCTGCCGGGCCCGGGCGGCCGGACCACGCAGGTGGCCGCGGTGCAGGGCAACGTCCCGCACTCCCGGACGCTGCAGGACCTGCTGCGCGCAACAACCGTGACCGACAACCACGCGGCCGCGACCGAGCAGTTCGCGGCGCAGGTCAGGGCCGGGTCACGGCCCGCTCCTGACGTAGTGATCTGGCCGGAGAACTCCAGCGACCTCGACCCCGGCCGGTACCCGCAGGTGTACGCGACGATCGCGAACGCGGTCGCCGCGATCAACCGCCCGCTCCTGGTCGGCACCTTGCTCCAGGACCCGGTGCGCAACGTGGGCCAGCTCTGGCTGCCGGGCCGCGGCCCGGTCGCGATCTACGTCAAGCGCCAGCTCGTGCCGTTCGGCGAATACATCCCGTTCCGCGGCTTCATCTCCTCGTTCAGCTCGCTGCCGTCGCTGCAGCCGACAAACTTCACCGCCGGGCGCCGGGCGGTGGTGTTCCGGATCGGCAAGATCCGGCTCGGCGACGTGATCTGCTATGAGGTCGGCTTCGACAACCTGGTCGCCTCGGAGGTCAGTGCCGGGGCGAACCTGCTCACCGAGCAGACCAACGACGCCGACTTCGAGGTGGACGGCCAGCTCGGCGAGACGCTGCAGCAGCTGGCCATGGCCCGGATCCACGCGATCGAGTTCGACCGGTCGATGGTCGTCGCCGGCACGACCGGGGTCAGCGCGATCATCGCTCCGGACGGGTCGCTGATCGCCAGCACGCGGACCTGGCAGCGGGCCGTGCTCGACGAGCGGGTGCCCTTGCTGACCAGCAAGACCCTGGCCGAGCGCCTCGGCGACTGGCCGGAGATCCTGCTCAGCGCGCTCGCCGTCGCCGCGCTCGCCTGGGCCATCGGCCTGACGGCCGCGGACCGCCGCCGCTCGCGCGACGCGGCGCCCCGATGAATGTGACGATGCTGCGCACCTGAGTGACCCAGATTCACTTTGATCCGGCCGACGGGGCCGGGGCGGCGGCGCTACGGGGCGGGGCGGCGGCCCTATGGGGCGGGGATCGGCGTTGGCAGTTCCGGGCGGGCAGCACAATAGAGGACGTGGCTTTCTGGCGCGCGTTCGCCAAGCCGCTCCGCTACGCGGCGCTGGTCGCCGGTGCGCTGCCGGCGTTGGCCTTCCCGGCCCCGAACCTGGAGTTCCTGGCCTGGTTCGGGCTGGTCCCGGGCATGCTGCTGATGCGCGCCGCCCCGACGATGCGCGAGGGGGCGGTGCGCGGCTGGTGGTTCGGCGTCGGGTTCCTGCTCGCCTCGCTGTACTGGCTGGCACCGAACCTGGGCCCCGGGCTGCTGCTCATCGCTGCGCTCATCGGCGCGCTGTGGACCGGGTTCGGCGCGGCGATATGGAGCCTGCTGCGGCCGCCGCTGACCCCGCTGCGCGCGCTGGTCGCGATCGTGGCCGTGCCCAGTTTCTGGCTGGTGGCGGACTGGGCGCGCTCCTGGCAGGGGCTCGGCGGGCCGTGGGCCGTGTACGGGGCGAGCCAGTGGCAGCATCCCGTGATCCTGGCCCTGGCCGCGGTGGGCGGCATCTGGCTGGTCAGCTTCGCGCTGGTCGCGGCCAACACCGGCATCCTGATCGCCGTGACCGCGCGCCCGGTACCGGTCCGGCTGGTCGGGGCGGCCGGCGCGATCATCGCGGTCGCCGCGGGCCCGGTCGCGTTCGGGCTCACCTCGCAGCCGCCGGTGACCCGCCACGTGACGATCGCGCTGGTCCAGCCGGGGGTGGTGCACAACCCGACGCTCAGCGCCTTCGCCAGCCAGGACCTGTCGGCCGGCCTGCGCCGCGATCACGCCGACCTGATCGTCTGGGGCGAGAGCAGCGTCGCGGTCGACCTGAGCCGGCCTAGTTCCGCGGCACGGCTGGACCGCCTGGAGGCACTGTCGGCGGCCGACGATGCCCAGTTGCTGGTCAACCAGGATTCGATCGTCGACGGCAACCACTCCAAGGTGGCGCTGCTGATCGGCCCGGGCGGCATCGACGGCCGGTACGTCAAGTCCCGGCTGGTCCCGTTCGGTGAGTACATCCCGTTCCGGCGGGAGCTCGGCTGGCTGACCAGGATCAGCAAGGCCGCGCAGGAGAACATGGTCGCGGGGAACGGGGCGCACGTGCTGCGGGTGACCACGCCGGGCGGGCAGCCGCTCACGATCGGCGTGCTGATCTGCTTCGAGTCCGCGTTCCCCGACATGTCCCGGGTGGACACCGATCACGGCGCCCAGCTGATCGTGTACCAGACATCCGACTCCACCTGGCAGGCCGGCTGGGAATGGGTGCAGGCCCAGCACGCGTCGCTCAGCGCGGTGCGCGCGGCCGAGACGGGACGGCCGGTGGTACAGGCCGCGCTGACCGGTGACTCGGTGGCCTTCGATCCCCGTGGCCGGCTGCTGGCGTGGAAGAGCTCAAAGTTCCGCGGAGTCGCGCTCGCGCGGATCGGCCTCCCGCCGACGTCGGCTCGCACGCCATATGACCAGTTGGGCGACTACGTCATGTGGATCGCGGTGGGCATCGCGGCGCTGGCCGCGGCGACCGCGCTGCTGCGGACAGGGAGGATTAGGCGCGGACCGTTTCGTCGGCATCGCCCGGCCGGACTACCCTGGGACGGCAACCCCAGGCGTGACCGGTCCGGTGCCGTGGCGGGCACCTCTCGGGACGGCGCCGCTTCGAGCGACACCGGCCTGAGCGATGGCGGCCCGGCGGCCGCGCAGCGACCCGAGCAGTGAGGCTATCCGCACCCGGGAGGTTCAGTCGTGGGCGCACTCGGCTCCTCACCCGCACGCCGATACCGATGGATGACAGCCCTCGCGATCTGTGGCTCTCTCGGCCTGGTCCTCACGGCCTGCTCCGGCGGCGGTAACAAGCCGGCCGACGCGACCGGCAGCAACGGATCAAGCCCGGCGGCCAGCGGGCTGGCGGTATCCATCACGCCGGCCAACGGCAGTACCGACACCACTCCCGGCCAGGGCATCACAGTCACGGCCACGCACGGCAAGCTCAGCAACGTCCGCGTGAGCACCGGCGGCGACCAGGTCAGCGGGACCATGAACGCCGCGGGCACGGTGTGGCGCAGCACCTGGGCGCTGGATGTGTCGCAGAGTTACACGGTCACCGCGAAGGCGGCCGGCACCAAGGCCGCCGGCACCTCCGGCAAGACCGTGACCAAGACGTCGGCGTTCAAGACCCTCAGCCCGTCGCAGACCTTCTCGACCACGATCTACGAGGCGCAGGGCGGGAGCTACGGCGTCGGCATGCCGATCATCCTGTACTTCAACCAGCACATCACCGACAAGGCCGCGGTGGAGCGGGCGTTCCAGGTAACGTCGTCGAAGCCGGTCGTGGGGTCCTGGTACTGGGACGACCCCTGCAACATGGCCGTGACCTGCGCATACTTCCGGCCGGAGAACTACTGGCCGGCGAGCACCCAGGTGAGCTTCACCGGGCACCTCAACGGCGTCGAGGGCGCCCCGGGGGTGTACGGGGACCACACGCTGACCCAGTCGTTCACGATCGGCTCCTCGCTGATCGTCGTCGCGAGCACCGCCACGCACTTCATGAACCTCTACAGCAGCGGAAAGCTGATCGACCACTGGCCGATCAGCACCGGGCGGCCCGGCGACAACACGCCGAACGGCACCTACCTGACCATTGACAAGGGCAATCCTGTGATCATGAAGGGGCCGGGGTATCAACTGCCCGTGCCCTGGTCGGTCCGGTTCACCTGGTCCGGCGACTACCTGCACGACGCCTACTGGTCGGTGGGCGAGCAGGGCTTCACCAACGTCAGCCACGGCTGCGTGAACATGCCGCCCGCCGACGCGGAGGCCTACTACAAGATGGAGGTTCCCGGCGACCCCGTGACGGTCACCGGCAGCCCGAAGGCGGGCGTCTTCGACAACGGCTGGACGCAGTGGTTCCTGCCGTGGGACAGGTACCTGCAGGGCAGCGCGCTGCACGAGGCGGTCGAGGCCGGCCCGGGCGGCAGCACGTTCGTGAGCCCGTCCTCGGTGCCGGCCTCCACGGCGACCTCCCCGCTGAGCACCGCCGACCCCCATAACTGGCAGGCCTCCTGAGTCTTTCCGGGCCAGGGGTGGCCCGGGGCGGACGCAGGCCTCCTGAGTCTTGGCGGGCCGGGGGTGGCCCGGGGCGGACGCGGGCCTCCTGAGTCGGGGTAACTCGGGGCGCAGGCCGGCGTTGAGGGCCACGGCCACGGCCTCGGTCGCGCTCTGCGTGCCGAGCTTGGCCGCGATGTTGCGGATGTGGGTCTTGACCGTGTCCGGCGACCGGTACAGCCGCGCCGCCATGGCCTGCCGGTCCAGCCCGCTGACCATCATCTGCAGCACCTCACGCTCCCGCTCGGTGAGCTGCCCGAAGAGCTGGCCGAGCGGATCGGAGAACGGGTCCTGCGTGGCCGCGAGCACCATGCCGAGCAGGCCGGCCGGGAACCAGGTGCCGCCCAGCACCGCGGCCCGGACCGCCGTGACCACGTGCTCGGCGGGACCCTCCTTGGACACGAAGCCCATGGCGCCCGCCTGGATCGCGTTGATCGCGGTCGCGGTGTCGCAGTAGGCGGTCAGCACCACTACCGCGGGCGGGTCGGGCTGCGCGGTCAGCATCGCGGTCAGGTCGATCCCGTTCACCTCGCCCAGCTGCACGTCCATGATCACGGCGTCGGGCCGTTGCGCCGTGACCGCGGGGACCACCAGGTCCGGGTCGGTGACGGCGGCCAGCGGCTCGAACCCCGGCTCGGCGCGGAAGACGGCCTCGAGGCCCTCCGCGAAGACCTGGTGGTCGTCGACGATCAGCAGCTTCACCGGCTCCGTCGTCTCAAGCACGCTCATCAGCTGGCCTCCCGGTGCTCACGCTGCCAGCCGCCGGCGTCGACGAGGCCCTCGCGGACCGCGTACGCCACGGCCTCCAGCCGCGAGTGGGCGCCCAGCTTGCACAGGACCGCGTCGATGTGCGTGCGCGCCGTGGAGACGCGCACCTCCATCGCCCGGGCCATGGCCTCGGTGCTCTCGCCGCGGACCAGGCGGCCGAGCACCTCCCACTCCCGTTCGGTCAGGAACTGGGACGGCCCGGCGGCCGCTCCGGTGCCGCGCCGGAGCACCTCGCGAGCGGACTTCGACACGACGACCGGCTCGGCCCCGGCCGAGCCGTCCTCCGGGCCGGTGACCGCCTCGGTGACAACGCGCAGGAACTCGCCGAAGGCGTCGCCCTTGAGCGCCAGCCCGCGGACCCCGGCCGCCGCGGCGTGGTTCAGCGTGGCCGCGTCGGCCGACGCGCTCAGCGCGACGAATGCGGTGCCGGGCGCGGACCGCATGGCCCGCTCGATATCCGGGCGCTTCACCGACCGCGGCGGGCGCAGCTCGACCACGCAGGCGTCGGCCCGCTCGCGGCGGAGAATCTCGGTTGCCTCGTCCAGGCTGAGCGCGCTGCCGACGACGTCGTGTCCCGCCGACCGCAGCAGGGACTCGAGGGCATCGGCGAAGACCCGGTGGCCATCACAGATCACGATCTTCATCCCGCCTCCTTCGAGGCGGTGTGCCGGGCCGCCGTGTTGACCGGTGCCGTGCGGGCGCGTGCCCGCGGGACGCTGACCACCGGGGCCAGGCGCGGCGCCGGCTCGGCGGCCACGCGCGCAAACGTGACGGTCACGGCCATGCCGCCCAGATCGCTGGTGCCCATTTCCACGGTCGCGCCGGCGCGGCGGGCCATGGCGGCCACGATGTCCAGGCCCAGCGACGCCCGGCCGGGCTTGGCCTGGCCGAATCCGCGACCGGAGTCGGCCACGACCAGCGCGGCCCGCTCGCCGTCGGCCCGGACGGTCAGCCGCACCCGGCCGCCCGGCCCGGCCGCCCGGCACGCGTTGTCGATGAGGTTGGTTAGGATGCGCGAGATCACCACCGGATGGGCGGCGACCCGGGCCGTCTCGGCCGCGATGTCGATGGTTCCCGCATATCGCCATCGGGTGCTGTCGGCCGCCTCGGCGGCCAGCAGGTCCAGATCGGCCGGGCCCTCGCCGCCCGGCTGGTCGAGGAAATAGCCGCAGATGTCCGCGATCCTGCCCGCCTCGGCGCCGATCTGCCGGAGCCGGGCCCGCATGGCCGGGCCGGGATCCGACTCGGCTAGGGCCACCTGCGTCAGCAGCTTGATCGAGGTGGCCGGCACGGTCAGGTCGTGGCAGAGCTGGCGCAGTGCGCGGAGCTCGGCGTCGGTCGGCTCAAACCGGTCATTCTGGGGCTTCGGGTGGGTACCAGGGAGCATGTCAGCCTCATGAAGGTCGTCGCTCAGCGTAAGGCCGTCAGGGAGGGCTGAACGGTTGGGTTGGTTCGGTGCCGCCGCGAGATCGTTCCGCGGCCGGGCGCCGCAACTGTGGGCGGGGACCGGATCAGGCTCTGAGCCAGCCGTGATCTCGGCCTAGCATCCCGCTCGTTGAGGACTGTCTGCGTGGTCTGGCCGGGAGCCAGGCGCCGCCACCGGCGCCGTTACTGCAGCGGGAACGACCGCGACGCGACTCCTACGATAACTCGGCCGCTACAGACCAGGTTTAAGGATTACAAGAAAACTACTCATGAACTATCCACCCCCGAATTTTTGCCGTCCGGTCGAGCGACCTGACAGCGTCTGGCTTGTGACCAGGTCCATCATTTAAACAACGATTCAGGGCACTGTCAAGCGCACGAATCCGCTGCTCAGCACGGGACCTAGGTCCCCGGTGGGCCATCTCCCCCGTTACCCGCCATGGTGCGATTATCATGACTTACGCGACACATCGGGTTCGGGGCCCCGGGCCTCGAGAGCCAATTGAAATGGCGATTTCGCGGGTAGCTGAGCGTAAAATAAATTCGGTTTACTCAACCTTAATAAGTGGATGAATGGCGCCGCCCGGCGACCTCAGCCGACGGCCCCGGCACGTGGCCTAGGCCGGCGGCCGGCCGGGTCTGCGGCTCCGGTCCATTTCACCCGGTCGGATGCGGTAGAACAGGTGCCCATGGAGAGCTTCCTGACGCACGCGGGCTACGCGGCGCTTATCGTCTTCGGCTTCCTCGAGGCGTGCTGCATCCCGATCTCCTCGGAGATCACCTTCGGCTTCGCCGGCGTGCTGGCCTACCAGGGCCACCTCAACCTCGCGCTGGTGATCATCATCGGGGCACTTGCCGAGCTGGCGGGCTCGTACGCCTCCTACGGCGTGGGCCGGATCGGGGGGCGGCCCGTGGTCGAGCGGGTCGGGAAGTACGCGCTGATCACCCGCAAGGACGTCGACCGGGCGGAGCGGTTCTTCGCCGGGCGGGGCGCCTGGACGGTGGCCGTCGGCCGCGTGCTGCCGGTCATCCGGGCGTTCACGTCGATCGTCGCGGGCCTGGTCGACGTGCCCGCCCTTCAGTTCGGCCTGCTCAGCGCCGCGGGCACTGTGGTGTATGTCATAGCGTTCTCGCTGATCGGGTACGAGCTGGGCGGCGCCTGGCACAGCATCTCGCACGACGTCTCGATCGGCGGCTACGTGATCGTCGTCCTCGTGGTGCTGGCCATCGTCGGCTTCGTCGTGTACCGGCTGCGCGAGGTCAGGAAGGAGTCCGCGGCCGCGCGCGAGATGCGGGACCCGGGCCTGTAGCGGTCAGCCGGCCAGCGCCTGGTACACGAGCTGGCGGAGCTGGGGCCGGATCCGGTAGGTGCTCGACGGCATCAGCTGGGTGAAGAAGCCCACGGTCAGCTCCTCGGCCGGATCCACCCAGAACGCGGTGGACGCCATGCCGCCCCAGTTGTACTCGCCCTCCGATCCGAGCGTTTTGCCCGCGGCCGCGTCGATGACCACCGCGAAGCCCAGGCCGAAGCCGACCCCGCGGAACGGCGCCTCGGCGTTCAGCGCCCGGCCGTAGCTTTCCATGTCGGCCCCGCCGGGCAGGTGGTTGCGGGTCATGTAGGCGACGGTCCGCTGGCCCAGCAGCGTCGCGCCGTCCAGCTCGCCGCCCGGGCTGCCCGGCCGGTCGAGCAGCATCTGGGTGAACCGGTGGTAGTCGGCCGCGGTGGAGATCAGGCCCCCGCCGCCGCTGAGCATCCGCGGCGGGTGGCTGGCGACCCGGCCGATCCCGTCGACCCGGCGCGGACCGCGGGCCGGGTCCGGGGACGGCGTGTAGAGCGCGGCCAGCCGGTCCCGGTCGGCCTCGCCGACCCAGAATCCGGTGTCGCCCATGCCCAGCGGGCCGAAGATCCGTTCGGCGAAGAACTCGTCCAGGCGCTGGCCCGAGGCGACCTCGACCACGCGGCCGAGCACGTCGGTGGCCACCGAGTAGTTCCACTCCGCGCCCGGCTGGAACAGCAGCGGCTGGGCCGCGAAGGCGTCGCAGCACGCGGCCAGGTCCATGTCGCGCGGCCACGCGATGTCGAAGCCGGCCTCGCGGTAGCGCGCGTCGACCGGGTGCGCGCGGTGGAAGCCGTAGGTCAGGCCGGAGGTGTGGGTCAGCAGGTGCCAGATCCGCACCGGCTCGGTGGCGGGCACGGTCATCGGCTTGAGGTCGGAGCCGCCGGCGAACACCCGGACGTCGGCGAAGGACGGGATGAACCGGCTGACCGGGTCGTGCAGCTCGAACGCGCCCTCCTCGTACAGCATCATGGCCGCGACCGAGGTGACCGGCTTGGTCATCGAGTAGATGCGCCACAGGGTGTCGGTCTCGACCGGCCGGTCCTGCTCCAGGTCACGCGAGCCGTAGCTGCAGACGTAGGCGAGGCGGCCCCGCCTGCTCACCGTGACCAGCCACCCGGGCAGCCGGCCGTCGTCGACGTACCGCCGGAAGTGCCGGTCGATCCGGTCCAGCCGCGCCGGGTCCAGGCCCACCTCGGCCGGGTCCGCCTCCGCCTTCAGCTCCGTCATTCGCGCCATGCCTCCTCGGGGCGTGCGGGCGCGTCCTGGCGACGGCGCCTGCCCCGATCCTGCAGCCTGGCCCGGCGGTCAGTCCAGCCCGGACTGACGGGTTTGCCCGCGTACCTTGGCCTGCGCCTACCTCTGTGCCGCTTCCTGGGCCGCGGCGATGATCTCGCTGAGCTCGGCGAGGGCGGCGTCTCCGAGGCACTCGCGGAGCTCGCCGGCCAGGTCGTCGACGGCCATCGGCGGGGTCAGCGTGGCCGCCTCGGCGTAGAGCATCACCAGCCGTTCCAGCCGGGTGAACACCTCCCCGTCGCGCCACCGGCCGATCGCCCGGATCTGGTTCTCGATCACCCGGCGCCGCCTGCCCGGTGCCCAGTACCCGGCGCCCGCGCACCACGAGCAGCCGACGGCGGCCGCGACGGCCAGGAGCGCGAGGTCCTTGAGGCCGTTATCGAGCCGGCTGGCCTGCTGCACGGTCATGAGCGTCCCTCCCCGGGTTGCGTGTGCCCTCTCTCTGTTACGACGGCGCAGGCCGCCAGAATGTGACACATGACGGCGGAACGCGAGCGCGTAGCTGGTTTCGGGCACCTGGAGGACGGGCTGCGTCAGGCGGGCGACTGGTACCGCTGGGGGCCGTACGTCAGCGAGCGGCAGTGGGGCACGGTCCGCGAGGACTACAGCCCGGACGGCCGGGCCTGGGACTACCTGCCGCACGACCACGCGAGGTCCCGCGCCTACCGCTGGGGCGAGGACGGGCTGGCCGGGTTCTGCGACGTGGAGCAGCGGCTGTGCCTGGCCCTGGCGCTGTGGAACGGGCGGGATCCTATCCTGAAGGAGCGGGCGTTCGGGCTGACCGGCGAGCAGGGCAACCACGGCGAGGACGTCAAGGAGTACTGGTGGTACCTGGACGCGGTGCCCAGCCACGTCTGGAACCGCTGGCGCTATCACTATCCGCAGGCCGCGTTCCCGTACCAGGACCTGATCTCGGTCAACGGCGCTCGTGGCCGCCAGGCGCCCGAGTACGAGCTGATGGACACCGGGGTGTTCGACGACGGCCGGTACTGGGCGGTGGAGGTGCACTACGCGAAGGCCGGGCCGGACGACATCCTGATGACGGTGCAGGTGACGAACGCGGGCCCGGACGAGGCCGTGCTGCACGTGCTGCCGACCGCCTGGTTCCGCAACACCTGGTCGTGGGAGGAGGATGCGCCGCGGCCTTCGCTGGCCGCCGCCACCGTCCAGCCCCCGGGCGCCGGCGCGGTCCACGTGCGCCACCCGTTCTGCGGCGATCTGGAGCTGATCGCGGGGGCCGGGCCGGACGGCCTGCCGCCGGAGGCGCTGTTCTGCGAGAACGAGACCAACCTCGCGCGGCTGTTCGGTGCCGAGCCGCTCACGCCCTACCCCAAGGACGGGATCAACGATCACGTGGTCGGCGGCGCCGGGACCGTGAATCCCGGCCGGACCGGCACCAAGTGCGCGTTCTGGTACCGGGTCCCAGTCTCGGCTGGTCAGACGGTGGAGCTGCGGGTGCGGCTGCGGCCGGCCGGGTCCGGGCCCGAGCCCGCGGCGGCGCTCGGCGGCGACTTCGACCGGGTGAGCGCCACGCGGCGGGCGGAGGCGGATGAGTTCTACGCCGAGCTGACCCCGCGCGAGGCGTCGGCGGACGAGGCGGCCGTGATGCGCCAGGCGTTCGCCGGGCTGCTGTGGAGCAAGCAGTTCTACTACTACGACGTGACCCGCTGGCTGGACGGCGATCCGGCCCAGCCGCCGCCTCCTCCGCAGCGTGCGGCGGTGCGCAACGCCCGGTGGCGCAGCTTCGACGCGTTCGACATCATGTCGATGCCGGACAAGTGGGAGTACCCGTGGTTCGCGGCCTGGGACCTGGCGTTCCACTGCGTGGCGCTGGCGCACGTGGACCCGGCGTTCGCCAAGTACCAGCTGATCCTGCTGTGCCGGGAGTGGTTCCAGCACCCGGACGGGGCGCTGCCGGCCTACGAGTGGGACTTCTCCGACGTCAACCCGCCGGTGCAGGCCTGGGCCGCGCTGGAGGTGTTCGCGGTCGACGAGGGCCGCGACCTCGGCTTCCTCAGCCGCGTCTTCGACAAGCTGCTGGTCAACTTCACCTGGTGGGTGAACCGGGAGGACGCCCAGGGCAACAACCTGTTCGAGGGCGGGTTCCTCGGCCTGGACAACATCGGCCCGCTCGACCGCTCGCACCTGCCGGTCGGCGGGACCCTGGAGCAGTCCGACGCGACCGGCTGGATGGGGTTCTACGCCATGGCCATGGCGCAGATCGCCGTCACCCTGAACCGGGCCGGCCAGCGGCCGGCGACCGACCTGGTGCTCAAGTTCCTCGAGCACTTCGCGGGCATCCGGGACGCGATCGACAACCAGGGCCTGTGGGACGAGGCCGACGGGATGTACTACGACCGGCTGCTCACCCCGGGCGGGACCGCCGTGCCCGTGAAGGTGCACTCGATGGTCGCGATGATCCCGGTCCTGGCCGTGGGGGTGGTCGACGAGGGCACGCTGCGGCGATCGCTGGCGATGGGCAAGCGGTTCGCCGCGCTTGTGGACGGGCGCGGGACAGGCGACCCGGCCGACCGGCTGGCTGAGGCGGGGGCGCTGCGGGGCGGCCCGGGCCGGCAGCGGATGCTGCTGAGCGTGGCCGGGCCGGACCGGCTGCCGCGCCTGCTGGCCAGGCTGTTCTCCGAGGAGGAGTTCCTGTCACCGCACGGATTGCGGGCCCTGTCCGCCTATCACCGCGACCATCCCTACGAGCTAGACGTGGAGGGGGTGCGGGCGACCATCGACTACGAGCCGGCCGAGTCCACCACGCCCATGTTCGGCGGGAACTCCAACTGGCGCGGGCCGGTCTGGTTCCCGCTGAACTACCTGGTGATCAGCATGCTGGAGCGCTACCACGGGTTCTTCGGCGACGATCTGGCCCTGGAGTACCCGACCGGATCGGGGCGCAAGCTCACGCTGGACCTGATCGCGGCGGACCTGCGGTCTCGGCTGGTCTCTCTGTTTGTCGTGGGCGCCGACGGGCGCCGGCCCTGTTTCGGCGGGGTCGCGCGGCTGCAGGACGACCCGGCCTGGCGGGACAACCTGGTGTTCAGCGAGTACTTTCACGGCGACAACGGGGCCGGGCTGGGGGCGTCACACCAGACCGGGTGGACCGGCCTGGTCGCCGACGTCATCAGGCGGCGCCACGGCGCGACGCCCAGCGTCGCCGAGGTCATCGCCGACATGGACCCCGGCGAGCGGTAGCGAGCGACCCGGGTGGGCGGCCGACCGCGGTGGACGGACGGGACCGGCAACGCTGCATAGTGCCATTTGCGTAGCCCGGCCCTCCCCGTTTTGATGACCGTTCCGGCCGTCATCCGCGGCCGGGCGACTTACGATCCGGCTCACCGGCCCGGTGGCGCCCGCGTGCCGCGCTGATTGGCAGCGGGCGCTTCGCGATCCGCAGCCCCGAACTTCGTTCAGGGCCGGGCTCCTTCCCTTACGGCGAATTGGCCTCGGCTCGAGTAGCCGGCATCACGAGCAAGATCCGCAATATGCAGGACAAATTGCGGCCATTGTCCATCTGGAGGACTTCTCATCACACATCTGCCGCCTCTACGCTGCTATTGAGTAACATTCGCGGGGACTTTGCGTTCCCGAAAGGAGCCAAGTGGTGCCTGACCGCGGCAGCCCAAACGTTGGCGGCCCCAGCGTCCGTCGCCGCCGGCTCGCCGCCGAACTGCGCCGGCTGCGCGAGCGTGGCGGTTTCATTGGCGAAGAGGTCGCGGACCGCCTCGGCTGGTCCGCCTCAAAGCTGAGCCGCATCGAGACCAGCAAAATCGGCGTGAAACTCGAGGATCTCCGGTTGCTCCTCGACCTTTACCGGGTCAGCGAGGGGCACCGATCGGAGGTCCTGGCCCTGGCTCTTGAGTCGACCGGATCGAGCGTTCCGAAATCCGTCAGAGCGACGCTTCCGGGAGACTATGCCGACTTCCTGCAGGCGGAAGCCGAGGCCGAATCGGTCTGGAACTGGGAACCGCAGAACGTGCCCGGACTGCTGCAGACCGAGGACTACGTTCGGGCCATCATGCTCATGTGGGTTTCCATGTTCACGTTGCCGCCCGGCGAAATCGACCGGCGCGTGGAAACCAGGCGGCTGCGCCAGCAGGTCTTGTCGCGCGAACCGCCGCTACGGCTGTCCTTCGTGGTCGACGAGTCGGTCTTGTACCGGAAGATAGGCGGCGCTTCGGTCATGCGCCGGCAACTGGAGCATCTGATCGACGCCTCACGGCTGCCGAACGTGGATCTGCGCATCCTTCCGCTGAATGGCGACCACCCGATCGGGTCCGGGGCATTTAACTACATGACCTTCCCGCAGCTCCGTGATGTGCCGGTGCACGACATGGTGACATTTGAGCACCTGGTCGGCACCGACCGGGCGGAGGCGGAAGAAGATACTCACAAGTACTATGTCGCGTTCGAGGCACTCCGCCATAGTGCGCTCGAACCCGGCGCGACCCGCGATAAGATCGCGGCGGTCGCCAGGGAAAGGTGGGCCGTCGCCGGATGAACGCCGGCGCCGGGATCAGGCGATATCGAAGTACCCGTGCCTGACGCCAGACAGGAAAGCGTCCCATTGACGGCTCGCGAGAATCAGGACCGGCCCGCGCCCAAGGGCCTTGGTGTCCCGGACCCCGACCCGGCCGCCGCCTAGATGCGCGACCTCGACACAACTGCCATTGGCCGCGCTCCAGGAACTCTTGCGCCAGCGGGTCCCGGCAATATCGGCCGGGCTCATGCCGTCACGCTGGCCTGGATCCGGCGATACCGTTGCTTTTGATCGGAGCGAGTCTGGTTCGAGCATGGCGGCCTCACAGCTAACCAATTTATTTAATAACGGCATATGGCTGACGGGCGTCCATGGCGGCGAACTGCCGAGAGTCCCAGGAACGAAGAGCCCCGGGGAGGGGCGTTATTTTACCGAGAAAGGATAAGGGCCGCCTCACGAGTTCGCACGGTTTCCTGGGGAACTCGGACAGAACTCGGACGTACCGGTTCTGCCGCCCTCGGATCAGGTCTTGTGGCGGCCGGAACCGTAGTCGCCCGGAGTGACAAAATCAGCCAGCCGGGCCTGCCCGAGAGCGATTTGCGGCCAGGTCCCGGCGAACGCCAGCACGGCGATAGCCGCAGTCGGGAACTTGGCCTGCGCCCGGTCGAGCGCGTCCGATTCCCGGCCGGAGCCGGAGCCGGTGCCGGAGCCGGAGCCGGAGCCGGAGCCGGAGCCGAGCCCGGCGCCGGCCAGTTCCAGCGTGAGTTCATGCATGGCGGGGTCGTGCCCGACGATCAGCAGGGTCTGGACCCCGGCCGGGGTCGCGCGGGCGAGGTCGACGAGGTCGGCGGTGCTGGCGCCGTAGACACGCTGCTCGAACACGACCTCAGGATGAGCGTGCAGCTTGTCTTCGGCGAGGGCCCAGGTCTCGCGGGCGCGCCGCGCCGTCGAGCACAGCACCCGGTCGGGGACGCAACCGGACTTGCGCAGCCAGCGCCCGGCGTCCGGCGCATCGCGCTGGCCGCGCGGCGCCAGCGGCCGCTCGTGATCGGGAACATCGGGCCAGGCGGATTTCGCGTGCCGCAGCAGGATCAGACGCCGCCCGGAGCTGCCAGCCATGGTCCCAGCCTCTCAGACGGGGGCGGCACGACGCCGCAGGCGCCCCGGGGGACGGGCGCCGCGGGCGCCGCGCGGGACGGGCGCCGCGGGCGCCGCGGGCGCCGCGGGGGACAGGCGCCGCGGGCGCCGCGGGCGCCCCGTCAGCTCAGCGCGGTGACGACGGCCAGGACGGCGATCAGCGCGATCAGCATGTACCCGAGGTAGGCGTCCAGCCGCCCGGACTGCAGCCGCCGCACGGCCCGCGTGACCATCGCGAACGGCCGGAGCAACGGCCGGTACACGTATTCCTCGGTCACCTCGATGACGTCCGACTCGTACCCGAGGTGCGCGACGTCCGGCTGCGCCGGGGCGATCGGCCGGACCGCGGTCCGCGTGTGCAGCACGGCCGCGAGCACCCGGCGGGTCGGGTTGGCGAAGCCGAACGCGGTGTAGCGGCTCGACCCGGTCACCCCAGCGGTGGCCGATCGCCACGCCGGCACCCGCCGCACCCGGATCAGGCGGCGCCCCGACAAGCCCAGTGTCAGCAGCGCGACGATCAGGAACAGGCACGGCATGGCGAGCCACAGCCAGGACGGCGACACGATCGAGAACCCGGCGAACACCGGCTGCAGCACCCAGGGCGACTTCAGCGCCCCGCCGGTCACCGAGGCGGGAACGACCGGCGACAGCCCCGCCGCGACGGCGCGGATCTCCAGCGGCGTGAGCGCGGCGCCGATCAGGCAGGCGGCGCCGAGGACGACGATGGCGCAGCGGCCGCCGAGCCCGCTGTCCGGGCCGCCCGCACCGGCGCGGCCGGTCCCGCCGCCCGGCCCCGGCCGCCCGAGCACCACCAGGCCGATCAGCCGCACGAACGTGACGCCGGCGAACCCGGCGGTCAGCGCGACCGCGGCACCCGCCACGGCGAGCACCAGCCGGAAGCCGAGTCCGGGCACCCGGAACTGCTGCATCAGCGCCTCGAGCAGGAACCACTCGGACACGAACCCCGCCGTCGGCGGCAGCCCGGCCAGGGTCAGCCCGCCGATGGCCAGCCCGGTGCCGCGCCACGGCGCCCGTTTGGCCACCCCGCGCAGCCGGTCGAGGTCATCGTCGCCGCCGCCGGTGATGCCCGCGGCCGCCGTGAACAGCAGTGACTTGGCCGCGGTGTGCGCGATCACCTGCAGGGTCGCCGCGAGCAGCCCGGCGGCGGCCAGTTGCGGAGAATGCACCGCCGCGCCGACCAGCGCGACGCCGAACCCGGCCAGGATCAGCCCGGTGTTCTCCACGCTGGAGTACGCGATGACCCGCATCAGCCCGGTCTGCACCGCCGCGTGCGCGATGCCCAGCACCGCGGTCAGGCCGGCCAGCACCAGCAGCAGCCCGGTCAGCCAGCCGGGCGGCGGCCCGAGCACCGCGAGCGTGCGCCACAGCCCGTAGAAGCCGACGTTGACCGCGACGCCCGCCATCACCGCCCGGGCCGGCCCGGGCGCGGCCGCGTAGCCGCGCGGCATCCAGACCTGGAACGGGACCAGGCCGACCTTGATCGCGAAGCCGGCCAGCAGCAGCACCTGCGCCGTGGTGCGCGCGCCGCCCGCGGGCACATGCGCAAACGAGGCCAGGCCGAGCGACCCCGACCGCACGGCCAGCAGCAGCAGGCCGGCCAGCAGCGCCGCGCCGCTGATTTTTCCGAAGGCCAGCGTGACCATCGCCGCGGACGGCCTGCCTTCCCTCCCTCTTTCAAAGCCAACCATGAGATAGAACGCCCCGGTCACGAGCTCCCAGGAGAACAAAAAGGTGAACGCGTCGCGGGCGACAAAGAACACGGCCACCGCGCCGAGCGCGATCGCGTAGCTGGCTCCGAGGCCCCGCCGGCCCGGGCCGTCCTGCCCCGCCCAGCCCGCGAAACCGAGCGACACCCAGGTGGCCGCGGCAAACGCGATGACCAGGAAGAGGCCGGACAGCCGGTCGGCGGTCAGCCCGGCGGTCCCCGGACCGAGGACGCCCGCGGGCCACACCCGCGCCTGGTGGCCGGCCAGCGCGCCCGCGCCGCCGACGGCCAGGCAGGCCGAGCCCGCCGCGCCCAGCAGGTACGGCACCGGGCGCAGCGGGCGCGGCCGCACCCCGGCGACCAGGTCGACGACCGCGGCCGCCGCGAGCAGCGCCAGCCCGGCCGCCAGCGCGGCGGAGAACCCGCTCATCTCCCGGCCTCCATCGGCGCGATACGGCCCAGCCCGAGCAGTACGGCGTGCAGGATGCTGAACGGCGCCGGCGGCGAACCCGGCACGAACACGTCGACCGGCACCGTGGCCGCCACGCCGCCGGTCACCGCGTAGGACGGAGCGGTCAGCCCGCCGCTCACCGCGTCCGTGCCGACCGCGATCACGATCTTCGGATCCGGCATCGCGTCGTAGGTCCGGCGCAACGGCTCGGTCATCCCCCGGGCCCCGGCCCCGGTGACCAGCAGGATGTCCGCGTGCCGCGGGCTGGCGGTCAGGAAGATGCCGAGCCGGTGCACGTCGTACACCGGGTTGAACAGAGCCAGGATCTCCCACTCCTCGGTGCCGTCGGACCCGGCGTCGACGTGCCGCAGATGCACCGACCGGCGCAGCGCGGCGGTCCGCTCGCGCAGTCCGTCCCGGAGCGCGGCCAGGCGCTCGGGGGTTTCGTCGATCTCCGGGACGACCAGGCCGCCGCGGGACAGTCCGCCGACGGCCGGGCCCTCCGCCCAGCCGAACACGTCCGGCCGCGCGGCCACACAGCGGCCGCACTGGATGCACCGGCCCTGGTCCAGGCGCACCGCACCGTCGGCGAGACGGATCGCGCCGGTCGGGCAGATCCGCTCGAGCTGCTCCGAGCCCATCTGCTCTGTGTTGATCTGCTCTGTGTCGATCTGCTTTGTGTCGATCTGCTCTGTGTCGATCTGGTCCAGGCCGGCCTCGGCGGGCCGCTCGTCCAGCACCGTCGCCGGGCCGCGCCCGGCCGCCGCGTACGGGTCGGGCCTGGCCGGCCAGCGCGTGGTCAGCACGCCGTTGCGAAGTCCCCGCAATGCCCACATCAGCCAGCCACCCCCGCTACCGACAGTCCGAAGCTGGCCTCGATGAACGGGAAGTCGGTCAGGATGTCGCCCGCGAACACCTCGTGCATCAGCACCAGGTTGTGGAACGACGCCGAACGCGGCCGGCACCGCACGATCCGGCCCTCCTCGACGCGCACGTCGTAGAGCACCTCGCCCTGCGGCGCCTCGGCCCAGCCGACCGCGCGGCCGTCGGAGGTCCCGCCCTCGTCGCGCAACGGCCCGTCCGGCGCCTCGGCCAGCTCGTCGGTCACCTGGCGGAGCAGGCGGAACGACTGGGCCACCTCGTCGAACCGGACCCGCAGCCGGCCCAGGGCGTCGCCGTCGCCGTGTCCGGCGGGCGGCCGCAGCCCGAGCGAGGAGTAGGCGTCGTAGGGCCTGGCCTCCCGGGCGTCGTCGCGGTAGCCCGAGCCCTTTGCGACCGGGCCGAGCGCGCCGTGCTCGCGGGCCCGCTCCGGGCTCAGCGGGCCGGTCCGGCGCAGCCGGTCAAGGAACGACGCGGTGCCCATCAGCGACCCGGCGTCGGAGCTCACCGCCTTGTCCAGGCGGCCGACCGCGTCGAGCAGCTCGCCGGGACCCGCCAGCGGCAGCGCGCTGACCCCGCCCGGCACCACGACGCCGCGGCCGAACCGGCTGCCGCAGGCCTGGCCTACCAGCCGCAGCACCTGCTCCTTGTGCCAGCCGAACCGGGCGTTGGCCACCGCCAGACCCGCGGCGTCGGCCAGCCTCATCGCGACGTCCAAGTGGCAGGCCAGCCGCTCGAGCTCCGCGTGCAGCACCCGGACCAGCGCGGCGGGCCAGGGAACGGTCAGGCCGGCGATCCGCTCCAGGGCGTGGCAGTAGGCGAGCGCGTGCGCGACGGTGGCCGTGCCCTCGACCCGCTCGGCCCGCAGCAGGCCGTCGGCCGGGGTCATCCCCTCGAACCGCTTCTCGATGCCGCGGTGCTTGTAGAACACCCGCATGTTCAGGTGCGGTATCTCCTCGCCCGGCGTCTCGACCAGGTACTCGATCGACTCGAAGACGCCGGACCGGACCGGGCCGTGCGGGATCGTGAACAGGCCCGGGCCGACCACGTGCCGCGGCAGCGCCTGCGGATCGGGCTCGATGACCTGCGGGGCTCCCGGTTCCCCGGGGCAAGGCCGGCGTACGTCCCCCGGGGGCTCGGGCAGCACCAGCGGCTCCGGCCGCGGGTGCCCCTCGGGCCTGACGCCGAACATGTCGCCGATCTCGCGCTCATACCAGAACGCGGCGCCCAGCCTCGGCGTGAGCGCCGGGTACGCCGCGGCGCCGGCCGGCAGGAGCGTGTCCAGCGGTGCGACCCCGTCCGGGCCGGCCAGGTGCGCCGTCAGCAGCAGCCCTTCCGGCCGCGCGGTGCCGAACAGCCCGGCGAACCGGCGCCCGGCCGCCACCTCGCCGGTCAGCTCGTCCCAGAGTCCGGCCACGTCAACCACGAGACGAGTATTCATGCGGCCGCCCCCAGCTGGTGCACGGCCCGGGTCAGCAGCCCGGTCAGCTCCGCCGGCGGATGGACGCCGAGCACCAGCAGCGCGACGACCCCCGCCACGACGGGAACCACCATCCACGTGCTCGGCTCACCCCGGCTCAGCGCCGCGGCCTGGCCGTCGGCCCGCGACACCAGCAGCATCCGGTTGACCGTTATCGACAGACCGAGGAACGCGACGGTCACGAGGACAATCAGCACGGCCGCGGCGGCATTCGATGACGCCGCAAAGCCGCCCTGCACGATCTCGAACTCGCTGCGGAAGATGCCGAACGGCGGCATCGCGCACAGCGCGAGCACCGCGATGCCGAACAGCGGTCCGCTCCAGGGCAGCAGGTCCAGCCCGCCCCCGATCGCGGAGATGCGCTTGCCGCCGAACTTGCGGACCAGGACGCCGGCGCCCATGAACGCGTTGCCCTTGGCGGCGGCGTGCGCGAGCACGTGCAGCAGCACGCCGGCCAGCGCGATCGGCACGCCGAAGCTCACCCCGATGGCCAGGATCCCCATGTGCTCGACGCTCGAGTAGGCGAGCAGCCGTTTCACGTCCCGCTGATCAAACAGGTACAGCGCGGCAAGCAGCAGCGACGCCACCCCGAAGGCGAGCAGCACGTCGCGGGGGAAACGCGGGCCGAGCGCCGCCACCGCCACCTGGTAGTAGCGCAGGATCGCGTAGAAGCTCACCGCGAGCAGCGAGCCCGACAGCAGCGCGGACACCGGGGTCGGCGCCTCGGAGTGCGCGTCCGGCAGCCAGGTGTGCACCGGGACCAGGCCCATCTTGGTGCCGAAGCCGAGCACCGCCAGCACGAAGGCCAGTCGCACCGGGGTGTGCGGCAGCCGCCCGCCCGCCTGCAGCAGCGGCCCGAACGAGAGGTCGTAGTGCGTGCCGAGGACCTGGGCCCCCGCGTAGTAGGCGAAGATCGTCGCGAGCAGGGCCAGGCCCAGGCCGGCCGAGGCGATCAAGATGTACTTCCAAGCCGCCTCGGCCGCGCCGTCGGTGTCCTCGATCGCGACCAGCAGCGCCGATAGCACCGTGGTCACCTCGACCGCGATCCACAGCAGGGCGAGATTGCTCATCATCGGCGCGGCCAGCATCGTCCAGGCAAACAGGTTCAGCCCCGCGTAGAACCGGCGGCAGTAGCGGCTGAAGCCCGGGTCGGCGTCCCGGCTGCGGGCCAGGTAGCCGATCGAGTACACCGCCACCGCGCCGTAGAGGAAGCTCGTGGCCAGCAGGAACACGACGCTGACCGCGTCGATCCGCAGGTAGGAGAGATAGGCCAGGTCGTGATGCGAGGCCGCGGGCACCAGGGCCAGGACCAGCCCGAAGCACGCCACGCCGGTGACCGCGGTGACGGCCTGCGCGATCCGGGCCGGAGCCCGGAGCGATACCAGAGCCGCGGCGAACGGGGCGCAGAGCAGGAGCAGGACAACCACCAGCATGGCTCAGCCCCGCAGCCTGGTCAGGTCGGCGGTGGACAGCGAATCGGCCCGGCCGTGATGCACCCGGATCAACAGCTCGAACACCACCACCGCGACCAGCAGGTCGAACAGGAACGCCACCTCGAGGATCAGCGGCATCCCGGCCGCGACCACCAGGGCCGTCAGCGAGATCCCGTTCTCCATCGCCAGGAAACCGATGGCCTGCGATGCCACGTCGCGGCGCATGATCATCAGCACGAACGCCACCAGCGCCACCGACACCGAGATCGACAGCGCGATCGGCGGGAGCACCGGGCTGTGGATGCCCATCGCGCCCACCGCGAAGAAGCCGAACGCGGCGACCGCGATGGCCAGCAGCACGGTGCTGGCCAGGCTCAGCGACCCGCTGCCGGCGATCTCGGTCCAGCCCGGCCCGGCATCCGGGTCCGCGCCATCGCGGCCGATCCCGCGCAGCAGCCGCCGCAGCACGACCGGGACGATGACCACCTTGAGCCCCGCCGACAGCGCCCCGAGCACGTACAGCTCCGGCAGGTGGCGCGCCGCGGCGACCAGGACCGCCAGCACCGAGATCAGGGCCGACTGGGCCGCGTAGAGGCGCACCTGGTCGCGCAGCAGCGCCTGGCGGAACATCCCGAACTCGGCCAGCAGCACGCCGACCGCGATCACGCTCGCGCCGCCCGCGTAGACACTCGGCGCCGCCACCGCCGACATCAGCCACCCCCCAGGTAAAGCGTGAACACTCCGAGCACCGCGAGCAGGAACGCGCCCGCCGCGAACTCGGTGATCTTGAACAGGCGAAGCTTGGCGAACGAGTTGTCGATCACCGCCACCACCACGCCCAGCGCCGCCGCCTTGGCCAGCAGGGCCACGATCGCCAGCACCACCGCCCCGGCCTGAGTGCTCGCGGCCAGCCCCCACGGCGCGACGAACACGTTGAGCAGGATCGTGTAGAGGATCAGCTGCTTCATCGCGGAGCCCCACTTCAGCAGCGCGAAGTAGGGGCCCGAGTGCTCGAACGGGCGCGCCTCCTCGATCATCCCGAACTCGTTGGTCCCGGTGTGCGTCTCCACCGGGATCCGGCCGGTCTCGTACAGGATGACCATGAACAGCGCCGCCGCGGCCAGCAGGTGGGCGGGCCGGACGATCTGGCTCGCGGACGACCGGACCGTGGCCGCCAGCGCGTACGGCAGGTCGGTCCCGGTGACCAGGGCCACGGTGAACACGACGAACAGCACGACCGGTTCGGTGATCGCGCCGAAGGTCTTCGCCCGGCTCGCGCCCATTTGCGCGTACGGGCTGCCGGTGTCCAGCGCCGCGACCGCGACCAGGAAGCTGGCCAGCGCCAGGATGAACCCGCCGCCGAGGATGTCGCCCATGTAGCCGAGCGGCAGCCCGTAGCTGGTCAGCACCGGGATCAGCAGCGGCACGGTCAGGTAGCAGGCCGCGGCCGCCAGCGGGGCGACCAGGAAGACCCAGCTCGCCCCCTCGGGCGCCAGCGCCTCCTTGCGCAGCAGCTTGGCCAGGTCGTAATACGGCTGCAGCAGCCGCGGCCCTCGGCGGCCCTGCATCCGGGCCTCGACCCGCGCGATCACCCCGGAGACCCCCGGCGCCGCGACGGCGACGGTGGCGACCTGAAGAAACTGGATAACCGGGATCGGCAGGGCCGCGCTCACTGGCCGGCTCCTGCGACGCGGGTTGGGGGCCTCGGGCCCCCGGTATCTTTGCCGGGCGGCCCCGGATCGACGTCGGTCACTGATGGACTCCTCTCCAGCCTGCCGGTTGCCCGGGCTAGGTGGTAGAGGCCATCATCGGGACCGTCCCGCGGTTGCGGCGAGCCTCATCGCCAGTAGCCCATTCTGGGGGACAGCTCGCCGGGCCCGCAAATCTGACAACTTCGGGCGCAGATCCCTCGCGGGTTACGCTGATGCGGGCAAACCGGCAAGGAGTGCGCTGCATGACGATCGCCAGTCGATTCCTCGAGCGGGCGATGAAGCTTCAGCCCGCGCCCAGTCGGGCCGTCAAGGTCGAGCGGGACCTGCGGATCCCGATGCCCGACGGGGTCGAGCTGCTCGCCGACCGGTATCACGCCGACGGCGACGGACGGGCGCCGCTGGTGCTGGTCCGCTCGCCCTACGGCCGGCGCGGGGTCTGGGGGCTGATATTCGGCCGGCTGCTGGCCGAGCGGGGGTTCCAGGTGCTGGTCCAGAGCTGCCGCGGGACGTTCGGATCGGGCGGCGTCCTGGACCCGTTCGGCCCGGACGAGCGGGACGACGGTCTGACCACGATCCGGTGGATGCGCGAGCAGCCCTGGTACCCGGGTGCCTTCGGCACCGTCGGCCCGAGTTACCTGGGGATGGTGCAATGGGCGATCGCGGCCGAAGCCGGGCCCGACCTCAAGGCCATCGCCGCGTACGTGACAACGTCCGACTTCCGGTCCCCCTTCTACGCGGGCGAGGCGTTCTACCTGGAGACCGCGCTGACCTGGGTCCATCAGGTCGCCCACCAAGAGCAGCGGCTGCACCTCGTGCGCCAGCCGCTGGCCGAGCGCAAGCTCCGGGCGCTGTGGAACCACCTGCCGCTGCGCGATCTCGACCGGCTGGCCACCGGCCATCAGGTCGCGTACTACCAGCAGTGGCTGACCCATAACGGCATCGACGACGACTACTGGAAGGAACGCCGGTTCCAGGACACGCTCGACCGCGTGACCGCGCCGGTCAGCATGGTCACCGGCTGGAACGACATCTTCCTGCCGCTCCAGATGCGGGACTACGCGGCGCTGCGCGCCGCCGGGCAGGAGCCGTACCTGACGATCGGCCCCTGGCGGCACGCCGATCAGGAGATGGGCGCCGCCTGGATCAACGACTCGATCGCCTGGATGCGCGCCCAGTTGCTCGGCGACCGCAGCGGGCTGCGGGACCAGCCGGCCCGGATCTTCGTCACCGGCGCCGAGGAGTGGCGCGAGCTGCCAGCCTGGCCGCCACCCACGCAGGTGCAGCGCTGGCACCTGCAGCCGGGCGGGGCCCTCGCCCCGGACCTTCCCGCGCCCGGTGAACCGGACCGCTACCGGTACGACCCGGCCGACCCGACGCCCAGC
>Ga0335075_10002873_pt1 | contig 27540 bp, 25 predicted proteins | sample Lox_Sample_24_FD_206723 | JGI IMG/M metagenome (GOLD analysis project Ga0335075, IMG submission 206723) | Soil microbial communities from Loxahatchee National Wildlife Refuge, Florida, United States - Lox_Sample_2.4 | ecosystem: Environmental > Terrestrial > Soil > Wetlands | place: USA...
GAGCTCACGCTGCTCGACGGCGGGATCGACCTGATTATCAAGCCGCCGGCCGAGGCGCTTGACCAGATGAGCGACGTGGTGCGGGAGATGCACACCAAGTCGGGGCTGCTGGCCGACCTGTCCAACGGGATGGCGCTCGACGAGGCCGCCGACGCCGTGCTCGCGTACGTCAAGCACCACGTGCCCGAGCCTAAGAAGGCGCCGCTGTGCGGCAACTCGATCGCCACCGACCGCTGGTTCATCGCCCGCGACATGCCGGTCCTCGACAACTGGCTGCACTACCGGATGATCGACGTTTCCTCGGTCAAGGAGCTGGCGCGGCGCTGGTACCCGCGAGCGTACTTCGCCTCCCCGATCAAGCACGGCGGGCACCGGGCGCTGGCCGACATCATCGAGTCCGTGCAGGAGCTCAGGTACTACCGCGAGGCGGTGTTCGTGCCCCACCCGGGGCCCGACTCGGCGACCGCGCGGGAGATCGCCGCCCGGTTCGCGAACGCCAAGCCGACCGACGCGTAACGGGTTCGTTCGCACCGCGGGAGACCGCTATACTCGTGTCAGCCTTCTGGGGAAGGCACGTGGTGGGTGTAGCTCAGCTGGTAGAGCGCCAGGTTGTGGTCCTGGATGCCGCGGGTTCAAGTCCCGTCACTCACCCCATGTTGCAAGGCGGGTGACCTGCGGTTTTAGCGGGTCACCCCATTTGTTTCTAACCGCGTGGTTAGAAACTTGGTTAGAAACAGGATGTGGCGTCGGCTAGCAGGGACGGGTTTCGAGGGCCGCGGCCGATTTGCCGACGCACCGGGGCCACGGCCTCGAACGCCCCGTTGACCCGCAGAGGGAAGCGGCAGGTCTGATTCGGCCGCCCGTCGGCCGGAGGGTCTGACCGGCCGACGGGCGAGCCGTTACCGGTCTGCCGGGCTGCCGGTGATCACCCGGGAAGGCGCGGTGGGGGCCCGCTGGGCCGGTTCGGTGGCGGGTTCGATGGACAGGTGCGGGAGGGTGCGGTCGAGCCAGCCGGGAGCCACCAGTTGGCGCGGCCGGACAGGTGCATGACGGCGGGGACGAGGAGGGTGCGCAGTGCGTGGGCGGAGTGCACGCACGCCCGCAGGCACGACTACGATCAGTTCTGGGAATGTGATGACGCGACGGCGCACCTGTGCAACCGCTTCGGCGAACCTAGTGGTCAGCTGGCACTTAAGACGCAGTCAGGGGTCCCGGATGGAGCTGAACACGAGGCGGTAGTCGGCGACACCGCGGATCTCGCTGCCGCCCTCATCAGGAAATCCGGGGATATCGCTGCGCGCCTCGTCAGGGAATTCTCTCCGGATGATCGCGGCGACGCTCGGGGCGGCCGCCCGCGCTCGGGGGTCCCGCCATATTGTCTCGCTGATCATGCGCCCCGAGACCGGGTCCGCGAACAGCAGCGCGGCCCGGAAACCAGGCGCCTCGGACACTGACGGCACGACTTCGTCGCCGACCACCTCGATGACGTCGTCGACCTGTGATGGCTTGACCTGGATTCGCGTCAGCCGGACCGCCTGCCCGCCCAGCAGCAGGATCGCATGGTCGAAGATGACGGAGATAGGGACCTGGTAATCGTCGACGGTTACCGGCCGGCCGGCCCGCTTGGCTAGTTCCGCACGCAGCGGCGCTTCTGTCTCCTCGCTCGCGCTCATCGCCTCCCAAGACGCCCAGACCGACCCGAATAGCGCAACGCCCTCCGCCCGGTCCGCCATCACCGAGATGCCCAGGCTGCCCGGGCGGAACTCCACCGCCTGCCGGGCCTCGCCCTCGAGGTAGGCTACGCAGTCGTCCAGCGCGGACGGGTCCGCGGCGATCTGGCTCAGTTGGATGTGCAGCACGACATCTCCCAATGGTCGTCCCCGGCATTCTGAGCCTGCCCCCCAGCGCGCGTACTCACGCAGCGCTGCGAGTCACTGACGGTCCGTTCGGGATAAAAAATCAAGGAGCATCCGAACGGACCGTGGTGACTCCCGTGGTCCGCGAATCCGTCTTCGTGGCCTCGCGGACCGTGCGCCTGGTAGCCCACGCACTCGGCGCCACGGTCGGCGCCCATGCCATTGGTGTGCTCATGACCTGGTCGACTGGTGAGCCCTTCGAGTCATCGACACCGATCGCGCCGGCCTGCTCGACGAGCCAGCCGGTCCGGATGACGGTCCACGACCATGACCGTGGACGCGCCCATCCATGGTGGTCGCCGAGAGCGCGGCCAGGCACCCGACCGGTCCGCTGCAGTAGATGACCATGGTCTCGCCCGGGCGCAAGCCGGACATCCGCACCGCATGCCAGCCGGTGGGGAAGATATCCGAGAGCAGCACGTAGTCGTCCTGCTTCTCGCGGGCGTCCTCGGGCAGCCGCAGGCAGTTGAAGTCGGCCCATGGCACCCGTAGCAACTCGGCCTGGCCACCCTGCCATGGGCCCATGTCGGCGAACCCATAGGCGGCGCCGGCGATCCCTGGCTCGTTGGCGCGCAGGCAGTAGTTGGTCAGCTCTTCCTCGCAGTTGCGGCAGTGCCCGCAGTCGACGTTGAACGGAGCCGAGATCATGTCGCCGACTTTGATCTTCTCGACCGCATCCCCGACCCCGATGACTTCCCCGACGTTCTCATGGCCGAAAACGCGGCCCTCTTCGAAGTCGGTGCGACCCTCGTACATGTGCAGGTCTGAGCCGCAGATGTTGGTCCCGGTGATCCGCACCAGCGCGTCAGTCGGCTTTTCGATCGTGGCGTCCGGCACCTGATCGACGCTGACGTTACGGGGACCGCGATGCTTGCGCGGCTGCCAGTCGGCCACATCCTCAGATCAGGTGGTTTCGCCGCCCGCTGCCGGTCAGGCCTCGACCCGGAGGGCCAGGGCGCCGCAACCCGGCCGGATCTCCGCCCGTATCGCCGAGCGACTGCTGGCTCTGGCCGCCTGCTCTGCGACAACTGGCGGACCGGCGCCGACGACAGGCGGTCCCTGATCGCCTATGACCAGTGCCATACGGAATCACTTGTCCAGGAAACGAGCGTAAGACCACCAGGATGACGGATGTGCGCCAGCCGGCTGCGGAGAAGACTGGGCAGCAGTAGGGACGACGCCTGAGGGGAATGAGCTGATGATCACGGCCGAGACGGTCAACGGCATCGTCAGGTTCGAGGCCAACGGCCTGCCCGTGGTGTCTCTCTACTGCGGCGTCGACCCAGGCGAGAGTCAGCGGGAGCTGCGCGCCCGGGTTGACAGCCTGCTGGACCAGATCCGCCCGCTGGCCAAGGACGGTGACTTCGACCCCCGCCACCGGCTCTCGGTGCGCGCGGACATCAAGCGAATCAAGGACGCAACGGGCAGCGAGCGCTGGCCTCCTGGGACGATCGCCATCTTCTCCTGCTCCGGCCGTGACCTGTATGAGGAGATACCCCTGCCGCGCCGGGTGCCTGAGCAGGCCATGGTGGACGCGACCCCGCTGGCGCGGCCCATGCTGGCGGTACTCGGAGAGTACTGCCGCGCGTGCGTCGTGGTCCTCGACCGGGAATCGTCCCGGGTCTGGGAGATGTACCAGGACGAAGCGCGCGAGGTGGAGACGGTCACCGATCCGCTGCACAAGGCAGATAACACGGAAACCCGCCCCGAGGACCGGATCCAGAACCGGGTGGACGAGCAGGCCAAGCGCCACTTCCGGCGGGTCGCTGAGGTAATCGACCAGCTGCTGCGCACCGGCGGGTACGACGTGCTGGTCGTCGGCGGGCACGAGCACGAGCTGCCGGAGTTCCTCCGGCTCCTGCCGCGCGACCTGAGCGCCCGGGTGGCCGGGACGTTCTCCGCCGACCCGGCCGCGAGCCCGGTCGCCGAGATACGCGCCAGCGCCGAGGGCATCGTGCGCCAGTATCAACGCGGGCAGGATGAGCGGCTGGTGGATCAGGTGCTTGAGCTGGCCGCGGTCGGCGGCCTAGCCGCGATTGGCCTGCAGGAATGCCTGTGGGCTGGCAGCATGTCCGCGATCGAAACGCTGCTTGTGCGCGACGGCCCGGCCGTGCCCGGAGTGGTCTGTGACGCTTCCCGCTGGCTGGCGGCCTCGGGAGAACGCTGCCCGGTATGCGGCAGCCAGACCCGGCATACCCCTGACGTCCTGGATGAGCTCGCGGCGGCCGTCATTGGGATCGGAGGCTCGGCCAGGCAGATAGCGGCGGACCTCATGTCCGAGGAGTACCTCGCCGCGGCCAGGCTGCGGTTCCCGCCCCCGCCGCCGGACCAGGGGAGCTGAGTGCGGCGGTGATCGTTTATGCGGACTTCAATTGCGTGTTCTGTTACCTGGCCAGCCAGCGGGCGGACCGGCTGGTGCGTGCGGGCAAAGCGCAGCTCGACTGGCGCGCGGTCGAGCATTCGCCGCGGCTCCCCGTCACTGGCGCCAAGCCCGGCCCACACGACGTGGACAGGACAGCGAACGGGGCGGACGACATCGCCGAGGCCGCGCGGCTCGGGTTGCCCGGCGAGCGCCTGCCCACGACGCTCCCGGCCGTGATCAGCAACACTAGGGCGGCGGTGTCGGCCTACGCCGAGGCGATCACCGACGGCATCGAGGACCGGCTGCGGCTCCGCCTGTTCGAGTCGATCTGGGCCCGCGGGCGCAACCTGAGCGGCCCCGAGGAGGTGCGGCGGGTGGTCACCGATCTGCTGTGGCCGGCCGATCGGATGTATCCGCACCTCGTCAGTCCCGACCTGCCCAGTACGCTCCTGCACGACCCCGACCCGATGCGGATCGTGCGTCGCGAAGGCGGCACGGTCGCGCCGGACGGCGGGCCGCTCACCAACGCCGCTTACTACCGGGTCCGGCAGTGGCGGCAGGAGTGGCTGGCCCTCCTGCCCGAGCCGGTCATTCCCACCGTGATCGGCCCGGACGGCGCCGTCCACAGCGGTCCCGACGGCCTGCGCTGCCTGGCCGCGATCGCGGACCCCCTGCCAGTCGTGCCCCGCGCTACCGCCTTACCCTGGCCGACATCATCCTCGACCTCACCTGATGGATGAATTCTGCTAACGCGCGACCCCGATGAACAGTGGGGAAGAAACCTGGTATGGACACGGTTCAGACTGGCGCGGCAAGCTTTCCCGACGTTACGAAGCGGGAAATCGTTGTCGGCCTGCTCGCATCACCTGGGCCGGCTTCAGAGCTGACGGAGAGTCTGCTGCCAGAAATAGCTGGACGGCTGCCTGAGCGATTGCCCGGGGTGCGCTGGCGGCTTGAATTCGTCTCAGACCGGCTGGTTGAGCCACCAACCGACCTTAGCGCGATAATTTCGGCGGGACGCCGGATGCTCCTTGACCGCGGCTGGCACCTCGCGGTATGTGTCACCGACCTCCCGCTGCAGACCGCGCGGCGGCCGGTGATCGCCCATGTCAGCGCCACGCACGGCGTCGCGGTCCTGTCCATGCCCGCGCTCGGCCCGGTCTCGGTACGCAAGCGCACAGCGGACACTATCGTCCGGCTGATCGGGCACATGCTCGGCGACATCGCGCCGGCGGCGGACGCCGGGCAGCGCCGCCTCGCTGACGCGGTAACCCGGCGGATGCGCGAACTGGGCACGCGGATAGAGCTTGGAGAGCACGGCGTGGGCTTTGCCGCTCGGGTCGTCAGCGGCAACATCTGGCTGCTACTCGGGATGCTGCGCGCCAACCGGCCGTGGCGGCTGGCGCTGCGGCTCATGCGCGTCCTCGCCGCCGCGTTCGCGGCCGGGGTGTTCGCCCTGGTGACCAGCGATATCTGGCGGCTCGCTTACTACCTCGGGCCGGCGCGGCTCACCGTCATCGCGCTCGCCTCGGTAGCCGGCATCATCGTGACGATCATGATCACCACCGGCCTGTGGGAGCGCACCCCCCATCCGGACGCACGCGAACAGGTCATCTTGTTCAACATCGTCACCGCGACCACGGTGGGCATCGGCGTGGTCGTGCTGTACCTCGCCCTGTTCATCATCATGGTCGCCTCGGCGCTGCTCCTCGTGCCAGGAGACCTCCTTGGCGCCCAGCTCGGCCACCCCGCTGGCGCGGCGGATCAGGTCAGGCTCGCCTGGCTGGCCACCTCGATCGCGACGCTCGGAGGCGCGCTCGGCGCCGCACTGGAGAGCCATGAGACCGTGCGCGAGGCCGCGTACACCTATCAGCCCGATAAACAGCTAGCCGGTGCCCTGCTCGAGCAGGAGCCGAACCTCTAACCTCATCGCCGCCGCGGCGCCGTCGCTAAGGCCGCGCGACCCGCAGGACTAACTGAATGGGGGATGCGGCCAAGGCGCCAGCCCCGGCAGTATTCCTGGGTGAGGACAGATTCCTCGGTGAGGGCAGGAGGCATCGGCGGACAGGGGCGATAGTTTTCGGCACTGGCGAGATCGCCGTCCCGGTGCCCGCCCCATGAGCCTGGCGCTCCGGCGCGGCCAGCGGGCCACCCAAATCAGCGCCGCGGCACGGACGATTACCGAGCGCGCACCGGTGACCTTGACGGTGGCGCGGCGCCGGGCCCAGCCAACGGCCGCGACTATCATCAGGCTGGTCACCTGCGCGGTCTTCGCCTACCTGGTCGCCTCGCTGGTGCCGGAGACCTCGCCTCCCGTGCTGGCGCCGCTGACAGCGCTTCTGGTCCTGCAGGTCAGCATCTACCGGACGCTGTTCAGCGCGGTGCGCAGGGTCGCCGGCGTGGTGACAGGCGTCCTGATAGCGCTCGAGCTGTCCAGGTGGGTCGGGTTCACGTGGTGGAGTCTGGGGCTCACGATCACGCTCGGGCTCGCCGTGGGGTACGCGCTGCGGCTGCGCGAGGCCGTCCTCGAGGTCCCGATCAGCGCGATGCTCATCCTGTCGGTCGGCAGCAAAACGGCGGCGACCAGCAGGATCACCGAGACGTTGATCGGCGCGGCCGCCGGGCTGGTGGCCGGGTTCGTCCTAACGGCGCCGCAGGTAGAGCCGGCCGAGGAAGCGATCGCGGACCTCGCCCGCACGATGGCGGACCTGCTCGAAGGGATGGCGGCCGGGCTGAACGACGGATCCGTTAACGACTCGGCGCGCGGCTGGCTCGAGCGGGCTCGCGCCCTCGGCAACGAGATCAGGAGGGTCGATGAGGCACTTGCGCAGGCCGAGGAGAGCACCAAGCTCAACCCGCGCAGCATGCGGCTGCCGTACAGCACGGTGACACTGCGACAGAGCGTGGAAAACCTGGAGCACTCGGCGATCACGGTCCGGGTCCTTGCCCGGTCGCTTGCCGATACCACCAGGCTCGCCGGTGACGACAACCCCTTCAACGATCCGAACGTGCGCCGCGGGCTCGCAGACACGCTGCGGGAGCTGTCCGCCGCCGTGCGGGCCTACAGCAGCCTCGCGACCGAGTCGGACGCGCACCGTCACGAGGTGCTCAAGGCTGACCTGAAACGTCACCTGGCCGCGGCGCGCGACGAGCAAGACCGGCTCAGCGAGCGGCTGGCGACCGCTCCGGCGGTCCGCCCGGTCGGATGGCCGTTGCGGGGCGAGCTGATCAGCCACCTCGACCGGCTCAGGTCCGAGCTTGAGGCAGGCACTCCGGACAAGCGGCCCCGGCCGCGGCGCAACCACTCCTGGCGTCCGCCGCGGCCGAGCTGGCAGCGAGTGCCGCCCGCGCTGCGCAAGCTTATGAAGTAATCGGCTCTGCCGCCACGGAGCGGGATGACCGCTAGGCGCGCCGGAATATCTGCACATCGCGGGCGACGACCACGACCTTGGTTCCTGGCAGCTGCGGCTCGGACGGCACGGGCACAACGGCGGTATCGAAGTCCGGCAGCCACTGTTCGCCCCAGGGCGCGTCGGGGAGCACGAACGTGACGTCCTCATAGTGAGCGTTGAAAAGCAGCAGGAAGGAGTCATCGCTGACCCGGTGACCGCGACGATCCGGATCGGGCAGCGCGTCACCGTTGACGAAGACGCCGAGGGACTTGGCGAATCCCGTATTCCAGTCCTCCGAGGTCATCTGCGCCCCGTCCGGCCGGAACCAGCCGATGTCGGACAATCCGCTATCGAAGATGGGGCGTCCCTCGAAGAAGTGCCGCCGCCGGAAGACCGGATGCCGACGGCGAAAGGCGACAAGCTCAGCGCAGAAGTCCAGAAACTTCTTGTCCGCGTGCTCCCAGTCGAGCCAGGACAGCTCGTTGTCCTGGCAGTAGGCATTGTTGTTGCCACGCTGAGAATGGCCGAGCTCGTCACCGTGCCGCACCATGGGGACGCCCTGGCTCACCAGGAGGGTCGTTATCAGCGCGCGCCGGCGCCGCTCGCGTATCTCGAGGATCGCGGGGTCGTCGGTCGGGCCTTCCGCGCCGCTGTTCCACGAGCGGTTGTCGTCAGTTCCGTCGTGGTTGTCCTCGCCGTTCGCCTCGTTGTGCTTGCTGTTGTAGCTGACCAAGTCGGCGAGGGTGAACCCGTCATGCGCGGTGATGAAATTGACGCTGGCGTAGGGGCGCCGCCCGGTCCGCCCGTAGAGGTCGGAGCTGCCGGTCAGCCGGTAGGCGAGATCCGGCAAGGTGTACTCGGCGCTGCGCCAGTAGTCACGGACGGTGTCGCGGTAGCGCCCGTTCCACTCCGACCACAGGGTCGGGAAGTTGCCCACCTGGTAGCCGCCCTCGCCGAGGTCCCACGGCTCAGCGATGAGCTTGACCTGGCTCACCACGGGATCCACCTGAATGAGGTCGAAGAACGCCGACAGGCGGTCGACTTCGTGGAACTGTCGGGCCAGGGTGGCGGCGAGGTCGAAGCGGAATCCGTCCACGTGCATCTCGGTCACCCAGTACCGCAGCGAGTCGACGATGAGCTGCAGCACGTGCGGGTGCCGCATGTTGAGCGTGTTCCCGGTGCCGGTGGTGTCGAAGTAGTAGCGACCGTCGGCAAGCCGGTAATACGCGCGGTTGTCGATCCCTTTGAACGACAGCACCGGCCCGAGGTGATTGCCCTCCGCGGTGTGGTTGTAGACGACGTCGAGGATGACCTCGATCCCGGCTTCATGCAGGGTCTTCACCAAGTACTTGAACTCGGAGACGACTTGTGCGACACCCCACGCCGAGTACTCATTGTGCGGGGCGAAGAAGCCGATCGAGTTGTATCCCCAGTAGTTGCGCAAGCCGCGGGCGATCAGGTAGTGGTCGTGGACGAACTGATGGACCGGCATCAGCTCCACCGCGGTGACGCCCAGGCGGCGCAGGTGCTCGATCACGGCGGGATGCGCCAGGCCGGCGTAGGTGCCCCGCAGGTCCGGCGGGATCTCCGGATGGCGCATGCTGAGTCCTTTGACATGGCACTCGTACACCACGGTCTCGTGCCAGGGGATGCGCAGCGGGTGGTCATCACCCCACTCAAACCAGGGGTTGGTGACCACCGACCTGGGAACGAAGGGCGCGCTGTCCGAGTCGTTGCGGACGCGATCGTCACCGCCGAGGTTGTAGCCATAGACGGCGCCGTCCCATCTGACCTGGCCGTCCAGCGCCTTGGCGTAGGGGTCTTGCAGCAGCTTGGCCGGATTGCAGCGCAATCCGGCATCGGCGTCATGCGGTCCGTGCACGCGGTAGCCGTAGCGCTGTCCCGGACCGATTCCGGGAAGGAAGCAGTGCCAGACGTATCCGTGTGCCTCGGGCATGTCCAGCCGTTGCTCGTCGCCTCCGCGGTCGTCGAATAGGCATAGCTCGACGCGCTCGGCTACCTCGGAGAACAGCGTGAAGTTCGTTCCAATACCGTCGTAGGTCGCGCCCAGCGGATACGACTGTCCCGGCCACACTTCGGTTTTCATGCTCTCCATTTGACCCCTGTCTCTGGATTTCCGACCGTTACGGCCCGATTGCCGACTCGACCCAGGCGCGCAGGTCGGGAGCCGGCGCGGCGCCGGACCTGCGCGCCGCCACCTGCCCATTGCGAAGCACCATGAGGGTCGGGATAGCCTGCACGCCGAAGCGCTGCTGAACCTTGGGCGATTCGTCCACGTTGACCTTCACCAGCTTGACCCGGCCGACCAGGTCGGCCGCCACCTGCGCGAGCGCCGGGCTTACCATCCGGCACGGCCCGCACCACGGCGCCCACAGGTCGACGACGACCGGCACCGCCGCGACCTCGGCCACCTCGGCGAATGTGTCATCGGCGGCGTTGGCGATCCACGGCAGCGGCTGATGGCAATTACCGCAGCGCGGAAAGCCCGGAGCGGCCGCCGGCACCCGGTTCCGGCGGCCGCAGTGCGAGCACGTGATGACTTCTGCCGGCGCGGCTGGGGCGGCCATGCGTCAGGCGGCGTTCTCGTGGGCGGGATTCTCGTAGCCCACGGTAAGCTCGCCGTCGGCGTATCCGACGCGGATGACCGCGCCGTCGAGGATGTCGCCGGAGAGCAGGGCGCGCCCGATCCGGGTCTCGACCTCCCGGCTGATGAACCTGCGCAGCGGCCGCGCCCCGTAGACCGGGTCGTAGCCCTGCCGGGCGATGAAGCGCCGGGCATCGTCGGTGATCTCCAGCTTCATCTGCCGCTCGACGAGCCGGGCCCGCAGATCATCGAGCATGAGGTCGACGATGCGCTCGGTCTCGGCCTCGGTCAGGGGCTTGAACAGCACGATGTCGTCGAGGCGGTTCAGGAACTCGGGCCGGAAGTGCAGGCGCATCTCCGCCAGCACGTGTTCGCGGGCGTCCGGCTTGATCTCGCCGTCCGAAGTCGCGTCCCCCACCAGGTATTCCGAGCCGATGTTGGAGGTCATGATGATGACCGTGTTGCGGAAGTCGACCGTGCGGCCCTGCGCATCGGTGAGCCGCCCGTCGTCCAGCACCTGCAGCAGCGTGTTGAAGACATCCGCGTGGGCCTTTTCCACCTCGTCGAACAGCACCACCGAGTACGGCTTGCGGCGGACCGCCTCCGTCAACTGCCCGCCCTCCTCGTAGCCCACGTACCCGGGCGGCGCGCCGACCAGGCGGCTGACGGTATGGCGCTCCTGGTACTCGGTCATGTCGATCCGGATCATGTTCTCCTCGGTGTCGAACAGGGCGGCCGCCAGCGTCTTGGCCAGCTCGGTCTTTCCCACGCCGGTGGGGCCGAGGAAGATGAACGACCCGATGGGCCGGCGCGGGTCCTTGATCCCCGACCTCGCCCGGATGATGGCGTCGGCGACCAGCCGAACGGCCTCGTCCTGGCCCACGATCCGCTCGTGCAGGACCTGGTCCAGGCGCAGGACCTTCTCCCGTTCTCCTTCCTGCAGGCGGCTGACCGGGATACTCGTCCAACGGGAGACGATCATGGCGATCTCGTCGCTGGTGACCGTCTCGCGCAGCAGCCGGGCGCCGCCCTGCTTGGCCGCGAGCCGCTCTTCCTCGGCCTCGACCCGCCGCTGCAGCTCAGGGAGCCTGCCGAGACGCAGCTCGGCCGCCTCGGTCAGGTCGTATTCGCGCTCGGCCTGCTCGGCTTCGCGCCGCACCTGCTCCATCTCCCCGCGGAGCGCCTGCACCCGGCGCAGCGCCTGGCGCTCGGCCTCCCACTGGGCCCGCAGCGCGTCGGCCTGCGCTCGCAGGTCCGCGAGTTCCTTGCGCAGGTCCGCCAGGCGGGCCTTGCTCGCCTGGTCGTTCTCCTTGCCGAGTGCGGCTTCCTCGATCTCCAGCCGCATCACCCGACGGGTGAGCTCGTCCAGTTCGGCGGGCATGGAGTCGATCTCGGTGCGGATCATCGCGCAGGCCTCGTCGGCCAGGTCGATCGCCTTGTCCGGCAGGAACCGGTCGGAGATATACCGATGGCTGAGCGTGACCGCGGTCACCAGGGCGCTATCGGCGATCTTCACGCCGTGGAACACCTCGAGCCGCTCCCGCAGGCCGCGCAGGATGGAAATGGCGTCCTCCACCGACGGCTCGTCGACCATCACCGGCTGGAACCGGCGCTCGAGCGCCGCGTCCTTCTCGATGCGCTTGCGGTACTCGTCTACGGTCGTCGCGCCGATCAGGTGCAGCTCGCCGCGGGCCAGCATCGGCTTGAGCATGTTGCCCGCGTCCATGGCTCCCTCGGCGGCGCCCGCGCCCACCACCGTGTGTAGTTCGTCCACGAACAGCAGGATGCGTCCGGCGGCAGCCCTGACCTCGGTGAGGACGGCCTTGAGCCGTTCCTCGAACTCCCCACGGTACTTGGCGCCGGCGACCAGGGAGCCCATGTCGAGGCTGAAGATCGTCTTGTCCCGCAGGCCCTCGGGGACGTCACCGTGGGTGATGCGCTGGGCCAGGCCCTCCACGATGGCGGTCTTGCCCACGCCGGGATCGCCGATCAGGACCGGGTTGTTCTTGGTCTTCCTGGACAGGATCTGGATGACGCGCCTGATCTCGGCGTCCCGGCCGATGACCGGGTCGAGTCTGCCGCCGGCCGCCTCGGCGACTAGGTCCCGGCCGTACTTGGCGAGGGCTTCGTAGGCCGATTCCGGCATGGCGGAGGTGACCCGCTGGTTGCCTCTGATCGTCGTCAGTGCCTGCAGGAAACCGTCCCTGGTGACGCCGTCGGCCTCGAGCAGGCGGCCGGCCGCGGTGGCCGGGCCCTCCGCCAGCAGCGCCATGAGCAGATGCTCGACCGAGACGTACTCGTCCTTGAGCCTGCCCGCCTCCTGTTCGGCCGTATCTAGCAGGCGGGCCAGCCGTTGGGTGACACGAACTTCCCCGGGGTTCACACCCGGGCCGGTGACCCGGGGACGCCGGGCGAGCTCGGCTTCCAGCGCTGTGCGCAGCCGGTCGGGGTCCGCGCCGGCCTGGGCGAGCAGCCGGGGAGCGATCCCCTCAGGCTGGTCGAGCAGCGCCAGCAGCAGGTGCTCGCCGTCCACCTCGGTGTGCCCGAAACGGAGCGCCTTCGTCTGCGCGTCGTGCAGCGCCTCCTGCGATTTCTGCGTCAGGCGGTTCGGGTCCATGGTCACCTTCCTGGGCGTCGGGCGGCCTGCCCCCGCAGGGCCGCTTCGAGTACCGCGATCCGGTCGAGCAGGTCGGTGACGAGCCCGATGGCCGCGTAGTTGAGCGCGAAGCCCGCGCGCAGGCGCTGCACCCGCGCCACCGCCGCGAACTCGCCGCGGGAGAACCAGAGCTCGCCCGCCGTATCGCGATCGGCGTCGATGAGCCCGAGGGCCACGAGCCTGCGGATCAGATCCGGGTGCAGGCCGGACAGCAGGGCGAACTCCTCGAGGCTCAGGCGCGCGGAGCGGACGATGGCGTAATTCACCGCTGTCTCCTCGGGTCGAAGTCGGATTCGGCCGCCAGCTGCTCGAAGAGCCGGCGTTGCGCGTGCGACAGATGCGGCGGCACCATGATCCTGGCCTCCGCGAACAGGTCTCCCGCCTTGCCCTTCGGATTGGGCAGGCCGCGGCCCCGCAGCCGAATCTGCCTGCCACTGGAGGTGCCCCCGGGGACCTTGACCTTGACCTCGCCGCCCGGGGTGTCGACCGGGACCGACGTGCCGAGCGCGGCTTCCCAGGGCGCGAGTCGCAGCTCAACGTAGAGATCGCGCCCGTCGAGGCGGTATCTCGGGTGCGGCGCGATCCGCACGACGAGATAGAGGTCGCCGTTACCCGCCCCGTCGCTGCCGCGACCGCCCTGCCCGGCCAGCCGGATACGCTGGCCGTTCGTGACCCCGGCCGGCACCGTGACTTCGAGGGACCGGCCCGTGCCGCCGCCGGTCAGCGTGACGGTCCGGCGCGTGCCCCGGTAGGCCTCTTCGACGGTGACCTCGAGCTCGGCCTCCTGGTCGGCGCCGGGGATCGGCCCCCAGCGCCGTCCGGCCCGGCCACCGAAGACGCCCCCCAGGAGATCCTCGAGGTCTATATCGCCGCCGCTGAAGCTGAACCCGTCGCCCCTCCCGAAGCCGCCGCTTTGGAAGCCGCCGCGGGTCTGGCCAGCCCCGGCGCTGGCCCGGCGGCGCCTCCACTCGTCCGGGTCGACGTCCTCGGGAACCTGACGGAAGTCGGGCCCGAAGGCGTCGTAGCGGCGCCGCGTCTGCGGGTCGGACAGGACGTCGTAGGCTTCCGAGATCTCCTTGAACCGGTCCTCGGCCGCCGGGTCGGAGTTGACGTCCGGGTGGTAGGTGCGGGCCAGCTTCCGGTAGGCACGCTGGATCTCGTCCTGGTCGGCGTTCCTTGGCACGCCCAGGACCTGGTAGAAGTCCTGGTTCGCCATCAGCCTGGCCTGGCCACCACCACCTGCGCGGGCCGCAGCTGGTGGTCTCCTTCGCCATACCCCGGCCGGACGACCTCGGCCACCATGTCCGCCTCGGTGCCAGGGTCGGGCCGGGTCGCGACCGCCTCGTGCCGGGTGGGGTCGAACCGAGCGCCGCGGTCGTCACGGCGCGGGAAGCCCAGTCGCGCCAGCACGCCGAGGGCCTGCTCCCGGACCGCCTCGACCCCGCCGACAATGGTGGCCGGGTCGGCCGTCGCGTGCGCCAAGGCGAGATCGAGACTGTCGATCACGGGCAGCCACTGTCTGGCCACGTCGGCTCGCGCATCCTCCTCGGCACGACGGGTCTGGGCGGCACACCTCTTGCGGGCGTTGTCGAGATCAGCCAGGGCGCGCAGGCGAGCATCCTGGAGTTCCGCGATCCGGGCCGCCTGGTCGGCGATCGTGTCGGCGACGACCTGATCCCCCGGCTGCGTGGTCTCGGCGGTGGCGGCATCCTGCGAACCGGCGGGCGGGGCGGCGGCCTGCGGGCCACGCCCCGCGCCACCGTCTCCCGCCGTGCCGTCTCCTGGTGTCTGGTTCAACGAGTGCCTCACTCGGTAGGCGTGAACTCGGCGTCGATCACGTCATCGTCACCGCCGTCGGCGGAGCCGGCTTGCGGGCCCGGGCCGCCTTGCGGCCCTGGGCCGCCCTGCGGGGGGATACCCGCCGCGGCGAGTTCCTGATTGACCTGCCGCAGATCGGTGGTCAGGTTCCGGAGCCGGTCGAGTGGCGCCTCTTCATTGAGCGCCTGCCTGGCATCGGAGGCCGCGTTTTCCGCGCGTGCCTTCATGTGCACCGGAAGCGATTCCCCGCTTTCAGCGAGCTGGTGCTCGACCTGGTAAGTGGCGGCGTCTAGCTCGTTGCGGGCATCGGTGACCTCGCGCAGCCGTCGGTCCTCATCTCGGTGCCGCTCGGCGTCGGCGATCATGCGCTCGACCTCGGCCTGGTCCAGGTTGGAGGTCTCGGTGATCGTGATGCGCTGCTCGGTCCCGGTGTCCTTGTCCCGGGCGGAGACGTTCAGGATCCCGTTCGCGTCGATGTCGAAAGTGACCTCGATCTGCGGGACGCCGCGTGGTGCGGGCCGGATGTTCTCCAGCCGGAACCGGCCGAGCACCCGGTTGTCCGCGGCCCGTTCCCGCTCCCCCTGCAGGACCACGACATCAACCGCCGACTGGTTGTCCTCGGCGGTGCTGAAGACCTCGGTCCGGCGGGCCGGGATCGTGGTGTTGCGCTCGATAACCTTGGTCATGATCCCGCCGAGCGTCTCGATGCCAAGCGACAGCGGCGTCACGTCGAGCAGCAGCACGTCCTTGACGTCGCCCTTGAGCACGCCAGCCTGGACGGCCGCGCCGACGGCGACCACCTCGTCCGGGTTCACGGTCATGTTGGGGTCCTTGCCGCCGGTCAGCCGGCGGACCAGGTTCTGCACCGCCGGGATGCGGGTGGAACCGCCGACCAGGATCACCTCGTCGATTTCGGCGTCCGTCAGCTTGGCGTCCGCCATCGCCTGCCGGACGGGGCCCGTTGTGCGCTCGATCAGGTCCCTGGTGATCTCCTCAAAAGTCGAGCGCATCAGCGTCGTGTTGAGGTGCTTGGGCCCAGCGGCGTCAGCGGTGATGAACGGCAGGCTGATGGTGGTCTGGGTAACCGCGGACAGCTCCACTTTCGCCTTTTCTGCCGCCTCGAAGAGGCGCTGCAGGGCCTGCGGGTCGGCCCGCAGGTCGATGCCGTTGTCGCGCTGGAACTCGTCGGCCAGGTAATCGACGATGCGCCGGTCGAAGTCGTCCCCGCCCAGGTGCGTGTCGCCCGCGGTCGCCCGTACCTCGACCACGCCCTCGCCGATGTCGAGGATGCTCACATCGAAGGTTCCGCCGCCTAGGTCGAAGACCAGGACCGTCTCGTTGCTCTTCTTGTCCAGACCGTAGGCCAGTGCCGCCGCCGTGGGCTCGTTGATGATGCGGAGCACCTCCAAGCCGGCGATGCGGCCGGCGTCCCTGGTCGCCTGGCGCTGCGCGTCGTTGAAGTACGCCGGTACCGTGATGACCGCCTCGGTGACCCGCTCGCCGAGGAATTTCGACGCGTCCTCGGCGAGCTTGCGGAGCACGAGCGCGGAGATTTCCTCGGGCGCGTACAGCCTGTCCTGGATCTTGAGCCGCGCGGCGCCGTCCGGCCCGGGGACCACGTCGAACGACACAGCGTTCACCTCGCTGGCGACTTCGTCGTAACGCCGCCCGATGAACCGCTTCGCGGAGTAGATCGTCCCCTTCGGGTTCAGGATCGCCTGCCGCCGGGCGATCTGCCCCACCAGGCGCTCGCCCTGCGGCGTAAAGGCCACCACCGAGGGAGTGGTCCGCGATCCCTCGGCGTTCGGTATTACGGTTGGCTGGCCGTCCACCGTCGCCGCGATCACAGAGTTGGTGGTACCTAGGTCGATTCCGACTGCGACTGGCATCGCTACCTCCTGCTAGAGCCGCGGCCCGGGGCACTTCTGGACCGCGGGCCGGGGCATGTGAAAGCCGTGCGGGGCTGGTCAGCCCTTGATCTCGATCTGACGCGGCTTGGCTTCCTCTGACTTCGGAATGGTCACCGTCAGTACCCCGTCGGAGAGTTGCGCGTTCACGGCGTCGGCGTTGACGTCACCGGGCAGGTAGGTTCGGAACTCAAACCGGCCGGTGCGGCGCGAGCGGCGATGGCGGCGGCCTTTCTGCTCGGACTCGGGGATCTCGCCGGTGATGACCAGCTCCCGGTCCTGGAGCTGGATGCCTATCTGGTCCCTGTTCACTCCGGGCAGGTCGACCTCGACCACGTAGGCGTCGTCGGTCTCGGACAGGTCGGCGAGCGGGACCCAGGGTCCTTGGGCCACATCGAGGGGGGCTAGGCCGAAGGCGAGGTTCATCAGCTGACCCATGCGGTCATAGATGTCCTCGAATTCGCGGGTCGGGTTGACGACGGTGAGGTTCCGTCCGCCGTTGCGACGGACCGCGGGCGTTGTCATGGCTAGCCTCCTGCGGGCTGAGAACGTGCTGTCTGGATGCGTCCAGTGACTACGCTTCCCGCCCGCGGGGACGAGCACATCCTCCATCCTGGTAGTCCTGAGACAGGGGAGACCTGACCGCACCCTGACACATGACGCACGCTCAGATCAGCAGCCGGAAGATGCTGAACGCGCGTTCCCATTCCTGGCTGTGCACGGCTTTCACGTCGGCCTCAATGAGCTTGAATGTCCTGGCTAGGGCCACGCTGATGCCGCCGAAGAGGTCCGGAAGCCAAGCCTGAGTCGCGTCGCTGAGCGCGTAGTCGAGCGGCGGGCGGGCCGCGAGGGATTCGAGGACGGGCCTGAGCTCGATCTCCTCTTCGATGCGCTGGAACGCGTGCGTGCTCTCCTGCAGGCCTTTGGTTACCGGCAGGTCCCAGGGCTCGATGATGTCGCGGACGTTGGCCTTCGCGGTGGCCTGCCCTATCAGCAGCAGGTCATAGATCGCGTCGTTGACGAAATCGAGGTAGCGCTTGATATCGTCCCGGTCGACGCTGACGCCACCCGCGGAGCGGAAGAAGCGCTCGAACTTGGTAAACCCCATCACTGGCATGGCTACCTCCTCACATCACGGGCACCCTGATGACAGCGGCAACGCGAGCGCGAGCAATTGCGGTCATGCGCGTGCCTCTCTGTCGCGGTGGCCTAAGTTGGACGGGTTCTTTCGAAGGCGAGCCGGATGGCCATCGCGCCCTCCCCGACGGCCGTGGCGACCCGTTTGGCCGAGCCGCTGCGGACATCGCCGACGGCGAAGACACCAGGCCTATTGGTCTCCAGCGGCAAGAGCAACGTTCGGTCCGCACCGTCGGCTGCGGCCAGCGCACCGGCCCCGGTCCGAACGAATCCGCGGTCGTCAAGGTCCACCAGGCCGCCCAGCCAGTCTGTGCACGGTACGGCCCCGATGAAGACGAAGAGCGCGCGCGCCGGAAGGACGCGCCGCGCGCCGGAAGAGCTGTCGGCGACGGTGACCGCCTCCAGCACTTGGTCGCCGTGCAGTTCCCGCACCTCACTGTCCAGCATGACCTGGACGTTCGGGAGCCGCGTGACCTGATCGATGAGGTAGCGCGACATGTTCTCGCTCAGGTCGTGCTCGCGGACTATGAGCGTGATGCGGGTGGCGTGCGCGGAAAGGAAGATCGCCGCCTGCCCGGCTGAGTTGCCGCCCCCGACGATCGCGACCGGGTCACTGTGGCACATCAGCGCCTCAGCCTGCGACGCCGCGTAGTAGACACTCACCTTCTCGAAATAGTCCAGGCGCGGGACGTCGAGCCGACGGTACCGGGCGCCGGTGGCGATGACCACCGACGTGCTCGTCAGCGAGGTCCCATCGGCGAGCTGGACACGGTAATAGCCGCTGTCCTGCGCGATGGCGGTGGCCTCCGCGGGCACGGCGAACCGGGCACCGAACTTCTCCGCCTGGAGCACCGCCCGGTCCGCGAGCTCGGCGCCGGAGATGCCCGCGGGGAATCCGAGGTAGTTCTCGATCCGCGACGAGGTTCCGGCCTGGCCTCCGGTGGCCACGCCGTCGAGAACGATCACCTGCATGCCCTCTGACGCGGCGTACACGGCAGCGGACAGGCCCGCCGGCCCGGCCCCGACCACGAGCATGTCGGCGCCGGCTTGCTGCGCGCTCGGCGCCGGGAGTCCGATCGCGGCGGCCAGTTCGGCGTTGCCGGGGTTGCGGAGCAGCCGCCCGTAGACGATCACGATCGGGGTATCGTCGGGTGTCACGCCGAACTGCGCGAGCATGGCCTCGGCGGCCGGGTCCGATTCCAAGTCGAGCCACCGGACCGGGATCCGATTCCTGGCCGCGAAGTCGCGGACCCGCCGGGTGTCCGGTGAGTACCGCGAGCCGACGACCCGCAGGCCGACGCCGAGCCCGATCAGAATGGAGCGGCGCAGCAGGTAGGCGCGCAGGACGAGGTCGCCGAAGGCCGGGTCGCGGGCGATCAGTTCCCTGAGCCGGGCGACGGATACCGCGAGCACCTCCCCGGCATCCAGCGCCAGGCCGGTGTAGAAGGACCCCTCGCCGGTCAGCAGGCTGAGCTCGCCGAGGAACCGGCCGCGGGCGTGCACGCTGATGATGCGCTCCTCGTGCGTCCCGTGCCCCTCGACAGAAGCCATGTGTCCGGCCAGCACGACGTAGAAGTCGCAGTCCCGCTCGCCTTCCGCGAACAGGATCTCCCCTTGCTGAGTGCCGCGGCGGTCACCCTGACTGGTGAGCGCGGCGATCTCGGCATCGCTCAGCCGTGGATACGCTCCCTGCAGGTCAGGGGTTTCCGCGATGTCCCCGGGCACGGCCGGTGAAGGCTTAGACGTAGGCTTCGTCGACATAGCACCAGCGCCAGGACTCCCCCGGCTCGAACGACTCGACGATCGGGTGCCAGACCGCGAAGGCGTGCCCGCGCGCGTGCCGCAGCGGCGAGGAATCGCAGCAGCCCACGTGCCCGCAGGTCAGGCACAGCCGCAGGTGCACCCACGGGGATCCGAGAGCCAGGCACTCCTCGCAGCCCTCGGGCGTCCGCGGTGTCACCGGTTGGACCAGGCTCAGGTGCGGATCGGTGGCTACCGTCATGCTCGCCGTCCTCTCGTGCTAGGCATGTCCCCATGCTCGCCAGGGACGGCGGACGGCACATCCTCAGACTAGGTAGTTGTCGCGGCCCTGGTAATTGCGCGGGTCTCCGCCGGGTCCAGATCGATGCTCGCGGCCGCGACGTTCTGCTCGACATGCACCGGCGAACCGGAACCTGGAATCGGCATGATCTGCGGCGACCTCGCGAGCAGCCAGGCCAGCGCCACCTGGCGCAGGCTCACCCCGTGGCGTCTGGCGGCGTCGAGGATAGGCGGGCTGGCATCGGCATCGACGATCGGCGCCCACGGCAGGAACACCAGCATCTCCCGCTCGCACAGGTCCACCATCGCCTCGGAGGCCCGGTCGGTGACGTTGTAGCGGTTCTGCACCGACACGACCGGGGCCAGCCGCTCCGCCTCACGAAGCTGATCCTCGGAGAAGTTCGATACCCCGATGTGACGGATCTTGCCCTCATCCTTCAGGTCGACGAGCGCGCCGATCGACTCCGCGACGGGCACCTTTGGGTCAGGCCGGTGGAACTGGTACAGATCGATCCGGTCCAGGCGAAGCCGGGCCAGGCTGCCCTCGCACGCCCGGCGCAGGTGCTCCGGGTGGCCGTCAGGCTCCCAGAGCCCCGGCCCCGGCCGCACCAAGCCGCCCTTCGTCGCGATCACCAGGTCCTCGGGATACGGGTGCAGCGTCTCCGCGATCAGTCGCTCGCTGACCTCCGGGCCGTAGGAGTCGGCGGTGTCGATGAAGGTGACGTCGAGCTCGACGGCCCGCCGCAGCGCCGCCCGGGCGCGGTCCCGGTCCGGCGGATCGCCCCAGATCCCCGGGCCCGTGATCCGCATGGCGCCAAACCCCAGCCGGTTCACCGTGAGATCGCCGCCGAGGTCTATCTTGCCCGCCGCCGCCGCTGTCGGCCGTCCGCTCATCGATACTCGTTCCCGTGGGACTGATCAGCCTGGCCTGCGCGAAGTCGCGGACCGGGCAGCCACTGCACACCAACTTGCTAGTTTTCCCTGCGGTCGGCCCGCGCGCATCCCTCGTCCGGGTAGTCCCCGGCTGGCACGCAGCCGCTGTCACGGGCATCGTAGGTGAATGGACAAGCGTCTTCGCTTCATGACCGACCTCATCGAACCGCTCATGGTGCCTCCGGGCAGCACCGTCAGGCTGAGCCGTGATCACGATCCGGCCTATACCGGCCAGGTGCCCCGTCGGCAGGCCGCCGACCTTCTCGCCGATGGCATCGATCTCCTCGCCGAGTATCAGGACCGGCTCTCCGCCCAGGACACGTACGGCGCGCTCCTGGTCTTGCAGGGACTCGACGCGTCTGGCAAAGACAGCACCATCAGGCACGTGATGAGCGGCGTCAACCCGCAGGGGGTGGAGGTCCGTGCCTTCAAGCAGCCGTCCGCTGAGGAGCTGGACCACGACTTTCTCTGGCGGTACCAGCGCTCCCTGCCCGGGCGGGGCCGGATCGGCATCTTCAACCGTTCCCACTACGAGGAGGTGCTCGTCGTCCGGGTGCATCCCGAGCTGCTGGCCGCGGAACGGATGCCCAACGCCGGGGAAAAGATCTGGGAGCGGCGCTGCCGGGAGATCAACGACTGGGAACGGTACCTGGCCGACAACGGTATTCACGTCGTCAAGGTCATGCTGAACGTGTCCAGGCGGGAGCAGGCCAAGCGGTTCATCAAGCGCATCGACCATCCGGATAAGAACTGGAAGTTCTCGCCCAGTGATGTGCGGGAGCGGCGCCACTGGGACGAGTACCGGCAGGCCTTCGACATCATGCTGAGCCAGACGAGCACGAAGTGGGCGCCGTGGTACGTAGTGCCGGCCGATCACAAATGGTTCAGCCGCCTGGCAACCGCGGCGATCCTGGTGCGAGCGCTGCACGCGATCCACCCCAATTACCCCTCCGCCGATCCCGCCACGCGGGAGCGGATGATGCAGGCGAGGGCCGGGCTCGTGGCGGAACTTGGTATCGAACGGGCCGACGCTGAGCAGGCTGGCCAAGCGTCGCCGCACTGACGTCCGACACCGTTGTCACCTGGTTGCGCAGCCGCTGAGCTAGCCAGTCGGGGGATGCCGAGCGCACCCGCACCTGGCTAGCGTCCCAGGAATACAAGCGGCCCTATATGCCGCAGGGCCGCCCACTCTTGGGGAGCGGGGTTCCGGATGGCAGCCGTCGCCGAGAGGCAGCAACAGCCGATCCGCAGTACCATCCCGGCACGGCTCGACCGGGTCCGCTGGACGCCTTTCCATACCCGCCTGGTGGTCGGGCTCGGCGCCGCCTGGGTCCTCGATGGGCTGTCCGTCACGATCGCCAGCTCCCTGACGAGCAAACTGACCCAGCCCAACACGCTGGACCTGAGCACCGGGCAGGCCGCCTCGATCGGCACCCTCTACCTCGTCGGCGAGGTGATCGGGGCGCTGGTGTTCGGGCGGATGTCTGATACGCTCGGGCGCCGCAAGCTGTTCACGTGGACCCTCGCGATCTACCTGTTCGGCACCGCCCTGACGGCTCTTACCCCGAAGGGGTCAGGCTGGATCGTTTACCTCTACGCGACCCGGATCATCGCCGGCACGGGCATCGGCGGCGAGTACTCGGCCATCAACTCGGCGATCGATGAGATGATGCCCGCGCGGTACCGGGGACGCACCGACGTATGGATCAACGGCACCTACTGGCTCGGCGCGATCATTGGCACGTTCGCGACGTTCCTGCTGCTCAGCACGCTGCGAACGAGCATAGGGTGGCGCATCTGCTTCCTGGTCGGCCCAGCCCTGGCGTTCGTGATCATCTTCATCCGGCGCAATCTCCCGGAAAGCCCGCGCTGGCTCATCACCCACGGTCGCGTGCAAGAGGCCGAGGAGGCCGTCCGCCGCATCGAGGAAGCCGCGCTCAGGGACGGGCAGCATCTCGAACCGGTTCCAGAGAGCGCCGCCATCACCATCGTGCCCGAGAAGCGCTACGGATACCTGACGCTGCTGCGCGTGGCATTCCGCCAGTACCCCAGGCGGGCGATCCTGGGCGCGACGCTGATGATCACGCAGTCGTTCCTGTACAACGCGATCTTCTTCACGTACGCGCTGGTGCTGACGAAGTTCTATCACGTCAGCAACAACGCGGTCCCGCTGTACGGCCTCGCATTCGCGGTCGGCAACCTGGCCGGCCCGCTGTTGCTCGGTCACTTGTTCGACAGCGTCGGGCGCAAGAAGATGATCTCCGGCACGTACCTGATATCCGGGGGCATGCTCGCCTTCAGCGCCTGGCTGTTCGCCGCGGGGATCCTGTCGGCCGCGGGGCAGACCTTCATCTGGATCATCATCTTCTTCTTCGCGTCCGCCGGGGCGAGCGCCGGCTACCTGACGGTCAGCGAGATCTTCCCGATCGAGATCAGGGCCGAAGCGCTCGCAGTCTTCTTCGCGGTGGCCACGATCGTCGGAGCCGTGGGACCGGCCTTCTACGGCGTGCTGATCGGCAACGGCACCAACCGCGCCAACCTGGCCATCGGGTACCTGGTCGGCGGCGGCATCATGATCATCGGCGGCGTGATCGAGGCCATGTTCGGGATCAATGCCGAGGGCAAGTCCCTGGAGACGATCGCGCCACCCCTCACCGAAGTTGGCTCTGGCGGGCAAGGACGTGCATGAACATGACCGTTATCGTCGGAGTGGACAACTCTGAGGCATCCAAGGCGGCGCTGCGGCTCGCCGCCCAGGAAGCCCGCTGGCGGCAAGCGTCCCTCGTCGCGGTGTCCGCCTATGAACTGCCGCTCGGCCCGGTGGGCGGCTTCCCCGGCGGCGCACTGCACACCAAGGGGGAGGAGCAGGCCACCGCCGAGGCGGAACTGCGCGCCACGGTCGACCATGAACTCCGTGATGAGGCCGGGCAGGCCAAGGTCCGCGTCTCCGCGGGGCTGGCCGGACAGGTGATCATCGAGGCGGCCCGCGAGGCGCATGCGGAGCTCATCGTGCTGGCCGCCCACCCGGGCAGGTCCGTGGTGCCAGGAACGGTCAGCCAATACGTCCTGCTCAAGGCCCGGTGCCCGGTCACAATCGTGCCGGACGAGAGCACGGACGAAAAGACCAGCAAGGATTCGTGAGCTCCGCAAGTTCGGCTCAAGTGCTCGGATGGGCGCATCACTCGTGGCGAGCGTGCCTTGCTTCCCTGGTCACCCGGGTCGGGTTGACACGCGTTGCCGTGCAGCCGTCCGCGGACAGCCAATAGGACGGGGCGGACACCGGCTTAGCCGCTGGCACCTGCGACCGCCAGCTTGCCCACAGCGATGCACGACGGCGGAGGGGGCGGCGGGTGGCATGCGCGGCCGCCTGCCACCCGGCAGGTCCCTGCACCGTCCGGCGGGCATTCGCCTACGGGCCTGGCAGCCTGGCGCCTTCCCTGCGGGCCCGGGACCGCTGTCGCCGGCAGCCATCGGCCGGGGGCCTGGCTCGAGTCGGACGGCGCCCCAGAGGGCTGCCCCGATCGCCGCCGCGACGGCAAAGAACCACAGCATGCCGCACCTTCTTCGTCATGTCCGAGCTGCAGCCAATGCCGTTACCATGCGCCGATACTGCACCGGACTCTTGGAGCCTTCCCGCAAGCGTGCAGGGTGGCTCGGATAGCCGCATCACTCGCTCGGCTAGAACCCTGGTCCAGAACTGGACGTTGAGCAGCTGGCCCGAGGACCGCCAGTTGGCCAGGCCCTTCGGACCGGCCGGGAGGCTCGAGCCCAGGGCGGGCCGCGCGTCTCACTATCCGGACGAAGGTATGCGCCGGCGCCGGCTTCCCATCCGGGGATACGGCCGCATCGTCAACCTGGATAGTCCTCGCGGCTGCCGATGACGAGCGTGCCAAAGGCGCTCCCGACCACCATGGCGGCGTCTCACGGGCTCAGCCATCGGCGGGCAGCCACGGCGACTGCCAGCGCGGGTGACCGCGGACCAGGGCTTCCCCGCCGTCGGGTCCCCAGGATCCGCGCGGGTAGGGGCGGATGACGGGCGGATGGCTGAGCAGCGGCTGCACGATGCGCCAGGTCTCCTCGACGCTGTCCTGCCGGGCGAAGGGCTGATGGTCGGCGACCAGCGCGGCGTGCAGCAGCCGCTCGTACGGTTCCGCGGGTTCGCCCAGCTCGCGGACGAAAGAGGTGTCCAGGTGGACGGGGCGCCAGGATTGTTCGGTCAGCGCGGACAGCTGCAGCCGCAGGCCTGGGTCCGGGTCGATCCGCAGCACGACCTGGTTGGGCTCGGCTCTGGTTGGCTGGGGCAGGAAGGCAAGCCGGGGCGTCCGGCGCAGGAGCAGCCGCACCTCGGTGACCGTGTGCGGCAGCGCCTTGCCGGCCCGCAGGAAGATGGGGACGTCTGCCCAGCGCCAGTTGTCGATCTCCAGCCGCAGCGCCACGTAGGTCTCGGTGGCCGAGCCGCAGGCCACGCCGGGAGTGTCGGCGTACCCCTGGTACTGCCCGCGCACGCAGTGCTGCGGGTCGGCCGGGGGCATGGCGCGAAATACCTCCGCCTTCTTGTCCTGCATGTCGTCGGCGGTGCCACCGACGGGCGGGTCCATGGCGACCAGGGCCAGGACCTGCAGCAGGTGGTTCTGGACCACGTCGCGCAGCGCGCCGACCGAATCGTAGAACCTGCCGCGGCCCTCGACGCCGAAGTCCTCGGCCATCATGATCTGCACGGCCGAGACGCTCTCGCGCTCCCACAACTCGGCCAGCGCCGAGTTGGCGAACCGCAGATACTCCAGCTCGATGACCGGTTCCTTTCCGAGGAAGTGATCGACGCGCAGGATCTGGCTCTCGCGCAAAAACCGGTGCAGCCGGTCGTTCAGCTCGCGAGCCGAGGCCAGGTCGTGGCCGAACGGCTTCTCGACGGCGACCCGGCCCTCGCGCAGGAGCCTGGCCGCGCTGAGGTGCTCCACGATGGGACCAAACAAAACCGGGGGCACCTCCAGGTAGTAGAGCGGGCGTTTTGCGCGGCCGACCTGCGTGGCGAGGCGGCGGTAGAGCGCGGCGTCCAGGACGTCACCGTGCAGGTAGGACATCCGGCGGGCGAGCCGGTCGAAGACCGCGTCGTCGACGTCCTGGCCGGAGTCGCCGATGGCCTCCCGGGCGTGCTTGACGAGTTCCCCGGTGGTTATGTCGTCGCTGGCCACCCCGATAACCGGGCCGTCGAGCAGCCCGCGGCGCTCCAGGCGGTAGAGCGCGCGGAAGGTCATCCGGCGGGCTAGGTCGCCGGTGATGCCGAAGATGACCAGCAGGTCCGCGTGATTCTCCATCAGGCTTCCACCTTGCGCTCGAGCGTCTTCCCCTCGAGCCCGCCTTCGGCCAAGGCGGGACGGGACACCTCGTCCAGGCTGCGCGCGGCGTCCTCGACCACGAAGCACCGCGCGGGCGTGGCGCCGAGCTCCTCGGTCGCGACCGGGAAGATCATCGGATCCGGCATGTCCCGCGGCAGGTCACGCCCGGAGACGTCGGCGTCCAGCAGGTCGAGCAGGGTCAGGCCCGGCTCGGTGACGAACGCATCCAGCGTGACCAGAGGTTCCTGCTTCGCTGCGGCGTGCTTCCCACTCGGCCCCAAGGATCAGGCATTCCTCGCAGGCTCTCCTCGTACGCATACACCCCATGCTGGGCGGGGAGGGCCGCACGCACATCAGCAGACCAGATAGTTCCCCGCCGGTTCGGGTGCCGGCCCATGCCGACCTGGCAGGTCTGACGGGGTCCCACCCGGGCTATCCTGGGCACGACGCTGATGATCACGCAGTCGTTCCTGCGGCAATACCCGGTCCAAGGCCCCTGGATAACTCGACCGCGCGTCGCAACTATCCGGTTTGCGGATGTGGACGGTCGCGATGGCCGCAACGCTAGAGGGGTGGTGCTGCCTAGCCGTGCAGGAGGTTCCATATGGTAGCCCCCGATATGGACGTGGTCGGGCCGGTTCGCGTGAGCGGTCGGCGGCTGTGGGCAGGCGGGGCAGCCACGGCCGTCGTGGCCGCGCTGGCCGTGGTGGCCGGTGTCCTCGTCACCCGCGGTGTCTTGGGTATCCCGGTGATTGCCCCCAGGGCGGCAAGCAACTTCGGGAATTCGTCTACCGCGGTCTACGCCGGTCTGGCTGCTGGCTGCGCGCTCCTGGCCACTGCGCTGCTGCACGTGCTGCTTCTCGGTACGCCCCGCCCGACGGCATTCTTCATCTGGATCACCTCGCTGGCCGATGTGGTCGTGGCCGCCGCGCCGTTCACGCAGCCCGCTCCGCTGGCCAGCAAGGTCTTCACCGCAATCATCAATATCGTTGTCGGTGTAACAGTGATTTCCCTGCTGTCAGGAGTCGCGCGCTCCGCCGTCCGACCCGCGGACATGCCCAGCCCGGACCGGCCCGTTGGCGCTCGCTGAGAAACCTCACTCCCGCGCCGCTTGCAGCCGCACCGCGACCCGCCTGGCGCGGGTCGCAGGATGAGTCCGCGCGAACTCAGCCGCGGACGCCGGTTGCTCATCCTGGCGATCTGCTGCATGAGCCTGTTCATCGTCGGCCTGGACTCGACGATCGTCAACGTTGCGCTGCCGTCCATCCAGCGGGACCTGCACGCGACGGTTTCCGGCCTGCAGTGGACGGTCTGAGCCGCCCCGGGTTCCTTGGAGGCTGTGACTTCTGGGAAAGTTGGGGCTCATGGCATCACGGAAGCAGCACCCCGCCGAGCTGCGGGAACGTGCGGTGGCGATGGTCTTCGAGCTGCGTGCGGA
>Ga0335075_10002874_pt1 | contig 27540 bp, 29 predicted proteins | sample Lox_Sample_24_FD_206723 | JGI IMG/M metagenome (GOLD analysis project Ga0335075, IMG submission 206723) | Soil microbial communities from Loxahatchee National Wildlife Refuge, Florida, United States - Lox_Sample_2.4 | ecosystem: Environmental > Terrestrial > Soil > Wetlands | place: USA...
CGGGATCTCGCAGGGGCTGTCGGCCGTCGCGGACGCGGCGGCGCAGCTCGACGGACAGGCCATCGCGGGCGGGACCGTCAGATTCGCGTTCGTCGGGGATGGCGCCGACAAGAAGCGCCTGCAGCGCCGGGTCACCGAACTCGGGCTGCGCAACGTAGCTTTGCTGCCCGGCGTGCCCAGCGCCCAGGTGCCCGCGCTGCTCGCGGCGGCCGACGTCTGCCTGGTGCCGCTGCGCAACGTGCCGCTGTTCGCAGCGTTCATCCCGTCCAAGCTGTTCGAGTACCTGGCCGCGGCCAAGGCGGTGGTCGGCTCGGTCACCGGTGAGGCGGCGCAGATCCTGGCGGAGGCGGGCGCGGTCGTGGTCCCGCCGGAGGACAGCGGCTCGCTCGCGGCCGCCATCGCCGCGCTGGCCGTCGACCCGCAGTTGCGGGCGGAGATCGGCCGGGTCGGCCGCGTGTTCGCGGAGCGGTACTACGACCGGGCGGCGCTGGCTCGGGAGTATCGCAAGATCCTGGACCTCGACTCGTTCGCGAGGTCGCGATGAGGCTGCTGGTGACCGGCGGGAGCGGATTCCTCGGCGGGTACGTGCTGGCTGAGGCGGCCCGCCGTGGACACCCCTGTGTCGCGCTGGCGCGCTCGGCCGGGGCCGCGCGGACGGTGGCCGCGCGCGGTGCCGCCCCGCTGGTCGGCGATCTTGACGACGGTTCTGCCCTGCGCGGCATCTTCGCCCGGGCGGAGTGCGACGCGCTGGTCAACCTGTCGTCGCTTGGCTTCGGGCACGCTCCCGGAATCGTCCGCGCGGCGGTCCGCTCCGGGCTTGACCGAGCAGTCTTCGTCTCGACGACCGCGGTGACCACCACGCTTCCGGCTCGGTCGAAGATGGTGCGGCTGGCCGCCGAGAACGAGATCCGCAGCTCCGTCCTGAGCTGGACGATCCTGCGGCCGACGATGATCTACGGCGCGCCCGGCGACCGGAACCTGTCCCGGCTGCTCGCGGTGCTCGCACAGCTGCGAGGTCTCCCAGTGCCGCTGGTCGTGCCGGTGCCCGGCGGCGGCCGGCAATTGCAGCAGCCCGTCCACGTGGCGGACCTGGCGGCTGCCGTGCTGACGGCGGTGGAGCGCCCGGAGGCGGCACGCCGTCTCTACGACGTGGCCGGTCCCGAGCCGCTGACGTTCGGTGACGTGCTACGCGCAACGGCGGCCGCCGTGGGCGGCCGGGTGCACCTCCTTCCGGTCCCGCTGGCGCCGGTGATCGCGCTCACCCGGGGTTATGAGCAGATGAGCCGTCGGCCCAGGATCCGGGTGGAGCAGTGGCAGCGGCTGGCCGAGGACAAGGCCTTCTCGATCGACGCCGCCGGCCGTGACCTGGACTACGCGCCCCGTCCTTTCGTCGAGGGTATCCGCGCCGAAGCCGCCGCCATGGGCTTTACCCTTTCTTCCCCCACCTCTGCGACCTTCGCGAGCAGCAGCTCGCGGGCGCACTAGAAGGTTCTCGTGCCCCCCACATGGTCAGCTGGCGACCTTGGCCGACTGAGCCGAACCGTCATCCGGTTGCAGCCTGCTCAAGTCGCACAGCGAGTTCGGCTTCGCGCGCAGCGGATGGCCCTTAAACATTCGGTGCCGTTGGCCGACCGCTGGCTGCTATCGGGTCAAGACCCGGCGGCCGGGACGGGCTGGCCCTGTGGATTCACTCCGCTTGACGCGCGGCTCTGGTGCGGTGGGCAGGACGGCATCGCACTGCGCGCCGGCGTGCTTCGCCTGATCGGTGCTTCCCGGGTCATCGCTGAAGCCGGTGAGGCAGGCACCCCCAGCTGGGCGAGCGCGGACTGGGAGGCGGCAGGCGCGCCGCTGCTCTGGCGTTACCACCTCTACTACTGGGATTGGGCCTGGGCGCTAGCAAGCGTGCACCGCGATCCGGACGCGCAAGCGTTGTTCACTGCCATCTGGGAGTCGTGGCACTCGGCTGTCGTACCCGGGCGCGGGTCAGCCTGGCATCCTTATCCAACGGCACTCCGCGCTTGGTCGTTCTGCGGGATTTACCGCCACCTCGTCCAGGGCAGCCCGATCGAAGTCCCGTTCCGCGGCGAACTCGCCGCACACGCTGGTTTCCTGCGCCGCAGCTTGGAGATGGACGTCGGCGGCAACCACCTCATCAAAAACCTGAAGGCGTTGGCCGGCCTCGCCGTCTTCTTCGGCGACCACACGCTGCTGACCAAAGCGATCAATCGGGTGCGCCGCCAGATCGCGGTGCAGGTGCTGCCGGATGGCGGCCACTACGAACGAGCGCCGGCGTACCACTGTCAGGTGCTCGGGGATCTCATGGACCTTGCTGGCCTGCTGCGGGCGACAAGGCAGGATGAGCCGGCTGGGCTTACCGAGGCGATCGCGGCGATGCGCCGCTGGCTCGGCGCGGTACTGACCCCGCAGGGCGATGTGCCGATACTGAACGACGGGTTCCCGGTAAGCCGTGAACTGCTTGCCGGGATAGGACCCGGCGCGCCGCCTGCCGGCCCACTCCACATGCTGCCAGCTACCGGGCTTACCCGGATCACAGCTGGCGGCTGGCATGTGCTGGCCGATATCGGGGCGCCTTGCCCGCGCGAACTGCCGGCGCATGCGCATGCCGACACCCTCAGCTGCGTGGTCCACGTGGGCGCCGAGCCACTGATCATCGACACCGGCACCTCCACCTACGCGCCTGGGGCGGCGCGCGACCGCGAACGGTCAACCGCCGCGCACAATACCGTGGAGGTTGACCGCAGCGACTCCACGGAGGTCTGGGGCGCGTTCCGGGCCGGTCGCCGTGCCCGGGTGCTTGCCGTGTCGGCCCATGCGGATGCGGGCGAGGTGACGGTCGAGGCCGCGCATGATGGCTACCGGCACCTGCCAGGTCGGCCAATTCACCACCGGCGCTGGTCGGTCCGCTCGGGTGAGCTACGGATCGACGACACCGTGACCGGGCGGGGACGGCATCACGTCACCGTCCGCTGGCACCTGGCACCCGGAGCGAGGCTGCGGCTCGTTCCCGGCGGCGCTGCCGTCGCCACGCCAGCCGGCGAGATCGGTGTAACGGTCACCGCGACAAGCGAGCCGGCCATGACGGTCGCCACGGCGCAGGTCAGCCGCGGCTTTGGCAGCACCGTCACCGCACCGGTGCTCGCCTGCACTCTCCACCTCGAGCTGCCCGTCCGGATCAGCACCGTCTGGCGGCGGGCCGAACCCCTACAGGAGACCTAGTGAAACAGATCGTCCAGCCGGTTAGCGGCGGCCCGGTAACGCTGCTCGAGGTGCCGCGCCCGGTGCCTGAGCCAACCGAGGTGCTAGTCCGCACGCTCTGCTCGGTGATCTCTCCGGGCACTGAGCGGGCGGTCACCGCCCTGGCGCAGTCCAGCCTGCTCGCTAAAGCCCGTGCCAGGCCCGACCTGGTCCGCCAGGTGGTCGGGAAGGCGCGCACCGAGGGGCTCGCGACCACCCGCCAGGCGGTGCTGGGCCGGCTTGCGCAGGACGTGCCACTCGGCTACTCCGCCGCTGGGGTGGTCCTCGAGGCCGGCCGCGCGGTCACGGGGGTGCGGCCCGGCCAACTCGTTGCGACCGGCGGGGCGGGAAAGGCGAATCACGCCGAGCTCCAGGCGGTGCCCGGGCTTCTTTGCGCACCCGTGCCCGGATGCGTCAGCGTCCAGGACGCCGCGTTCACCGCAATTGTGTCTATTGCTCTGCACGGATTGCGCATCGCGGACGTGGGTCCCGGAGCGAAGGTCGCGGTCGTGGGCCTCGGGCTGATCGGTCAGCTCGCCGCTCGGCTTGCCATGGCCGCGGGATGCGACGTTACGGGGATCGACCCGGCCGCCTACCCGCGCGCCATCGCCGCGAGGAGCGGCGTGCTGGCGCTCGACGAGCGCGGTGAAGAGACGACCGAACAGGTGCTTAGCTGGTCCCGCGGCCGGGGCGCGGACGCGGTGATCGTGTGCGCGGCTGGGCCGTCTCCGGCCGCCGTGATGCGGGTACCCGCACTGTGCAGGGACCGGGCCGCGGTGGTCGTCGTGGGGGACGTCGGGCTCCAGCTCAGTCGGACCCCGTTCTACGAACGCGAGCTGTCACTCCGGTTCGCTCGCTCCTACGGTCCTGGCCGTTACGACCCGTCGTATGAGGCCTGGGGCGTCGACTATCCGGCCGGGCAGGTGCGCTGGTCCGAAGGGCGGAACTTCGAGGCCGTACTCGACTTGCTGGCCGCTGGTCGGCTGGTTGTCAGCGACCTGGTGACTCACACGTTCGACATTCGCGACGCAGCGGATGCGTACCGGCTCATCGAGGACCGGCCAGAGCCGTACCTAGGCATCCGGCTTGACTACCCGGGTACGGCCGATCCGGACCGTCCCGTTCAGGTCAGGCGTGCCTCGGCTGCCAAGGATCGACCGGGGGTAGGTCTCCTCGGCGCTGGCGCGTTCGCTACCGGGACGATGCTTCCAGCGCTCCGCGACGCGGGCTTCAGCCGCATGGTCGCGGTGGCCTCGGCCGGCGGCCTGACGGCGACCCGTGCGGCGCAAAGGCACGGGTTCGAGAAGGCCGTCGCCGGGGCGGAAGCAGTCATTGCCGACCCCGACGTATCCGTCCTGGCGATTGCGACACCGCATGACACACATGCATCGCTCACCGTCCAGGCTCTTGCCGCCGGCCGCCACGTGTGGTGTGAAAAGCCGGCCGCGCTGACCGAGGACGAGCTTGACGCGGTGCGTGCCGCCTGGCACGAGTCCGGGCAAGTGCTTGCCATCGGCTTCAACCGTCGCTGGTCCCCGGCCGTCGCAGCGGCGCGGCGGGCGCTCGCTGGGGTCGCCGCGACGAAGTTGGTGGTCTACCGGATCGCCGCCGGTCCCGTCTCTGCGGACCATTGGTACCACGACCCCCGTCAGGGAGGGCGGCTGCTCGGTGAGGTATGCCACTTCATCGACACCGCGCAGGCGCTCGTCGGCGCGCCAGTCGAGGACGTTACTGCACTGTCAGGCGGCAGTCCCGGTGGTTCGGCCGACGACGCGGCGGTCGCGCTGCGTTTCGCTGACGGATCGCTGGCCAGCATTGGCTACACAAGCGCTACCCCGTCGGCCGGGAAGGAATGGATCGAGGTTCATGCGGGCGCGCACCGGATCGTCATAGACGACTTCCGGTCGGCCACCGCTGACGGCAAGCGGCTCTGGAAGGGCCGCCAGGACAAGGGCCACCACGCGCTGGCCGGGGCCTTCAGGCAGGCGGTGATCAACGACACGGTCCTGCCCACAGAGGACATGCTCGCCACCATGAGGGCGACCATCCGCGCCGCTGCGGAGTGCGGCGGCTCCACAGGAGGGCGCGGTCAAGGGTGATTCCACGCTCGAACGGCCGACTGCTCGCCATCACCAAACCCGACGACATCGCCGGGCACCAACTCGACACCATGGGGGGATACCTGTGACCACAGCGGTCACCATTGACCTGGCGGGAGGCCAGCGAGGCGGGGCGGCCAGGTACCGGTCCGAATTGAACGGCTACCTGAAACGCTGCGCGCGTCATGACATAAGGGTGATCGGCATGCGCCGACACCTTGGGCCGGCCTGGCTGGCGGCCAGAGAGGCGACGGCGATGTGGCGAAGCCGTCGGATCGCGCTGAACAACGTCGGGTTCCTGACTCCTGGCGGTGCACGGTTGACTCTGCTTGCCAACGCGCTGCACTTCCTCACCGGTCCCGAGATGGCTGCGCTTGACCCTCGAGTGCGCGCGGCGACGTCGCGTCAAGTGGGGATTGTCCAGCGCGCGGCCCGGCGATCCGATGTCCTTGTCGCGCCCTGCACGGCGATGGCAGAGCGGATTAGCGCGGCGCTGCCGGACGTCGCGGATCGCGTGGTCGTGCGCCTGCACCCGGTGTCGGCCTCTGCGGTCCCTATTCGGCCGCGCGGCACCCTGATCCTCTGCCCAGTGCTCTTCTCGCCTTACAAGCACATGGCAGATCGGATCGCCGAGTGGCTCGCTTCGGTCAATGATGTCATGGATGACTCGGTTCGTCTGATCGTCACCGCGAGTCCCGCCGAGGTGCCGGCGTCACTCGCCGCCAACCCGCGGCTGCATTTCGTAGGACGGCTGACAGTGGAGCAGATGCGCGGTCTATGGTCTCGTAGCCGGGCTGTCTACTTTCCGACAGGACTTGAGTCGTTCGGCTTCCCGTTGGCAGAGGCGAGGGTGGACGGGGTGCCGGTCATCGCCAGGGACACGCCGCAGAACCACGAGATCGCCGGTGCGGCTCTTTGCGGTTACACGCTCGGTGACAAAGACTCGCTGCGGCATGCGACCAACATGGCCCTTACCGCCAGGATCACTCCTGACCCGGAACCGTTCGACCCGACCGCTTACTTCGACTGGATGCTGGGTGATAACTGGTGACCAGAATCGGCCTGCGGCCGTGGCGCCAAGGCGACGATCCGCCGCCGCGCAGTGTCCCGGTCGCCGTCGTTGTGCTCACACGCGACGAGGAGGTAAACATCGCGCGGTGCCTGAGCTCGGCCGCCTGGGCCGATCAGGTGGTGGTAGTCGACTCTGGGTCGGCGGATGACACGGTGCCGATCGCGCGCTCCCTCGGCGCGGCAGTCGTCGAGCAGGCGTGGCTCGGGTTCTCCGGTCAGCGGGAGTTCGCGCTGCGGCTCCCGGAGATCCGCCATGATTGGGTCTACTTCGTCGACGCGGACGAGTGGGTGTCACCGCAACTGGCCGCGGAGATAGCGATGCAGTTGAGTTCGCCGCAGTGCGCGGCATTCTCGCAGCGGCTCCGGCTGGTCTTCATGAGTAAGTGGATGCGGCACAGCGGCTGGTACAGCGGATCGTGGGTCGTCCGGCTTGTTGACCGCCGGTATACCAAATACAACGAAAGCCCGGTGGGCGAGCGAGCCAGCGTAGACGGACCTGTAGGCCGACTGGCCAACGACATCGTCGACGAAGACCTTAAGGGTCTCGCACGCTGGCTGCACAAGCACGTGCGGTACGCCGAGTTGGAGGTGGAGAAACGAGGCAGGCCGGTCCAGCTGCCGGAGCGTATCCGCCGGTTTCGCTCCCGCGACCGGGCCAGTACCCGGCCGCTGGCCCGGGTCATCCTTAAGGACCTGGTCTTTCCTTCACTGCCCGCCCGGCCGGTGGTCATGTTTCTCTACATGTACGTGCTCCGTCTCGGCTTGCTTGACGGGCCCGCCGGGCTCCGCTTCTGTTTTTTCCACGCCTGGTGTGAGGCGACCGTAGCCGGGCTGCGAGCGGAGATGCTGCTGCGGTCCCAATCTCGCACCAGATAGGGGAGCGACGCATGCCTATCGCGCAGCGGGGGACGCGAGGCCGCGACGAGGACCGAACCGCGCTTCAGCCCCGGCTCGGGGTGCTAGCGACTCACCCCATCCAGTATCAGGCGCCTCTTTACCAGGAGCTTGATCGCCGCGGCGTAGTGAACCTCGATGTCGCGTTCCTGAGCAGCGCCGGGGCCACGCCCGTCCATGATCCAGGCTTCGGCGTCACCCTGGCATGGGACATTGACTTGCTTGGCGGCTATAACTCGACCGTGCTGGCGCGCAGGCCACTGGCCCGCAAACCGGCCTGGCTTGTTTCGGCGAGCCGTTGGCTGCGTCAGCAGGACATCGTCGTGCTGCACGGGCACCGCGACCCCGACACCCTCCTCGCGGCGGCCTCGTGCCGGCTGCTCGGGGTCCCGTATCTGCTCCGCGGCGATTCACAGGCGGAATCATCGGCGGTGGGTATACGCCAGATCGCACGACACCTGCTAGCTGGCGCGGTCATCCGGAACGCCGCGGGTGCGCTGCCCATCGGACAGCGGAACGCCTCCTTCTACCGGCGCTACGGGCGCATCCCGCATTACTTCGCTCCGCACAGCGTGGACAACGAGCGCTTCATGGCTGGGGCCGACGTCGCCCGGTTGTCACGGGCCGATCGCCTGATGTCGCTGGGGCTAGATCCGGGGCGTACAACGGTCGTCTTCTCGGGAAAGCTCACCGCGCAGAAGAGGCCGCTGGACGTGGTCCGGGCCGTCGAACGTTGCGGCGCGCAGTTCAACCTGCTGCTCCTCGGCGATGGGCCGTTGCGGGCTGAGGTGCGCGGGTACGAGGGGAGCCTGCCCGTGCGCTGCGTTGGCTTCATCAACCAGGCTGAGATGCCATGGTGGTACGGGAGCGGTGACATACTCGCTTTGCCCAGCAGTCGCGAACCCTGGGGCCTGGTGGTAAACGAGGGGATGGCCTGCGGCCTGATCCCCGTGGTCAGCGAGGCGGTCGGTTGCGGACCGGACCTCGTCCACGGCGTTGGGGAGGTATTCCCCGTCGGCAACGTCGACGAGTTGGCAGCCGCTCTTGTCAGGGTCTCACACGATGTGCGAGGCCGGAGGGACAGGCTTCAGGACAGGCTAGAGGGGTTCAGCGTCACCCAGACAGCGACCGGCTATGAGCAGGCGGCGCTGGCATTGGCGCGCCGTCGGCAGTTACGACGCCGGAGCCGAGCGCCGAGTGAACGACAGGGCGACGACGGCGAGCCAGAGCAAGACCACGCCAGGAACCCCGGCCAGGAGCGTCGCGCAATCCGACTCGGCCTCCACGATGCTGGGAAACAGCAAGACGATCAGGAACGCGCCGTGCACGCTCCGGCGCAAGTCGGTCGTCTCATCGAGGATCCGGAGCGCGCACCCGATCAGGAACATCCCGAAGACCAGCGGGATCCAACCCCCGTGCCGGTACAGGTCTCCTTCCGGAGTGACATCGGAAGCGGTGTAGATCTGCGGCGGAAGATCGTAGTACTCCTGACTAATCTGGTATCCCGGGGTAAGGATCGGCTTTCCCGGCCAAAGAATCCTCGGTATTAGGTCGACGACCGGCGCGATCAGCAGCTGAGCCGAGCTGCTGTAAGGGATCTCGGTCGGCGTGCGCTGCATGATGATCGCCGGGCTGTCGATGGTCCGGATGCGTTCGGCCAAGTAGTCGACTGACTGGCCGAGCACTGCCGGGGAAAGGTCGCTTTCCGCTACCTGGCTTGCTATGGCGGGCGAAGAGGCTACCGCCTGGCCGGTACTCAGGGTGACCTGACCCCGCGCCGTCGAGCGGTAAGCCTGGTTGAACGGGATGACGATCAACAAGAAGAAGAGGACCGAGGCAATGATTGCAACGATGGGAGGTCGCCGGCGGGCGACGGTGCGCGGGATAAGGGCAGCCAGCATGACCACCACGAAGCTCTCCTTGCCGCCAGCGACTGCCCCGACGATAATCGCCGTCACGAACAGGATGCCCAGGGAGAGCCACGACCCGGGTGTCCTGGTTTGGTACGCGCGTATCGCTGCCGCCACGACTGCCAGTGGCACACACTCCCCGGCCACCGCAAGGTACTGGCTATAGCCTGACGCTGTTCTCACAGAGGCGGCGGCGTCGCCTACATATCCGAGGCGACCGGTCAGGATCGCGAACCCCGACTGCGCCACGATTCCCACCCCGAACAAGACCCAAGGCACAACCGCGCTGCGAATCTCATTGGTGAAACGTCGGCTGAGCGCGTCGGAGCCGCGTCGCGCGTGGGCCGCGGCAAGGCGGTAGGGGCCGACGCAGTACCCGGCGGTGAGCATCGTGAGGGCCACGCCGATCATCCACAGCGCGCGCAGGATGCTGTCCGCCCAAATCGCGACCGGCGTCCCGGTCTGCGGGCTCAGCCAGCTGATGGTGGCCAGGCCGAAGGCGATTGCGCCCCAAGTCAGAGACCACGGGCCGATCCGCCAGCTGGTAAGTCCGAGATCGCCATAGCCGGCGGCGGCCGACATGAGCAGCAGGAGGCCGATGGAGAACACCGCGAGCGCAATGGATCCCCAGACGATCTTGCCACTTGGCAGCACGGTGGATATCGATACGACGACCAGGGCGGCCGCGCCGGTGAGCGTGAACAGCCCCGCGACCAGCGACAGGTGTGCGACCGCGTTGGCCGTCGGCGCTGTCGATGGCATCCGCCGGTTGATGACTGTCACCTGCAAGGAGCTCCCTTTGCCACTAACGGTTACGTCCAGGAATGGCGGACGATCAGAGAAGGCGGTCGACGGCCAGGGCGGCGTATCGGTCAGGATCGAAGCGGACACGCGCCCAGGCGGCCGCGCGCGCTCCCATCTCGCGGAGCCGGGACGGCTGGCGTGTCAGTTCGTCGAGCACCCGGGATAGCGACGACGCGCCCTCGTCCCCTGGCGTAGCTCCGGTGACGCCATCCAGGTAGGCATCCGGGGATCCGCCGTGCGCCGGCCCGACTACCGGGACGCCGGCTACCTGGGCCTCAAGCAGCACGAGACCGAACCCTTCGCCACATTGCCGACGGCCCGCCCTGGTCCGGGTGGCTAGAACGAAAAGGTCTGTCTGCGCGTACTGCGCAGCCAGTTGAGTGTCGGTCAGCCCGGGGCGAAGTCTGCACCATGGGTGGCCGCCTACGTGGGCCAGCAGGTCCGCGGACGGCTCGCCGCTGCCGCAGACGGTCAACCGGATATCGGCCCGGCGAAGCGACGCGATTGCGGCTGTCAGCTGCGGAAGACCTTTGTCCCGCCAGTCGCTGAGCCGGAACGCGGTCATCACTTCAAGGGGTGCCTGGGGTGCGCGTTCGGGCGTGGCACTGGCCTGATCTGCGGTTCTGATGAGCTCGCTGAACCAGGTCCTAGACAGTCCTGGGGGCAGAATAGTCGCCAGGCAACCGGGGAACAGCGCACCTGCCGTGAAGCTGCTCACAGCGACGACTCTCACGTCATGGCGGCGCATCAGCCGACTCTCAATCCGCCAGCGGGGTGTCCAATGGGGTCCCCAGACGTCGCCGCCGTGGCAGATGACGGAGATGCCCTTGACAGCGCGCCTACAGGACAGCACCGTCGCCACTGGCAGGAGTGCCCGGTGCGCGACGATTGCCCTGGTCGGCCCGGCCGCGCCCGCTAGCGTGGCCGCGGCCTCCGCAAGTAGTGCTCGGTGCCCGGCTGGCCCGGGCGTGGACAGGTCAAGTCGCCGACTGGCGACCCCCACGTCGCCGAACGCCGACTGCACGGTCTGCACGTACCGTTCGATTCCGCCGCCCAGCCCTCGGGATGGGGCAAGCAGCAGCACCTGACCGGGGTGCGCCCCGGTCCCAGGTGGTGCTTCGGCTTGCTTCCGCTGCACGAGCACGGCCTCGCTGGTCACGAGCGCTCGTACACGAAGAAGTCGGCCCGAGCCGGTTCGGTGTTGGGCCCAGGGGTGATCCCGGTGAGCTTCCAGCCAGGAGAATTAGCCTCCACGCAGGGGGCGAAATGCCGGTGTCGCACATGTGGAGCAGTCCCGCTGATCTCCGCGTTGGTGGAGTAGATGACGACAAGTCTCCGGCCCGCAGCGAACAGATGTGTCAGGTATGTCTCGAAGACCGCGTCCTCGGTCAGGTGATAGATGACGTCCAGGGAGAGTGCCAGATCGGCGGTGAAGATCCCTGCCCGGTCGGTGAAGCATGCCCGGTCGTAGAGAAAGAAGCTCTTGGACGCGTCGCCGCTAAACCGCCGCTGGCACATTCCGATCGCGGTCGGTGACACATCGAGCCCGACGTAGCTGGGATACTCCGCCATCGACAGTTGGTTGCCGTCCCCGCAGCCGAACTCGATCACACTGCGAACTGCTCGTTCGCGAACGAACTCGTTGAGGAACCGACTCTTGCCCTCAGCCAGTGCGCCGTACGACCCGTTGCCGCTGGTTTTCCCCTGCGCGTAGTTCTCCTCCCAGAAATTCGCCGAGTCGCTGTAGCTCATGCGCTGGCGTAGCAGCGAAATCTGCCGTACCCCCGGCAGCGGGCGTATTAGCTCCTTCATTGTCATTGGCATTCCCTCTCAACGATCGGGGTCTTGGGTCAAGCGCTCAGGACAGCTTCTCCAAGATGACCTCGAGGCGATTCTCATGTGTGTGGTTCTCGTGCGCGCGCCTGGCTGCCGCATCGCCGAGCTTCGCGCTCAGCCCGTGTTCGCTTAGTAGCCGTTTCGCGTGGTCGATAAGCTCATCGAAATCGTGGAAGGCCAAGACCTCGTCCTCGACTGAGAAGAGGTCGGGCAGCGTTGACCTGAACTCGGTTAGTACGGCCGCCCCACAGCCGGCCGCCTCGAACAGACGGGAATTTACTCCATGTATCTCTCCCGGATGCATAGTGTTGAGCACCGCTGCGGCGGACCGGAATACTCGGGCCTTCTCCTCCCCGAAGACGGGCCGCCCGGTATGGACCGCGCGTAGCGGGGTGTTCCCGACCCATCGGGGGAACCTTGAGCCGTAGAGCCTGAGCGGAATGCCATTGGCGAGCAGGCGTTCCAGCAGCAGAAGCCTGCTTGGATACATGTTCCCGGCGATGACCAGATATGGCTCTGTGCCGGCGGCGGTCAGTGGGCGGTGGGACCGAGGATTGCATGCCTGAGGCAGATAGAACAGCGGCAGGTCAAGAAGCGCCCCCAGCCGGTCCACCAGATGCGGCTCCTTGACGAAAACCGCGTTATATGGGGCGATCAGCATGAGTTGCCGCCCCATATTTGCCAAGTGGTCGGGGAACCACAGTGCGACCTTGATACCGTTCTGCCGTAGTCGGCGCACCACGCCGGGCATGAGGCGCTGCTCCAGGTTTATGACGATCTCGCATTCGGCGCGGAGCGCCGCGTGTACGACAGGTAGTTGCGCGCGTTCGTCGACCGCGGGCAGCGCGTTCCTGATGATCATGTTGACCGCTGAAGCGTAGGGGCCGCCTGCCGAATGTGAGGGGGAACCGAGCGCGACAGGAGCGTGCCCCATAACGAGCAGCGCCTCGATGATGTTCGCCGCGGAGGAGTCCGGAGAGTTGGGTCCGACTATCCCTATCCGCATAGGATTTCCCTTTCATGAAGATCTCGGCTGACGTGATTCGGGACTAGGCGCTCTGCTGCGCTTATGGCGCGCTCTGCCGGCACGCGGCGGTCGCCATAGCCATCGGATCATCGCGGCGAGCGCCACCCCGTAGGCAACGGTTGAGGCGATGGCTGCGGCAGCCACCCCTGTGCTCGGGAGCAGCGCGACGAGCAAGATCACGGTAAAGACTGCTGCCAATCCCTGGGCAGCGGCCACACGTCCCGGCTGGCCGAGTCCGCGCAGCAGATCACCGACCACCCCACTGCACGCCAGGAAGATGCCCCCCGGGGTGAGAATCCAGACAAGCGGCACTGCTCCGCGGTAGGCCGGGCCGAAGACCCCGGGGATCAGCCAGAACGCGATCGCGGCGATGGGCAGCAGGATGGCGCTCGCCGTGAGCGCGCTGACCAGTACGGCCGTCAGCTGCAACCTGCGCCCCTCCTTCAGGGTCGCGCGCCTGGCCGCTAGCCGGGGGAAGGCCACGTTGCCGATGGCAGACACCAGGGGCACAGGGACCATGGTGATCGAGACGGCGATGGCATAGCGGCCCAGGTCCGCCGGCGGGACGAGCTGGGACAGAACGAGCTGGTCCAGGTATGCGTTGACCGTCGCGGGAGTGACCGCGGCGATCTGAGCCAGCCCGTACCTCACGAGCGGCCGAACCAGGTCCGCCCGGGCATGCCCAGGGGCCAGTTCGCTCCTGCGGCACCAGTAGTACGCGTAGCCGAGCTGGATCGCCATCGTCATGATGAGCACGCCCAGGGCGGTGTCCAGGGTGAGCAGATGAAGTCGCCGTAGCAGGAGGACCCCGGTCAGGGCAAGAACCGGCTGGCTGACGCGGACAAGATTCCACCGCGCTGTGCTCCTGGCTTGGAGCGAGAACGTGTAGCTCGCGCCGATGAAGGCTAGGACCGAGCCGGCGAAGGCGATCCGGTATGCATCCGCAAGCCCCGGATGCCCGTGGGCGAGGACGGGCGCCACGCCAAGGCCAGTCGCTAGCGCGATAGCGCCGGTCGCTAGCATCATCGCTCGCGAGGTGGCTACGTAACCGCGGGCATGCCCCGGATCTCGGGCGACGTGGAAGCAGACCGCGGCGGGCTGGCCCACCCCACCTACCGTAAGGAGCACGCCAAACCAGGAGGTGACGGCGGCGTACTCACCGCGCACGGTGGGTCCCAACGTCCGGGCCACAATGATTCCGGTCAATGCCGCGGCGACGGCGGCGCCGATGTTAAAGCCCGCTGTCCTAACGATTGCGCCGCCGACGTGGCGCTTGAGCAGAGCGGAGCGGGCTACCTGGAACTGGTCCGCGAGAGTGTTGGCGCTCAACGTTTCGTGGCGCTCGCCTTGACCGGGCTCCGTCGGCTGCTGTCTGGCGGTCTTACGGCCGCGAAGATCAGGTTCTGGGTCACGATGTGCCCGTGCAGAGCGCCCGTCTCCACCGCGAGCGCCAGCTTGAGCAGCCCGCTGACCGGCTTCCAGAGCGTTGCTCTGACCATGCTAGCCATCCCGTGCGCGGGTGGCGGGCAGCCGATCACCTCGACGGGGTGGAGCCCGGCGGCAGCCGCCAGTTGGCGGACGCTGCGCGCGGTGTACCAAGTCTCGTGCGTGAAGTCGCCGTACCTAACGTGCCCGCCGAACGGGCTGACCGCGTTCGGAACTCGGGCGACGAACATGCCACCCGGCCGCAGTGCGGCGACCACCGCGTCGAGGGTGGCGAGCACCTCCGGTTTGGTCAGATGCTCGAGAAGGTCAGTCGCGGTGACCGCGGCCAGTCCGCCGGTGCGTTCCCTCAGCAGCTCGTGGTAGTCGCCGAGGCGGACCTGCTCAAGGCCGGATTGGCTGGCCAGAGCTACTTGCTCAGGGCTGACGTCGATACCGGCCGCGTCGTATCCGTCTGCTAGCAGGCAGCGAACGAGATGGCCGGAGCCGCAGCCGATGTCGACGATGGGCCCGGCCGATGGCGGGGGAAGCAATGGACGGATATCGCGCCGGAAGATGATCTTTGTGACACCAGCCGAACCCGCCCCGCTGTGCTGAGATGCATACGACTGGTATAGCCGGTCGCGCATCGACGAAAGATCATCGGTTACGATCACGCAGCGAGTATAAGCTGATGCGTTAAGTAATCGCTACCACTTCCGTCACTCCTGTTAAGGAGCGCCGTGCGGTGAGCAGATGTTGATTGGGTATGTCATCGCCAGGAATGGTGATCGATCCCCTGAGCGGGCTAGTCACCACGTCGGCGAACCCGCTTCGCATCACAAGGTCGACCATCTCGGCTGGTGATCGCCCGAAGCAGTTCAGGCCGTAGCGGATCTTGGCGCGCCCGACAAGGGAGCCGTCGGACAGCCACTGCCTCTCGGTCCGGTAGCCCTGCTCGCCCGTCACAGCGAAATGCAGTAGCAAAACGCCCCCCGGACGCACCGCCCTGGCAAGCAGAGCAAGCACCGAGATGAGGACATCGCTGCGCAGATGTTGGACCACTGCGAATGAGTACGCAACGTCGACAGGTTCGCCCGAGTTGTGGAACTCTTCTGGCGTCTGGTACGTAATGTTGGGCAGGCCGTTGAGTGCCCGAGCACAGGCAAGCGCGCCCCGAGAGATGTCGATCGCGTCGACATGCGCGACCTGCCGTGCTACTGCGGCGGCGAGATACCCCGGGCCGCACCCGTAGTCGACGACCCGCGAGCCCGACGTCAAATGCGGCGCTATCAGCTCGTCGGCTAGGATTTGGCGGGAACGTCGGTTCCTATCGGCTTCGGCAACCAGATCGCGATCGTAGAAATAGTGCGGGGAAAGGGAGAGGAAGCGGAGTGCGACGCGCGCGCGGGCGGTCGCCGGCGCGTTAGAGACGGTCCATTCGACCCAGCGGGCGCCGAGAAAGTTCTGCCTCCCGCCACCGGTGGCCAAGCCGATCAGCACATCTGTCGTGGTGCGCGCGAGCTTGCTAATTGTGCGTGCGGTAATACGATGCGCGGGCGGGATGCTCATGGGCGGAGCTCCTCTGACGCCGGACTGGCAAACACATCGGACCCGAAGCCGGGTTGGGTCACGGGGATGAGGCGTCCTGTCCCGTCAGGGCGGTGCAGCCGGTACCCGTAGTTGGCGAGCAACTCGGCGACCGGTCGGCGGTCCGCGTCGACGGCGACGGTGGACATCTCATTCCACTCGATCTGGATAAGGCCGATCCTGCGCTCGGCTAGGGCGCGGGCGGCGCCGCGGAGCACATCGATCTCGAATCCTTCGACGTCCACCTTCATCCCCGTCACCTGCCGGTCACCGATCAGCGCGTCCACCGTGACGAGCTCCGTCTCTACTGGCCCATCCAGGGTCAGGCTGTTCCCCGTGTCAAGCCCCGAGGTGAACCGGGCTGTCCCGCAGTGATCCCCGGCAGCCGCTTGCAGGGCCGTGACCTGGTAACGGTTTAGCGCAATGTTCTCCTGGAGCAGGCCGAAGGTATCGGCGGCGGGTTCGAGCGCGATGACCTCGGCGCCAAGCTCGGCGGCCCAGATCGTGTAGGTGCCAACGTTCGCTCCCACGTCGATGAAGAGGCTCCCGTCTCGGAGCGCCCGCCGCCACACGAGCATCTCCGGCCAGTCGGGCGGATTGGCGTAGAGAACCATCGAGGCAGCCGTGCGGTGCAGGTCCACCCAGAGCCACGACCGATCGCCAAGTCGCGCCATCGAACGGTGGCCGAGCAGACGGGCCTGAGCCTGATACCGGGCGGCGCTGAACACCGCGCGCAGCCGCCGCCCAGAGTTAGCCGGGTGTCCCCAGACATACCTGACGATTCCCGCGCCGATAGAGAACTGCCCACGGGCAGCGGCCAGCGGCGTGCTCATGTCAGATCCCTTCAACATGGGCGGGATTAAGCCAGCCCTGGATGGAGCATAGCCCGCAGTCAGCATTTATCTTAATGTCCGAATTTGTCCATGAGACATCTGTCCTCGTCATTCCCGAAGAATATCGAATTACAGACGACGCTTGTGTAATATCGCTCCGTGTCCACTCCGAGAATCACAAGCCGCAGGATCGCCGCGACCGCCACTGACGTCGCCTGCCAGGCTCTGGGGCGGCGTGCCGTCATCCGCGCCGCGCGCTACGTCCTGCTCCGGGCCCGGCTCGACTACCCCAACAACATGACGAGTAATGGGGAGTCGGCCCTGCAGCGCTGGGTGCTCGAACTAGCGCCTGACGGGGAACTCCACGTGGCTGACGTGGGCGCGAACGTTGGCCTTTGGTCACGATCGTTGCTGGTCGCGGCGTCGACAGCGGGCCGCGCGGCAGACGTTCGCCTGCACGCCTTCGAACCGGATGCGGGTGCTTACGCGCGACTCGAGAGGGCACTACACGGCGCTCTCGCGGTTCTCAGCCCGGTAGCGCTCAGCGACCGTCCTGGCACCTCGACCTTTCACACGGTCGGTCCTGCTGCCGGGACTAACTCGCTGCACCTGGCTCCAGGCACCTTGGCGACTGCAGCGCCCGTCTCCACGATCACTCTCGACTCTTACGCCGCGCAGTCAGGCCTCTCCCGTTTCGCGCTCGTAAAGATCGACACAGAAGGGCACGACCTAACCGTCTTGCGTGGGGCGCGCGCAATGCTCGCTGAGCACCGCATCTCTGTCGTCCAGTTCGAGTACAACCACCGCTGGGTCTTCGCCCGTGCGTTCCTTCGCGACGCGTTCGAGTTCTTGGTCGAACTCGGCTACCAGGTTGGCAAGCTCACCCCGAAAGGCGTCGAGTTCTACCCAGGATGGGATGCGGACCTGGAGACGTTCGTGGAAGGCAATTATGTAGCCTGCGATCCGTCTGTGGCAGGACGTCTGCCGATTGTGCCATGGTGGAAAACGCGATGACGCGCCGGAGTGTAAGCATTCAGGTCTCCCATTTCTGACTCTGTCCGCCGGGGTCTGAGGTTACGGTTGCGCCGCGTTCCGGCTGTTTGCCGGCGGGGCTGCGTCGGCCCTGGGGAGAATCTCGGGCCGTGACCGCGCCGCCCGATGATGACCTCGCTGCCCTCGCGCAGGTACAGGGCGTTCTGATCGAGGTCCTGGAGGCGCGGAACTCAGAGCTGTCTGCTCAGGTCGCGGGCTTGGAGGATCGGCTGGCCCGGCTGGAGCGGCTGGCGTCGCGGAACTCGGGTAATTCATCGATGCCGCCGTCGTCGGATGACCTGCCCGGCCGGAAGGCTCCTGGCCGGCGGAAACGCGGCGGGTCCGGGAAGCGGCCGGGGAGGCAGCCCGGTGCGCCCGGTGCGCATCTCGCGTGGCGGGACGATCCGGATGACACGGTGCCGGTGTTCCCGTCCGGGCCGTGCCGATGCGGCCGCGACCTCTCGGAAGCCGCTGACCTAGGGGTTTCCGGGTCGCGGCAGGTGATCGAGGTGCCGCTGGCCGCGGCGAGGACGGTGCAGTACGACAGCCACGCGGTCGCGTGCGCGTGCGGCAGGGTGCACGAGGCCCCGGCGCCGGCGGACGCGGGCGGGGCCGGGACCGTGACCTGGGGGCAGAACGCCCGCGCCCTGGCGGTGTTCCTCATGGTCATCCACCATGTCCCGGTCGAGAGGTGCGCCGCCGTCCTGGAGTCGCTGTCCGGGATCCGCCCGTCGGACGGCTTCATCCACGCGCTCCTGGCCCGCGCCGCGGCGGCGGTCCGGCACGTGAACATGCTGATCAGGGCGCTGGTCATCACTGCGGGCGTCGTCTGCGCCGATGAGACGCCCATCCGGGTCGGCCCGGGGCCGAAGACCCGGAAGCGGTACCTGCTGGTCGCCTGCACGAACCTGCTGACCTGCTACTTCCTCGGCGACCGGTGTTGACCCTCGCCTCCTTCGACGCTTTCGTCTTCCGGACCTGTCCGGCAGCGCGATGGTCCACGACCGGGACCAGAACTACGACGCCTTCACCTCCGTGGCGCGCCAACTTCGCTGCGCGCACATCCTGCGCGACCTCGCCGACTGCGCCGAGAGCTACCCGGACGCGATCTGGCCCGGCCAGGCCGCGGATGCGCTCCGCGCGCTCATCCACGCCGCGAACGAGGCCCGGGCGCAGGGCCGCGACGCCGTCCCCGGCGAGACGACCGCCGCCGACCTGCGCCTTTTCAGGTCGGCCATCCGTGGGGCTGCAGGATGTCCGCCGCGTGCCCGGCGCGAAGGCGAGGCAGAAACCCGGCCGGGCCCTGCTGGAATGCCTGCACGACCGCGAGGCAGACATCCTCCGCTTCCTGTCTGACCTGCGGATACCGTCTACCTCCAACCAGGCCGAACGCGACCTGCGCCCGGCGAAGACCCAGCAGAAGATCTCCGGACGGCTCCGCTCGGAGAAAGCCGCCCGCGACCGTTACGCCGTCCGAGGCTACGCGTCCACCGCCGTCAAGCACAGCGCCGACTCCCTCACCGCGATACGCGACACCCTCGCGGGAAAGCCCTGGATGCCGTCCGTCGCCGCAATGGTCTGACCGCACCCGACACCAGTCACACAGCGCAAGCGACCATAACGCGAAAGGAATGGCCTGAATGCTTACGCCGGAGTCCCTGGTCGCCATTGTCACGCGGGGCGCAATTCTTCCGGATCACGCCTTCAATGTAGGCCTACTCATCAACTCCTTAGTAAGGTGGTCAGCCAATCTCAGCGCGAGAACGATGAGCATGAATGTTGGATTAGCCTGACTTGAAGTCAGGAAAACTGAACTGCTTGCTACGAATATATTTGTCATGCCGTGGACGGCCAGATGCTCGTCAACAACGCCATCTTCGGCCTTGGACGTCATCCGCGTTGTGCCCAGTTGATGCGTTCCGCCGCCCATCATGCTCCAGGCGACTGAACTGGGATCGGGCGACACATACTCTAGTCGCCCGCAACCACTTTTCCGCAGGTAGTCATCCCATATCTCGTGGCATCCAAGAATGCCGTCGACGTCGGCCTGCGAGAACCGTAGGTCGATCTTGAGCCGGCGCATTCCAACCGCATCTCGGTCGCTAGCCAGACTTATGCGGCTCTGACGGTTGGGGATCTGCTCGGAATTGTACTGAAGGGGATAGAAATTTTCTCCGCTGTATGCCGAGAAGAGACCGGGAGTTTTACGTCCACGGGCAGCAAGGCGTCGGGCAGCAAACTCAAGAGCGAAGCGGGCCACTGCGGGGGAGTCTCTGGCCACATTCGTAAGATGCGCGCGCACTGATCCCCCGCCTCCGGCCTCGGCCGACCGGCCTGCGCCAGCAGCGGCCGAGAAGCGCTGCGCGGTCGGTGTAACTAGCTCTGCGAGAGGTGATCGAAGAGTGAGATAAGCAAGCGAGAGAACCCCATTTCGGTGCCGGTGGTTAGCGAGATCAGGATTAGCGAGGTAGGCAATCGCGTTCGGGAGCTCGCGCCTGCGTTGCGTCTCGCTTGCGATCGAGAACCTACGGCGTACGTACGTGCCATCGGTATCACGCTCGTAACCAAAAACCGTGGACCGCGGCGGCGTACAGAATCGCACGCTTGCGATCACCCCTCCAACATGCGACATGTACCATGAGCCTAGATGACCAGAATGATCGCCGAGCGCCTGGCCACGCGGCCCCCGAGAGGCGAGCAGAAGGCGAGTCGTCTCCAAGCCGCCGCAGGCGAGGACGTAGCCGCGGGCCCGAATCGAGACCCGCTTGCCTTCAAGCGTGCGGCAGTCGAGGCTTTCGACACGTGTGCCGCCAAGGTCGGAGAGTACTTCAGTGCAGGTAAGGCCGGTTACTATGCGAACACGGCGCGAGTATTTGAGCACATCGCCATATTCGCGCGCAAAATTTGTTGCCAGAGTCCACCGTTCGAATGTCGCGCTACTGGCCGCGCCGTCCCGAAGTCCTGGCACGACGGCGGGAGGCAGGTGCGTCATCTGCGTTTTATGGAATGCTGCCCTTCCGCACTTAAGCCAGCTGCAAGCCCGTTGGTAATAGGACATCAAATCGTTGTAATTGATTGGCCAAGTCACGTTACTAATATAATCGCGGCGCTCAAAGTCGACACCGTCATATGGAACGCAACGGCCTCCCCATATGTTAGAAGTACCACCGAGTTGGCGGCGGACAGACATGGACATAGGCGCATGCAGCGCAGTGTTCCACTCTCCCGCCTCAGCTAGCAGCTGGGTGTCCGAGTCGAGTTTCTCATTGCCGCTCTCGATCAAGACGACATCGAAGCCCTTGCTGGCTACTTCAATCGCGATTGCAATGCCGGCCGGGCCAGCCCCAACCACGGCTAGGTCCGCAGACAGCGCGGAACCGTTCGGAAGGGCAGCGACTGATGTAATCAAATTTATCGCCTTTCAACAACGCCCGTCGTACCTAGTTCAGAATTGACCAGATACATGAGGGCGGCGGTATCGGACTTGTCGGAGACAGGCGCAAGATGCTTCTCAAGAGCTGCGGCGGCCGTTCTTATATGGGACAGCTGAGTCGCGCCGAACAGCACCACCCCGGAACTGTTGGCTTGAAGCGCTGAGCGGAGAAGCAAAGATGAAATAATGTCCGGATCGCCGCAGTCGGCACCGATGGCATTCTGCCACCTGAAGCGCGTGGACTCATTGGCCCTCATGTGTTGCGCGATGCGAGCAAGCGCGTGACTGATGACTCCGAACGTGATGAATGAAGACCCGGCCGCCGCGCGTCGGAGCGATTGTACGAAGATGTTGTCCGGGAGTTGCAGTACCGGAATTCGGGGAAGAATCTGAGCAACGTCGCCGGTGGTCTCCGGTGTCCCGGTGATCCCCCATGAGCGAATCAGGCCAGCGGTGCGAGCGTCTTCGAGGAACGAGGACACTTCATCGGAACGGACAGACCCCGGAAGCGGATCATGCAGGAGCAGCAGATCGACGTAATCAGTCTTGAGCGCCCGCAAGCTGCGTTGCAGGCTACGCTTCGCTCCGCTGGCATCATAGCCACTCGTGTCGTAAAGGAGTCGACTCGGCGTCGCCGCATGGACGCGCGCTTGGTCGCGGATTGCGGGTTTGGATTCGAACACCCGGCGAGCAGGCCGCTGTGCGTAGGCCAGGACTCGCGCAGGAAGTGTCGGTCTGATGCCGAATTTGGTCGCAATGGTGACTTCCGACCGACGCGGCCGAATGAAACTACCCAGTTCATGCTCCGCTCGACCCAGGCCATACATCGGCGCGACATCGAAATGACGTATGCCTGCGTCGTAAGCCGCATGCAGAAGGCGTGAACGTCGCGCTGGGTCTGAAGCGCGGAAGAGGGTTGCGCAGCCAAACCCGAGAGGCGTCGTCCGGATCCCGCTGCTGCCAAGGTCAGGTCTGGGTAGGGGCACGAACCCTCCACTGTTAGGAATGGGCGCTACCGTCGGGCGACAAAGTGGGATACGTCGGTCCATTTGACCGTGAAATTATGCGCTTCGACCAGCTGCACTAGTCTGGTGGGTTCATGCGGTTTTCCCCGCTCATTGAGTGCCCGGAAATGAACTTCGACACATAGCGCTCTCAGTGAGGGAAGGTTAAGCACGGACGTCATGCCGTCGAAGACCTCTCCTTCGAAACCCTCGACATCAATCTTGATCACTGCAGGGGCAGTATTTCCCGCAGCGACAATCGAGTCTGCTCGGTACGTCCGTACTGGGACAGTTGATGCTCCAGCGCGGCTTGCGAGATGATTGCGCGCAGCTGTGCATCCGTCTGCCACCGAAAGCCACGCGTCGCCGTCTTCATCAGAAAGAGCTCCGGCGATCACCTCCCATGAGGCGCCAGCGGGGCTGCTCTGGCGCCTTTCCTCGATGATTGCGACGCACTCCAGGGAAGGCTCAAAGGAGATGACTTGCCCGCTCGGTCCGACTGCGGCGGCGAACAACTCGCTGTAGAGGCCGACGTTTGCCCCGACATCCCAGACGCAATCGCCGGGACAAATGCACTCGAACATCGCCGCACGGAAACTCTCCTCGTATTTTCCGTCGCCCCGCCCGAGTGAGAGGGCATGCACGAGAGCTCCGTGTACTCGTGGATACTGACGGAGCTTCGAGCGGACAGTAATAGCAGGGCTAGACGAGATTAGGATGTTCACGATTAAAGGCCTATTCTTGCTTGTCTGTGGTCTCGATGTCTTTCGTCCCATACAGAATCCGATCGCGAAGGCGCCTTACCCTGCGATCGCGGCAACGTCGTCTTGCCACTGCCTTGCCTGAATGCCAGTGAGCGAGGTAACCCGCCAGCCTGCCTCAAGCCAGGCGGTAACACTGATTCCTTGGCACGCATCGACTATGACATTGGCTCGGATCACCTCGGCTACTTCTCCGACGTGCACCTGCTTGAACTCCGGCCAGGCGGTAAGGACCGCGATCAGGTCCGCATCGGCCGCTGCGGCAATCGCAGAGTCGGCATAGGTGAGTCCAGGAGAGACGGCCAGCGCATTGGCACTGCCCACCGGGTCATACACGGTCACAGTCGCGCCAAACGAGTGCAGCTGGTCCGCGATCAATAGGGCTGATGATTCACGTACGTCATCGGTTCCGGCCTTGAAAGTTGCGCCCCAGATGGCGACCTGCTTACCCTCGATATCGCCGGCGGCCTCCTTGATGAGACTTACAACTTGGGCGCTGCGGGAAGCGTTGATATCGTCCACTGCACCGAGTAGCAGTGCCGCGTTACTCGCGCCGATCTCTTGTGCGAAGGCTCCGAGCCCGCGGACGTCTTTGGGCAGGCACGCCCCGCCGTACCCGATTCCGGCCTTGAGGAACGCCGTGCCGATACGCGGGTCTAGGCCCAGCGAAAGCGCGAGGAGGGAAGTGTCGCCGTCCACGGAGGCACAGATGTCCGCCATGGCGTTGATGAATGAGATCTTCGCGGCGAGGAAGGCGTTGGCCGCCCCCTTGGCGAGTTCCGCCGTAGCAAGATCGGTGAGGAGCAACGGGGTGCCGGCATCGGTTAGCGGTTGGTAGAGCTCTCGCATCGTCTCTACTGGGCCGCAGCGCCCGGTACCCACAACAATACGACTCGGCCGCAGCGTGTCCTCGACGGCGCAGCCTTCTCGGAGGAATTCCGGATTCCAGACGATTTCGACACGACCCTGACCAGGTTCAAGCATGCCATCAATCATGGATTGAAGATGGGCGGCGGTCCCAGGTGCGACCGTGCACTTCCCGATGATGAGATGATCACCACGCAGGTGAGGGATGAGCGCGGACACGGCCGCACGCAACATCGACAAATCGTATGATCCGTCTTCGCGTCCTGGTGTCGCCACCCCAATGAAATGGACGTTAGCAAAATGTCCGGCATCGGCCAAATCAGACGTAAACCGAAGTCGTGCAGCCTTGATGTTCTCATCTAGCAGCCGGTCGAGCTCCGGCTCATGGAACCAGCTCCTTCCTGAATTGAGCAGCCTCACCTTGCCCTCGTCAATGTCAACACCGACGACCTCATGACCGAGCGAAGCCATGCATGCCGCATGGGTGGCGCCCAAGTGTCCGCATCCGATTACGGTCATCTTCATCTCTACGATCCCTTCATGAGGAGCAGGTCATCCATGATTTGCGTCGGCCAAACGACACTACTAGGACGCGCTGCAGAATTCCGTTGGTAAGAATTATCTCTAGGTATAAACGATCTTGCCCAGTTACTAGGGCATTGCGAGAAACGCGGCTTTTCGATGATGCGGGACGATGGTGCCACCCGTGCTGAACTGGCGTCAGCGTGCCTTCCGGCTTTCGATCCGAAACCGCTGGATATGCCTGAAATGAGATGATGGAATTCCGTTGCCGGTATCTGAATCGCATACAGCGGGTAGTCGTGATGCGCTACATTGCTCTGCGCAGTCGGTATTTCTAACCAGAGGGGAAGGAAATGGCTGACACGCAGAGCCCTGGTGACCTAGTCGAGTCTGAAGACGGGCTGAACGCCGATGAAATTTCACCCAAACGGCGCCGTAGCGGCCTGCGTATCGCCCTGCTGTCGCTGGCATCAGTGATCGTTTTGCTCGGCGCGACGGCGGTTGGCGCTTTCATCTACGTCAATAACGAGCTGGGAAGCATTCCCCGCATTCCGGTCAGGTACCTGGCAAAGGCCACCCCGTCCGCAGGCATGACCATCCTTCTCACCGACACCGGCGAGGGTACAACCGCCGTCACTTCCGTGAAGCAGACCCCCGCCGCAGGCGGCATGATCCTGCTGCTGCACATCGACGCCGGCAACCGGGCCACCGGGGTGGTGACCATCCCGCCTGGGACCGTGGTGAACGTGCCGGGGCACGGGGCGATGCCGATCGACGCCGTCGACGCCGTTGGTGGCCCGTCGCTTCTGGTGGAGACCATGCGCGACCTGACCGGCGTGCCGATTAACCACTTCGCGCGGATCGACTTCGTCCACGTGTCTGTGCTGGTCGACGCGCTGGGCGGGGTCTCGATCAGGCTGCCGAGCGCAACCGAGAGCTTCGGCCATCTGTTCCGGGCGGGCGTGAACCAGATCGGCGGCATCGAGGCCCTGGAGTACACCGGCGATCCCGCGCTGACCGACGCGGGCCGTGAGCAGCGCCAGCAGTACCTCACCCGCGTCATCCTCGACAAGGTGGGCAGCGAGCACGTGCTCATCGACCCGCTCAAGATGAACGGGGTGCTGCGCGCGCTGGTGAGCATGCTCACCGTGGACAGTAACTTCAGTAACTCCCAGGTCGAGAGCCTGGCCACCCAGCTGGGCGGCCTAGCCGGGTCCGCGAGCACCTACATCACGGCGCCGACGCAGGTGGCCAACGGCTCGGAGGTGCTCGCACCCGCGCAGAGCGCGGCCCTGTGGTCCGCGGTCAGGAACGGCACGATCGCCGCCTTCGCGGAGAAGTACCCGGACAGCGTCACTCCGACCGCGCCGTAGGCGGACTCAGCCCCACTCGCCAGGAGGCGTCCGGAGTCCCGGACCCTGGCCAAGTTCAGGCCGCGCTGGGGCTTTGACTGAATGTGAGCGCCAGGGGACTGTTAAGAGACACCAGTGCAATCCAGCGCAACTGGAAACCAGGGAGATTGACCATGGCGCTAGAGTTCGTGGCAATCGATCCCGAGACCGACACCGACCATTGCCCAGCCTTATTCGTCGACGAGGAAACCGGGGACTTGCTGTTCCAGGGCTGGACCGTCTCCGACCCCGCGCTGCTCGCGGAAGTCGACGGCCGCAGCCGGGTCGCGGACAACGAGTCCGTTGTGAGGCTCCCCGCGCGGATGCGGGAGATCATCCTGGAGGCGCTCAGTGGGCACAGTACCGCCGTTCGGCGAGCTGATCGCGGCGACGGCCAGCTCGGCGGTTCACCTGGAGATGCGGGACTTCTACACGCCTGACGACCCGCAGTATCTGGCGTGGCTCAAGGGCACGCCGAGGCCCGTGCCTGCAAGCCGTGCCTGGTACGACCTAGTGCGCGAGCACACGGCTCGGGGCGTCCGATTCCGGCGCGCCAGGATCGTGTCCGAACCCGTTAGCGACTACATCAGGTTCGAGCATGAGGCCACTGCGGGGTTGAACATCGCGGCTGGGGAAGAGGTCCGCTGGCTGCCACGCCGCCGAGCGTCGGACCTGTGCCTGCCGGGCAATGACTTTTGGCTGTTCGACGACAGGCTCATCCGCTTCCACCACTTCTCTGGTGACGGCCGGGTCGTCGAGGACGGGCTGTGCGCGGACCCCACGGTCATCGCGATGTGCTCGGCGGCGTTCGAGGCCGTCTGGGGGCGCGCCGTCCCGCACGCGGACTACCGGCTCTCCTGACGTGCCGGAGTCGCCGTCGTCCAGCGTCCAGCGCGCTCGGCAACAGCTCGCAGAACGGCTGCGCGACATCCGCCTCGACGCCGGCCTGTCGGGGCGGGAGCTTTCGGCCGCAGCGGGCGTGGCACGCGGCCAAGACAAGCGGGATCGAGTCCGCCAAACAGCCGCCGAGCGAGGCCGACATCGCCGTCTGGTGCCGGATCTGCGCCGCCGAGCGCGACGTGCCAGATCTAATCGCGGCATCGCGCAGCGGACTCGATGTACGTCGAGTACCGGCGGGTCAACCCGGCAGGGATGCGCCGGATGCAGGAATCCCGCCGGCCGCTGTACGAGCGAACCCGCCTGTTGAAGGCCTACTGCCCGTCGGTGATCCCGGGCTGGCTACAGACTCCTGCCTACGCCACGGCCCTGCTGTCAGCGATCACGGAGTTCCGCGGAACGCCCGACGACGTGGCCGAGGCTGTTGCTCGAACTGCAGCTACGTAACCGCGCTGACCAGCAGGACCCCGCCTGGCAAAAGCGCTACGCCGCCCGGTCCGGCATCGAGGGCACCGTCTGCGAGTGCGCCCGCGGCCACGGCATGCGCCACTGCCGCTATCGGGGACAGCCCAAGGCCCACCTGCAGCACGTCCTGACCGCCATCGCCGTCAACATCGAACGCCTCAGCCAACTCCCGCCCGGTGAGAACCCGGCCCCGCGACCACCGACGGCGTTCCAGGACCACCTGGACCAGCACGACATCAAACGCCTGCGCTCATGGCGAGCCGTCAGCAAAGCCGCAGCCAAGTTTCCCGACAGAGTCAAGCTTAGAAGTGCCTGAGCTTGCCCGTGAACGCTGCCCACGCCTCGGCACTGAATGTCAGCATCGGCCCTTGGCGGTCGGTAGTGTCGCGCGCCACGACCGCGCCATCGGCCGCCGCCGCCTCCACGC